>Ga0209052_1000003_pt1 | contig 341915 bp, 345 predicted proteins | sample WorMetHEROISLAND_2_FD_187409 | JGI IMG/M metagenome (GOLD analysis project Ga0209052, IMG submission 187409) | Marine gutless worms symbiont microbial communities from Max Planck institute for Marine Microbiology, Germany - Olavius sp. 4 HERON... | ecosystem: Host-associated > Annelida >...
ACCCTGACTGTAAAAACGTTCCATAAGGATAGAGATCAGTTCCAAGGAGGAGCAGGTCTATCAGGGATCTTCAAAAATGGAGCCTCATTCTCTATGAATTATGAGATTGCAGTAGGTCACAAGTATCCCTCTCACAACGGAGAGATAGAGTTTGATTGGGCTTTTTAGGAGGAAAGAATGGCCTGCTCGAAAGGTAAATACTCTGAGATTACACATATATTGTGTGAATAAATTTATTTGAGCGATTCTGATCTTGTAACAAAATGCAAGAAAACCAAGTAAACTAGAAATCTGTTTTAATGAAAGCCGCATGGTTAACAATCGTATTGTTATCATATCCCTTTTTATTGGTGTCAATAACGTTACACGAACCCTACCTGTTGCTCAAGAGAATACTAGCATGATATGGCAATCAGTCTCCTGCCTTCATCGTTGCATAAATAGAAAATAGCATAATTTTTGATAAGGACTTATGCAGACGGGCTTTGAGTATTCTACTGGAAGCGTCTCGCGATAATCTAAATGTTAAAGTTACAAACCAGATTTGGGAAGAAATTGTAATATTGTAAATAGATATTACAAATGCTTAACACGTTTATTTCAGAAGTTTATCTGTCGATGTCGTTTTCTACGACCGTTAAGAGATAATTCTTAAAAATTGGGTATTTCGACGTATATACATTTATCCATATAAGAATAGACAATATTGCCGTTGTCTAGTATGTTTCAGCGTTGATAAATGGTAGCGGAGGGGCAAAAAATAAAGAGAATATGCATATCTCTCTTTGAAAGAGAGAGCTAGGAAGTTTTTTTCTAAGAATTAGAGAAACAAGAGATAAGAACTAAGGAGCAAGAAATGCCGGTTCAAATAAATTTGAAAGGAAGTCACGTAATCACCTCGGCTAAGGGAGTGGCCTCAATATGTGCCCCCTTACAAAGCATCATAGGAAAAAATTTTTTGTTTAGATATGGAAAAATCTTTGATAATGGTTCGAGAGTTTTGCTCACTAATATGCCCGAAGTATTTAGCTTCTTCTTTGGGGAAGGGGTATATCTTTTTACTTGGTATGACGACGGCCTTGTTCTCCTAAGGCAGAATCATCTACTTGGGCTGTAAATAATCGTTCTATGCCTGATACAGGAAGGAATCTAAAACGAGAAATAGAAAAAATATTTTTGCTGACAGATGGAATAGATTATGTTCATAACTCAGGAACTTATATGAAAATATACACCTTTGCTTCTAATAGTGCAAATATTTATAAAATTAAAAAGCAATTGTTATACCGTTTTATTTTCTATTTCAAAGAACAAGCAAGAGAGCTTATTGATGATGCAAATCATTCAAAGATATTTATACCACAATTAGTGGATACAAATATTACTACATTCAAAGAAATCAATACAAACAACTTTATTGACTCTACCAACATAAAAAAATTTTATCTAAATGGCGGATATCAGGGAATCTATCCTACTTCTAGAGAAGTAGAATGTCTAAAATATCTAGTAGGTAGGTCTTTTAAAGAAATTGCTGAAATATTGAATATCAGTAAAAGAACTGTAGAACGACATATTGAAAATATTAAAAGAAAATTAAATGTCAACAAGCAATCACAACTAATATCTTTTTATATGGCTGAATTATCTCGAGCTGATTTTACAGCTTAAGATTATTCAACAGGGTTTACTGATGGGCTGTGTCTATCAACGTAACAAAGAATACTAAGGAGGATCAAGAGATGAAAATACTCTCTTTGGATGGTGGAGGGGTAAGAGGAGTTGTTTCTCTAGAGCTGTTGAAAAATCTTCAGGAAGATACAGGAATTAACTTACGTCAAGATTTTGATGTTTTTGCAGGGACTTCAACAGGATCGATTATCGCAATGCTTCTTGCATGTGGAATGAATGTTAAAGAAATCATGGGGGATTACGAAGAGATGAGCTCAGGGGTGTTTTCTCATACAAGCTTATTAAATTTGTTTCATAGCAAATACGATCCAAAATACCTTGAAGATAGTTTGGAAGAAGCCTTAAAAGCTCAGAATTTAAATAAAGATTCTTGCCTTTGTGATCTTCATAAAAATGTCGTCATCCCTGTTGTACGCCTTGAAAATCCTAGAACCAAGACTTGGCGACTTGCATTTAGAGAAAACTTTACGGAAGAAGGCGGGAAGATAAAAATTATTGATGCAATTTTAGAATCGACAGCAGCACCAACATATTTTCCTTCAAAAAAAGGTTTTGTAGATGGAGGAATAGGCATGAATGATCCTTCATTAGCAGGGATTATGTTTGCTTATAACCCTGAAATCTCAACTTTGAAAGATATTATCATTCTTTCTATTGGAGCAGGCTATGAAGAGGAACATATTGAAGGAAATGAGAATTGGGGAATGCCACAGTGGTTAACTGGAGTTTTCTCAGGAAAAAACGCGGGGTTCTCTCCTCTCATTTCTATGCTTATGGATGTGAGTAGGCAGATTCCAGAACAAGTATGTAGCAGGCTATTAAGGAACTCCTTCAAAAAGATTAACTTTCCATTATCAAAATCGATTTCCTTGGATGATTATAAGAGTATTCCAGACTTAATTGATTACACTGATCAATTTATAAGGACGAATCCTTTGGAATGGGATGAGTATTGCAAGTGGGTCAGCACGAATATTAGCTTAAAAATAAAAGGCCCTAAATCCGTTAAGAAAAGTCCTTTTCTGGATAGAGTTACAAATTAAACAAACTTGGTCTTAAGATATATCAAAGTCTCTTGAATCATCTAACTTTCTATAACCAAGAGATGAAGAGTGGGGTAAGAACATGGTTAAATTGGTAATCATTTAATTGGCTTGAAATATATTTGAGAAAAAGCCAGCTTTCTGATTATTATGGTCCGTTATACTACTTTGTTCGCAAATAAATATTTTTGGGTGCAATCATTCTGTAGATTATGAAGTATTTCTTCGTCTCAATTAAATTGAATTTAGTGCTATTCCGTTTCGAAAAAAGGATTATTTATGAAACTTTTACTTTCAAAGCCGAGAGGGTTCTGTGCGGGAGTAGACCGTGCCATTGAGACAGTAGACAAGGCACTTGAAAGATGGGGCGCTCCTATCTATGTAAAGCATGAGATCGTTCATAACCGACATGTAGTGAATGCATTAAGAGAAAAAGGTGCCATTTTTATTGAGGACCTCGACGAAGTTCCCATGGGCTCCAGACTGATCTATTCTGCTCATGGAATTTCTCCTGCTGTCAGAGAAAAAGCAAAACAGAGGAAGCTCATTGAGATCGATGCGACTTGCGGTCTGGTCACTAAGGTTCACTCTGCGTCAAAACGATATGCAGAAAAGGGATATCAAATCATTCTCATCGGACATCGAAAGCATGTAGAAATCATTGGAACAGCAGGTGAAGCCCCTGATGTCACAACGATCGTAGAATCTGTGGAAGATGTCGAAAAACTGGATTTTCCACCGGATCAAAAACTTTTTTATATCACTCAGACTACATTGAGCTTGGATGACGTAAAAGAAATCACAGATATTCTTATTGAGAAGTACCCACAAATTGAAACCCTTCCTTCTTCTTCGATATGTTATGCCACAACGAACCGACAGATGGCCCTTCGTGAAATCACAGATGAGACAGACCTTTGTCTTGTAGTGGGTGATCCGACCAGCTCCAATTCCAACAGGCTTCGTGAAGTTGCCGGGAGAAGGGGAGTGGCTGCTTATCTGATCAATGATGAAAATGAGATTAACCCGGAATGGTTGAGGGAAGTAACAACCATCGGGTTGACTGCAGGGGCCTCTACTCCTGAACATGTAGTTCAAAGTTGCATTGAACGGTTGATGGATTTAGGGGTAAAAGATGTAGAGGAGATCGTTTACAAAGAAGAAAATGTAGTCTTTGGCCTGCCAAAGGCAGTTCTTACCGTGGGTAGTTGATATGTATTTTATTAGTCCTTTGATTTCACTTATTGCTGGAATACTGATTTTATTCATTCCCAGACTTTTGAACTTTATCGTAGCAATCTATCTGGTCATTATGGGAATCATGGGCCTCTTTTTCCCTTGGAACCTTTCTCACTAAGGCAGGTATATCATGTTACGAGTGGTTGCGGTACGTCATGCAAAACCAGTTGAAGACCCAAGTCTATCGGATGAAGAGCGTTCTTTATCAGAAGAGGGAAAGATCGTTCAGAAGAAGATGGCCGAAGAGTTGAAAAAATTGGGGATCCATCCAACTGAAATGTGGTCCTCTCCTTTACTTAGGGCGAAACAGACTGCTGAGATTATTGGGGAGGTTTTTGGGGTTGATTATGAGACTGAATCTTCTCTAGGGACGGCATTCAATGAACATGAACTGATGGTGCGGTTGCAAAGTTGCAAACCGAATTCTACGATTGTTCTTGTGGGGCATGCACCTACGTTGGCTGATTTTTGCAATGAAATGATAGGAGATGAGCTTCTGGCCGATGGCATTGCAAAAAGTGGGGCAGCTATCGTGGAGTTTTCCGACAAGGTAGCTTTTGGCTTGGGTAAACTTCTAAATTACATTCATCCATGAGACTCTTTTTTTTCCTCTTTCCCTTTTTGCTTTTTTGCAAACCGATCGATATCGATCTGCTTTTTGTTCTTCAGGATGCTGGAGAGACGAATGCAATTCTCCCTGTAGTAGATGAGCTGGAAAAGGAGGGAGTTGATTTTGTTATCCTTGCTGGGGGAGTAGCAGAAAATATTTGCCTTGCCCAGGGAAGAAAAACCATTTCCTACTCTCAACTTGGATTTTCTCGAGAGGTTGACACCTCCTGGGGTAGGGGAGACCTCCTTACTCAAGGGGAGTTGGAAATGATCGAACGGGAAATTCATCCCAAAGTTGTATGTACTGGTGTTGCTTTCGAATTCCAGGGGCAAATTTTAAAAAGATTCCGAGAGAAAAAGATTGAGACAATCGCTTACTGGGACAACTTTAATCCGGATGGATCTGATGCCTATTTTCAAACAGCTCGGCATGTGCACCAGTTTGCTAAACGACTATTCGTGCCTTCGTCAACCTTTTCTTCTGCCCTAAATAGGGATTGTGTCGTTGTTGGACAACCCTCCTTAGAAGTTTGGAGACGCGAGCTATTGAAATGCGAACAAAGATCAATACAAAATAGACTGGGAATTTCTCCTAAGAAGAAAACCTTTGTTTTCATTGGGGGATATGGAAGGGAATACGAAGAAGGATTTTCACTATTTGTCGATCTCATCAATGAACTGGATCCCGAACAATACCAGGTTCTCGTCCAGCCTCACCCTAAAACAGATGGCTTTTTCGAAAAGGAATTTACAAGAACATCTTCGCTAGTCCGTGTACTCGCCAAAGAGATTACGACGATTGAAGCGATTGCGATCAGTGATACGGTATTCTGCCATCAATCGAGTGTGGGGTTTCAAGCGCTTAGTGCAGGAAAAAAAGTACTCTATATTGTTCCTTCGGGCCAGAATTACTCCAATCCTGCGATTGATTCCCAACTTGCAAGGAGAGTGGGAAGCTTTCAGGAATTTGAAGGGGAAACGGAGCTCCTTGATTTTTTTGAAGTATTCCAAACACCGAGAGATCCTATTCATCGAATGACCTCTCAACTTTTGGAATCAATTGAAAGATTTCTTCTTCTCCATAAAGCTTGTCCCAAGCAAAACGAGAACGAAGAACATATGTCCTGTTTTTGGAAATGGGACAGCCAAGGACCAGTTCCTGATTTCGGTCAAAGGCTTCCACATAGTAGCCTTTCTTAGGCTTATAACGTAGAAGAAGAAGAACTTTTCCATACGATTCATTCACAAACGAAATCACGTTATCAAGGATCTTTTCTTCCCCGGGCTCAAGATAGGCCGATAAGAGGATTTCTTTCTCGATTTTAGAAGAGAAGGCCTTTTCTCGGGCCTTAATTGGCCTCGTGATCGATGGAATTGAATTGATTTTGATTGTACACATAATTAACTATTAACAATTTGGATATATTATAATTAAATATAATATAAAATTACATGTTTAAAATTATTACTATATAGTAGATTCAGTGGTTGGAATTAAAAGTATTTAAAAACATGCTTGATTTGAGTGACTTATATTCATATCATCGTTCGGATGAATATCATGAGTATTTTGCAAAAAATCGGTGTCGCAATCATGCATATTGGGATGCCGCTTGTCCTATGGTACCATGCCCTCATCATCAATCCATTTATCAATATTGCTACTGAAGATGCGAAAGGGTTTGAAAAAGCTGCCAATATTGCACTGATCCCCACCCAGTACATCCTGGCGGGAAAGATAGCATATCCTGTTGAGGAAGATGGGAGAACCATCTATAGATTGAAACAGCGCTTCGATTACAATCTTCATTTTTGGGTAAAGACAGGCGCTAGTTTTTGCGCACTTTCTTACAGCCTATCGATCGGAACCCTTTTGAAAGCTATCTCCTATTTGGATTCCGGTGTTAGAAAAAAACACCAACTGATCAAGGAGTACCTTAATCGGACCGATGTAGTTTCGAATAAGGAATATTATGAAAAGCTGGGATTGGACGTCGGAGATATGAATGAAGCCGAATGGATCGATCTTACATGGTATAAAAGAAGGCCTGGTGATGAGAATCATTTAGCGAGAGAAAAAGAAGCTTTGAAAGAAGTTTTTCAGATTCTAAAGAAACATAATATTCCCTGCTGGGTAGATTGCGGAACCTGTTTGGGTGCCTATCGATACGGAGGAGTGATTCCCTGGGATATGGACATCGATATTGCCATATTAGAGCCAGACTTTGAGAACGTTCGAAGAGCTCTTAATGAACTGGATAAAGATAAGTATGAAGTCCAGGATTGGTCGAATAGATGTCTTCCTAATACGTACTTGAAAATTTTTGTGAAGCAGGGCGAAGCCATGATCGATATCTATCATTTTGCCGTGCATCCAGAAAATAAGACTGTTCAGTACATCCTTTCGAATGAATACAGTATCTTTCTACCCGAATCATGGAGAATACGGGAGAGAAGATTTACTGTCCCAATGGCCTATGATACGGTCTTTCCGTTAAAGAAAGCTCTGTTCGATGGAATTGAAGTTTTTGTTCCCAACAAGACAAAGAAATACCTGCAATCATTCTATGGAGAGAATATCGAACCAGCTAAGGTCTATGACGAGAATACTTGCCAGTATGAAAAGGATCTAACTCACCCATACTGGAACAGAGCTTACGTCCACTAATTAGACTTTGTCTGCCAAATTTTCCGGCTGTGGCTTCGGCTTGTCTGTTCCTGTCTTTCGCTCCTCTTTTGCTTCAACTTTACCTGCTACTTCATCCTCTTCTGGAACTGGTGATAAGGGAGCTTCTTCATTTGGTGCTAAAGGTACCCAGAGCTCATCGGCGGATGTGATTAGCTTTTCCTGTCCTGGAGGGGGAAGTTGAAACGACATTTGTATTCTCTTTGCAGCCAAAGAGGATACCATAAACGATCGATTAATCGTTATAAATTGATCGGATAACATCTGCTCTTTTCTCTTTAATGAAGAAGCAAACGAGAAAGGCCAGAATAAGTGAAAGGGGAAGAGTACTCAAGGCGAGATGATAGTCCGCAGCATCATAGATAGGGCTTCCGGCTTTCATTTCTCCATGCCATCCCAAATCAAGAAGATACCCGATAATTGGTTGTATGACAGATCCTGAAGCAGCAATCATGAAATTGGTGAAAGCTGCAGCGGTAGCCTTGGCTTCCTTGATATTGATCTCAACGGCAAGACTGAAGTTGAGAAGCTGGGCAGAAGAAAACAATCCTACGAAGAATAATAAAATATAGATCACAAAAATAGGAAGATGAGTGAAGTAGATCACAGGCATGAGAAAAAGGCAGGTAAGAGCTATAGAAAAGATCAAGACGATCTTTCTTCTCTTCATCTTATCAGAAAAAAATCCGATGATCGGACCTCCAACAAGCCAGCCTATAAAAATCATCGACATGGCAAATCCGGCCGTTTCCTTACTGACGTGATAAGCGCTTTGTAAAAAAGGAATTCCCCATAGCCCACCAAGAGCAGTCGTTGTGATGTAAAAGAGAAGAGCGACGATAGCATTGACCCAGGTATAAGGGTTTTTGCAGACAGTCACAACATCTTCCCAGCCCCTTCTTTTGGCAGATTTCTTTTCGTGCGCTTTTTCCATCGAAGCAGGTTCATTTCGGACGAGGAGGTAAATGACAACCCCCAGGACGAGTCCGAAAATACCGATAGCAATCATCGATTCTCTCCATCCCCATGCAGCAACTGTGGCTGCAAGAGGCCCTTGTCCAACAACTGCACCAAGCATTCCAATTGAATTCCCTAGTCCGATCAACAAACCTCTTTTCTGAAGGGGAAACCAGTGTGAAGTAACGAAGACAATTCCTACAAAAGCGAATGCAGAGCCGATCCCTACTAAAAATCTTCCTGCATCGGCGAGCCAAATTTGGGGAGATACACCAAAGACTACTGTACCTAGTCCGCAAACAAGAGCAGCAAAAGTGAGGAGTTTACGCGCTCCATATTTGTCCATTAGCATACCGACAGGAAGTTGCATAGGAGCATAGGCATAAAAATAGAATGCACTGATCACCCCAATGATCGCTGCATTGGTATTGAACGAGCTCATAAGCTCATGGACCATGACACTGGGAGATACTCGGAGAAGATACTCATAAAAGTAAAAGACAGCTGCTAGGATCCAAATGATCCACTTCATCGGATGAACTTTGGCCAAGGAAAACCTCTATGTTTCGACGGTCCGAATTTCATGTTTAGCGGATGAAAACATTATTGAAAATGGCATGCTGAAAAATGAGACGAAGAAACCATTTTGAATTCGGGCTTTTTGATAAAACAGATGCTTTTTGCTTGGGGACAACGCGAGCTAAAAGGACATCCTTTTGGTGGATTGATAGGAGAGGGAACATCTCCCTTTAAAATAATGCGGTTTCTTTTTTTCTCAGAGGATGGATCTGGTAGGGGAACAGCAGAAAGAAGGGCTTGTGTATAGGGATGACTTGGATTGGAAAACAGTTTTTCTTTCGTAGCAAGCTCCATGATATGACCAAGGTACATCACTGCGACCCTATCTGATATGTATTTGACAACGGCAAGGTCGTGAGCAATGAATAAATAGGTCAGCTGGAATTGTTTTTGAAGCTTTGTCAGTAGATGAATGATCTGTGCTTGTATGGAAACATCAAGGGCAGAAATAGGTTCATCACAAACAATGAATTGAGGACGGACAGCAAGAGCTCTGGCAATCGTAATTCTTTGTCTTTGCCCCCCGCTGAATTCATGAGGAAACCTGTTCATCATTGAAGGATGCAACTGAACAAGATTCAGCAATTCCTCGATTTGGGATTTTTTCTCTGAATGGGGAACAAGATGATGTATTTCTAAAGCTTCACCTATAGTATCCCCGACTGTCATTCTGGGATCTAGAGAAGCATAAGGGTCTTGAAAAATGATTTGGGCTTTTCTACGGAAGGCATGGACCTCCTGTTTATTTAACTTCTCGAGCTGTTTCCCTTCAAAATAAACGTCACCATGCGTAGGTTCGAGGAGCTTCAGAACCATTTTTCCCACAGTTGATTTTCCACAACCGGACTCTCCAACCAAGCCTAGGGTTTCTCCAGACTGGATATCAAAACTAATGTCATCAACTGCTTTCAGACAGAGTTTATTAATGGGAAAATACTTTTTGAGGTTTCTTACCTTTACTAGGGGAGTCATGAGTTTTCCTTTGATGAAGCCAACACGAGGCAGCCTGTTTTCCCTTTGTCATCATGGGAGGAGATATTTTTGCACAGATATTCATAGCGGAGGGACATCTCGGGGTATAGGCACATCCCTTAATATCCCGGACCAATACAGGAGGAGATCCTTCTTTCAATTCTTTTTTCTGTTTTTCGTCAAGCCGGAAGAGAGAATCTAGTAGCATTTGTGTGTAAGGATGAAGAGGTGATTTTAGAACCTGTTCAACGGGACCGGCCTCGATGATTTTTCCAGCATACATCACAAGTATGCGATCACAGATACTCGATACGACACCCAAGTCATGGGTGATTAAAAGAATGCTCGTCTGTGTCTTTTGTTTGATTTCCTTCAGAAGATCGAGAATTTGAGCTTGGATTGTAACGTCCAGGGCTGTCGTTGGTTCATCGGCAATCAGGATTTTCGGCTCACAGGCTAATGAGATCGCAATCATGATCCTCTGTCTCATTCCTCCTGACAGTTCATGAGGGTACTGATTGAACCGACTGGATGGATTAGGAATGCCCACAAGATGGAGAAGTTCAAGAGCTCGCTCTTTTGCAGCATGGATCGAACAGAGATGGTGCGCAAGAAGAGGTTCCTGGATCTGTTTTCCGACAATCATTGTGGGATTTAGTGATGTAAAGGGATCCTGAAATACCATTCCAATTTTGTTGCCCCGATAAGAAGAAAGTTGCTTTTCGCCTAAAGAAAGGAGATTTTTTCCTTCAAAAAATACCGAGCCGTTTTCAATTTTACCGGGGGGCATGGGAATGAGTTTTAAAAGGGATTGGGTCAGGACACTCTTCCCACAGCCAGATTCTCCGACAATGCCAATGGTTTCTCCTTCAAACAGTTGAAAACTCGCACCTCTCACTGCAAGGATCTTCTTTTGAGAAGTTTCAAAAGAGACAGATAAATTTTCTACATCAAGAATCAAGCTCATTATGAAATCGTGGATCTAATATATCTCTTAAACTATCTCCTAAAAGGTTCAGGGCAAAGATTGCCACTGTCAGAACCAGAGCCGGAAAAAATAATCTCCAGGGAAAATAATTGAATGCACCTAATGCATCGCTGATCATAACTCCCAGACTCGCAATTGTGGCTTGGATGCCAAGTCCCAGAAAACTCAAAAAAGCCTCGGTGAAAATAGCCGTTGGAATCGTCAGGGTCATTGTAGCAAGAATCGGGCCCATTGCATTCGGGATGAGATGTCTTAGGATGATCCTTGTCCTCGATGCTCCGAGAGCTTTTGCTGCACAAATAAATTCACATTCTTTCAGTTGTAAAATCTGACCTCTTACGATCCGGGACATGTTGATCCATCCCGTTAAAGTTAATGCGATGAGTATGGTCAGTAGTCCTGCCCCTAATACAACCATCAGTAAGATAACGGTCAAAAGGTAGGGGATGGAATAGAGTACATCGGAAATACGCATCATGATTTCATCGACTTTGCCACCAAAAATGGCTGCCGTTGTTCCCCAAATGACTCCAATCACGAGATCGATGATGGCAGCGGCTACGCCCACAAGAAAAGAAATCCTTGCTCCCATCCATACTCGAGTGAAGATATCCCTTCCCAACTCGTCCGTTCCAAACCAGAATGTTTTAGAAGGAGATAGGTTTTTGATATCGAGGTTTGTTTCAAAATAGGAATAGGTTTTCAGGTATGGGCCTACGAGAGAAAATGCAAGGAGAAGGGCTATAAGCAATAAGGCGGTAAGTGCAATTTTATGCTTTTTGAACCGTTTCCAAACATCCTGCCAATAGGTGAGAGAATGGGAGACTTCAAATGGGATTTGAATCTCTTTGGGATCTAGAGGCTCAAAAAGCAAATTCTGTCCTTTCATCTTCTCTCCTCTGAGAAATTTGGACACGAGGATCGATGAACGTATAGAGAATGTCGACCAAAAAAATGATCGTCAACAGCAAAGTACTGTAAAATACAGTCAATCCTAATATTACAGGGTAGTCCCGATTAGAAATACTCAGAACTAACCACTGGCCTAGTCCAGGAATCCCGAAGATTTTTTCAATGACAAAGCTTCCTGTCAATAGATAAGTCGTAATTGGGCCCAAATAGGAAATAACGGGAAGGATTGCATTACGAAGAGCATGTTTTAAAATAACTTTTGGAAGTTTTAGCCCCTTGGCATAGGCTGTTTTGATGTAGTCCTGTTTTAACACTTCGACCATATTGGCTCGGATTAGGCGTGCGATGAATGCTGTGGGCATGCAGGCCAACGCGATGGTAGGAAGAACGGTATGTCCATAAGATCCCCAGCGGGCTATCGGTAATAGATTCAATTTCATGCAAAAAATATATTGAAGCAGAGAAGCCATGACGAAATTGGGAATGGAAATTCCAATGGTAGTGAAAATCATCGCTGCATTGTTCTGCCACTTTTGTTGTTTGGCTGCAGCAATGCTTCCCAGAAATGTTCCGAAGAAAAGGGAAAGGAGAAGAGCCTGAATTCCAACGGCTGCAGAGACAGGGAAACCTTCCCGGATAATTTGGTTGACTGTCCTTCCCTGATAAATTAACGAAGGACCTAAATCAGCTGTGACAAATCCTTTAAGATATTTCAGATATTGGATCCAAAGGGGCTTGTCCAGTCCATAGTACTTGTGAATCGCTTCCATTACTTCTTGGGGAACGATCTTATCTTGGATGAAAGGGTCCCCAGGAATGATCTTCATTAGAAAAAAAGTTCCCGTAATCACCAAGAACAGTGATAGGAGAAGGATGAGAATTTTCTTAATGAAATAGCTGAGTGTCAATCCCTATTTTCCTCAAAATATGCTGTTTTAAAATCGACTTCTCCAATTTTGTTGACGTTATAGCCTTTCAAATTCGGAGTTTTCAAATAGTTGTAGTGATAGAAGAAGATAGGAGAAATAGGCATATCTTCCATCAATACTCCCTCAGCTTTCTTTAGAAGGGTTGTCCTATGATCAATATCGACTGCCCAGAGGGCTTTTTCCAATAGTTGGGTGAAGGAATCATTTTTCCATCGTGGATAATTTGTTCCATTCGACTGATATTTGAACAAGTCCAGAAATGAGATGGGATCATTGTAATCGCCGAACCATGCAGTCCTGGCAATCTGGTAATCTCCGCCGACCATTTTTGAAAGGTGAACTTTCCATTCCTGACAGTGAAGTTTCACCTGAATCCCGAACGTCTTGAACCATTGATGCTGCAAAGCTTGTCCAAGACGATGATTGATATCGCTAAGTGAGTAGTCAAAGGTAATATTGAGATCTTCCTTGGGGATATCGAGTTCCTTCAGAGCTTCTTCGAAATGGAATTTGGCTGCTTCTATGTCGGCATCCTTAAAATAGTCTTCTCCAGCCCGAACACAATGAGGTATCGCCCCCATTGCAGGAACATGATCTTCTTGAAGAACATGTTCGATCAAAGCTTTGCGGTGGATGGCCAGATTGAAAGCTTTTCGAAGATGGGCATTATCAAAGGGTGCCTTTTGGGTGTTAAATACAAGCCAGCAGGTTGCTGCAATCGGAGATTTTTCGAAAGTGTACCTTTCTCTGAGATCCTCCATTGCATCTGGCGGGAGGTTGCTCAGAGGTTGGCCAATCCAGTCTAGTTCTCCCTGCTCAAACATCCGCAAGGCTGTCATCGGATCTTTGACAACGCTAATGTGAACCAATTCCATCTTGACATGCTTACTGTCCCAGTAATCAGGATTCTTTTCCAGCAGTAGGTGGGAGTTCACAACCCATTCTTTCAGACGGAAAGGACCGTTGCACATCAAGTCGGATGGATTGGATGATTGTTCAAAATAGGCAGCGGATTTTGGGTGTACTGGACAAAAAGGCGTGTGCGCTGTTAGTTCCAAAAAGTAGGGAACAGGGTATTCGAGTTCGAAAACTAAAGTTCGATCATCTATGGCTTTGATTCCGATGGTATCGAGCGCTCTCTTGTTTTCCTTTGCTTCTTTGGCTCCCTTAATGGGATAGAGAATCCAGGCATTTCGTGAATCAGAAAGGGGAGAAAGGATTTCATAGTACGTGCGTACAAAGTCATGAGCGGTCATAGGATCTTTATTCGGCCAATGGGATTTTCTCAAATGAAAAGTGAAGGTCATTCCATCAGCAGAAACTTCTACTGCTTCCGCTAAAGCTGGCTGGGCTTTTCCCTCGGAATCGAGCCGCATAAGTCCTTCAAAAAGGGTTCGCATTACGATATGAGGAGCAAGGTCAGTAGCTTTACGGGGATCAATGGTCGTCAGTTCTGAAGACAGGTTAAGACGGAGTGTTTGCCTGTTTTTTGGAATATCTTTTTTCTGGCAGCTGAATGAGATGAAGAGAAGGATAGATAGTATTGCGGGGAAAACTTTCATGATCTGACTCCATAAAATAAGAGAGCCATATTACAACTCTGAGATGTTAAAGGGAAAGGTGGAAGTTTATCGGTGAATGCAGCATACTGTCTGGCTATGTTGAAACGGGATCTTTCGTTTAAGAATAAATTTCACTTTACAAGCCTAGGCTGTGCCAGGAACTGGGTCGATAGCGAAGTAATGATCGGACTTCTGCTCAAGAATGGGTATGAATGCGTTGAGGATACTGAACAGGCCGATTATTTCGTCGTCAATACCTGCGGTTTTCTGGAAGCATCCCGACAAGAGGCTCTTGACACGATTGCAGAATTGTTTGAGGAAGGAAGGGATGATGCAAAGGTGATCATTGCAGGTTGCATGGTTCAAAAGCATAAGGACCTTCTCAAAGAAAGATTTCCTAATATTCACTATTTCCTCGGATCTGGAGATGTAGAGGGGATTTTAACTGCGGTTCAGTCGGAGGGACAGGGAGAGAAGCTCAGTTCAGCCAAAAGTTATCTTGAATGGGGCGAAGTTCCGCGGACTGTAGCTACGCAGAACTATGCCTATTTAAAAATTGCAGAAGGCTGTAAAAAACGCTGCAGTTTCTGCATCATACCTACGATCAAGGGTCCTCTGAAGAGCAAGACTGACGAGCAGGTCCTGAAAGAATTTCGATCTTTGCTCTCTCAAGATGTGAAAGAAGTGATTTTAATTGCCCAGGATTTGGGGGATTATGGAAAGGACCGAAAGGAGAAAAGAGCTCTTTCAGATTTGCTTCGCAAAATGTTGGAAGTGCCAGGAGATTACTGGATACGCCTTTTGTACCTTTATCCTGATGAGATCGATGACGATTTGATTGCGGTCATCAAGTCTGATCATCGTATCTGCCCTTATCTAGATATGCCGATCCAGCACATCAATGATTCCATGTTGAAAGCAATGCACCGGAAGATAAGCTGGGCCCAAATTTTGGGAATCATTGAAAAATTACGTTCGGCGCTTCCCGAAATCACAATCCGCACCAGTTTGATGGTAGGGTTTCCATCAGAGACGGAAGAACAGTTTCACCAGCTCGTTGACTTTGTCGAAGAATACCAGTTGGACCATGTTGGAGTTTTCTCTTTTTCACGTGAGAAAGAAGCCCATGCCTATCAATTGCCGCATCAGATTTCAGAAGAAATAAAAGCCAAGCGTCTTGAGCTTTTGATGAAAGCGCAGCAGGAAGTTGTAAAGAAGAAGAATCAGGCGCTTATTGGAAAGCGCTTTAAAGTGTTTGTAGAAGGATTTCATCCTGAGTCTGAACTGTTAATTACGGCCAGAAGCCAGCATCAATGTCCCGACATAGATGGGCAAATCATCATCAATGATCCAACGGGTATTGATTGTTTTGGTGATTTCTATGAGGTCGAAATTACTGATACTGCTGAATACGATCTGATTGGAAAAGTGGTTTCCAAGCCTCATTCGAAGCTCGTTTGCATTTAAATCAAAAATCTCTATTCTCTAGGACAACACACTCAATAAATCGGAGCGTCTATGTCTTCTCTATCTGCTATTGAATCTCTCTTGGGCAAGGATGCCAAGTCATTGCTTACACATAAATGTAAGACGATCGCAAAAGAAAAAATTCATATTCCCGGACCTGACTTTGTCGACCGAATATTCATGCAGTCGGATAGGCCTACGAGAGTGCTTAGCAGTATTCAATCTCTTTATGGACATGGAAGACTGACGAATACCGGCTATCTTTCCATTCTGCCCGTCGATCAGGGGATCGAACACAGTGCAGGAGCCTCTTTTGCTCCGAACCCCGATTATTTTGATCCTGAAAATATTGTGAAACTAGCTATCGAAGGGGGATGTAATGGTGTTGCATCGACTTTGGGCGTTTTGGGTAGTGTTGCGAGAAAGTATGCACATAAGATTCCCTTCGTTCTCAAGTTCAATCACAATGAGATGCTTTCCTATCCCAATACCTATGATCAAGTTATGTTTGCTTCCATGCAGCAGGCTTTTGAAATGGGATGTGTCGGTGTAGGAGCTACGATTTATTTCGGTTCTGAAGAAAGTAGAAGGCAACTCGTTGAAGTGAGCCAGGCATTTGAAATGGCCCATGAACTCGGAATGATGACAATCCTATGGTGCTATTTGAGAAATCCCGCATTCAAAACCAAAGATAAAGATTATCACGATTCTGCCGATCTTACTGGACAGGCCAATCATTTGGGCGTGACCATCCAAGCAGATATCATCAAACAGAAACTTCCTACCCATAATGGGGGATATAAAGCGATCAAGTTCGGAAAATACTCAGATCTGATGTATACCGATCTCTGTTCCGATCACCCGATCGATCTCCTACGCTATCAAGTAGCCAATAACTACATGGGCCGCATTGGCCTGATCAATTCAGGGGGTGCCTCCGGAAAAGACGACCTCGCTGTTGCAGCCAAGACAGCGGTCATCAATAAACGAGGCGGTGGAATGGGGTTGATCTCAGGGCGTAAAGCGTTCCAAAAGCCCCTGAAAGAAGGTGTAAAACTCCTCAATACCATCCAGGATGTCTATCTCTGTAAAGAGATCCATGTCGCATAGAGGACTCAGGATTTTTACTCTTATTGGTCAATAATCGCTTTAATGAGAACCATAGACTCATCTTCTTCTTGATTATAAAGAAATAATTTTAATTATTTATAATCAAGTGTTTATGTTCTGTTAATATAGACATAAAACTTTCTATATGGTTTTTATATTATATGTGATATAGTTTATTCGAATTTGTTAGGGGAAGAAGAACAGCTTATCTATCATGGTTCTTATTTTCTACAGGCAATCAGAAACCAAGTCATCGGGTTTTTTCTCTATTCTCTGACATTTTTGTAAACAACAGTAACAATGTAAAGATGTGAAGTAATTTTTTATAAAATAAGGTATTTAATTATGGCGTCAACAACTTTGTTAAATAACCCTCTATCTCCATATGACAATTGGGTATCTAACCCAACATTGGACGATGATGCCCAGTGTGCAATATGTGCTGAAGATACAGAAAGCACTCAATCCCTTGTTTTTCACAAGGACTATCAATCTAAAGTATCACATGTATTTCATGAACATTGCCTTAAAGAATGGATTGAAAGGTCGGAATCGAAAGAATGTCCATTCTGTAATCAAGAGATTGAAAGTAAACACCTATATCCGGAAAGAAGACTCTTTACAATATCATCACTAATTCCAGCATCATTACTCACTGGGTTCATGTTAGTCTCCATGATGATACACTACCAAGCTCAGGCAGCGGCACTTGGAGAAAAAGGCATCTTTTTTTGACATAAGATCTCAGGACGTAAAGCGTTCCAAAAGCCCGTGAAAGAAGGTGTAAAACTCCTCAATACGATCCAGGATGTCTATTTCTGCAAAGAGATCCACGTCGCATAGAAGATTGGTCTACAAACCAAGATTTCATCTGCTTTTCAGAAGATCTTTTGAGCTCTGCTTGAGGTAACATCTAAACTCACTTGGTAAGAAATATAGTTAATTCTTTTTAAAGAGGTCGAAGAAGTCTTGGGCTTCAGGACGATCCTTAGGAACCGGCTGAACTTTGCCTTCCCAGGGGAAGGGAAGCTTGGGAGGGGGCTCCGGTGCGATGGTTTTACCGAGGAGGCCTCCGAGAAAGCCTTTGGTCTTATCTGTTGCATTGATGGCGATGAGCGCGGCTATTTTTGCAGCGGCTTTCCCCATGTCGATCTTTGGGTCTTTGGTTGTTCCGGTCAGGGGAATCTGCATCACATAATCACGGGGAAGATTGCTGATGTGAAAGGCCTGCTCAAGAGCTTGTCTGGTAAAGCCCAGGATCATATCGATCTTGTCATTCTTGAGATTGATTTTTCCCCAAGTACAGACGTGTATGGAATCAGCAACCAGTGCGTCCATTCGGTCTGTGACAGCATACCCTTGCTGTAGTTCGATATTGACCGGGGTGAACCAGACATTCATCTCATGAACTCCAAAGAGAGTATGGTACTTCATCAAACTGATCAAAAGGGAGAGGGTTCCTCCATTTTGACACCTAATTCTTCCCATGTCCAAGTTCGCTTTCATCTTTACATTTCTGATGTCAAAGGGGCGCACTGGGAAAGAAAAATTCCTGCTGTAGATTTCAAGACGGATGGGGTTTTCCGCTTCGATCCCTGTAATGAACAGGGGATTGAAGTCACGAAGCAAATAATTGCTAAGTGCCGGCGTGAGTTGAATAGATGCGATAAGGTCTCTATTTAATGTGATTACACCATGAGAGAATGTGGCATCCAAATAGGTTTTTAAGCGTGTAGAGCGAAGATCTCCATCGATTCTTCCTGTTCCCTGGTCGATCGATACATTGGAATGCAGGGTCATAATGGGGCCCAGGATTTGAATCAGCACATGGTCCAATTTGGGAAAATGGAATGATACAAGACTATCAATACCCGCTGTAGGAATATTGTTTAACTCGACATTGCCCTTGCAAATAAAGTCATCCCATTCTTTTCCCAAATGATCAACGTGTCCTTTGATTATGAAAGTGCCCTGATTTCCTCTCTCTATCGACGCTCCTCTCATGGAAAAAGAAAGGGGAGCATCATTATCGGAATGATCTAACTCTCCCTGAATATTATGAAACTTTGTGTTTTGGAGAGGAAAATGGACACTGCCATTTTGAATTTCGACTTTTCCATTGACCTTCTCAAAAATGTCCGGGTCGAGGTCTCCCAAAGTAAAAAGCGAAAATAATGAAATGTCTGCGTGAAGGTATTCCAGTTCAACTTCTACTTCATTTCCTCTGACTTCCAAGTTTTCCATTTCCTGAGGTCCGAACCAGGAGAGATTGAGACTCCCTACTGAAGTTTTTGTTGAATAATCGCCAAAGGCAAGTTTGACGAAGATATTCTTTCCCCATGATGTCGAAGCGAGCTGGGGCAGAAATAGAAAAAAGAGGATCACTATGCAAAGTACAGAGATCAGAGAGATCCAGAACGCCTTCATTTTTTCATCATCCTTTCATAAATTAAGATGCCACTGACAGTTTTTGCATCGCAGATTTCACCTTTTTCGATTTTGTCCAGACACTCCTCGATGGAAAGCGGGATCAAATCGATCATTTCATCATCATCACTTTCTAACACACTGGGAATTAAATCTTCTGCAAGAAAAAGATGAAGATACTCACTGCAAAATCCAGGGGCGCTATAAAAACCATTGAGTGGTGTCATCTTTTCAGAACGGAAGCCGATCTCTTCCTGAAGTTCTCTTTGAGCACAGAGAAGGGGATTTTCATCATGTTCGATTGTTCCGGCAGGCAGCTCAAGAATGATCTCTTTAATAGCTCTGCGGTATTGGCGAACAAGCAGAAGTTTCCCATCTGGGGCAACAGGAATCATCACAACAGCGCCTGGATGCTGAACGACCTCTGCAATTTTGATCTTATGATCGAATTTGAAACTTTCCTTTTTCAGTTGTACGATCTTTCCCCGATAGATCCATTCTTCCGTTTTTTCAGCTGTTCTTTCTTGTTCTTTTTGCTGTTCAGCTTTCATCGACATTGACCAAAGTTACTTTTCCTGTTTCCCAAAGAGATCCCAGTATCCCCGTAATAAAGATAAGAGGAATGCCTCCCATCACCCAATACCAGATATAAATGCGGTCCTCTCCCCAGTAGCCATAGCAGAAAATTCCCCAGAAAAAACCAGTTAATGCACTGAGATAGGCACCTGTTGTCCTAGAACCTTTCCAGTAAAACCCTGCTAATAATGAAAAGCTGAGGGCAAGTACGGGAATATTCGCAAGGATGAGCTTGTCAAAAACGGAATCGACAAAAATGTGGGCGAGAAGAAAAGAGACCATGGAAAAGGTAAGGGTCGTCCAGTAGCTTCGATGAAAATCTTGCTCGTCACTCCTTGTGCAAAATTCAGCAATGAACAGAGAGGTCATAGCGTTCCACACTCCAGAGAGAGTTGTCGCTCCTGCAAGAAAAAGAAAAGCATATAAGGCTCCCTTCCATCCAAGAGGTGATCGTTGGATCAGGGAAGGAAGAGCTTTTTCAGGATGGGCCAGATCAAGAGTTGTCTTTAAAAAAGCAGCTGCAATGACGATGAGACCATAGAGAAGGAAGACGCAGAAAGCGGAGAATAATACAGAAGTGAAAGCAACCTTTTCTGATTTGGCAGAAAAGATTTTCTGCCCATACCAGGGGGCTAGTATATAGGTAAACATCGTCAGAACGATCAAAGAGAGGATGAAGGGTGTATTTAATATCTGTTCTGTATTTGCAAAATGCTTCGGTTCGAGTTGAGAGGAAGAAGAAGAAGTGAAGAAGAACAATGCCGGGATCAAAATGAAGGTCAAAAGAAAACTGCCTAAATCGGTCCTGATAATAGAGACTAACCCTCCTCGCAATGTCATCCAGAGAGTCAAGCCTACTACGAGGGCTGAAATAATCCAGTGAGATACTTGGGGGACAAGGGGAGAAAAGATTAATGAGAGCGATTTAACATAGGTTGCACTGAAACCGATCATGGCAAGAAGAAGAAAGATGCAAGAAATTCTGCTGAAATTTTTTCCATATTTCTCGCGAAAAAGAAAACATACTGAAGCTGCATCAGACTGCTTGTACTTTTTAGCGACAGTGATTCCATAAAAAAGAAGGCCAATTAAGAAAACGAGTGGAAGCAGTAAAGCTCTCATGCCCGCAAGATATCCCAGAGATGCGAAAGATATCAGAGTAGAGGGGTTGAATTCAGTCATAACCAGGGTAGAAGACAGGCTCAAAAAGGATGTCGAACGATCTGCAAAAAGGTAGGTCTCTTCCTTTTGGATCTTTTGTGCTTTTCTTGCCCCAATAGCAACCAACGGCAGCAGCAGACATGCAAAGAAAATAGGGTCGATCATTCCACTGTTACCGATTTTGCGAGATTACGGGGCTGATCAATCTCTGTGCCTCTTTGCTTGGCAATATAATAAGCTAGCAATTGCCCGGCAATGGAAGAGGGGAATGTAGCGAGCTCATCAATGGTCTCTGGAAGCCATAGAATATCATCTGCAATGCTCTTTAACTCGTCTGCTCCGGTAGGAGCTAGGGCAAGAATAGGCGCTCCTCGGGCTTTGACTTCCATTAAATTACTGATCATTTTGTCATAAGTTTGGTGGTTGGAACAGAAAGCAATCACAGGAAGCCTGTTGTGAATGAGAGCAATAGGTCCATGCTTCAACTCTCCTGCAGGATATCCATTGGCGTTCAAATAGGAGATTTCTTTCAATTTCAGAGCAGCTTCGAGACATGTGGGATACATATACCTTCTTCCCAGAAAAAAGAAGTCATCATATTGTGCATATTTTGCCGCTAGAGTTTTAATTTGATCTACATGATCAAGTACGGATTTGATTTTTTGAGGGATCTTTTTCAGTTCACGCAAAAAATACTGCCCTTCTTCCTTACTCATGTGTCTCAGGCGGGCCATCAACAAAGTGAATAGAAGAAGAACACCGATCTGAGAAGTGAAGGCCTTTGTTGAACAAACACTAATCTCAGGGCCAGCTTTTAGAAAAATGCAACTATCAGACTCTCGAGTTAGACTGGAATTTTTGACATTGCAGATTCCAAGGACTTTAGCCCCTTTTGCTTTCGCTTCTCGAACAGCAGCAATGGTATCTGCAGTTTCTCCTGATTGGGAAATCGCAATGACCAGGGTCTCGTTGGAAATGATCGGGTTTTTATAGCGGAGTTCCGAGGCAATTTCTGCCTGTGTTGGAATGCGTGCCTTGTCTTCCAACATGGAGGCGGCAATGCACCCTGCATGCCAGGATGTTCCGCAAGCGATGATAAGAATATGCCTTGTGGAAAGAAGTTCTTTCGGACTGATATTAAAGTCTTCGAATTCTGCTGTTCCGAAATCTTCTGAGAATCTTCCAAATATTGCCTTTTGCAGAGTCAGAGGCTGCTCGTAGATTTCTTTGAGCATGTAGTGCTTGAATCCCTTTTTGGAGGGAGACACATATTTTGCATCGAGCTTTTCGAGTTTCTTTTTCACAGGATGGGACTGCTTATCAAAAACCTGAATAGATCCATTTCCAACGACTGCGATCTCATCATTCTTCAAAAAAAGAACGTTCAGACAATGACCGGAAAAAGCATTGGGATCAGAAGACAGAAGAGTTTGCTGTTTGTCATAGCCAATGGAAAGGGAGCTTTCACGTGTAGCTGCAATGATTTGTTCTGGATAGTCTTTATGGATCAAGGCGATGGCAAACGATCCTTTGAGAAGTCTAAGTGACTTTTGGACTGCTTTGAAAAGATTGTTTTTGTAATTGTAGGATATGAGCTGTGCAATGACTTCAGTATCTGTCTCAGAATGAAATGGGATTCCTTTTCCCTTCAGCATCTCACGAAGTGAATCATAGTTTTCAATGATTCCATTGTGAACAATGGCAAGGCTTTCTTTATAGTCGTAATGGGGATGGGCATTGGCCTCCGATGGTTTCCCATGAGTTGCCCATCTTGTGTGTCCAATTGCCAAATCAAGGCGGACAGGAGATTTGTTTATTTTCTTTTCGAGATCTAGAATCTTTCCCGAATTTTTACAAAAAAAAAGGCCCTTTTTCGAGAGACCTGCGATGCCGGCAGAATCATATCCCCGGTATTCCAAAAGCTTCAACCCAGAAAGGCAGACTTTAAGAGAATCTTTTTTGCCGACATATCCAAAAATTCCACACATGCCCACATCTTATGTCATTGAATGAATATTCGAAAAGTCTTGATAAGACACTTTTTCGTATTTATTGCAGAGGTTGTTTCTCGGCCAGAATAGCCAGAAAGAGAGGAAATTCAGTGCGAGCGCGGTTTTCCATTTGTGCTTTTTTTCCTGTGCTTTTTTTATCAGAGGACCATTCTTCCATTTTAAGAATGGAAAACCCGCTTTTGAAAAGCCAGTCACAGTAGGAGGAAAGAGGATGATGAAAGGAATAGGTCGTTGATTCTTTTCCTTGCGAAGGGTTGGTCTGAATGGGGATTTTCTGAGAAGAAAGATATCGGTTGATCCTTCTATATTGCATCTTGCTTGCATCATCGACTTGCCAAAAACTCTGTCGTGGTATGCGGAAACAGGGATGGTTCAATACCAGGATAAGTTTGCCTTTCGGTTTTAAGTACGAAAAAAGATTCTGAATGGCTTGTCGTCCCTCTTCAAGGTTTTGAAGAGAGAGAACAAATGTTGCATGGGAATATTCTTCGTCTTTTATATCGAGTTTTTGTGTCACATCCCCATGAAAGTAGCGGCAGTTTTTTCGCTTGTTGTATTGTTTGGCCCGTTTGATCAAAGCTTGCGAGAGATCGATTCCAGAATAATCGACCCAGTCGGGCAGGTATCTAGAAAGGATACCTTGTCCGCAGCCCAAATCTAAAATTTTACTCCCTTTTCTGAGCTCAAGAAGCCTCAGGATATTGGGCATAATGATTTTTTCATGGTAGTACTGTCCTTTCTCGCCGACAAGCTGGTCGTACCAGCGGCTGACGGGTTCCCAGGCTGTCGAAGTATTGCGTCTTTTGTGTTTCATAGTGCAACTATTTTAGCTCCCGAAAGGGTTTCACTCAAGAAGCGCTTTTAAATTTTTTTTTTACAAAAAATATTTCTCATCCAAAAAAATTGGAAAGATTTATGAGATCAGGTATCAGTAAATATATGCATTCAATAGGTAAACAAGATCTCTCCCAGTCGGTCCGTAAATGTGCGCTTGAAGTGGACACGGTTTTGTTGACCCATCATACGATTGAAGAAGCATTGGCTTCCTTAAGAGCAAAGACGATTGAACATAAAATCGTCTATTTTTACGCAGTTGATGAGGAGGGAGTGCTTAAGGGAATCGTTCCAACACGCAAACTTCTCCTCAGCAATCCTACAACGAAGATCGATGACATCATGGTAAGGCATGTCACTTCGATCAATGCTGATCAGACACTAAAAGATGCTCTGGAAATGTTAGAAGTGCACCGTTTGTTGGCTCTTCCGATTATCGATACTGAAGGAAGGCTGACCGGTACGATCGATGTTGAAATGTATATCGAAGAGTCTTTCGATGTAGCAGATGCTCACCATAGAAGAGATGTCTTTCAGCTCATCGGTTTTTCGATTGAAGAAGGCAAACGCATCTCTATTATGCGTCACTATAAAATCCGAATGCCCTGGCTCTTTTGCAATATGATCGGGGGCTTCATTTGTGCTTTTATTTCCCGTATGTATGAAGATGTCCTGGCGCAATTTCTTCTTCTCGCCATGTTTATTCCTCTCGTCCTCACGCTAAGTGAGTCCGTCTCCATGCAATCGATGACTCAGAGCTTGCAATTTTTACGAAGACCCAGAATTACCTGGCGTCTTTCTTTTTTAAGAACAATCAAGGAATGGCAGATCGTTGGCGCAATTGCTGTGAGTTGCGGTTTGATTGTGGGAGCTGTCTCTCTGTTTTGGGGGGATGGGTTTTTGCCCTCGTTGACCATTGGGATCGGCATTATGTTCTCTGTTGCCGTCACAGCACTTTTTGGGATTACGATCCCTATCTTTTTGCACCTAACCCGTCTTGATCCAAAAGTAGCTTCTGGTCCTGTGGTTTTGATGCTGGCAGATGTCCTTACGACTCTATTCTACTTGTCGCTGGCCACCTGGTGGTTGATCTAATAATCTTTTTCGCTCTTCTGTTTCCAGGAAGGCTTTTTCAATTGGTATATGATGAAAGGAAGGACACAGAAGATCACTAGTCCTCCAATGAGGAAGGAATAGTAAAAGAGCATATTTCCCGTCTGTAGCTGACTAGGAGGAAACAGTCCCATAATGAAGGTAAAGAAACAGCCTACAGTCCCTATCCCACCGATGATCCACATTCCTGCATTGCCGCCCGGAATTCTATAGGTCCTTTTTACCTCAGGACATTTATATCGAAGGACAATCGCTGCGACAAACATGAGGATATACATGATCAGATAAAGAAGAGCAGTAAGATCGACAAGCATCCAGTACGAGCTGCTGACATTGGGCATAAAGAGAAAAACAAGGGAAAGAAGAGATACGATTACTCCCTGAAGGACTAATAGATGGGTAGGCATCCCATGTTTGTTTGTCTTTTGGAAAAAGGGAGGAAGGTCTCCATCGATTGCCGTTGCCAGGATCCCTTTGGTCGGCCCTACAATCCAAGTACTCATCGTTCCCAAAGCTCCCAATGCCATGAAAAAAGCGACGATAGGAATCGCCCATCCCAGCTTGAAGGCATTTAGAAAGTGAGTAAATGCTTCCATAGCTCCTGATGCCAAATTAATCTCATGCTTTGGAACAACGATTGCGATGGCCAAAGTTGCGATCATCGATAATGCGAGAATGATGATTGCAGCGAGGAGAATGGCTTTGGGGTAGCCTTTTTGAGGATTCTTTACTTCCTTCGCATGGACGGCAGACATTTCCATTCCGGCAAAGCCGAGAAGGATTCCGGCAAGAAGAACAAGTTCATTTATCGATCCAAGATCGGGAATCAGCTGGTCCCATCCAAATGTGATTTGTAAAGGATATCCTTCTTCGATCCATAGGAATCCGAGAAAAATGATCAAAGCTCCGGGAATAATCGTACCTAGTACGACGGATACGGTACTGATCCATCCAGAGATCTTCATGCCAAAGCAATTCAAGAAAGTCGCGACCCAAAAAGTGATTAGGATGATAGAAACAATGTATCGATTATCGTGCGCGAGTGCGGGATCGAATATGAAGGCGCTCGAGGCTGCTAGAAAGGAAAGGACTGTAGGGTACCAGATTACATTTTCGATCCACTGAAGCCAAATGGCTAGAAGACCCATTCGAGGACCCATTGCCTCCTTTACCCATATATATACCCCTCTCTGTGGCCAGCCTGTCGCAAGCTCTGCGGAGACCAGGGAAACCGGGATAAAAAAGACCACAGCCGAAAAGAGGAAAAAGAATAGGGAAGATAAGCCGTAAACTGCAGTGAGAGGGTAGTTTTTTAGACTGGTGATCGCCGCGACGTTGATCATCGCGAGCAAAAAAACATTCAGAGTTCGTTTAGAAGTCATAGGGATCCTAATTAAGGATCCCTATCCTAAGTAGCTTTTTAATTTAAAAGAAGAATATTTCTCTTAAGCAGCAGCTGCTGCAGCATTTCTATTCGTTCTTACGCTCGGGTTCCGCGTTGGTATACAAGGATAAAAGACCACATCGGTCGGTGCATCCGTTGGAACGAATCGAGCTAATTCATCATTCATTGCCGCTAGACATTGTCCTGCCTCTTCAACAGAAGAGAATTTTTTGCGGAAGTGCCCGGATGTTCCAAGAACATGGGGATGAGGATGAATTCCGGAGAGAACAACTTCTCTTTCCCTGGAGCCTTTTCCTTCAATTCCGAGAACGTAAGATACTCCCTGCATCACGACAGGAACGAGGATCTGATTATGACCTCCGGAATGGCGTAGTTCGTCCATTTGAGCAAGTGTTCTCTCAAAATCGACCGTTGAGTTGCTTCCAGAACAAATATGTTCTCGATCGATGCGGAATGGAGCCACTCCCTTTTCCTGGCTTAAGAGGTGCAGGTAAAGAGCCGGATCACGTAGATCTCCTGGGTTTTTCTCCAAAAATCTAGCATGTTTGTAAGCCCCGTACTGAGCTGCAGTGCCCAAAGTACCTGTGCTATCTTTGAGCGCGCCAATGACGCTGAGAAGAGCGATTGCCAGCTGAGCCTCATCTGCAGAGAATTCTCTCTTCTGAAGATGAATTTCCTGGCCTGAAGAATAGGTTCCTCTTTCCACCCCTGTAGTGAATTTCTTTTTGGGCTGAGGAGAAACGGGAACACTTTCTTCGACTCTTTCTGTAGGCTCAACTGTAGAAGGTGCACTTGTAAAGAGGGCATGCTGCACTCTTCGATCAGAAGGCATTTGCTGCTGCAATTCCTGCAAGTACTGAGTAATTGCTTGAAGACTTTTTCTGTCCACTGCGGAAATTACAGGAGTCGTCAACATTTGAACCTCATCGAGGGTCTCTGTGATGATTCTTCTCGCTTCTGTTAATTTTCTCTCCTGAATGAGGCCGATCAAACGTACCTTTGTCGCCTCAAACCCAGATCTCAAAGCAGCGATATCTTCAGAGCGGGTAGGTGCTGTCAGTGGCACTGGAACAGAAACGGAAGTTGCCTGTTCTTCGGCCTTTTTTCTCTGAGCTTCTTCAACAACTGCTGTTAAGAGAGGCGATTTCGGTTTCGGCTCGGCAACAGTAGGTGCTTGTTTTCCAACGGTAGGTGCGCTAGAGCTTCTTCGTCCCCAAAGCCATCCAATTGCCTTACAGGCCACAGCCGTAGCAGCCATTGCCCCGAGTGCAATAGGAGCGTATTGAGCTGCCTCTGAACCGGCCCATTGTTCTACCATATCATTTTGCCACCAAGAAGCACCTGCTAAGGCAATACAAGGTACAGCGACTTTTGTTGTCTTGGAGAACCAGGCAGTTGAAGATTGAGGCAATTCATCATCTTTCAAGGCATGGATCGTTGTTCTCAAAGTACGGAGAGTGTTTTCCAAAGCAGTTAATGTTTTTCGGCTTTGATTGAATGGCTCATCGTTTTGCTTGGCATCGCTTAGCTTTTCCTGAATAAGGTTGGCCAATCGTGTTAGCTCTCGATAGTCGTCCATCAAAATAGCGAGGTTTGCTTTCAGAACTTCGCCTCTTACTTTGCCACTTTCCTGATGTTCTCTCAGGCCTTCACAGTCATGCTTGAATTTTGTAACGAATGTTTTGAAGCCATCAATCGCTTCTCTCATTTTACCACTCTTCAAGCTCTCTTCGGCTGTTCGGATCGTAGCTCTTTGAGAAGAGATCGTTGCTTTTGCTTTTAAGAGTAAAGGTCGTTTGAAGGCAGCTGCTGCTTTGGCAACGGTAAATATCTTATTTGGTTTTCCAGATGCAGCATTACGCAGATCTACAATACTTGTTCCAATATCGCATCGTTTATCATTTACTGCGTCGAGCTTGGGACTGATTTCTCCAGCAATCTGCATTTCACGGTCGACTTCGAGATAGACATTTCCAAGAGCGTTCCAGTCGAGCTCTAATGTCTTTACGTCAACTTTGAATGTATCATCCTGAACAAAGCCGCCTTTGACTTTGCGTGTCAATTCTTTGACCTGTTCTTCCAGGCGGTTAACCTCTTTATCAAACGCGTCAATGGCACCCTTTCGATTCTTTCTCGATAAGTAATCGGCAGGAATTCTTCCAATGCGAGGGAAATGAGGCTCGATAGTACCGTGCTCTTCTACTTTCTTCATGTGCGCTTTGATCGGATCGGTACGGAACCATCCAGCAACTGGCTGTCCCAGCAACAGAGCTGTTGTCAGAGCCCCAGCCCCGTGGGCTGCATAGCTGACTGTTGGATCGCCAGATACTGCTCCTGCCACTTCGGCTCCAATAGCAGCTGGCAAGCATAAAAGCCCTAGAATCTGTGTCTTCGTAATCGAATCTTTAAATCTTCGAGGTAAAGACCTGCGATATGCAGTCCAGCTGATATCCTCGCACATCCGAGTAAGCTTAGTGCGCATTGCCTTCACTTGTTTATCGAGCTCTGCAAGGGTAGCACTAAATGTAGTATGACCCATCGTTGTTTCTTGAAGATCATCAACGCCTTTTTGCAAAGTCCGAGCTTCATTCGTTACTACTTCCCAGTCCGCATAGAGCGTAGGGTAAAGCCAGCTAGGATTCTTTTTCGCTTCTTCAATACGATCGCCTAGTCTCAAAAATCGTTCATGAACCGATTTATAACCTTCTTCCAGCTTTGTCACGGAAGCGTTGACCTGGTTCGCGTCAGGCATCACATCGATGAATTTGATACGGAGTTCATGAGAAGTGTCCAAAGTAGGTTTTCCGTAGGCGATTTTATGCCAAGCCCAACCTGCCAGTCTCTTGGCAAAGATCAAACCACCAGTGGCAGCAACCCCATAGGAAATATTTGTTTTATTCTCACTAACAAAGGTGCCAGCTTGTTCTAGAGCAGACCAAAGAGGAGCAAACATTCCATCAGGTGTTTCAGCAGACGCTCCTGTTAATGCAGCACTGTTGTTTTGGAATCCAGGAATCGCAGGAACCGATTCTGCCCACAAAGGACAGGTGAGCATACCTACTCCGAGATAGGTCGATTTATTGGGAGTCATACCCCATGCTGCGGCAAAAGGCTTGCCCATCCATTCCATCCATCCAGGGGCATACTTATAGCGGAGAGTTTCAATTCTACGGCCAAGGTCATCATAAATTCGGTTTGCCATTTGCTGTCTTCTTAAGGCAACTCCACCTGGGCCTTGAGCATTGATCGCAGCGTTTAGATTTGCGGCTGCTCCAGGAGCAGTCCGGAGAGCGTCGTAGTCGCGAGCCAGAATACGAGCAGATTCAGCGAGGTCTCTGATCAATCGATCACCCGGACGTTTTTTACTCTCCTGCTCCAGTCTTGTTACCTGGGTATGGAGGTTGTTCGCATACTGGAGATAAGCTTTGACTCCGGCAGTGGCATTAATTCCGCCTGCGCCTGCACCGGCGTTGACCGCGGCAGTAACCGCATTGATACTAGGTTGGTATGAAGTAAATATTGCAGCCATGTTATCTCAATTTTTTACTTATAAAATAAGTTAAGAATCTATAACTTACTCTTCGATTGTTAAGAATCTATAAATCTGTCTTTCAATTTGGCCAAATCTTATACTTCATTGAGCGATTTTTTAGAAGCTGAAAGGGATGAATAATTTAGTGAAAAAAGCGTTAATTACAAGAAAGATACCTTCAATTGCAAAAGAAGTATTATCTAAAAAATTTATTGTTGAAGAATGGGAACAAAATTGTCCCATTCCAAAAGATAAATTGATCGAAGCCGCTCAAGAATATGAAGCTTTTCTTACAATGCTTTCCGATCCAGTTGACAAGGAAATTTTGGAAAATGCAACACAATTAAAGATTATCTCCAATTATGCGATTGGGCTCGACAATATCGATGTCTCATACGCGAAATCTAAAGGAATTACTGTATATAATTTATTAGACATTGTCACAGAAAGTACAGCCGATCTCACCTTTGCGATTCTCCTCTCTCTTATCCGTAGGGTTCCTGAAGCCTGGCAGTTTGTTAAAGAAGATAAATGGAAGGCCTATGATCCCAATCTCTTCTTTGGAGAGAGCCTCCATCAGAAAATATTTGGGATCATCGGGTATGGAAGGATAAGCAAAGCCGTCGCTCAAAGAGCCAAAGGTTTTGGCATGAAGGTACAGTTCTACCACTACAAAGATCTAGATGTGAAAGAACAGGTTTCTCTTGATGAGCTTTATGAAACCTCAGACTATATCTCTCTTCATATTCCATTAAAAGAAGAGACCCATCATTTCATTGATGCTATAGCGATGCAAAAGATGAAAAAACATCCGGTTCTGATCAATATGGCAAGAGGAGCTGTTGTAGATACTGATGCTCTTGTCAAAGCCTTGGAAAAGGGATGGATACGGGGAGCTGCACTGGATGTCACCGATCCGGAACCATTTCCTGGAAATCATCCCTTATGTTCTTTTGAAAACTGCCTGATTGTCCCACACATCGGATCGGCAACACTCGAGTGCAGAACTCTCATGGCAAAACAAGCGGCTGAGAATATTTTATCTCACTCTTAAGAGCTCGTTCTAGTCTGTGGTGAAACGGGGAGAAGTGCGGCGGCGAACGTACTTCCACTTTTGCTGTATTCCCACAGATGCAGAATGAACAGCTAGCTTGTCATAACGAAAGTTGATCTTGTCGATCGCTTCCATTAACCGTTTTTTCTTTTCGAAGTCTTTTCCTTTATCCCAAAAGTCCATTTGCAGAGCTGTAGCATCCACGAGATCGATAAATTGGACGCCTGCTCTTTTATAAGAGAAGTCGGAACGATAGATCGCATCGAGTGCTCTGCGTGCATAAGTAATAAGCTCGGGCGTATAGGAGGAGAGGATAGGAAGAGTAAAATGGCAACTATTAGAGTAATAGTTATCCTGAAAAGGACTCGTTGCTATGAATACAGAGAGTACCGGAGCAAGACTGTTTTGTTTGCGCAATTTTTCTCCAGCGATCGTTGTAAAATCGGCAATGGCCTGAATCAGGTCTGATTGATTGTCAATTGGATTCCGGAAAATACGAGAGCAAAGAATTGATTTTTTTACTTCGGGAACTTCATCACATGAAAAGCAGCTCACTCCTCGAAGTTCCATCACTGTTCGGAGCGTCGTCACGCTGAATTCTTTACGAATCCATTGATCATCCGAAGATGTCAATTGTCCCGCTGTAAAAATGCCTCTTTTTCGCAGGCGTTTGGCAAGTCTTCGCCCAATTCCTCAAACTTCTTCAATATCCAAAGAAGCCAATACTCTTTGAATCTTTTTGGGGTCAGTTAGAACATCGATTCCCTTTTGTCTTTTTGCCCTATGGTTGGCTATTTTGGCCAAAGTCTTGGTTGGAGCAATCCCTATGGATATGGGCAAGCCTGTCCATTGGTCTACCTTTTCCCGAATTTGCCATCCCAGACGAAGATGGTCTTCTTCCGGACCTTCCACTAAATGGAGGAAAGCCTCATCAATTGAATAGATCTCCATTTCCAATCTGAAGGTTTCCAATGTCGTCATGACCCTGTCGGACATATCCCCATAGAGCGTAAAATTGCAGGAAAAAGCGAGAAGCTGACCTCCTTCAATCTGCTTTTTATACTCAAAGGCCGGAGCTCCCATCGGGATGCCCATTTCTTTAGCTTCTTTCGACCGGGCAATCACACATCCATCATTATTGGACAGAACGAGAAGGGGTTTTCCTTTTATTTTAGGATTGAACACCTGTTCGCAAGACGCATAAAAGTTGTTACAGTCAATGAGGGCAAACATCAGGTCGCTTTGTGAATAATATAAGTGACGATTCCCCAGGTTTGAAAATCAGCTTCGGGATCGACTTCGATCGAAGGATACTTGGGATTTTGTGGTTCTAAAAAAATTGTTTTATTCTGAATCCGGATCCGTTTGACGGTGAACTCTCCATTAATGACTGCGATGATGATCTTTCCGCCGGAAGGACGAAGGGCCCGGTCGACAATGAGGACATCTCCGCGCAAAATACCAGCATCGTGCATCGAATCTCCTTCGACCCGGACAAAAAAAGTAGCAGCTGGATGTTCAATGAGGTGCTGATTGAGATCGAGCCTTTGCTCCATGAAATCCTCGGCAGGCGAGGGGAAGCCGGCAGTAACCGGAGCGAGAAACAAAGGAAAGTCCAAAGTCTCGTTCGAATCGGGTGGAAAAAAGCTTAATTCTTGGGTCTTCATCAGCTTGATTATATTCCTCTTCTCATTCACTACAATATCTAAGAAAAATTAGACATTTATTTTTACTGGTCGATTGGGTACGATTTTCGAAAATTCCTATAGGTGAAATGAAAGAATACGTCGAACGGGAAAACTGGAAATCGCGATTAGGGTTCATCTTTGCAGCCCTTGGGTCGGCTGTCGGGCTCGGAAGCATCTGGCGTTTTCCTTATATTGTGGGGGAAAATGGGGGAGCGGCATTTATTCTCCTCTACCTCTTCTGTCTTCTTCTGATCGGTTTTCCTGTACTGGTCTCTGAAATCCTCGTAGGAAGAACCGCCCAGTCGAGCCCTTATGGGTCCTTTCGCCTCTTGGGTAGGAACCGAAAGTGGGGATGGGGAGGATATCTCACCATATTCACTGGCTTCATCATCAGCTCGTTCTATAGTGTGATTGCAGGCTGGACGCTTGGACATCTCTTCCAGGCATTGAAGGGAAACCTCACTCATTTTACTTCGGCACAGGATGCATTGCACCATTTTCAGGCGCTGGGTGGGTCAGCTTGGTGGTGCGTTGGATTTCATTTTATTTTTATGGTTCTTTGCGTTCTGGTTCTAATTTCAGGGGTAAGAAAAGGGATCGAAGTGGGAAGCAAAATCATGATGCCCTTGCTCATACTAGTCCTGATCGTTTTAGTGATTAAAGGACTGACCCTTCCTTCTTCATTCAAAGCATTGAAGTTTCTTTTTGCACCCGATTTTAAAAGCCTCACGCCGGCTGCAATCGTTCTTGCTCTGGGCCAGGCTTTCTTTACGTTGAGCTTGGGACAGGGGACTATGGTGACCTATGGAAGTTACCTTTCTCGTCGAGAGGATATTCCCAAAAGCGTCATTCCTGTTGTTCTATTGAATACTGCGATCTCTCTATTAGTAGGTGTCGCCGTTTTCTGCATCGTCTTTTCCGTAGGGCTGAAGCCTGAAGCAGGACCCATTGATTTTTGAGACCCTTCCCATTGTCTTTAGCCAACTTTCCTGGGGATGGGGACTTGCAGTTCTTTTCTTCGTTCTGGTTACCCTGGCAGCATTGACTTCTGAAATTTCCGCTTTAGAGCCTGTGATCTCTTATCTGATCGATGAGAGGGGATGGGCTAGGAAAAAGGCGGTTGTCGTCAGTAGCGGTGTCGCTTTTCTTCTGGGAATTCCTACTGCTCTTTCCTTCAATTTATGGAAAAATGTTAAAGTTTTTGGGGCGACTTTTTATACGGTCATTTCCTTCGTGTCAGTCAATATCCTTGTCCCGATCAGCGGGCTTTTAGCTGTTCTGTTAGTGGGATGGCGATGGGGAATGAGAGAAGCTTTTGACAATCTCAGGATGGAAGAGGAGATGTTCCATCATGCAAGGCCGATCCTGGCGCGCTATTTCCAGATCACGATCAAGTTCACAGCGCCAATTCTGATCATCCTAATTCTACTGGATCTCTTAGGAGTTTATTAGTCTTCCCACTGAAAGACGTTTGGATTCATGCTGGAAGTATAGTAGATCTCTTTGAAAGCCTTCTGAAACTCGGCATCTTCAAGAAAAACGATTTCTTTATTTCCATAGTCTTTTTGAAGGGCAGGGGGAACTGTGATTCCACTTTCAGACATTTCAGCTTCTAGAAACCGGTCGTGGAAAATGATTTTTGAATCAGTGAATTCAACAACGATGCCTTGAGTATCTTTGTTGACGAGTTTCATAGGATCTCCTTGCATTAAATTGATGCTTAAAGAGGTAAGGGAAAAAACGGTAAATAGGCAAAAGCCCAAAAACAAACCTTTAGAAGCCCTCATTGTTCACCTTAAGGTGTTTCACCTTTTTTTTTAATTCTTTCAACGGAATAGGGGAAAGAGCCAGACTTTTTCCAACCTCTCCTTTCCCGATAAGTCCCATCCGGTAATTGATCTCATAAATGCTCATTCCCTCTCTTTTGGCAAGCTCTTTAAGGATTCCGATCCTTTCTATAAAGGCATCGATGCATTCGTCCATTTCATAAAAGCGAAGTCTGTTCACTATAACATTCACATCGATATTCCTGATTTTTTCTTTTGCAGAATCAGAAAGGGGCCGTTTGGCATTGGGAAGGTGGACCAAACCGTTGCGCAACTGTTCATTTTGTTCAGGAAAAGCCAGGCCATTATCGACCTTTTTGATCCCGAGGATTTCTCTTCCTAAAGGATCCACTCCTTTGATATAAACGCGAAAATTTCCAAAATGGCCATCGGTGTCATAGGTCGTCCACAAAAAGAGATTGGCCTCTTCAAAATCCGTCTGATCGAAAGCATGTTCGATTTCCCTATCGGACAGCTTCATGTGTTGAAAACGGTTCAATACTTCAAATAAGTCTTTCGAATCTTCAATGTATTCTTGGACGGAACAGAGTTTTTCCTTGTCTGGATGCCCACCCTTTGAAATGAGACCATCCTTGTAGGCAAGACCAACCCGTTCAGACAAATCATAAAATCCCTCATCATTCAAGACAGCCATACTTGTTTTCGGTGTGACAGTAGAAGTACGGATAATCTGCGACACCTCATAACAGAGAACGTCAGTCTGGGCACTTCTGTAAACAGGCACCCATTTTCTCGTTCGATAACCGGTCTGAATGCTGACAAAGCCTTTTCGATTATTCAGGCAAAAAATGTCTTCGTCTACCGGTTTTACAATGAACTTTGGCTTTCCTCTTTCATCACAGAGAAAATAGGCAGCTCCTGCTCCTTCAGATACAGGCTTCAGCGATCCTGTCTCGTGTACTTCTTGGAATGAAGCATGAAAATCAGAATAGATGGCCCTAAGTTTTTCAACCAAAGGAAAGAAATGTCTCTTCTGCTCGGCGATCTCCGACCTTCTTTGGGCTATGTACTGATAGAGTTCATCGAGACTTCGAAGGTGGGAAACTTCCTCATGAAAAAAGAGATCAAAGGGATGTATTTTCGAATCTTCAAGGATGGAAGTCTCTTCGACTGAGGTTTCTTTGGGTAATTCGACAGGCTTTTCGATCGATTCTTTTTGTACCTTGGCCTGAGAATGTTGGAGAAACTCCCGAATGATCTCTTTTGTCCCTTCTTTATCCCTCAGTTTTTCCAGGACTTCTTCGGGAGAATGATGGGAAGGGATATCGCGAATTCTTTCCAGAATTTCATTTTCCAAATGAGGGTTTTCAATCGATTCAAGCAAATTATGGTACAGAAGTAATTTCTGAAGAATCTGATGGCTCGATTCACGAAGATGGGACTTCGTTTTTTGAGTGGAAAGAGCTTTAGGATTCGAAATTTTAATTACCATTTAAAATAACATTTTCTTTTTTAATGGCGAATAGTATTGTTCACATGTAGGTTAATTGCAATTGAAAGAATTCTCTTTGGATTAAAAAATTATTTCAATTATTTATAAGAAAAAGAGGCTAGGGAATGATCTTTTTTCGAGACATCATTGTAGCTGCGGTCATCACAGGGGTCTGGACGCGCATATCGAACTGGCTCTTAAGCAAAAAGGTCTCAAAAACGACGGCCTGTTACCTTTCTTTTTGGATTGCCTTGGTAATCATGGCGCCTATCGTCAGTTGGATTGCAGGATTTGACGTCGTGGTGGCAGAGTACGTGATTGCACTCATCATGTGGCTCATGATCGATCTCATCTGGTACAGGATCCAGGAGAACAAACGGGGATGAATATATTTTTTTACATTCTGGAGTGGATTGGAACCTTTCTTGTAATCTGGGGACTGAATTTCATCACAAGACGTATTTTGGGAGTCAAACTGAACCCGATCACCACGGCAGTGGCTACGTTTATCATCGATGGATTTCTCGTGTTTTTGATTGCCCCCTTTGTGCTGACTTTGTCAAGACCTGAATATTTTTATCTCCCTATTTTGATTTTCTTTCTGATCGTCGATGTGGTCCGGGCTAATCGTCAAAAAAATTAGCCTTATCTAATGTGCTGCAGCTGAAGCTCCATCTTCCTTTTTTTCTTCTTTTTGCTTGCTGCTCCTACTTGTGCTGTACTTGTCATGATTATTGCCCTTTACTCGTCAAAGAGAGAGTCAAACCGGTCTTTTCCCGATTTTGGTTTTTTTTCAACTTCATCACCAAAAAGATCTTTAGCCTTTTGGTAGGAAGAATCCATTGATTTGGATGAGTCTTTCAGAGGCGAAAAATCCTCACAAAAATTCATCGCTTCGCGATCTTTGATCGGTTCTGTTCCAGGCACATTGCAATCATTGGGTTTGCCAGGAATATAATGGCGGCAATTTTTGCAGACGTGCAAGTCTCTGCCGCATTGGGAACAGGTTTCACGGAATCCCAATTTACCTAGTGTAAGCTTGTATTCCTTATGACAATGAAAACACCTCATGACTCATACCAGTTGATCAGTTCATCAAAGGACTTCATTCCAAGAACCTTAATCAAAGCCTGATGACAGGTTTCATCTTTTTGAAATTGATAGACATGTCGAATAGTTTCTCTGACCTTCATGCCATCCGCATTTAATTGCTTGCTCACGGTTATCTTCAATGAGTTCTAAAGCGCCGGCTAATGCATTTAGGTCAGCGGGTGACAGGCATTCTAGCACAAGAAGGATCCCATCCTCCATGGATACTGATGCAAAAACCTCCCAAACTTCATTGACAAACCGGTCCGTCATCACATCGGAAGAATCTTCAACTTGTAAAATATCTCTTTTTGTACATGTTGGATGACGGCTCAAGGCCTGGTTCAAAACAGTGAGGAGTTCTGGATGTCCACTCCCATTTTCTTTTATTTGTGTAAGAGAAAGAAGAAGGGAGTCTCTGATAATTCTGATGAAGGCATTATCAAACGCCTGAACATGCTCTTCATACAGTTCTAGTTCGGGCGCTTCCTCATCTACTGAGACTACCTGCATCGTTTTTACAAGATGAATCCTTTTCTGAAGTTCTTGAATACTGCTGTCTAAGTTCATTGTAGCCATCACCTTCAGCTGGGAGCAGAAATCTGGAAATGAACTTATGACATTAGGAAAAAAGACTCTCATTACATCTTTTTGTCCTGCCAAGGCATAATCCATAATGTGCTGTTGTAGGTTCGGCTGCTGTAGATACCAAAGAAGCCCCTGAACCCGCATCAAATAGGCCAAAAGAGTGGAAAGTTGAGCAATGTGGCCATCAACTTTATCCGCAGGTAAATTCAATATATTCGCACACGAGATTGCTTCTCTTGCTGCCTCAAGTTGTTGGAAGAAGTATTCAGAAGTTGTAATTTCGAGAAACTCAGGTAGCTCTTTTTCTAAAGTAGCTACACAAACCCTTACCGGACTGTGATCTAGACAGCTTAGATAACTTTGCTCAAGAATCGATGTGGCTTTTTGAACCTGTTGGCTCGAATATCCTCTTTCTGTCATGGACTGAGCCACAAGTTGCCTCAGATCCTCGAATGTAATCACTTGAAAGACTTCATAGGGGATCTGAATTGTTGAGTGATAATGAAGTTCATCTAGATTGGGAAGAAGCTGATTTAGTAAAACATTCAAATCAAACGGATGGGCTACAATATTGGAGCCTGGCGTTTGAGGACTTTCCAAAGCTTGTTTCCCCGCATTGGCCGGAGCATAAGAAAAAACTGGTGCCAAGGTAGTCATAATTCCTCCCTAAATATTAAGCGGCCAATATTTTTGTCTTCGTGTGTATTTTTGTCATTAAAAAAAATACTTAACAAAAAAATTTACCGCCTCCGCTGTCCAACAGGTACTCTTGGAGCACTTCTATGAGGATCACTTCTCATCCTTGTAGGATGAACGGTCGTTCTCGTGGGTGGAGCATGATGAGGTATAGAAGGACGGTGAGCTCTTGTGCCTACAGGAACTCGAGGATGTGAATCATGATGTCTGACAGGCGTGGTTGTATGATGAGCAGTGTGGTGAGTAGGTACTGACCTTGTATGCATAGGGGGGTGATGAAACTCTCTCGTTCCAACAGCTACCCTAGGACGTGGATCATGTGTGTGAACGGTCCTGACAGTTGTAGGTGAAGGGTTGATCACCACAGTAGGTCTTGGCCGCCAATGCCAGGGAGATACGTAGGAATACCAGGGACGGGGAGCATAAACAGGAGGGGAATAAGAAGTCTCATAAGTACCTGGGTCTGATGAGAGAATCAGTGCACCTGTCCATATAAAACACCCTGCTGTAAGTGAAATGATTGGATCGAAAACCAGAAAACTCGCAAGACTGGAAAGTACGGCAAGGGAGATCACCATAATCCTGCATGCCTGTACATCGAGGTTTGTGCGACTTAAAGAATCATGAAATTCTTGCTTATGAACATTTTGAAGAATGGCTGAACACTCCATGGTTCTCCTCCTGATTAATATTGTGATGCTCGGATATAGTTATTCATATTGACATTGATCAATATGTATTCAGAAGTTGAGGAATACCATCCTGAATTCACACCTATAATCACGGTGTCATTTAATGTCCACTCGTCAAAAACATAATCATCGGCTGAGCAGATTTTCCAATGAGAGTAGTCTTCTAAAATGATTTCCCCTCTTGCATAATCTATGGCAACGATCCAGTGGGTGTATTCTCCTTCAACAATGGGACCAATGGAAAGGTTGGCATAAACAACGGACCCATCAGCTTTATTGATGATTTTGTAGTCATAACAGGAAAACCAGTTCGTATTTTGTGTGATCACAAGAGGATCGCTAGCTTGCCAATAGAGGATCTTATGTTCATCACCAGAGGCGATTTTCCAAAATGAGCCATCTTCAATTTCCAGAGAATCCCCTAAAATCGAGACAGAGGAGAGCCAATGAGTAGAGGTTGGGAAATAAAAGGGTGGGTACTGGACTGTTTGGGTACGAAAATAGGCGCCTGCCCGGAGCTTTTTGTGATTAGAGCGGCTTTCTTTGGAGCGTTCTTTTTCCAGACGGTCCTGTTTTTCAACGCTGACTGTTCGCTCTTTGATGAGAACGTGAGATGTGTCCTCATTTGCAAAGAGAGAGGTAAATGTAGTCAGAAAGAGGACGATTTTTAATGCTTTCATACGGAACCTTTATTAAAAGTTAGGGGGCAGGAGCCTAGCAAGGGATTGATTTTTTGTAATTGAAAAAGTAAGGTATTCTTCAATGAAGCGATTTCTTTTTCTTTTTCTCATTGTCAACCCTTATCTTTATGCAGATTCTGAACCTGCCCTAATCAGTATAGGAGGAGGGGTTTTCGACATCATCAAGGCAAAGCACCGCACGGCAGAATTCAGAGTGGAGTATCGTCCTAGGCTCGAGGCTCTATTATTCAAGGAAAGAGAAACGATCCGGGGATCGATCCGTCCTCTTGTAGGATTGATGGCTACTATAAAAGGTTCTACCTATCTTTATTTTGGTTTTGGGCTTGATTTCATCGTCAAGAAGCGCCTCGTCTTTACACCAAATTTTGCTGCTGGGTGGTATCGACAGGGAGGAGGAAAAGATCTAGGCTTTCCTTTGGAGTTTCGGTCCGGGATTGAATTGGGTTGGCGTTTTAAAAACTGCATGAGAGCAGGCGCTCATTTTTATCATATATCTAATGCCAGCATGGGAAGAAAGAACCCGGGAAAAGAATCCTTGGTCTTCTTTCTCTCTATTCCTGTAAGCGCATGCCCTTCTTTGTAATTAAATCAAAATAAAAATAGTTGATTAATTCTGTTTTAATTTGGAAAAATAGAATTAGGGAAAGAAAATGTGCGAAGACCTTAATTTTATTCCTTTTCCACTTTTCAAGGGAGCGCATACTCAGACTGTAATGGGATCACTGCTGAATTGGCAAAGAGAGCCCGGATCTGAACAAATGCTCGTTCGTCTTCCTGATGAAGACCAAATCTCCCTGGAAGTCTCAGTGCCTAAAGACTGGAAGCCAACCGATATGACAGTCGTCATGCTTCATGGTCTGGCTGGGTCACATCATTCGCCCTATCTTATCCGGATGACCAATAAGCTCCTAGCGAAGGGGATCAGAGTCGTTCGAATGAATATGAGGGGATGTGGATCTGGAAAGGGACTGGCCCGGCACATTTATCATAGTGGCCGAAGTGACGATGTCCTTCATTCTTTGAAGGCTCTGCGAGCAAAAACACCTGATTCACCCACTGTTTTAGTCGGTTTCTCATTGGGGGGCAATATAGCCTTGAAACTTGCCGGGGAGTTGAGATCTTCAGCTTCCGAAGTTCTCAAGAAAGTGATAGCCATCAATCCACCTGTCGATTTGTATTCAAGTGTGGATCTACTATCCTATCGATCGAACAGAATGTATGAACGCTATTTCATCCGCCTCTTAAGAGCGGATGTAATGTACCGACATAAGATTTTTCCTGACCTACCGAAAGTGGAACTTTCCAGGAAAATGTGCTTCTTCGACTTTGATGAGCTATACACGGCCCCTCAATGCGGTTTTTCAGGCGCTATGGACTACTATGAAAAGTGCTCGAGCGCTCCACTTATTCCCGATATAACGATCCCTTGTCATATTCTCTTTGCAGAGGATGATCCTATCATCTGTGCCAGTGTTCTTGACGGGGTCACAGTGCCTGATAATGTTTCCATCTTCAAAACCAAAAAAGGGGGGCATATCGGCTATCTCAGCTATCCCTCTCAGGGATTCCATTGGTTGGACAATATCCTAGTAGGCTGGATCCAAAATATTTAGTTCATTCAAATACGACCCTAAGCCCTCTGCAATATCCTACCAGGAGTCTTCTTGTTCATATCTCCTTGATAACGAATGAGATAAAAAGAAAAGCCCAATCGAATATTCATTATTTGACCATTTAAAAAAAGAGGGATTTTTGCTATAATAGTTGCCATGAGTTTGCCTAGTTTAGAATCTTTATTAAAATCTCCTCCACATGGAAGTGTGCCCCCTTTAGAAGAAGAAACGGTTACTTTGGATCAAAAAGTGGTTGCTGAAGAGACTTCTTCGATTCCCAAACCGACTCTACCTCCACGTGTCCGTTCAGGTGATGTAGTCATCAGTCTCTTCGAGAGAGCGCGGTCCCCCCCATTGTAGGAGAATGGATCGAACCTATGCTCAGAGGCAAAAGTCCTCGCTTTTACGACCGTGTAAACGGAAAGCATGCAGGAGTCGTTTATGTATTTTGGAATACTCATACAAATGAACGCTACACTGGAAAGACGGAGACGGCCTTCCGAGGGAGGCTCTATAGCCATAATTCCTGCATCAAAAATGAAATCTATGATGCAGACTTTTATAAGGAAGTCCGTGCTAATCCCAGCCATTTTCGATTGGGAGTCCTAGAGCTTTTGGATTTGGATGCGCAGGATTCTTCGGAAAGAGAAGTATTTCATGTCGCCAATCTGAAAAGATTGGGATTTCGGGTTTATAATTGCAATAAGGGCGGAGGCGGTGGTTATGCTATCCAGGAAAAAAGAGTCTTTGATCCCAAATTTGAAAGTCCTTCCAAGCTGCATAACCTTTCTCCGGGAAGAGATCGAATGAAAACAACCCCTCAAAAGCTCTATCCTTTTCAGAGTCCTGGAGGTACAAAGGGTTTTAAACCTACTCCTAGAGGTAAGAAAAAACGAAGAGTCGTCTATGCGATTGTGGACGAGGGTAGGGGGACAGATTCTTTGCCGAGAACAAAATACTATGGAAGAACGGCGCGTAAATTAATAGAGAGATCAACAGAGCATAGCTCCCGGGCGAGAAGCGTTACCCCCGAGGATAAGGAAGAAAAAGAACTGTATAAGGAAATGGATAGTCGTCCTGAGGATTTCTCTATAGGGATTCTCTATGAGCAGCATACGCATGATCCTCCTTTGAGAGATCTTGAGGCTTATGCCCAGCGAAAAGCTCGTGAACGAGGTGAAAAGCTCTACAACTCAGACAGAGGTGGAGGAGGGGGAACCGTCCATCCATCAAAAAGAAGAAGAAGAGAGACCTAATGCTGCCTATCTTTTCGAATCACTGCTAAATAGATCCCATTCCACCAATTTTCCTTATCACCGCTGAATTTCGCAGGTAAGACCCTCTCATATGCGATTTTGTAGTCCAATTTATGAAAAGCTTGGAAAGTTCCCTGACGGACATGATAGGCATTCCAGTCATCAATGACCGCTATGAAAGGATCGGCAAAGACCTCATTAAAATAGGTAAAGGCCCTCTCATGATGCTCGGTACTGTGATTTCCGTCATAAAAATAGAGGTTGACCGGTTCAGAAAAATAATCCTTGGGCTCGATGGAGAAACAGTCTTCGGCATAGAAGCGATGTTTGATCTTAGAGAGGAATTGGGCGCAATGGGACCGAAAGTCTCTTTCAGGTCCCCCAAATTCAGACCAGTCATCAATCGCAACTGCATCTTGAAGAGCTTCTTGATTTCCATAGAGAGCTGATATAAACGTTGACCCCTTCCAGGTACCAATTTCAAAGTACCGAGTGCCTCCTTTACTGCAGAGGTTGTTGAGAGGATGCCTGACCTTTTCGCTCGAATATCCCTCAAGAGCTAATATTGCAGGATTCAACTCTGACTCTCCCTTTTCTGCATGCTGGATGCTCTTCTCTATGTGACGAATCAGAGCTCCCTCCTTTTCAGTCCAAGAAGGTAAAGAGGACCCCTTGGGGAGATAAAGCATGGGAGGGTGTCTTTTCACAAGTCTTTTGATTTCGTTGAGAAATAGGTGAGATTGAAGGGATAAATCCAGCGTCTTCATAGAGAGCCTCCTGAATTGAAAAGGGGAACAATACTGGAATCAATTCTCAAAGGCAATATAAAATTTGAGAGCCAGCTTTATTAATTTGTTGTTTTTAAACATTTATAATTAAATAGGTTGTTTATTATTAATTATATAATTATATCAAAATAAACCCTAATTGTTATAATAACGATTAGGGGAATGGACTATATTCATTAGTCCTACCTGTTTCTGAAAGGAGGAGAACATGGCTGCGAGAGCTAGGGGTAATTCCAACAATAAGACTATGCTCAAAGCTCGCTCTGATGTTAGCTTTCTCGCTAAGCATGCTGTGGAAATGCAAGTAGATCATGAGAAATACCACAATGCAAAAAGTGCAAGCGAGAAGAATAAGATCGAAGCTCATATGAAGGAAACTTACCAGGAAATGGGACGTTTGCTGAAAGATCTGAGAAATCACCACAAGAGCTTACCGCAAAAAGTGCAACAGGATATCGAAGATTTAGAAGACGTATACAAGAAATTCGATGACGAGAACTGTGAAGCGGGTCTTTTGGAGATTTTCAGTTTCAATTTGGGCCGAATCAGCGGACATTTGGGACTTTAGACAATACTTGGGTGAACAAGAGCACCGAGGATGACCTTGATTTCCATATAGAGGAATCGGAAAGCATCTGAACCCATCCCAAAGATATTTTGTCCGATGCCATTCAGATTATGAATAGTGAAGGCATTGAGTTCACGATGGCAAAATAGAAAGGGAATGGAAAAGGTCAGACTAAAAGCAAAACCGACGGACTCATAGGCATCGTTCAAGATGTTTTTCTTATTTTCCAACTTTATCTCTTCCTTTTATTTCTCCCACGCTGGGCCTCGTTCGTACTAACGAGCATTGTCATCTCAGGATTACTGATTGATGCAGCATTGTATAGGTTTGTAGAGATCAGGGGCTCATTCTCATTAGCTTACCTCATTCCCCAAGTCCGCTCCTTTTACAGTTCGGCAAAACACTTGGGAGTCGGGAAGGTCGTGGTCCTTGGATTGATCATTTTGGGATATTTGGCTATACTCTTTCATGCTTTTGCAACTTATGCCAAATTATCTCCAACCTTTTGGATCTTGGCTTCTTTGAGCATGATCGGCTCATTCACTCAGGTTTTCTTGCTTACTCCTCAAAGAAGAAGGGAAGCTTGCAATTTTTTCATCCTCGAAGAATGGAAGCTTCTTACATCTTTCAAAAGAAAAACGAAATCTCCTCTATGTCTCGATGAAGAGATCATGCCTAAAAAGGAAAAGTTCGAGCCCATTTCCTCTTACTATCCTCTTTTGAAATATACAAATGGGTTCTTTGGTGAAAAGAACTTTGATCTAAACATCCGCAAAGATGCAAAGCCGCATGTGATTTTTATTTGTTTGGAATCCTTCCGGGCAAAAAATGTGGGGTTTACTCATGAGGATGTCGGGGCAACGCCCCAATTTGATCAGTTATGTAGAGAGGGAATATATTTTCAAAACTTTCATTCCAATGCAGTGTTGACTGATAAGGCTCTTTTTCCGATCTATTTCGGAATTCTTCCCAGAGATGAAAAGTCAGTAGTAGCGCAGAACTCAGAAAAGGGACTGATTTGCCTGTCACACCATTTTCATCAGAACGGATACCAATCTGCCTTTTTCCAAGCCGGAGATTTATCCTTTCAAAATCATGGCCAGTTTCTGCGTCCCCATTTCAATACAATTGTCGGCAAAGAGATCATTACGGAAAAGTTTCCAAAAAGCACCTCTTCCAGTTGGGGAATGCATGATGAATTTCTCTTCGAGTATGGATTTGACTGGTTACAGGAGCAAACGAAGCCCTCTTTTCTCACGCTTTTTACAATCACCAGCCATCATCCCTGGTTGATTCCAAGCACTTATCATCCCCCTGAATTCGAATCGGCAAGGACAACCCATGAAGAACAATACTTACAGGCTATCCATTATACGGACTTCTGTTTGGAGAAGTTTGTTAGAAGGTTGAAGGAAAAAGGCCTCAGTAAAAACTGCATTCTATTTATTTTCGGAGATCATGGCCATCCTGTAGGTAGAGAGACGGGAGTCATGCAAAAGACCCTATATGATGAAAATATCAAGATCCCATTATTGATCTGGGGGGACGATCTTTTTTCATCACCACAGGTCATTTCAGAAACTGGCTCCCAAGTCGATCTTTATCCGACTGTATTGGACATGATGGACTGGCAAGGAGTCAATCACTCCATAGGGACATCGTTAATGAGAAAGGCATCTCGCAGTGCCTATTTTCAAATCAAAGACTTTTCCCTATTAGGATGTTCGGAGGGGGAAAAAAAATTCATCTATAATACCAGCTCGAAAAAAGTTCAGCTCTTTGACCGAAGTAAAGATCCGAAAGAGAGAATCGATCTTAGTGAAGCTTATCCCACCGTTGTACAAGGATTCAAAAAGAGGTTGGACTATGTCTTTCATACATTTGATGAACTGTACTCTTCCCATCGACTTTCTCCCGATCCGAAAAAAGATAAAAAACTTTCATTTGAGGCAGAAAAACATTTGCTCTATATGAACAGAGGAAAAATGGATGTCTCATGAATAGAAGGGAACATAGTGCCAGCTTTTGGAACGAGACCATTCCCGCGATCGATTTGAACATGGTCCTTAGCGATAGTATGGAGTTAGAACGCGCCGAGAAAAAAGAAATCCTTTCCTTACTCCCTTCCTTCAATGATTTAAATGTATTGGAGCTTGGGGGAGGGATTGGCAGAATTACTGGTGCAATTGCCGAGAGCGCCAGATCTGTGACCACAGTAGATCTGGTCTCCTCATTTTTAACAGAAAACAAAAAGCGCCACCGAAAGAAAAAGAACATCCAATACATCCATTCTGATGTCATGGATCTGGATTTTGCAGAAGGTCAATTCGACTTTATCCTCATGAATTGGCTGATGATGTACCTGGAGGATAAAGAAGTCTTTGTACTTCGCGATAGGATATTTCAATGGCTAAAATGCAGTGGTTCTCTGTTTTTCCGGGAAACATGCCGACCTGAAAGGACTGTAATATTAGATTCAGATGAGTATTTCGCCATTTATCGCCCTATCCATGTTTATACACATGTTTTCGATGCAGTCTTTCACCGTAAAGTTCAGGATTCTTTGAACTGCTACATCGATTATAAAGCCTGTCCTTTCCAGTCCTATTGGATGTATCAAAAGCGCGCTTGAAATCCGGCTCTGAAAATCGGACTGGCACTAAGAGATTCTCCAGGAAGAAACCCAATCGACTTGTATCCGATCTGCCCATAGGCAAATACTCTGGAAATCATATGGTAAGCAGCGATCATTGAAAGGCAAGCTCCTGTCCTTTTTTGCGTGAGGACATTTTCCGGATATCCTGGAGAGAGCAAATCAGGCTGGGCTTCGAGGACATCGATTGTTGCAACTGGGCCAGGAGAAACCAATATCTTGGGCTGATACCAACCATCAAAACGAAACCCTAAAGAATACCTTTCTTTTCTCAAAAACTCGTCCATTTCCATCCCTAGCCCCCAGTATTGATTCTTTCCATTCTTTCCCCACTTTATATAGAAGTAGACAGGACGATGATCTTTCCAAAGGAAATTCTCCAAAAAATATTCAGGCCCGAAAGGTGTGAGGCCTAGACGAACAGATGGGAGATATTCATAAGATCGGATAGGAATTCCATAAAGGCAGGTATCTTTCCCCCGTATGAGATATCGTAGCTGTGCCCAGAGAGCATAATAGGTAAAAGGATCGATGAAGTTGATGAGAGCCCTTTTTTTCAAAATTGATTTGCTGAGACGGGTGAAGGGATAGGTTGCATTCAGAAGCAGGACATAGGAATCGACATCATGACCGTCACCGATCTTGGAATCATCTCTCAATGAAAGAACGTAATAGGTCAAGTCATGATGGGAATCGTTATAAAGTGAGGCAATCAGTGGATTGACTCTTCCGTCTTCAAGCCACTTAAGGCGTATTCGGTTGGAAAGGATCGCAGTGGCTTCCATCCCCGCAATATCGATTGCAAGAAGCCGAGATGTACTCATGTTCTGATCATCGAATTGAAACGAAGTGCCGCCTCCTCCTTTCCCATAAGGAAAGGGCCAGTTAAATTGATATCCAGAAACCTTCGCGAGCTTTGAGTCCAAGCTGCGAATTCTGTATCCATGTCCAAAAACTTCATGCTGGACGACCATAGCTACTTCGTTTAAAGGCCACCAAAAACAGATGAGTTCAATTGTCCGGGGAAAAAAATTCCACCAGCGCGGGCTGGAAAATGTTTTACGAAGAGGATATTCAATTGCCTGCACAACAGCCCGTGCCGTGATCAAATCCTCTGATCCAATGTAGGGGGAAAAGTCAGGATCAGCCAAGGCACGATAGTTTGTCGCATGGCAAAATGATAAGAGAAATAAAAAACTGCTAAGAAAAAAAGTCTTACGAATATTCATCCTTTTATAAAGAAAAAATATATAAAAATTCTCTTTTAAAAGAAAAATATAAATAAACTTTTGACGTTTTAAAAACTTTTTGAAATTGAATTTCTTAACTGTTCATTAATGAGAGGTGGATATAATGAGAGGCCGACAAAAATAAAGGGATATGAGTGCATATTCGAGAGGAAGTAAGAAGCTATTCAACCCAGAGATTCAGCAGAGGGCAGCTGATTGGGACGGTAGGCGTGAGCTGAATCCCTATCAAAAAAATATTGAAGCTGTTCAAGAAATTTGTCACCAGGCTCTTACCTATGCCAGAAAATATGAGCACGGGTCTGAATATAGTCTGAGGGGAAGAATTGAAACTTACAGTGAGTTGACCGGATCATTGCAATCTTTGGCCCATCGCATTCATCAGTCCAAATCAATCTGGGGAAGATTCCTTGGATTTTTCGGCCTTAACCTTACAGGTGAAGAAAAGAAAATTTTTGCCACCATGCAACTGATTCAGGAAATGGTGGAGCCCTATCAGAGGCTTCATGACAGGATCACGTTTGGTGACTTTTGGTATTCGGGCTTCACAAGTAAGATTGGACTTCAGGGAAGGGCGATTTATAATAAATTATGCAATATTGCCCGTAATTCAACAGACATGAAAGTAACGCAATGCTGTTTCCGCCTTTTCCGCAAGGCCGATGCGCACACTCTGGCAGCCCTCGAGAAAAATAGAATTTCAGGCTGTAACTTCGCTTGGACAATCAAAAGTGTACGGAAAGATCTGAAAGAATTTCGGAAAACGATTCCTCCTAAAGAGCGTCCCCTTATAGACAAGGTGATCTCTCAACTCAAACAAGCTGCGAAATCTTCCACCGAAATGGAGTTCATTAGCTTGATGGAAAGTACCCATCATTTTTCTGAATGGTTTGAAAGGCCAGAAAATCATGAGGTATATGCAAGAGAAAGAAGAGGGAATGTGGCCTATGAATGGGAAGAGAGGATTAAGAGCTTAAAACCAGGCGAAGATATGATCATTCCCGGGGGATTTCAATACCAAAAATCGGGTCACGCAGTGATTTATAAAATCGTTTGCTATTCGAATTTCTTCAATGAAAAAAGATACCGGTTTGAGATATTGAACACAGGCGACGGGGCAAATTTCAATAACGGGCTCATGTCTCATTTGAAAGCTATCTTCTGGGATGGGCAGTTCCATGCAGTCGACTATGAAAATATTACCCTCCAGGCATTGACTGATCCTCATTTTCTCAGATCCATGGTTCGTTTTTCATCATCCAACGAGGTGGATAGCATGGACTCAGTCCTTCAGTTCGTCGATCGTTACTTAGTCAGAAACGGCGCCAACAGGGTAGATGGGGACCGCCACTATCTGCAGACTTGGGGAACGTGTACCTATGATGCCATCCTTTTATGGTTGATGAAGGAACTGCCGGCCCCTACTTTTACAAGATTCCAGGAATTTTCCGATCAAAGGGCCCGAGAGCAGCTCCAAGAAATTCTTCCCAAGGCTACTCAAACCTATGATACTGATTTCGCAGCTCGTCTGCAATGGGCTGCTGTCGGCGCCTGACTCCCTCTTGATACAGGGATTAGGCAGCCTCTTGCATAAAAGAGATTCCGTGGATATGGTTCCGAAGAGGGGCAGCCTCTTGGATTCATATGAAATACGGCACAAAATTATACATCGCCTTTGTTTCTATCGCAGCGGTAAGCGTGCTTTTGGCGCTTGCAATCGTATATTTTGAAACGAGAAGACAGCTTCTCGACGAATTGAGAAGTAAAGTCAAATCGATTGCTGCAACGACAGCTGTATTGATCGATGGAGATCTGGTCCCTTCCATCCAGACCCGTAAGGATGAATCATCACCAGCCTATATCAAACTCCGCAATGAACTAAGAAGAGCAAGGTCTGCCAATAGAAGAGATGATGTCTATGTCAAATACATGTTCATCCTGCGTCCTTCTAAGACCCACCCCAAGAGTCTTGAATCAGTCGTCGATGCATCCATTCGTCCTGAAAGCGTCTCTCATGTGGGTGATATCAACACCAACCCTGCTATGCAGTCCGTTCTGAAACACCTTCATGAGGACTATTCACCCAAGAAATTTCTGAAGGATCAATTCGGTTCCTGGTTGACCGGATATGCCCCTATCTATGACACCCATGGTCAATATGTAGGAACCCTGGGCGTAGATATATATGCGACCGATGTGAACCTTCAGCTGAATCAACTGATCTGGTTTGGGCTAACGGCTTTGCTTGCCTCTTTAATTCTAGCTTTGACAGTGGCCTACTTTATGTCTAAGACAGCGACTTATTCCTTGCATAAGATCTACCATACTGTGGAAGAGATAGGAAAGGGAGATTTAGAACAGAAAATCGAATTGGATACTTCCGATGAGTTTGCTGATCTATCCGATCGGATCAACCAGATGACCAAGGGACTGGAAGAAAGGGATCGGATGAAAATGAATTTTTCCCGCTATGTCTCTCAACATGTCCTTGAAAAAATCATGCATTCTGATACTCCGACCAAGCTTGAGGGAGAGCGGAAAAAAATCACTGTGCTCTTTTCAGATATCCGGCAGTTCACCTATCTCGCTGAAAAGCTGCCCCCAGAGCAGATCGTCGCACTTTTGAATGAATTTTTTGAGGAAATGATCGATGTAGTCTTCAAAAACAATGGAACTCTGGACAAGTTCACGGGCGATGGTGTGATGGTAGAGTTCGGATCTCCTTTAGAAGATCCAATGCAAGAGAAAAATGCAGTATTGGCAGCATTGGAAATGCAACAGAGGCTAAAGGGTCTTTGTGACCGTTGGGAAGCCGAGGGCAAACCGAGGATCGAAATGGGGATTGGAATTCATACTGGGATCGCTGTGGTAGGAAACATCGGGTCGACGAAAAGAATGGAATACACTGCAATCGGCGACACTGTAAATGTCGCGTCCCGTTTAGAACAGGAAACGAAAAAATCACAGAAACCCGTATTGATCAGTGAAGCGACCTATACTGCGATTGGGGATGAGTTTCAGGCGGAGAAATTAGGAACGATCACCCTTCCCGGACGTGTGGGAGGTATCACCATTTACTCCGTTGAAGATCGGAAAAAACGATAACAATAAATCGGAGTCCGGTAAAGATCATCGAGCTGTTTGACTTGTATAGGCTTCCATCCGGGAGTGGAAAATGTATTCGAGATAACGATGGCTCCATCCCTAAGTTCTTTTTCGAATTTTTCTTTCAGCATCTTCATAACACCAGGATAAAGATAGCATACGATGACCGATGCTTCTTCAAAAGAGACCCTGTAAAAGTCCTTTCTCTGTAAGGAAAGATTCTTTCTTTTCCCTAAAAGGAAAAGAGAGCAAAGCCAGGGAAAAGGAGAGATCTCATATGCCTTGATCCTACGTTTTGGATACATCCTTGAAAGGGCAAAGGTAAGAGTTCCCCACCCGGAGCCCAGCTCTAGCAAAATACCTTCTGGATTTTTCTTGGAGAGAGAAGCCATTTCATGAATGGCAAGTTTGCCCGAGGGCGTAGGCCCGATCCCATACCTCAGTGCGTAATAAACAACACTGAGGATGAGAGTCAGGATGGAAGTTAAAAAAATTAGCTCCACTCTTCTTTTTTTCTAAAGAGTCGTACAGGGACGAATTTCAAAAACAAATTGATCATAGTGAGGATGATAAGAAATGGGTAGCAAATTTTGACAATCGGAACCAAAAAGCGTGCGATTCCAGAAAACTCAAAAGTAGAAACACCCAACGAAATCCCCAGAACAATCAACATGGAATAGGCAGGCTTGAGTTTGTCATTCGTCAATTGCTGTGAGAGGAATCGAGCAGACACTTCGGCCAGGGCCATTGCTGTTGTCAAACAGGCAAGGGCAATAGCTATACTGGCGAGAATTCCTCCAATAGGCCCTAGGACATTGAAAGCTATCGTCATCAACATTTGTTCAGGTGGGACGTCTTTCAGAAATGGAGTGAAAGACGCTCCCAGAAAGCAAAAAGAAACATAAACCATGGCCAAGAGGCCCATCCCAATAATCCCTGACTTTAATGAGGATTTAACGATATACGCCGGAGAGATGGGATATTCATCCCGCTGAAAATAGCTCAGTACCGCCTTGGAAAAAAAGAAGGTCGCTAGAAGATCCATTGTATTGTAACCCTCTAAAATCCCCCTTCCAAATGCATTCAAGGGAGTATAGGTGTTCTTTAGGGGAGGAGTGCTTTGAAAAAATCCCTTAATGATGATGATGACTAAAGTGAGCAGAAGCACAGGTGTCAGCAAATAGCCGAGTAAAGAGATAAGTCTTCCTTTCTTCATCGTCCCTACAAAGATCAATGCACAGGCCAGACCGCTGAAAAGAACGAGAGGGAATCCGGGAGAATACATCTTTACGGTCGCATGCGCAATGGTCAGACAGCGGGGGAGAACTCCGAATGGACCGATCAATGCGATGATACTCGTACAGACAAGCAGAGATGGAATTTTTCCCAAAAGGCGAAAATATTGCTGGTAGTCTCCCCGATATAGGATCATGCAGAGAACTCCTGAAAAAGGTACCACGACAGCTGTAATCATCAGGCCCAGGGTTGCGATCCAGGTTTGGCTTTGTACTTGGGTTCCTAGAAAAATAGGAAAGACTAGGTTTCCCGATCCGAAAAACATTGCGAACATGGCAAATCCGGCTGCCCAAATTTTTAACGATGATTCTTTAGCTGACATGGTTTTGATTCTCCTTGATGATTTGTTATTGAAAAAATTTGATGAGAAAAAAAGAAGATATTATGCCCCTAGGGGCACAATAACGGTTGAACATCCGATCAAGGAGAAAATACTAAAAAGTGTTTTCATAGATGTCCAAAATTTCATTTACAAAACATTTTCTCTTGCATACTGATTAAAGTCAATGTAATACGAGTGATCCATCATGCTATTTAATTTTTGAACCTCAAGGGAACTGGATTTGGAAGTTTTGAGTTTCGAGAAAGTATCTGACAGCTCAAGAAAGACACCTATTCTGCGCTGAGGTTCTGAAAAACTTTTTGACGGAATAAGGATCGGATTTGATATTGCCTTCATGAGATGCCTTCTGATGTATTTAAAAGATGAAGAAATGGTACAACTGCGTGATCATTTTTCGCAGGTTTATAACCTGAGGGAACTGTTTTTAGAGAAAGCATGAAAGAGAAAGAAGCTTGAATAAGGACTCCATTGAAGAGTTAATTTCTTCCGCGGGAGAATCAACATCGGCTCCCGAACCACCCAGTCAAGGCATCCCTTGCCAGCGTATTCCCGGGTGGCTTCGATGGCCTGTTAAAATAGTCATCCTTCCCTTTTTACTGATAGATCTTTGCATGCAGAAAGTCGCCCGGTTGATCATCCGGCCCCCTTTCAAAAAGATGGGAAAATGCAAGAGAAGGGGGAACTGCTGTCATTATATTCTACTGGAATATCGAAAGGGGATATTGGGCAGGCTCCTTCTTTTCTGGAATACTGAGTTCAACGGCTTTTACCTTCGTCAGAATGAAAAGGTCGAAAGCGATGGAAAGCAGATGTGGGTCATGGGGTGCCGCTATCTGAAAAAAGATAGACGCTGCGGACACTATCGGACCCGTCCCATGGTCTGCCGCACTTGGCCCGTGATTGAATCGTTTAGAAAACCACGCATTTTAAAAGGCTGTGGATATGAAGTAGCAGCCAGAAATCAAAAATCCTTATTGCTCTTGGACCCCCGTTATGATACAGAAACGGAAGAAGGGGGAAATGCCGATGAAGGATTCACTTACTGTTTATCGAAAGAAGAGAGACTTTTCAAAGACTCGGGAACCCGAAGGTAAGAAAAGGGCCACATCCGGAAAAAAACCTCTCTATGTTATTCAAAAACATGATGCTTCAAGGCTCCATTATGATCTCCGCCTAGAGATAGACGGAGCCTTAAAATCCTGGGTCGTTCCCAAAGGTCCTTCCACTTCACCAAAAGAAAAACGGCTCGCTGTTCTCACTGAAGATCACCCCATGGAATACGCCAACTTTGAGGGAGTCATTCCCGAAGGGGAATACGGAGCAGGGACGATTATTGTTTGGGACAGAGGCCGGTATCGAAATTTGAAAAAGGATGCGAAGGGACAGGAAGTCCCCATGGACAAGTGCTTCAAGAAAGGAAGAATTGAAATTTGGCTCCAAGGAAAGAAACTTAAAGGAGGCTTTGCCCTCGTCCGATTCCGGGGTAAAAACTGGTTATTGATCAAAATGAGGGATAAAGAGGCCAACGATAAGAAAAACATCGTGAAAAGTTCTCCCAAAAGTGTGAAATCCCAAAAAACTGTTGAACAAGTAAAAAGAGCGAAAACTCGTGGTAAGTCTGTCAAAACAAGTAAAAGAAAACGCACGGCCAAAAAGGCAGCCTAGCTGGCTAGGGCCTGAATTGGCCACTCTCGTTAAAACCCCTTTTTCCGACAAAGAATGGATTTTCGAGCCTAAGCTCGACGGCGTACGATGCCTTGTATTCAAAAAAGGAAGCGAGGTTCACTTATATTCCCGTAACCGGAACAGACTGGACAAAACTTATCCCGAGCTCGTTGCAGCATTCAAAAAACAGAAATGCAAAAATTTTATCGTCGATGGAGAGATCGTCACTTTCGAAGGAAAAATCACCAGCTTTTCCAAATTGCAGGCTCGCCTCAACTTGAAAAAAGAAGAGAAAATCGCTGCAGCGAAAAAAATCAAAGTTCACTTTTATGCCTTTGATCTACCCCATCTCGAAGACTTCGACCTTACTAAAGTTCCTCTGATTGAAAGAAAGAAACTGTTAAAGAGTGTTCTCCAGTATAACAGCATCATTCGGTATACCCCTCATCGACTCAAAGAAGGAGTAAAATACTTCAAAGAGGCCAGTAAAAAAGGTTGGGAAGGTGTGATCGCCAAAAGGGCAAACTCACGTTATACCTCGAGAAGAACAAAAGACTGGCAAAAGTTCAAGGCTGTAAACCGACATGAATTTGTCATTGGCGGGTATACCCCTCCCCAAGGGTCAAGAGTGGGGTTCGGTGCGCTCCTCATTGGATTTCATGAAAAGAGCGGGCTGAAGTTCGCAGGCAAAGTTGGAACGGGATATAACACCGCATTTCTACAGAAGTTAGGAAAGAGGCTGCAAAAAATGGAACGAAAGACTTGCCCCTTCAAAACAGGCAAGCCTCCATCACGTAATGCCCATTGGGTAGAACCAAAGCTTGTAGCCGAAGTTGAATTCACGGAATGGACAAGAGATGGAAAACTCAGGCATCCCTCTTTCATCGGTCTTCGTACAGACAAACCAGCAAAAACCATCAAAAGAGAAAGAAGCAGGTAAACAATGCCTAAAGTAGAAATCACTAATCCTGACAAGATTCTTTTCCCGAAAGATAAGTACACAAAACTCGATCTGATCAATTACTACAAAAAAATCGCACCGAAAATGCTGCCTCTCATCAAGGACCGTCCTATCACCATGTTTCGATTCCCAAATGGAATCAATAAAGATGGTTTTGTACAAAAGAATGTCTCAGACTACTTTCCATCCTGGATTAAGACAAAAGCGATCAAACGTCAATCGAAAGAAAACATCCGGATGCTTGTCTGCAATGACAAAGATACCTTGATGTATCTGGCCAATCAAGCCTGTCTTTCTCCTCATATCTGGCTCTCCAAGAAAGACAAACTGAATAATCCAGACCGATTGATCTTCGATCTTGACCCCCCGAAAAAAAATAACATGGGACTCGTCAAAGAAGGAGCAAAAGCTCTTCGCCAGCTTCTGGAAAAAGAATTGGGTTTCAAAGTCTATCTTATGACAACAGGGTCCAAGGGGCTGCATCTCGTCATTCCTTTGAAAAGGGATTCTGATTTTGCGACTGTTCGCTCCTTTGCACGGAAGGTCGCTAATTTAATAGCAGAAAGGGATCCTAAAAAATTCACAACAGAAACCCGTCTGGAAAAAAGAAGGGGAAGGCTCTTTATTGATTATTTACGCAATGCCTATGCCCAAACGGGCGTAGCCCCTTATGGAGTTCGAGCTTTGAACGGAGCGCCTGTTGCTACCCCTATTGACTGGAGTGAGCTTTTTTCTGCAGGATTCCATCCCCAGAAGTTCAATATCAAAAACATTTTTCAAAGGCGGAAAAACCCATGGAGCGGCATTGATTCCCATGGAGCTTCCATTTCCAAAGCATCCAAAAAGTTGGAAAAGCTTCTTGCTGAAGAAGAGGCTTCCTAGCTGTTTAGCAAAAGATCGATCCCACAGCAGTGCAAAAAAGTTCAAAAAGAGATCTTCTGTCCCCGGATATCACTTCAATTTGCCCTCCAGGAAGGACTTTTAGCTGTTGAGCACTCGGGACCTGGCCTAACAATATTTTTCGCGCTACTTCGTAGATTTCAGGAGAACTACGATATTTTAAATGCCCATCGACTACCTCTGAGCAATCTAATACTTGTACATGATCGGCTAGTTCGTTTGAATCTTCGGCTCCAGAATACCCAAATGCTTTGTCGAATTCTGCCAGTTGATAAAGGTACTTTAACGAATCGTCGTCCCGGGAATGAAAGGCATACACTCTTTCACATTTCTCAACTCCTTTTGCATACCTGCCGTTCTTTTGGACGGCCTCATTATCTATAGCAGCAGCTAGAGAGAAGAAATTTTGGACGGGCTTATCGCCCTTCATATGATTCATGGCTTCCAATGCCACCCGGTTTCCCATGCTATGGGCCAGAACATCCACTTTCGTAGCAAGAGCGCACAACTTTTCCAACTGATCACGCAGATGCACTGCCGAAAGCTCTACATTTTCCTTAGCAGGAAAGTAGTTTAGGGCGCTTCCTTTACTTGGCCACAGATATCCAATGACCGCATCATAGGCAATTTTTCCATGCCCCAATAGAGCAGAATGGACCTTCCCCCGAACTTCATGATACGCATCCACAGCTCTTTTTTCATCGGCATTATAGCCATGAACAAGTACGAGAATCCTTTTCCCTTTATAAAGATCCAAAGAAGGGTTGCAATCGTCTGCAAAGTTTCCATCTGCCTTTACTTTGGCGATTTGCACCATAGGTGCATGTTCTTCAGGGTTGAAGAAGTACTTGCGAGAGCTAATCATCAACATATACTGATACTCCTATTTGTGCGGGGAATATATCGGGGGATGGCTTTGCTGACAATTAAAATTTTTACTTTTTCTTAATAAATCTTAGATATTTCCTTCATCTATACAGCCCCATATAATAGGTAGCTATGAGAAGTCTATTCGTTACTTTCTTTCTCTTGATCAGCCAGGCAGACGCACGAAACCTTGTGTGCGTCCATGGGTTTATGAGCCCGAAAGCGGTCATGTACCCCATGGCTCGATCTTTTGAAAAAGAGGGTTGGGATGTCATCAATTACGGATACTCTTCTCGAAAAGATTCCATTCAGAAACACGCCCAGGATCTTGTGGGAACCCTTAAAGAAATGGCACAGGATCACCCGGGGGAACCAATCGATTTCATCTCTCATTCCATGGGGGGACTTGTCGTTCGGGCTGCTGTAAACCACCCCGATTGCCCTATAGAGGCAAAGATAGGAAAAGCGGTACTGATCGCCACGCCGAACAGAGGGTCCATATTTGCAAGAAAATTGTCGCAGTATCGTTTTTGCCGATGGGTCCTTGGAAAAAAAGCGGGAAAAGAACTGATGGAAAAAAAGGATTTCTCCTATTTGGGAAGATTTCCTATCACGATGGATATCCTCGTTATCGCTGGAACTTTTGGCACCAATCCCTGGATCGAAGGAGTTCATGATGGAAAAGTCGGGATTCTGGAAGTCTGTTTGGAGACCAGCTATACTCTTAAATGCGTCAAGGCGGGGCACAGCTGGATCAGCATGCATCCCCGCACGATTCGACTAGCAAAGGCTTTCCTTAAGGATACTGATATCGAAATTCCTCTTCGAAAGCCTCTTTAAGTTCCTTATTTACATCGGGAAGAGCGTCCACAACTTTTTTTGCGAATAATAAGTAGTTGTGTAGTTGCTGCTGATCCCAATTGACTGGAGGGGAAGATCGAAGATCAGAAATATTATTCCATTTGTCCCCTAACTTGATCATAGCTGCACCAGGCGATTTATCAGGAGCATGCTCAATCTGCAGCCTCTTTTGTTCTTCTCGTGGAAGAGACTTGTCATCAGTCACCTCGTTTACATAGGCTGCAACTGCGCCTCCAAAATAGTGTTCGATTTCTTCCAGGTTTGTTCCTGTATCTTCAACCGTATCATGTAAAAGAGCTCCCATAATGATTTCAGGATCTCTAACTTTTCCAACTTCCATCAAATGGAGTGCGACTTCAAGAGGATGAACAATATAAGGTGTTTTTTCCCTATTTTTTCTTGTTTGATTTTTATGCTTCTCTGCAGCAAAAGAAATACAGTCGAGAATAAGAGAAACATCCCCTGGCAAAAAACTTTTCTGGGCCAGCACAGTTTCTACATGATCATAGACAGCTAGAATTCTTACATTTTCTTCTGTCATTTCCGCAAGTCTACTTCGTGTAGCTTGAAAGATGTAATCATCCATTACAACGGAATTTTCCTGGAGCGATGTACTCTCCTTCGCTTGAGCAGATCCGAAAAATGCAGAGCCAAAAAGGCATGAAATCAAAGCAATTTTATTCATATTTCCTCAGGTTTTTATTTAAAATGGAAAGAAATGATAAAACATCTGACAAGTTACCCCATAGTAAAAAGGCTTTTATTAAATTAATAGAATTTGAATATTGAGGAAAAGGGGATTCTCAATGAAACGTTCCGCTGTACCGAGAAGATTATTCACATTCTTTATTGTGCTTTTCGCGGGGATTGGAGGAGTACTCTATGGCTACGATATCGGAGTGATTTCTGGAGCGCTTCTTTTTATGAAAAAAGATATTTCCCTCTCGGCAACAGAACTTTCACTGATCGTTGCTGCCGTTTTAGGAGGAGGTTCGATCGCGACGTTGATTTCAGGACCATTGGCAGACTTTTTTGGCCGAAAAAAAATGATCTCTATCGCAGCAGTTTTCGTCATCGTAGGTACTGTCACCCTTGTCGGCTCTCATGAATTTTCCTCAGTTTTGACAGGACGTTTGATACAGGGTATTGGAATTGGGATCATTACGATCGTTATCCCTCTTTACCTTTCGGAGACAGCACCTTCCCAGTTAAGGGGAAGAAGTGTTGCCACTTTTCAACTATTTTTAACTGGTGGAATCCTTCTTGCCTATGTGATTGATATTCTTTTTGCTCATTCAGGGGACTGGAGGGGAATGTTTCTCTGTGTCCTTGCTCCAGCAGGACTATTGTTCATTGGGTCCTTTTTCTTGACTGAGTCTCCCTCTTGGCTTTTTGCCAAGGGAAGAAAAGATCAGGCCTATCAGGCGTTATTAAAAACCCGGACTGTGAATGCTTCCCAATTGGAACTTCAAGAAATGACCAAATTAAAGATGGAAGTGGAGGAGCTCGATCCTACAGCCCGTAGAAAATGGAAATGGAGACATTATTATCTTCTTCCTCTCATCATTGCCCTCGCTGTGGCCTGTCTCAATCAGCTCACAGGAATCAACATCTTTTTGCAATTCAGCTCTGTCATTCTCAAAGAAGCGGGACTTGCCTCCAACATTATCTCGATGCTTGGATCTGTGGGAGTAGGCTTGATGAATTTCATTATGACTATCATTGCTTTACTACTGGTCGACAAATTGGGACGAAAACCACTTTTGATCATAGGAACTGCTGGCGTTGTCATTGCTCTGTTTTTTACCGGCGCCTGTGATCTCTTTTTACAGTCTGGAGCCCTGAAGGGGTATCTGGTCATGGGTGGTTTGATTGGATTCATTCTCTTTTTTGCTATCGGCCCCGGTGTAGTTGTATGGCTCGCTATTTCGGAATTGCTTCCAATGCCTATCAGGGGAAGGGGAATGGCTTTGGCTCTTTTTCTGAACTCCATGGCCTCAACCATTTTAGCTGCTGTCTATCTCGATCTCGTTTCATGGATTGGATATGGTGGAGCTTTTTGGATGTGCGGGATTTTCACTGTAATCTACTTCATCATTGCAACGTTCATTCTGCCTGAGACAAAAGGCAAAACTCTTGAAGAGATTGAGCTTTATTTCCGCAAGAAAGGAAAAAAAGCATGACCGAAAACATTTTTATTGGAATAGATGGGGGAGGGACAAAGACCAAACTCAGAATGGAAGATGAAAAGGGAAATCTTCTTGCTCAATCCAAAGGGGGCCCTGCCAATATTCGTCTTTCTGTGAGCAATTCCTGGTTATCCATTCACAATGCGGTGAACGCAGCTTTAAATAGTGCTAATCTTAAAATCGATGATCCAGCCTATCACTTTCATGTGGGTTTTGGCCTTGCAGGTACTGAGATACCAGAGGCAATCCATAAATTTCTCGCAACCCCTCATCCTTTCAAAACTGTCTTGTTAAAATCAGATGCCTATGCTGCCTGCCTGGGAGCCCATGAAGGAGCTGATGGATCGATCATCATCATAGGAACAGGTGTGGTAGGATATAAAATTGAAAAGGAAAAGAGCTTGCAAGTCGGAGGATGGGGTTTTCCCCATGGTGACGAAGGTGGGGGAGCATGGCTAGGTCTGCAAGCCATTCGTTATACTCTACAGGCGTTAGATCTACGGGAAGAAAAAACTCCATTAACCAAGGCCATTTTCGATTCTTTTGACTGTAATCTTGTCAAACTGGTCGTCTGGGCCAATAAAGCAAACTCATCCCGGTTTGCACAGATTGCCCCATTCGTGATTGAATATGTAAAAAAGGAAGATCCTTTAGCCATCCGTCTTGTTCAGATGGCTGCAAGTGAGATCGATAAGGTAGCAGCTGCATTAGCACAAAAGGGGAGCAAACCATTGCCATGCGCTTTTTTTGGTGGCATCTCCCCATATATTGAGCCCTGGATCGGAGATACTTTGCGTAAAAGAATGGTTCCGAGAAAACATGATGCGACAAAAGGATGCATCTATATGATTCGAAAAGAAGTCCTAGGAAGGATATGAAGAAAAAAACCGTAATGGAAAAAGAAGCTTTCGAGACTCCCAAAGTAATTCGGAAAGCTTTGAAAGAGAACCAGAACATCTTAGGTTCCTTAGCCAAAAGGCTTCAGAACCATCCTCCTCCTTTTGTCATGACCGATGCGAGGGGATCATCCGATCATGCTTCCACTTTTGCGAAGTATCTTTTCGAGTCCCGTTTGGGATGGGTTACTTCATCCGCTGCTCCTTCAGTAGTAACGATGTATGGAGCTAATCTTAATGTAGACAATGCGCTAGTCCTTGGGATTTCTCAATCCGGTCAAAGTCCCGATGTTTGTGAAATATTAGAGACTTCCCGTAGAAAAGGAGCCATCACAGTTGCTATGGTGAATGAAGTAAATTCTCCTTTGGCTGCACTTGCCGATTATGTGATTCCTCTTTGGGCAGGACAGGAAAAAGCGGTTGCGGCTACCAAAAGTTATATCTCTTCTCTTTTTTCCATTCTTCACTTTTCAGCGATCTATCTGCAGGATTATCATCTTCTTTCCCAATTGGAAGAATTGCCCGATGTATTGGAAGAAACCCTAACAATGGACTGGTCCAATGCCGTAGAGGTCCTTAAAGAATATGATGATGCCCTCGTTGTAGCAAGAGGATTCGGCTATCCCATCGCTCAGGAGGCAGCTTTGAAGTTTAAGGAAACCTGTTCCATTCATGCCGAAGCCTTCAGCGGAGCAGAGATTCTTCATGGACCCTTGGCTCTTGTAAATAGAGATTATCCGGTTCTCATGTTCATCCAGGAGGACCTCACCTACCGCGGCATGCTTGAGCTTGCGCAAAAGGTAATTTCTCTGGGAGGAAAACCCCTTCTTGCCTATCCAAGATCGTTAGAGTCAGAAGTAAACATCACCTCGGTTGAATCGGTCCTTTTGCCACTCCCTCCCAGTTTGGACTCTTTATGCGACCCCATAATGACCATTCAGGCTTTTTATCCGATGATTGCCCATCTTTCTACTGCAAGAGGAAACAGCCCAGACAACCCAAAAAATTTAAAGAAAGTGACGAAAACAAGATGAAGAATGGATTTGTAATTCAAGGTCCGACGATTTATGGGGAAGATAGGATCTATAAGAATGAAAGCCTTTGGGTCGAAAATAGTTCTATCCATAAAATTGGCACCATATCCCATGCGAATACCTTAAAGTTTCCCAAATCTTCGATCGTTATCCCTGGTATGATCGATCTTCACATCCACGGATGTGCCGGCTCTGATGTCATGGATGCTGAAATTGACGCTCTATCTACGATCTGTGAGGCGCTTCCTAGAGAAGGAACTACTTCTTTTCTAGCCACGACAATGAGTGAAAGTCCAAAGAAAATTGAAAATGCCTTAACAAATGTAAAGGATTACATCAATGGTCGGAACAAAACGGGAGCAGAAATTTTAGGGGTGCATCTGGAAGGTCCCTTTCTTTCCCCATTAAAACCTGGAGCCCAACAAGAAGAGAATATTCTTTCGCCTGATCTGGCTTTAATGAAGAGGTGGCTTGCCCTCTCACCTATTAGAATGGTGACCATAGCCCCTGAAGAAAAGGGAGCATTAGAAATCATCCGCCACTTGATAAAGCAAAAGGTGATTGTTTCGATCGGTCATACGAATGCGACGATCGAACAGGCTGAGTCTGCTTTCAATGAAGGAGCATCGCATGCCACTCATCTCTTTAATGCAATGACTCCCATCCACCATCGTGCTCCGGGTGCCTCAGTTGCCGCTTTGCTGGATGACAGAGTCATGTGCGAAGTGATCGCAGATGGAGTGCATCTTCACCCTGCAATGAATCTGTTGGCTCTACGTATGAAAGGGAGCACGCACCTGGTTCTCGTTACGGATGCAATGCGGGCAAAATGTCTGGGAGAAGGAGAATTCGATTTGGGCGGGCAAACGGTACGAGTAAGAGGCAATGAAGCCCGGCTTGCTACTCAGCAATTAGCAGGAAGTGTTCTAAAGATGAGAGATGCCTTTGAAAATATGTATGCCTATACAGACTGTTCGATTCAGGACCTGATTCAAATGACATCAGTCAATCCGGCAAAAGAACTCCATTTATACGATCGTATTGGAAGCATTAAAGAAGGAAAAGACGCCGATTTAGTGATTCTCGATGAAAATTTTCAAATCATCATGACGATTTGCAAAGGCCAGATCGCCTATCAATCTAACCAATCTTAAACTTTACTCATATATTGAATCATCGCCGATCCATTGTGAAGCATATGAGTCGTTGTCGAAGCTGTTGTGTCCCCGGTGATTTCTCTGAGATATGCGAGAACCATGCCCATTGTTGAAATAGTCACGAAAATGGGAACATTAGTCCAGCCTTGCAGGGGATCGAGATGACATAAGCCAAAGATCGCCCCGTTCCATGCCACCCTGGAAGCTACTTTACCAGGTTCGATGGAATGGTCGTCCAAAGACAATTGAGTAGAGTACAACTCTTCCCGGAAGATCCATTCTTCGATGATTGAAGCTCCAAACACGATGTATGCGATAAAAAGAGTACGAAGAGCTGTCCGTGAGAAGTTCATCAGACAATTTCCCTCAAGCTGATCTAGAATTTGAATACAATTCTGAGACTGAAAATCACTTACTCCTAGCTTCTGAAGAACCCAAACCGTTCCCTTGAATATAAAATCACTAAGAGGGAGTTCAACGAGAAAAGCAATCACTCCAAGAGCTATCTTATGAACTCTACTGAACGTAGGCCGCGTTACTTCTTTGGCCGCCAGTATATCAGTTTTTTGAATACCAAGCTCTTCAAGAGAGAATTTACCTCGGGTCTGTCCAGAAAAATCGATCGTCATAATGCCTTCTCGTTACGATGCGGGGACATCATGAAAAATAGGGGAATAAAGGTCTATATAAGAAATAAATAGAGTGCATTGACAGATCAATGCACTCTAGAAATAACCTATGATTGGGGTAGGTCTTAAGAATCGTTCGGACAAGTTTTGCTTTGCTTGTATTTTTGTAGAACTTGTTCTACTGCCATATCAGCATCGCCAGTCTGATCTGCCATGTCCATGACCTCTTCTCTCTCCGAGTCGTTCATTCGCTGACAGAAGACCCCTCGGTGGAGCTGGCTCAATTTCATTGCAAAATCCTGCTCTTTTTTCGAAAGCTTGGCGCATGGGCCCGATTCTGCTTTCGCTGGTCCTTTTTGCGTATCACAGCCTTCGCATCCAGCCACAAAGCTTGCAAGGGCAGTGAGGTATACACAGGCCAGAAACAAATGGAATTTTTTCATTTTCTTCCTCGAGATAGAATGTTACTCCTAAATTCAGGGTATAAAAAGTTTTTGAAACAAAGACAAGAACTTTTTGATCTCATTTTGTATTCAAAAACAACTGTTAAGGACAACTAGTGCCAGGAAGAACAAAGAGAAGAGGACCGAAAGTTCCAAAAGTCCCTACATTAATAATACTCAGTCCGGCTAGAGAAGCAGTTGGAGACTCTATACGGAAAAGAGAAGCTGATCCCGATGAATTGATGATGAAGTATGTCCCAGGGGCTGTATTCACATTATTGGCTAATTTCAAGCAATATTGGCCAGTTAGGCTGGCTGATTTGATGAAGGCCATCCCAGCCGCCCCACCTGAAACAACGTTGTCCGACACGTCTGTAACGCTTCTTCCAGCACCCACATTAAGAAAAATATTAACGAAAGTACTTGTAATTGTATTATTGATGACTTGATTTGTTCCAATTTGATCCACAAAGTTTACTCCAACAGAAGCTCCTGTAATGGTATTTCGGGAAATACGATAATTTCCCCCAATAACCGAATTAACCCCATTGACAGTAGGGGATGCGATATTGAATGCGTCGACCACATTTCCACTCACGCTCAATTCGACAGCGGAGCCCGCTGTATTCGTAATTGTTGGATTGATTCCGGGAGTGAGAGCAGGAACGATAACATCGCAAATTGCAAACTCCAGTCCTGACCCCTGAAGCCACTGATCTCTTTGAAGAAGAATTCCGGAGCTCATATTTGTCGTTGTTCCATCACCAGCTAAGACATAGATTACATCGAAAGGACGAGAATTTGCTTGGGCTAAGGCTAGTGAACTGAAGGGTACTTCAAACGTCCCAAAACCAGAAAAAGGAATCGTATTGTTCACGAAAATCCAATGAAGAGAGTTTCCTGTTCTCTCATCGGTTGCAACAAACTCCTTCTTCTTTTCTTCAACGGGAATGATATCTCTTCTCTCAACAGGCTGTACCATCAGGTGATTCATGTTGGGATAAATACCAGAGGAACCATTATCGGAGGCAGATTTACCTAAGGGGAAGTTGAGAGCAATCGTACCTTCTGTCCTCCATCGAAAGATTCGGTCATAACTCGCATCAAAGCGCAATTGAATCCTTTCCCAAAATGAAACCGTGAGACGGCCTTTACCACCAAATGATCTTCCCAGATGTTGAAGATCATTTTTTTGTTCAAAAAGGTAGTAGGAGCCTATGGCAGTATAAATCTGGGCGTTTTTTCTTCGTAAAAGAGAGATCCCCATTTCTCCCTCAAGACTGGGAAGTACGGCTCTGTCTTTCCGTTTCAATATAAGTTCATTTCCTTGAAAATGGCCGAACAGGATTCTTCCGGTTTTCTTTTGAGCTCCAACTGGAATGTATGCGTTTAAGCGGAAATCAATTCGTTTGCTCAGAGTCTCTAACCCTATTCCAATTTGCTGAGCATTGATTTTTTTTAGCTAAACGTAGATCATAGTAGGCATTCATCCCAAAGATCCAAGAGTCTCTGAAGAGAAACCTTGAACCTATCCCAATATTAGAAGCAAACCGAGCATCATTGAAGAGATGAAGACGAAGACCGATAAACGGCTGACCGCTTTTGATAGAATCGTAGCTTGGGGAATAAAATAACTCGGCAGAGGTATATCCCTCATCATATCCAATCCCTCTTGGCTCACGATGCTTGAATTTTACGAAAAAAGAAAAGGCCTCATGGGAAGGAGCAGAAACTATTATAGGAGGTGGCGCTGGAAGTTCTTCGGCTCCCAAAGATTTGAGGTTACTTTCATAGACGAAAATCAGTCTCTGATATTGTGCGATGAGCCTTTCTTCCTTTTCTTTAACTTCTGCTAACTCATCCTGAATCCACTGGAGTCTCTTTTGAAAATCGATTTGTTTTCTTCGAAGCTTTTGAATTTTTTTCTCTTTAAGAGCAATCAGACTCTCTCGCGAATCCTCCAACTCTTCAATATATCTCTTTTCCTTCTCCAAATATTCAAGTTTCTCCCGCAATGAAGCTGCTCGGGCTTCCTCTAAAGAGCGTATTTGACTTTGAAAAGCCTCTATTTTTTCGATTTTGCCTCTAAGCGCCTCTATTTCATTGTCGATCTGTTCCAATGAAGAGGCATGCTCGACTTTATGCCACAATTCCTGGAGACTTGAAATTTCCTGATCGATTTTTATCTGAGTCTCTCTTTCTAGTTCGATAATATCAGATATTTCTCGTTGCAGCTGATTCTCAGTAATATGGATTTGATCGAGCTGAAATTGATACTTTTTATCTGTATCTGTGATTAGGCTTTTAAGCTTTTCTCTTTCTTTTCGGCTTTCGGCTTGTAAATCTTGAATATTCTGATCTTCAAATTGGGCCTGCAGCTCTCGTTGTAGAATCTCCGCTTCTTCAGCACTTTGCCTAACTTCTTCTCGAAGACTTTGCTTAAGGTCTTCGATCTCCTGACTCCAAGAAATGCTGCTCGTTAGGAAAAGAGATAACAACAGTCCTCTTCGCAATCTTTCCCTTTCTATATCTTTATTTTCTTGATACCTGAGCTTCTATTAAATTTCGATAGATGAACGTAGACGAAAAAGAAATTTTTGATTTAAAACAGTCTCCCATCTTCACAGAGGTCTTATGAAAAAATTTATTTTTGGGATTCTTGTATGGGTTTGTCCTGTTTTTGCCGACCAAGCCGAAGAGCTATTTCACCAAACTCAGGCTGTACTTGTCGGATTGGTCGAAGGAGCCAATGTAGCTGAAGCGAATGGTTTCGATTTTTTCAAAATTGTATCAATCACGATCAATGTAGATGGAACAGACATGATTTTCATTCCTAGTTTGACACCTGAGGAGTTGACAAGAACCTTTGATTTTACCATAGATACGAATGATTACAGGGTATTAGGATTCCCTGAAAAACCTGATGAATTTGCAATAGACCGGATCAAACTTGCACCTATTATCGCTGATATTGAAGCTAAAGATCCAGGGTCAATTATTTTTCCTGAGTGAGAATGAGATATTTTTTCCTAGTTTTTTTTCTTCCTACATTTTTGACATCACATGAAAGAGATCTTTCATTTTCCAGTCCCCACTCCCATTCACATATTACCTCTCTTTCCGAATTTCCCACACTCCCTAAAGGCTCTATTGTCATTTTAGATATCGATGACACTCTTATTATTCGGCAAGAGCCTTCAATGAAAGCCTTAGGAATAAGATACAAGAAAGAACTTGAAGAGAAAACCAGCAACCCTCTTCTACAGGAGATGATCCTTGCAGCCCTTTTCACCCACCTAAAAGTTGAGCTCGTAGAGGGAGAAAAGACCCGTCAGGCACTGAACAGTTTGAGGGATCAGGCTAAGTATGTATTTGCCCTGACATCACGTCCTGCCAGTGATTTTCATGCGCCCACCGGCCCATTTTTGATCCAGCAGCTCAAAGAACTCGGACTGGATTTTTCTCCTACCATTTTGGGAAGAGATTTTTCTCATTATCAAGAGGAAAATCTGGAATATCAGTTTCATGACGGGGTCATTTTTGGTGCAAGACAACCCAAAGGACGAATCCTTCTTCATTTTCTGGAGCAGATGAGACAGCGCCCCTCTTTTTTATTGCTGATCGATGATTTTGAGGGAGGAAATCAAAAGCTCCAGAGGGATGTTGAAAAGAGTCTCTCTTCCTTTTGTCCCGGTCTTTGCCTGATGTATACCAAGGGAACAGAAAGAAGGAAAACGCTCTACTCAAAAGAAGAAAATGATCGGAAGATCCGCAAGTTTATTTCTGAAGGGATTTGGGAAGATGATGAAGCCTCCTTTCATTCCATGATTCCCTACTCCGTTCTCGTAAAATACTTCGATATTTTTGAAGAACACCTCTCCCAGTTCGACAATCTGCATTTTCCCCATTCTCCCGTGATGATCGGTATTTCAGGGACTCCCGGTATGGGAAAATCAACTCTAGCCCGGGTAGTAGAAGATAAGTACCAGGCGATCCGAATCAGTTCTGATCAATTGCGAAACCTTCTTAGGGAAAAACAGATCGCTATGGCCCCAAAAGAAATGGACCAATATCTCTATGCAATGATGCACTATATACTGGCTCACTATCCTAATCAGCTGATCATCGTCGACAGTGCTCTGGAAAGAAAGGTAGAGATTCTCAACCGTTTGTTGGATCAGTTCCACATGGAACACCTTTGGGTCCGGCTCGATGTCAGTAAAGAAGAAGCCCTGCGAAGAATCGATGAGAGAGATCTTGCCAAAGAAGGTCGAAGGCATGGTGAAAAACAAGTACTGCGAGAGCTTTTGGAGCTAGGGGGATACTATGAAGAATATGTCGAAAGCGGTGTGAATATTGATTTTGATCTCATCATTGAAAATGAGACAGAAATCAATCCGACTGACCCCGAAGAAATTACTCTTCGTTTTCTGGAACCTATTGAGCAAATCTTACAGCAAAAACTCTAAGACTTTACTCCGCCACTTCCAATAATTTCCCAATCTACGTCCTCATCTTTAGGAACAACAGCTGCAATACTGACTTCTTCGCCACTATCAGCAGCTGTCGTGTTTGCGTCCGGTAAGTCATGAGAAGTTGGGGGAGTATGGAGTTCAACTTCTAATTCCTTTCTTTCATCCCCATCGCGATCTCTAAGTTCTGTCGCTTTATTAGGAAAACGGCAAAGTACATTTATCTTTAAATGCCTGTAAGCACCCTGCTACACTCATGATCACCTCCTGCTTAAAAAATTCGGCTATTTAAAATGTTTTTTTACTTCTTTGCAAGACGATCTTCCAATAGGAAATTTTTGAAAAACATTTATTATTTTCTATTCGATTTTTATCTCTTTAATTAATAAAATGACCTTTAATTTTCATTTATAATGAGGGTATTATGAAAAAATGGTTTTTAATCTCCTCTATTGCTTTAGGTTCACTTTCATTGGGAGCCAATGAACCATCTTCAGATGAACAATCAGCATGGGTCATGGGCCCTCAGTGGATTCAAGAAATTCGTGATCAGTATAAAGAAGGGACGTACAACAATATTCTTGAAGAGCTGGACAAGGAGTACCAGGAGGGAATGGCAGAAGGCCGGTATGATGTTTTCCTCGATCAGTGGAAAGAAGCAATAAAAGAGTGGAAAGATGTTAGCGATGAAGGGCTGCAATACCGCCAAAAAATCGAAAAAATGCAGGAAGAGATCGCAACACTGGACGAGAGGACGAACAAACGTCTTCAGTCTGTTGCCAAAGGCCATCCAGATCTACTGGTATCCCAAATCATCCAGGAAAGAGCAGAAAAGAGCACTAAATCTGCTGCTGACCCGAACGACTTTATCTGGTTCAACGATGATCCACTAGCCATCCGCATTCGCGAAGTCATCAATGAATATGCCATCAAACATGCTGCCCTTCATGTAATGATCATGGGCAAGGATGATATCAGTCCCAATCAATTAAAAAACTACATGGCCGTTCTCAATGTGGAAAGAGCCCAAAAATTGAAAGAGACTTTGGAAGAGTTCCCTGATCACCCAATGACACTATCTCTTTCAGATTCTTTCGACCTTGACTTGACAAGGGCAGGAAAGTCCCACGACAAAGAGTACCTTGTTGCCCTAGGGACTAAAGCCAAACTTCCTGAGAACCAGACAGAGGAAAGAGTCTCTTCAATCATGGCTGACTATCTCAAAAAGCGGGATGTCGTGATCAAGAAATACCTTGAGGAACAGCAATGATAGCACTGCTGAGAATAGCATTCTTTGCTTTTGCCATGACCTGTACCCAGTTTCATCCGGCTGCAGATTCATTCATCGGAAAATTCCTCTAAATTCACAAGGACTTTTGGATTTCTTCCAAAAGTCCTCTTTTCTGTTCGAGATTTATTTCATCCATCAATAAACTCGCTTTCTAATTTTGTATAAAAGCGAGGGTATTATGAAAAAATGGTTGTTCATCTTCACTCTGATTTTCGGCGCACTTTCCTTAAAAGCCGATGAACCAACTTCACAAGAGGCATCAACCTGGGTGATAGGATCTCAGTGGATTCAAGAAATCCGCGAAGAGTACCAAAACGGCTCATACAGACAGATCTTCGAGGATTTGGAGAAAGAGTATCAGAAAGGTATGTCGGAAAGGCAGGTTCGATGCCCATCTCAAAGCATGGGATCAGGCAGCTGAAAACTGGAATAACAGTGAGACCTCATCATTTCAGCAGGCGAGTAAAAAAATGCAGGAATCTCTTGCCAAACTGGACGAGAGAACAAACAAACGACTGCTTGCTGCGACTAAGGACCATCCAGATCTATTGGTTAGCAAAATGATCCGTGAGAGAGTTGGGATGTTTTCCGAGCCTGCCGAGGGCCTGCAGGAATTCCTTATGACAGACGACCCTATGGCCGTCCGTATTTGGCAGGAAATGAAGAAACAAATGCTGAAAAATTCCCTCCTCCCACAAATAATCATGGAACAGGGAATGACTCAGGATCAACTGAAAAAACTTGTATTCGCCCTTACTTTAGAGAGAATTGAGAAAGTGAAGGGAATCCTTCACGAATTCCCGGACCATCCGATGTCTTCAGCCCTTTCTGATTCATATGACAGTGAAATCATAAAAAATGCGACCTTGCATGATGAAGAATACCTCAGTGAATTGGCAAACAAAATCATTAGCCCTGAAAACCAGGTTGAGGAAAAAGTCTCTACCATCATGGCGGACTATCTCAAGAAAAAATATGAGACGATTACCAAGTATATGGAGCAAATGCAATGATGGTTTAGGCTAGTTTTTGCATTTCAACACTGACAGGGGCTTTTGGAGTAAAATCGACATCCAAAAGTCCCTTTTCTTTGTAGGACTCCTCATAGATCAATATTCCTATCCGCACAACCATGGCTACAGCCAGGAAGATGAAAGGAACATAGGGAGCTGCAGTGAAAAAGAATAGACTCAGCCCGATAAGGGTGATCACATTAGCTGCAATCCCTGCCGCCTTGATCATGGTACTCCGGAAGCTCGTTGTCCGAATATTTGAAGCCAGATCCAGAGCAGATTTTACTTGAGGCGTAATCAGTGATTTTGCATTCAGGATTTGCCTCAGTTCTTTCATCTGAGAAGCTACTTTTGAAGAGGTAACCCTTCCTAATATATTTTCCTTTCTCGCCTCGAGCGCCTTCATCGATCGCAGTTGTGCTTCAAGAGGGTTTTTCTCCTTTAGGGATTTCTCTTCAATCTCTTTCATCTCTTTAGCAGTAATCCCTAAATGTTTTTCCAACTTTTGACGCAAAGTCTTTTCGATCAATGCATGGTTTTCTACTTTGTAGGGTTCTTTCAACAGGGGATCGGCATCAAAGTCTCTCTGGAAGCTTTGTATCCTCCAAATCCCATAACTCCGGGTAAATATTCCTAAAGTGGAGAGTCCAAAAGCAAGAGGAAGGCCCACTTTGCCCATCCACTCCACGGCAGGCAAAGAGGCAAGCTCAAGAACCCCTTCTGTAAATGTCACTGCCGAATCGACAGCATCACCTGCTAATAGGGCAATAGATAATGATGAAAGGGCTGCCCCTTCATAATCTTGAAGTTTTGCTGACCGACCAACCTTCACTCCTTCTTTTACCGCTGATTCTGCATTCAGAGGAAGCGTTGCAAAAGAAAATATCTTCATGCGGACCAATGCCGGCTTGATCTTACCCCCACAGCTCTTGCAGCTGTTTAAAATGATTTTCAGAACCTGTTTGGTGAGAAGAATCAGTTTACCAACATAGGCCCAGATCTGGCGGAACTGATCAAAAATTACTTTAGCCACACTTTGGGTCTTTCGATCCTGAGTGTGAAGAGTTTTTTGAAACTCCACTCTTTGGGGGAAGAAAGAATTTGAATTCGATACTGCTGCAACCACAATTTTCCTTATTTATTTGATTCAGCAATATAATGTACGACTGTTAATATTGCATTAAACTTTATAAAACAAAATTTATAAAAATTGACTAAAACAAATAAAAATACAATGATATTGGTCGCCTTAAAAATAAAATAATTAAGATGAAGCAAATATTTTTTGGAATTTTTCTTCTTCTCTCTTCTTGCGCGACCAACTACTATGCGAAAACATGGTATACGGATGGAGGCTACTCTGATTACCGTTTGAGCGAGAACAAGTTCGTTGTTACCTCTCGGGGCAATACAATCACTGACCCTGAAGATGTAATGAAATACGCCCTCTACCGCGCTTCTGAAGTTTGTGTAGAAAATGGCTATAAATATTTTTCCATCCTGTCTGAGAAAGACATTTCTAAAGAGGAACTTCATTTTCAAGAGCGCTCGAAAGAGCTTCTTCCTTGGGATCATTATGAAGAAAAAGTCTTCAAAAACAAAAAGACCCGCGATATCTCGGTTGACTCCCGCCAAAAGCCGGGGATTTACCTGCTGATCCAATGCTACACAGAACGCCCAACTTCTGATGATGAGATCAATGCCGTTTCTTTTCTCCAATACAATTCACTGTAACTTCATCGAATCCTGCCATAGAGCGCTTCATTTTTGGAACCGGAATTATCAAAAAGGTTGTGTTAGATTGCAAGCAATTGTATAGGTTGGAGTAGCTTCAAAGGAGAGACGTATGGCGCTGCCCCCATCTGATTCGACACAACCACTGGTTCCCAGCCATCCTCCTGATTTTCACCATAAGGTATACGTCCATGTGAGTCCATTGCCAATGGCGTTAAACGAACTTGAGGCAAACCGAGAGGACAAGTCTGAAATTGGCGCCCAGCGTATTTTGAATGATTTAGAGATCGATGCTAAGAATCTCTGCAATTTGATGGAGGAATATCCTCCAGGATTTGAGCCCAATCTCAAAAAGGCAATGAATCATCAGATCAAAGTTTTGCAACAACTGGTCAAGCATGGAGCTGCACCACTTATTCATGATCAAGATGGAAAACAGCTTATTGCCCAAGCCAAACGTGCTACGGAAGATGTTCTGGGCCTGATCAAACAACCCTGATCCTTGACAAATCATTCGCTGAAAAGATAGCCTTCAACTCAGGATGTTTCTGTCCTTTTCAATAGAGTAATGAGGTAACAACTATGCCCAAGGCAAAAATCGGTCAAGTAGAAATCTATTATGAGTCCCACGGAAGAGGGGATCCTTTGATCCTCATCAGTGGATTTACAGCTGATCATTTCTCATGGGCAGCCGTGCAAGATGAGTTAGCCAAACATTTTCAAGTCATCACGTTTGACTCGCGCGGTGTGGGACAAAGCACAGCTCCAGAAGAGCCTTTCACTACAGATGTCATGGCAGACGACCTTCTTGGCCTGATGGATCATTTGAAACTGAGACAAGCACATATTTTGGGCCACTCAATGGGAGGGGTCATCGCGATTGAATTTGCTGCTGCGTATCCTGACAGGGTGCAGAAATTGATTGTAAGCAATTCATCATCTCATGAAAGACGAAGATTCTTTCATTTCGCTGAAGGGGCATTCAAACTTCTTGAGCAGGGGATCGCACCCTATATGATCTTTGACTTGTTCATCCCATGGCTTTTTTCCGAGCAGTTCCTAAGAGACGAGCCTGATCGAATTCTCGATATCCGCGACTCCATTCAGAACAATCCCCATCCGATCACGTTGAACGGATTCAGGGGACAGTTAGAAGCTTTAAAGTCGATGAATGTCTCACAATTATTAGCGAAGATCCAATCTCCAACTCTCGTCATTGCATCGGAACAGGATTTCACAACGCCAAAGGAACAGACCCAGGATCTGGCATCCCAGATATCCAACGCACAGATCGAAGTGTTTCCCGGTGGTCATTTGCCCCAAATCGAAGTGGGAGAGAAATTTGTTAAAAAAGTTGTTTCCTTTTTGCAGGGATCATGAAGTTTATCTGCGACCAAATGTTAGCCCAATTGGGAAGGTGGCTCCGTTGCGCCGGATATGACACCCTTATCGTCGACAATGGAATCGCCGACAGTGAGATCATGGAGCTGGCCCGTAAGGAGAACCGGAGGCTTCTTACTAAAGACAGGCATTTTCTCAAAATGAAGGAAAATGGCCTTGTGATTCACCTTACGACCAACTCTTCCATTGAACATTGTGTAAGAGAATTGAATCAAAAGCTCGAGATCAATTGGACACTTCATCCTTTCAGCCGGTGCCTTGTCTGCAATCAGGTCCTCAAAGAGATCGATAGGGAAAAAATAACTGCCAAAATTCCGGAAGGGGTCAAAAAATCAACCGTCCAATTTTGGATCTGTCCTGACTGTAACAGAATCTATTGGGAGGGATCTCACACCGATAAGATGAGAAAGACCCTGGAGTCTTTCTCAAAGCTCACTTAGTAAATGTTTGAGCGACTCGCTTTGATCGAATCAAATACGCAATCCACAACAAAGCCAGCACTCCCGTATTGACCACATAAGCAATCGACTGCTGCAGAACCCAGAAAGGGGGAGCAGGGGTGACCTGGAATATCATGATGCTTAAAATGAGTTTGAAACAGAACACGAGTATAAAAAAAATGATGCACCAGGGCTTAAAGAGAGCCTTTTTCGAAGCGATCAGGAAAAAGAGGCATAAAAGCACCAAGAGCAAGACAACTTCACTGATCAGGCTGAACCATTTTCCTGCATCGAGCAGATATCCCGCATATCCCCAGTCCCTTACGGGCGCATAATTGGAAAGGATGAGATTGGTGATCCCATTGATATATACAAACCCAAATAAGATCAGATTGATGATCAGTACGACCATCCATCCCTTAATTCCTTTGTAAGACTTCTCTTCCATAAACAAACCTCTTCTTTTCCTTCACATATAAAAGCTCTTAGAGATTGTCAAGAAATCCCTTTGAAGTCATTGTAAACAAGAGGTGGATCAATGACTTCAAAGCATAATCTGATCAAGGGCTCGATCTTCATGATCATCGCTTTTTTCTTCATAGCGGTCTTTGGTTCCCTATTGAAGGAAGCAGGAGAGAGTGGTTCAAAGATTTGGGTCACATTTATCGCTTATCTCTCTGCTTTTATCCTTCATGCGATCTATATGTGGGAGAAACCCTCTTTTTTGAAAACAAAGAGAATTGTCCGTCATTTTTTCAGAGGCTTTTTTGGCGTAGCCGCTACCGTTTTATACATATGGGCCATGCATTCGATCCCCTTATTGGATGCAACACTTCTTTTCAATACAACTCCTTTATTCATCCCTCTCCTTTCGATCTTCTTCTTGAAATCCAAAGTAACCTGGAAGATCTGGCTATCTGTTGTCATCGGTTTTATAGGCGTGGTCCTGATTCTGAAACCGACCGACGATATTTTCAAAGAAATAGGGGACATACTAGGACTTGCATCGGGCCTTTTTCTTGCCCTCGCATTCATTCAGATCAAACTTCTTACCGCAACAGAGCCGGGAAAGCGGATCACTTTCTATTTCTTTTTATTCGGAACTCTATTGATGATTCCCTTTCTCTTCTTTGCCGAGGCGCCTCCCTTAAAAACATGGATTTTCGGTTCCCTGGCAGGAGTCAGCTTTGTCCTTACTCAGATCTTCATTGTAAAAGCCTATCAGTGTGCTGAGGCTCATGATATGGGGGCCTTCCAGTATTCTTCTGTCGTTTTTGCAGGCATTATTGAATGGATCTTTTGGCATCAAACTCCTACTATTCTAACTGTAATTGGTGTAGTGCTGGTGATCATTGGAGGTAGTTTAGTCATCCTTCTATCCGACAACAAAAAGGAAACGATAAAATGACCTTTATGGGCAAGTGGCTTATTTTTCTTGGAATCGGCATAGCCATCGTGGGGCTTATTCTATAGGGAGGAGCCAAAATGGGAATTCCCGTAGGAAAACTTCCTGGTGATATTGCAATCAAAAAAGAACGCTTTTCTCTCTATTTTCCTATTGTCACATCCATCGTCATAAGCATCATTCTTACCATCATCATCAACCTTGTGATCTGGATTGCCCGTAAATGATTCCATTGATAAGAAACCACATCAAATCATAAAATCTCTCCTATCCCAATGAAAGATATTGTTTTTGAAACAGAGCGAATGATCCTTCGCAAACTCACCCTTGAGGATATCGGCAATCTCATGCTGATCTTCTCAAACCCCATTGCCATGCAGTACTATCCCCGCCTGTACAACGAAAAAGATGCGAGAGACTGGATAGAAAGAGCCCAAACAAACTACCGAAAATACAATGCAGGAATGTGGGCCTGCCATCTTAAGCAAACAGGAGAATTCGTAGGACTTTGTGGTCTTCACTATCATCCTGATATCGATGGTCAGGAAGAATTTGAGATCGGCTATCTTTTTGTGCGTAAATTCTGGCACCAGGGACTTGCTACCGAAGCTGCCAAAGCATGTGAAAAACATCTAAAAGAAAAAGGCTTATTTCCCTCGTTCGTCCGGAGAACAAACCTTCCCAGGGGGTTGCCGAACGCAATGGCCTGAAGCCCGAAAAAGAGATCATCTACAAGGGCTTCAAGCACACTGTTTTTGTCGTTTAGTCTATCTCGTCAGTAAATCAGTCCAGTATTCATCCAAATAGGTGGTCTGCTCTGAGTCAAGATGATTGATGATTAAAAAGCTCTCATCATTACGGGAGAAAGAAGAACGAGACCAGTTGGCCGATCCGTTTACAAGAGTAGTATCATCAACAATCATGAACTTATTATGCATGAAGTTGAGATGTGGATTGGTAGATATTGCAATACCTGCCCGTTGTAAATTTAAGGCCACAGCATCCCGCATGTCTGCAAGGAGCACTTCTACGTGGATGCCTCTATTGTGCGCTGTGAGAATCGCTCTTTCCAATTCAGGATCGGTCCAGACCATCATTCCGATACGAATGCGCCTCTCTTTGCTTCCTTGATGAGAGTTAACAGGCGCTTTTTCCCTGCCTCATTAATCGATCTTTCCACACCACGGACACTTGGATTGGAATGGGGAAGAAGACAGAGTTCTACCTCCTGGCTCCCCACATGATCCATTATGGGAAAAGGATAGGAACGTAGTTGGTCGTACTGATAAACCTCTGCCTCCTGACGTAATACAGCTGCAATATCAGGGCTCCGAACACCCACGACCAGATTTTCCTGGGAAGTAAATGCTGCTGTCGAAAAGTTCGCCGATCCAAGCCACACATCTCGATCATCTACGACCAGAATTTTATGATGAACCCTGCCTTCTCCTTCAAAACGAGTAAAAATCTGCAGTTTTTTACTACCATACATCCGAAGGGAGCCTCGATGATCTTTATTGATCACAATGACAACATCTACCCCAGACTCTGCTTTTTTATTTAGAAGCTCGATAAACTCTCGATCGGAAAAGGTAAAAGTGAGAATCAAGATCGATCTTTGAGCATTTTCGATCGCATTTTCGAAACTCTCTCTCAGCCGACTGGGCTCCGCAGTATGACAAATCGTGAGCCCGTTGGCGAGCTGATGCTGATCTGCATGAAGGTCCGAGAAGAGCAGTGTCAGCAAAATATAAGTGGTTATCCACCAAGGTTTGAGAGTTTTTATTTTCATTCATTACCTCCTTTTTACTGTTCTTCTTCCCATGAGCTAAGTAGCGCTTCTCTCCATTGCTCCAAAAGCAAAGGATCGCATTTTGCAGATTGAATAAGCTCTCGCAATTCTTTCTCATACGTTCTCACAACTGATTCTTTCCCATCCAACGTTTTCAATAAATCGTTCGGTAGCTGATCGATATTCATAAGAACGTTCTAAAAAAGGCGGGTAGTCAAATCCTTCATCAGCTTGGCTGAGACGGAAGAGAGGAAGAAAGAAAAGGGATACTTTACTTGGAGAAATATACTTCATGGATAACACCGAATATGCTGTTATCCTCAAGTAGGCTAAAACACGAACTCTGTAATCGTCAACGAAAGAGAATATTTGAGAAGTTTAGAAAATGCCCAGAATAGGACTCGAACCTACACATCCCAAGGGAAACCAGAACCTGAATCTGGCGTGTCTACCAATTCCACCACCTGGGCAAAAAACGATGATAAGATTTGAGGGAGATTGAGTCGGAAGATTCAAGGTTCTTTTCCAAAGCGCATTCGCGAGGATAAGAAATGGAGAAGCTTCCCCTCAAACTCCCTCAAATTGCCCAGGAAGGGACTCGAACCCCCACGCCTTGCAGCACTAGATCCTAAGTCTAGCGTGTCTACCAATTTCACCACCTGGGCATAGAAAGGCCATCATTATAATGAAAGAGAAATTTTGTGGGAATCAACGTTTGTCAAAAAAATACAAATAAGTGCATTGTTTCAAAAATTTGGAGGTGAGCAATGGATAAATTTATGAGTTTATTTTTTATTTGGGGAAGCCTTTTTGCAGAGGTAGACCATAAGTCCCATTGGGATGGAAAGGATTACCACAACCATTCCCAGGAGCAGTTTCATGCTGCGGTCAATCATGTTCTTCACCATATTACCTGGAAAGGATGGGAGACCGTTCTAGACATTGGATGCGGAGATGGAAAAATTTCAGCTTTGATCGCAGAAAAAGCAGGATCGGTCATAGGAGTGGATATTTCTCCTTCTATGATCGCATTTGCGAAGAAACAATATGAGGGTAAAAATTTGTTTTTTGAAGTGCAGGACGCAACTGATCTTCCCTTTAAGGAGTCTTTCGACTATGTCGTTTCTTTTACAACTTTGCAATGGGTGTCAAATCAAGAAGCAGCCCTTGAAGGAATTTATCAATCTCTAAAAAAGAAAGGGAGAATGATCATTGATATCCCTATGGGGCTCCCTAGGGAGATGCAAGAAGCGGTTGAAACCGTAATTGCAAAAAGGGAATGGAAGGGATATTTCAAGAAATTCTCTCCAGGATGGAGATTTTTCGAAAAGGATGAATATGAAGGGTTGCTAAAAGAAGCTCTTTTGGACCCTGTTGCCATTGATATAGAAGTAATCCCTCATGAATTTTCTTCCTCGGATGCTTTTAAAGGATTTTTAAGCCAATGGTTTCCCTACCTAACCCCCATTCCTAAAGAAAGAATAGGGGACTTTCTAAATGAAGTGACGAGTCTTTATCGTGATAAAATGGGAGAGACAGACCGGAAAGAAATCACTTTTCAAGTCCAACGAATGAAAGTCGAAGCAGTAAAAAGACTTTAAAAATATTTGAAGGGCTTGTATCTCAGAAAACATGAAGATACTCTTTTTTGCCGCTCTTATTTCAGCCTCATTGCTCTATAGTGATTGTGATGATCTGACCCAAAAAAAAGACATCGATGTCTTTTGCCATCTTGATGAGGATTTGATGTCTCTGGAGCAGATTGTAAAAGAGATCAGCATGAACCCGGCTCAGACTAACCAGATGAGAAACCAGCTGGTTCTGCAAATCATGGACAAGGCTCACTATGCAGATGATATCGCAAGCATCCTATCCGGATATTTTTTGCAGGAAAGGATTTCACCAAAAGATCCCGATGTTTCGGAAAAATTAAAGCTCGTACACAACATGCTTGTTATTTCCTATCAGATCAAACATGCCGTTGATATTCAAATGGTCATGAGGTTGAAAAGAGATCTACATTCTTTTCGTACGATGGTTCTCCCTGATAAAATTCTCAATCAGAAAGGGGTGTTGAAGAAGAGCAAACCGAAGTACAGGAACAAGTCCCTTCCCCGTCAACTCTAGACTGTATTGTAATACATATCCCCAAAATCTCCCAGCCCAGGAACGATATACTTGATATCATTCAGCCCTTCATCGACCTGGGTAATATGCAAAAGGACACTTGGATATTTCTCTTCAATGGCCTCAATTCCTTCCGGCGCGGCCAAGATAGCAACAACTGTTATGTTTTCCTCTTTGGCACCGGCGTCGATCAGTTGCCGGATCGTCGCCAAAGTACTTCCAGCGGTTGCAATCATAGGATCGAGGATCAAAATCGGATCATCGGCTGTGATTTTGGGAAAGTGCGTGTAATAGATGATCGGCTTGGCCTCTTTATCCCTCCGGATTCCAATAAATCCAACCTTTGCCGTATCAAAAAAATGGAGAAATGAGGGAAGAAGGGGGCCATCCCGGCCCGAAGAATAGGGATTAGAATAGGCGGCTTTAAAAGTCTTGATCCCTCGACCTTCCCATGTGTGGTGAGGACCTCCTTAGGAGCCTCCTCAGCCTCTGCGGCAATCTCGGCAGCGATGAGATCACTGAGAGTATGGGCCGCCTTCCTGAAGGCCGCCGGATCGGTATCCTTAGAGCGTAAAATGGTTAAAAGCGCGTCTTTCATTACCTAAGTCCCTGTATTTCAATATACAACGAAAAGAGATAATAAGTCAATTTATAAACTAAATATTTAAATATAAGTTATTGATTATTAGTAATAAAAATTTTATTTACTTAAACTAAACATTTGATTATAATACTATCAATTAATTTAACAATAATAAAGGTGAATAATATGTCTGTTAAATCGGTTGATACTTTAAGAACCATTACTCAACCCGAATTGGAACAAGTTCAGAGCTCAAGAGAGCGAACTTTTATGCAAAAAGCATGTGGCGTTGTCGCAAAAATTGGCCTAGTAGGGGGCGCTGCTCTCTATTTGACGTCGAAGTATATTGCTCCTTATTTTATGTCTGCTCCTGCTCCAGCAGAATCGAATTATCTTGCTCTAGGAGCACCTAATCCAGAGGAAGAGGCTCGAGGTTTTTCTTTCCCACATCGTGAAGTTGAATTAGCGGCCGACATATCCCTGGCAACCGGCCTAGTAAGTTACGTAGCTGATCCGATTGTTGGAGGATTACAGAGACTTTGCAGCAGCAGTAGCGATTCACTGGAAACATTCTACACAGATATTAAGTCTGAAGTGGCCTTAACAGCTTATGCAAAAGGGGATCAGGGGAACAGAGATATTGAGGCTATCCTTAGACAGGGCCCAACTGCCGTCATCGATAACATCAAATGGTTCTTCTCTCATGGTACAAAGCGAGTTGCCAGGATCATATCCGAAAATGGGAAAGGAAAAGAGTTACTGAAGCATGTCTATGATGAAACGATTAAAGCAATGGGACTGACACAGGCTCATTCAGGCGCTCTTTCCGGAACTCTGCACGAAGCTGTCACAAAGAAAGATGTAGTTCAAATGGTTGTCGCACTCCGAAGATATGGACTGACAGACCAAGCAGCTGCATTAGAAAATTATGCGACGAGTAAAGGTGTAGCATCAAAAGAAGAAGTTACAACAGAAATGCGTCGAGTAAACGAGCACGGCTAAAGAGCAGCCTTTTCATCAATCGGTTCGTAGATCGGATGGACCTCAAAGCCGATCTCGCGAATTCCGAAGATCATTTGTGCAATAGGATCCCAGGGCGCCTTCTTATCAATATGAAGGAGTACCTGGGTTTTTGTTTTATCTGAAGGCAGGATGCCGATGGAATACTGACGGGCAATTTCCTGCTGAATCTTCTGTATATTTTCCATAGGATAGGAGTGAATCTCTGTGATCCATTTGTACTCCCCAAAATCACTGATGCTGAGATTGATTTGATGGAGGTCTTCTTTTGAATGGATCCGTTCGGCCTCCGTCTCAGGTTTCAGCTGGGCAAGGCTGAGCTGGGTATCGAACAAAGTGGCGCGGGTAACAGCCAGAGTTGCAAAAAGTGCCAACATCAAAAAGAGAAAGTCGATCATTGGGGCGAAGTTGAACGAGGTCTTAGGATTGAGCTCTTCTTCCGGTATCAGGTCCATAAGGCTATCAGTCCTTTAAACCTTTTGCAGAATAGGCTTTTTGTTGTTTGGCTTCAATCATGCTACTGAGAGAAACGGCTTCATTTTCTACAAGAGAGAGTGACTTAACGATTCGGTACTTCAATGTAGTTGCAAAAACCATTGCTATGATCGATACAATCAGACCGACAACAGTGGTTCCTACAGCAATCCCTAGGCCATCGAACAAAGAGGTAATGCTCTCAATAGACCGGTTCACGTCATAAAACGCATAGAACATTCCAATCACAGTTCCCAATAGACCGAGCATAGGCGCGATGATCACAATATCATTGAGGAGGGAAAGCTTTTGCCAATACCCGGCAACCGATCTTTTTCCCTCAGATTTCATCGTATCAACCATCACTTGAGGACCATGCTTGCGGACCTTGATTCCGGAGCCCACGATTTGGGCCATCAGATGGTTTTCCGCCTGGCAGTAAGTGAGAGCTTCATCATATTTCTGGTCCAATAGATCTTCCCGTATCTTAGAAAGAAAAGCCTCAGGCATCAGATCCTTGGAACGGAAAGTAATCAGGCTGTAAAGCCAGATCACAAGGGCTGTCACAGACATGATGAACAGCATGGAGTAAATGATGGGAGCAGCAGAAAATACCTGTTTGATGTCTAAAGTTGAGCTTTTTTTCACTTGAGGGGGAGTATGGGGAAGAGGCTGTTCGATGGTTTGCGTTTGAGCAGTCTTGGGGGCTTCTGCCTGTGCCATCAGACAAAAGGGCAGAAGGAAAGTAAAGAATATCAAAATGTTTTTTTTCATTGTGAACGGACTCCTATTTCTCCATTCTCGAAGGTAAAACCATTATGGAACGGTCTCGAATCGAACATAGCAATTTAAAATAGAATAGTGCAAGGAAAACTGTCCACTCCTATAATCTACCGATTCAGTCTGCATGAAGGTAGCAAAGAGAGGCATGAAACCCAAAGATCTATACCTTCCTTGTTCATGGGAAGAAAGGCATCCCTGTCTTTTGGACGCATTGCTATATGTTCCCGCTTATTATGAACGGCATTCTGAATTTTCAATGCCCCAGTTGAACGAGCTTTTTGGAAATGAAAATGATGTGAATTTAGAGTATTGCAGCGGCAACGGACAGTGGATCATCGAAAGAGCTATGGAGGAGCCCGACCAAAATTGGGTCGCCGTCGAAATAAGAATTGACCGGGCCAAGAAGATCTGGGCGAAGGCGCACAACAGGAATTTAAAAAATCTATTTGTCGTGTTTGGTGAGGCTCTCACTTTTTCCCGTTACTATCTACAAAGTGAGTGTATCAGCCAAATCTATGTCAACTTCCCCGATCCCTGGCCGAAAAAGAAACATGCCAAACATAGACTGATCCAAAAACCTTTTATTGAAGAAATGGCACGCGTTTGTCGATCTGACGGAAAGCTCACCCTGGTCACAGATGATGCGACTTACCGGGATCAAATGGTAGAAGAAGTATTGGGATCTCAGACTTGGGACCCTTCCTTTGAACATCCCTACTACGTATCTGAGTGGCCCGAGTTCGGTACTTCCTACTTCTACAAATTATGGAAAGATTTGGGACGGAAAATTTATTATTTAGACTTTCAGAAGGGAATAAAAGATGGAAATAAAAGAAGAGAAGCCGCCACTGCTGCATCGGGATCATAGATTCCTCTACATAGACCAAAAGGTATTCACTCCTCTGATCTATGAAGGTAAGGGTGAGATTCTTCCCCATGGTTTCAATTCTGCCCTCATTTCTCTTCCCTCTCAAATCCATGAAGATCTTCAGTGGGACGAACACTTGCAACGTGCTGAAAAGATGATCGAGCAGGGGGGACGAATCATATGGGATCTCGACTTTGGGATCACAGAACCTGAATTTGACTTTGAAGATGAGCTGACCTTTTATTCACTGCAGATCGCCGTTGACCATTTTTCCAAAGAAGTTTGGCCCCATTTTAAAGAGAAGACCTTAGGAGTCAGTCTTTACCGGGGGACTATGGACCTTTCCTCTCATTTTCTCTGGACGCAAAACCAAGAAGAGAATTTTGAAAAATGGAAGGAAGAAAGAAAAAGAAAAGAACAGTATCTCTTCTGCACTGAAGTTCTGATCCACTATCTCAGGCTTTTTTCCCACCGAATTCCCGATGAGATTCCTCTTTTTGCCTTTTTGGATGCTACTGATTCTCCTCTTGCCCGATCAGCGTTTATTCTTTCTCAGGAAAGATGGGAGCACTTTTTTGTCGCCTCCGATGGTGGCCCTACTTCAATGAGCTGGAATACGGATACATATTCCTCAGGATGGATGGGAGAGAGAAATATTCCCAAGCAATCGGAAGAAGAAAAGCTCGGTGTTTGCCTTCCTTCCGATGAGCATTTCAAAGTATCCTACATGGACAAACTGTTCGATCAGCTCTTGGATGCCCGTATTCCTTTTCGCATCATCAACGAGTCTTATCTCTCAGAAATGTGGGATGGTCTCGATTATATTTTGGTCCCAAAAGGACCCATTCAAGAAATCCCTAGACGAATGCTTGAGGGATTCTGTGCAGCAGGGGGATGTGTCATCTTCGAAGAAGAAAATTTGGACCTAAGTTCTAAATTATCTTTGAAAGAGTTTCTCGACCAGCAAAAGGAGAATGGCAAACTTCTGTCTAAAATTTTTTAGGCTGCTGGGGCTGCTGGATAGACTCTCTTGCCATTCTGGTATTGCTTTGTTACGTTAGTAAAGATGGGCGAATAGAATTCTGCTTTTCCATCTTTCCATGCGAATCCATAAAAAGTTAAAAGAGAATCCGCTCCAGATGCTGTTCCAGATTTTAAGTGGGTTGAAAAGTAGCGGGTAATATTTTCTTCGCCTTTCGCATTAGAACATCCTTGAAAAACAGCTTTTCCTGTAGATTTCATTTTTTCTACAAGTTTTCGGAATAGATCTTCATCTTCTATTCTAAGTACAAATTGAGGGGAAAAGGCGATCACATTTGAATTACCATGACCTATTAACCACAATACATCTATTGAATCAGTCGAAATTTGATTCAAATCATTTTCAAGCTCATTTGCAATCCCTGGTTGAAAAAGCTCAATCTCATGAGTTTTAGAAAGATTGCGAAGATTCTTTAAATAATAGCGATTATGGAATAAGGGAAATGTCTTTAGTAGATCCTCTATATAACAATAGGTGGTTTTTAGAATGAGAGCTTTGGGTTTTTCAGTTCTGTCATTATTTTGAGGATTTTGGTCTATAGGAGAATGGCTACGAATTATTATTTCTTTTTCAAGGTTTTTTACATGCGCTACTTTTGCAGCTACAACAGCTCTATAAACACAAAGTGTACCAAAAATGATTCCAAGAACTAGACCAGGGTTTCGAGCCATTTTACCAAAAGGTCCACAATCAGTTTCCGTGAAAATAGGGATTATGGATCGATTGGCCAAAGAGTGACACATATCTTCAACATGATCTCCATCAAATTGAAAGTCTACTGTTGTGTCTATTGATGCACCTATCAGAGCGCCTCCTAATCCTCCTGTTAATCCTCCTGTCACTAGGCTGCCCACCTGTGCCTCTATACCATCAATTAGCATCGGAGGGATAAACCTTTCCAAATAATCGCCGAATTCAAATAGTTTTTTACAAAACCAACCGACTGGGGCCGTGTTTTTCCTATTTTTTTTTACACTATTATACAGAAGGTATGGAATGATTTATAGCCAGGAAGAATTTTAAAAACTCAAGCTATTAATGGAGAAATATTAGGGAGGAAATATCGGGGCAGAGGGATTCGAACCCCCGGCCTACTGGTCCCAAACCAGTCGCGCTAACCAAGCTGCGCTATGCCCCGAAAAAGCTATTAATTTACCGAATCGACTGGTTTTTTCCAATCAATTCCTTTCTAAATAAGGTTTAAAAATTTCTTGTTATGGGAGAGAGTTTGTGCCATTTTCAAAAAAAAGAAGGAAAAAGACCCATGACTCAGTTCCAACAATATTCTAATATTCAAAGACTCAGACAGTTTTGTGAAAATCCTATAGACCTGACAAAAGAAGGAGTCCTTTCCAAGGAACGTTTGGAAAAGATGAAGGCTGAAAGCTGCGGCTTCAAGCTTCTCTATGCGACTGAAAGGGTAAATGACGATGTCATGCAAGCTCTTTTTGATTTAGGGGCCGAAGCTCACGTGCTAAAGAAAATGCACGATATGCAATCGGGTGAAGTCATCAATAAGATCGAAGGTTATGAAAGTGAAAACCGAATGGTCCTCCACACTGCAATGCGGGACTTTTTCGAAGATCAAAATCAGGCAAAAGCTGCTCGTGAGGCTTCAAAGCTTGCCTGGGATGAGATCGAAAAACTCCGCGCGTTCATGAAAGAGATCGATAAGAAGGACTTCACAGATCTTGTGCAGATTGGAATCGGTGGATCAGATCTTGGACCCAGGGCCTTGACGATCGCCTGCCATGCCTATCATAAAGAACATAGAAGGGGACACTTTATTTCGAATGTAGATCCGGACGATGCCACCCAGGTGATCAATGATGTAGATCTTTCAAAAACCCTGTTCGTCGTCGTCTCTAAATCAGGCTCGACTTTGGAAACACTGACCAATGAAGAGCTCGTCCGAGAGCGATTAAGAAATGCAGGTCTCAATCCAAAAGATCATTTCATCGCAGTCACTGGTAAGGGGAGCCCGATGGATGATCCCTCCCGTTACCGCGCCTCATTTTATATCTGGGATTATATCGGAGGAAGGTATTCAGTTACATCGATGGTCGGGGGAGTAATGCTCAGTTTTGTCCTGGGAGTCGATGGCTTTTTGGAGATCTTGAAGGGCGCGTCCAAAATCGACAAGATTGCCCTCTCAAAGGACATGAATGTCAACCTGCCGCTCGTGAACGCTCTACTAGGCATATGGAACCGGAACTTTCTCCACCTGCCAACAGTTGCAATCATTCCTTACTCTCAAGCTCTATTGCGATTTCCGGCACACTTACAGCAGCTGGATATGGAATCGAATGGGAAAAGCATCGTAAAGAAAGGGGACCGTGCAGATTTTGAAACAGGACCGATCATTTGGGGAGAACCGGGCACCAATGGCCAACATTCTTTCTATCAATTGATCCATCAAGGAACGACCATCGTTCCTGTGGAACTGATCGGTTTCAAAGAGTCCCAATACAGCAAAGACTTAGAAATCCAGGATACGACTTCCCAGGAGAAACTACTCTCCAATCTCTTTGCCCAGTCGGTCGCTTTAGCCATTGGCCAAAAGAGCGACAACCCCAACAAGTTCTTTGCAGGGAACCGGCCCAACCATCTTCTTTTAGGCGCACGCCTTACTCCAGAGACTGTCGGATCGCTTCTTTCCTATTTTGAGAACAAGGTGGCCTTTCAGGGATTCATCTGGAATATCAACTCTTTCGACCAAGAAGGAGTGCAATTGGGAAAGGTTCTCGCCAATAAGTTCATCGAATTATTCAAAGCAAAAAAACACAAACAAAAGAGCGATTTCGATCTAGGAAAAAACTACCTCGAATTCCTCGAAGATCTAAACGGGTTTTGATGATGGGTTTAGTTGGTATTGTCGAAGAATTTGTAAACGCTCTTTGCCAAAGGGATAAAAAGAAAGTTCTCTCTTATCTCACCTCAGATGTTGTCATTGAACATCCGGCTCGTCCTGAGGGAAAAATCGAAGGAACTGCTCAATTTGAAGGTCTCATCGATGGTTTTTTCCAGTGGGTCGAAGACGGCAAGGTAGAAGTGATTCGAACTGTAAAATCAGAGAATACTGTCTGGATCGAACGGAAAGATATCTGGAAGATCGAAGGAAAGTGGGTTGATGTGCCCATTGTAGGTATCTTTGAGTTCGGAGAAGATAAAATCTCTCGTTGGGTAGAGTATCTGGACTTTGGGTACATGAACCAATTCAAGACCCGTCCTGGGGACAATCTTCACAAAAAATAATTCTTTCTTTTCAGATTAAGGGCAGATCGGAGAAAAATTGAAGCTGGCAACACCAGGGGCATAAGTGTAAGGACCGCCAAAGTTCGATGCTTCAAAAGCTGCTTGTGAAGGGGCTTGTATTGTAAATGTTCCAGCACCCAGATTATGCAATTCAAAGCCTGAAGATGAAACACCTCTCATATTCATGCAAACAGAGTGAGGGCCTGTATTTGCGACAGTAAGAGGCATTCCTCCAAACGTATTATCCACACAGGTAAGATTTTGCCTTCCTGCACCTCCTCCCGTATTTACAAAAGAGAACGATGGGAAACCAGATCCTCCATCAATCACATTATTTGAAATATTGAAGCTATTGGAAGCAGTTGTCGTCATACCGACATCAATACCCGTGAATGGATTTCCTGAAGTAATGCAATTATTATGCGTCAATACAAAATTGCCACTAGCTGTTCCTCCTTGAGAGACAGTAATAGCACTTTTCGTGTCCTGCATAACATTGTTCGATACATTACAAGTGCCTGATACTCCAGTCAAACTAACACTACCAGTTGCAAAGGGCGCGTTTCCGCCAATCATAATATTGTTTGTGACACTTATATTTGAATTTCCACCTGTTAGAAAATTCACGCAATTTTGTACAGATCGGATAATGTTATTCATAATAGTTACGTTAGAGACACCTGTACCAATAATTCCTGAAGTCGCAGGATTCGGATTGAACACTTCAATTCCCTGAACCAGGGTACTGTCGGCAACAACGATCGCTGCACCGCCTGCGGCTGTCTTCGTTACTTTGGGAAGCTGTCCTGGTGTTTGCGCAGGGAAGACAAACCCGTCTAATGGCAAGTCAAGACCAGAACCGGTAAAGATTTTGTCCAGGGGACATGATGAAACCAGTCTCATATCCCATTGTGGTCCCATCTCCTGGAAAGACATAAATGATATCATTAGGCCCTGCAACAGCTTGAGCTTCCGCCAGTGTTCCGAATGGGTCCTCAAAGGTTCCACTACTGCTGGAAAGATTGTTGACTACGATGAAGTTAAAGGGGAGTCCAGTCAAGGGATTGATGAGAGGAATATCGCTCTGTTTTTTCTGAATGACAGGAATGATCTCATTTCGTTCCACATCCTGGTTCAACAGAGCCATGGCAAGCGCATCGTGCTGACATCCTGTATCTGTATACTTTCTCTTCCAAGTTGACCCGCCCTTGCGAGTATTTGCTGGGCCAATAGGAAAACTGAAGATGGCATATTCCTGAACCCGGGAATGAAAAATCGTATCAAAGGTATAATCAACCCCCAGTCCTATGCCTTCATAGACCTGAGCTTTTAATCTTATTTTTCCGCCCCATGTATTGCCCGACGATCCGCCAATACCACCTCTCATTTTTGTGTTGAACAGGTAATAGGGACCCAGAGCAGCATAGAGATTGATGATCTCAGCACCAGGGATAGGAAATCCAACTTCTCCTTGCACGCTGGGAAAAGCAAAATCGAGCCTTCGCTTCAGGAAGATATTATTCCCTGAAAAACGCTCCAGAACAAAGGGGCCTGCTCTTCTTTTGAAAGCCACGGGAAGATATCCATTGACCCGGAAACCTACCCACCTGCTTAATACTTCTATACCGCCTGCCACCTGATGGGTTTTCAAGCGCTTGGATTGCCTGTAATCATAATAAAAATTTGCACCGAAAATCCAACGATCCTCATAGGTAGGAAGCCTTGTGCCTACACCTGCATTGCATGCAAAGCGGGCATCGTTGAACACATGAAACCGAACATCAGTAAAGATCAGGAATGGCTGGCAATTGCTTCTCCAGAGATTGCTTAAATAAATCTGTGCCGTCGAATATCCCTTTTGGTACCCAACACCTCTCTCTTCACGATGCTTTAAAGCAAAACGGTAATCGTAATCGGTAGTGCAATCTTTCGGCTTTTCAAGCCGATAGTCTTTAGCGAATAAAGAGACAGTACAAAGAGAGGTAAGAAGGAATAAACATTTTTTCATAATTTCTGACTATTGATCGATCGATGTTATTTGTCAAATCAAGGTCTGATATGAAAACACGCCTATTCCTTACATATTATTCTTTGGCAAGTTCAAGAGTTGCTTCATATATATGGCGGAGATGATCTCGATCAAATTTCAATGTTTCTCCTTGGACGAGTTTCTTTAGATTTTCATTGTTCATACCGACTTCATTCATTAAACGTACAATACCCGTTCCTGTAGACTTCCATCTGCTATTAAATATTCCGGCTTCATAGTCTGATGGATTCCACTGATGCAAAACCTCTACTTGAGGAATTTCCCATTTCTTATCCATCACTTCTACTTTACCTACTGTATGAAGCGTAACAAAAGGACGGCTATTTGGGTTAGGGGAAACGCCCCGCATGATTGGTGCAGACACATCTTCATCTTTTATCCCGTTCAATGTCGAAGGATCACAATAGTAATCTGGCCCAAGTTTGTCAACAACATGGACACAACCATAATTGGCAAAGTGGTCCTTCCATTGAATTCTTGGTAAATCACAGAATTTTTGAGGACTACCAATCGCTTGTACAACCTGATGTACACCACTCCACTCAGGATATTTCGTGACAGCTTTCAAACATTCTGAGGAAGAGCCATTTCCAATTGCTTCATTAGCCTTTTGAAGTTCCTCTTCCTTTCCATATTCGAAAATGGTGCCTATTGGGGCTTCAAAAGTGTTGATCGGTTTCTCCTCTGTCTCCGGTTGCTCAATAACCGATTGATTAGATTCTGGCTCTGTCAGAGCAGCCACTTGAAGGGATAAATCTGAAGCTATGTAGCCTGCATAGGCTGCAATGGCGCCAACACCTATTAAGGTTGTTGGTATAACAGCATCTTGCCAATTTTTTGCCTTAGATAATTCCATAGCGCCATATGCCATGCCTCCCAACCCCAAAACTGAAATAGCTGGTCCGATATAGATATTCGTCATCTCAATTCTCCATTTTTTATTCCTAATTCGCGATGAATTGTATGATATGGATTCCGATTTACCCCAGTTCAAATAGACGTAAAAAAAAATTGTACCTCGATTTTATCTTCAAGATATTGCTGTTAAGAATGTTAGAAATTGAAGATTTCTACATGGACATACCGCACAACGAGAAGAGTATAATCATCAAGATTATAAAATTAATTTTTATACTTGCCTGTTCTTTTATTATTATTATACTAACTAATCAAAATTAATTAAAAAAAATAAGAAGAAGTTTTTTATGATTACTATTTCTAATACATATAAAGTGGAAGGCCATTCTAAAGGGAATGAAGATCAGTCTTACTCTTTACCTCGCTCCTTTGGAAAATGCTTACAAAATAAACCGGAGACCTTGCCATTAAGGACAGTTCCTAACTCCGTTCAAGAAGTTGAAAACACACTGGAAATCATCGAATACGCACTTCACCATTTCTCTTTGATGGGTACATTAAAACAGGATGCAAGAGGGTTTCTTTACGTTGATCTTCCTGATGCCTTCATCTATGAACTCTATTCTCTCATTCATGCAGATGGGATCGAGCTTCCTCCTTATTTTGGTGGTGAGAGATCATATGGAGCTCACATAAGCGTTATTCTTGCTAGAGAAGCAAAAGAGAATCAATTGATCGGTGAAATATCAGAACTGGGGCGAGATGTTGAATTTACTATAACAGGCTGTTTTCATGTTAAACCGGATGGATGGAAAGAGATGGAACGTGTCTGGTTTTTAACTATTGATTGTCCTGAGCTCGAATCGTTAAGGCAAAAATATGGTCTTTCTCCAAAAATCGATGGCCATGACTTCCATATTACGTTAGCCTTTAAAAGAGCCGCATTCCCAGAATTGAATGGCTATAACCTACCTATCCAGGCTTTGCCAAATTATAAGAAAGTCTCTCGAAATTACGTTTAATTGAGAATCTTGCCTTTCTCGATCTGAAATACCTCTCCTTCCCAGGAAGGATTTTCCAGAGGGGTCGTCACAAAGATTTGGGCAGGGGAGGCAAGAGACTTTTTCAACAGTTTTTGCCGGGTCTCGTCCATATGCGTTCCCAGATCATCGATGCAAAGGATCGCTTTTTCATCGAGCATTTGAGATAGACGATGGAACTCTGCGAACCGCAGAGCTGAAATGCAGCATCTCTTTTGTCCTTCACTTGCAAAGTCTTTCATCGGCTTCTGATCGAGCTGCAGAATGAGATCATCCCGATGGGGCCCAAGTATCGTGTACCCAATAGGCAATTCCTTAACGCGCATCTTTTTCCACTGCTCGATGAAACTCTTACTAGATGAAAGTGTAGATCGATACCGAACATCAAACTGTTCGGGAAACTCCTCAAAAAACTGTTCGATGGGGGCTTGAAGGTCTTCTACCATCTTTTTGCGCTTTTCTAACAGATACTCAGAGCTTGTAGACATTTCTTTCTCGAAACAATCGAGGGTTGATTCTGTCTTTCTTTTTAGTAGGGCGTTTCGTTGCTTCATCGCCCGGTGAAACCGCGTCATATGATAGACATAGAGTGGATCGATCTGTGCAAAGTGGAGGTTTAAGAACCTTCTTCTTTGAGAGGGGGATGAAGCAAAGGAAAAGAGGTCTTGAGGAGAGCATACTACTGAAGGCAGGATTCCAAAAAGGTGGTTGAATGAATGAAGTTGGGTTGCATTGTATTCGATCTTCTTGGTCTTTCCATCATAATAGATCTTCAGGGTCTCTTCGAAACTGTTCTTTTCAAAGGAGGCTTCCAGAAAAAAAGAAGGGGCCCCATGCATAATGAGGTCGCGCAATTGGGCAGTGCGAAAGGATCTTCCTGTGCTGAGAAACGAAATAGCCTCAAGAAGATTGGTCTTCCCTTGGGCATTTTTCTCACAGAAAAGATTCAGTCGGGGAGAAAATTCTATCGTAGCGTCAGCGTAATTACGAAAATTACGTAAGCGCAGGCTTTTCAGGTGCATCGTTAGCAGTTGAGGATACAGGCAGCCTCATCGGCATAATCACGAAAAGGGATGAAGTAGAGTCCGTGATGAGGCCTGGGTTATAGGGATCTTCAATAGAAAAGACAACCGTTTCATCCTGGCTGTGCCGTAATATATCGAGAAAATAGTAGGGATTGAAGGCAACGGTAAATGTCTCGCCCGAATAGTCGACAGGCATGTTGACACTCCCTTCTCCAATCTCTGAGCTTTCCGCTAGAAGATGAAGGGCTCCCGTCTCAAAGGTAAATTTTACGGAACTGCTTGTATCGGTCGTAAAAAGCGATACCTGTCTGAGAAGCGACATCAATTCTTCTCTGTGCAGGCGGAATGAGATTTTGGGATCTTGAGGAATCACTCTTTCTACATCAGGAAACTGCCCCGAAAGAAGTTTGGTCATGAGAGTGAGATTGCCAGCTTCGAGACAGACTTTATCATGCATTAGAGTCAATGAACTTTGAGAATCATCTTCTCCTAGCATCTTCGTCATTTCTTCTACGGCTTTAAGGGGAAATATATAGGTTCCCTGAAAAGAGGGATCCAAGTCGACGGAAGTATGGGTCTTGGCCAGTCTTTTCCCATCGGTCCCGGTAAAATGGGCTACCTGATTTTCTATTTTCAGCAGAATCCCGTTCAGGACATAACGACTATCTTCACGCGCTGCAGCAAAAGAACTCCTGAAAAGCATTTCTCTAAATTGAGAAGAAGGAATAGAGAATTGAGGGGCGCCATTGAGATCAGGAAGAGCAGGGAATTCATTCTTATGCATTCCATGGATTTTGAATGTCGATGAACCAGCTGTGATCTCTGCAATTTCGTTGGTCTGTGTTGTGATTTTGATCTGGGGAGAAGTGATTTCTCGAATCAATTGAAAAAATCGGCGGGCAGGCAGAGTAGTCGCTCCCTCTTCAATGATCTTTGCATCGACGAAAGCTCTCATACTCACTGTAAGGTCTGTAGCACTGATGATGAGTTGATCATCCAAAGCTTCGATCAGAACATTGCTTAAAATGGGAATAGCGGGTTTTGCGGAGACAATGCTTTGGATTTTACCGACTAAAGAGACGAGATCGGATTTGGAAATCACTGCTTTCATGGAATCACCTGGCTGTTCAGAATGGAAAAAAAGATAAGTGATTTTTCAGGACCTGTCAAGACTCTTTGAGGCTATCTGAATAAAAGATTCCACTTCAATCGTTAGGATAAGTTTCTGATCTCTTTTTTATGCTCTTTTTCCTTCAGAGATTCTCGTTTGTCGTGTTTCTTTTTTCCCTTGCCAGCCGCAAGTTTCACTTTCACTCTACCCTTTTTGAGATAAAGGGACAGGGGTATAAGAGCGAGCCCTTTTTCCTGCGTGAGGCTCTGTAATTTTTCGATCTCACGCCTATGCATCAAAAGCTTTCGTTTTCTTCTCTCTTCATGGTTGTAGACATTACCATGGGAATAAGGCGCAATACTGGAATTGATCAGCCAAAGCTCTCCTCCCATAATAACAACGTAGGCATCCTGCAGAGAGCCGGAATGGTTACGCAAAGACTTGATCTCAGTTCCTGTCAGAGCTATTCCCGCTTCGAATGTCCCTAAAATTTCATAGTTGTGGCGCGCTCGTCTATTGCTAACAAGCTCGTTATCATCTTTCTTTTTCATGGCCTTTAATCATATTCGGTTTTCGTTTTTTTGTGAGTCCCAAAGCAAAGAGTACGAGAAGAACCCCCCAGAAAAAGGGAAGAAAGTCTTTCATAAGTTGAGGAGAAAGGGAAAAGGCATGGATCAAGCCATCAAAGAGAAGTTTACACCCAATCCAACCTACAATCAGGTGAGCAGTCAGAGGAAGGCGGGGATAGCAATCAAGAAGCTTGCTGATGAACGATGCGCAAAATCGGATCCCGACAATCCCTATGAATGCAGCAATGTAGACGATCCAAATCTTAGGATTGATCTCACCGACAGTGCCATAAGAAGAGATAAAAGCAACAGCAGCCAAGATGGAATCTAAAGCAAAAGCAATGTCTGTAAACTCAATAGCAAGAACAACTCTCCAAAAATTTTGCTTTTTTCTCTCTTTGATAGGTTTATCTTTCTCTAACAGATGACGCAGGCAAAGATAAAATAGGTAAAGAGCCCCAAGAATCTGAACCCAATAGAAATCCAGAAGGAGAGTGATCCCAAGGATTCCAGCAGCTCGAAGAATGAATGCGGATCCCATTCCTATGAAGAGGGCCTTTTTTCTCTGCTTTTCTTCTAAAGTGTTGGAAAGAACAGCAAGAACAAGGGCATTATCGCTGGAAAGAAGCAGCTCTAAAAAAATCAGGACGATAAGGGTGGGAATATCTGTTAATTGAAAAGTCAACACTGCAAGAAACCATTAGCTCTAGGATCAATATGGAGCATCCCAAATTTGTAGTGAATTAGAAATTCTAATGGAGATGGATTCTAGGTTTCAAGAAAGGTTTGTCCAAGAGGAGTGATCTTGAAGCAATCACGTCCATGATGTGTTCCTGTGGCAATCATTCCCAATTCAAAGAACCAATCAAAGAGAGTCTCATGAATCCATTTCTTTTCTACATCCGAATACTCAGGAAGATGATATCGCCATGTCTTGCCTTTCCGTTCCAGATAGACACCTAGATGTGAGTTAAACGGAATAACAGCTCCTTTCAGATAATCATCAAAGTAGACCCAGCCGGCATGGACAAATCGTTTCAGGGTTTTTTCAACCTCTCGGATGTTCTTTTCGGTACAGATCTCTTTAGGAATCCCTTCTAGAAGGCGATTGGAAGGATGGCGATAGATGAAAATGGATTTGTTTTCAAAATCCATTGAAAGCCATTCTTCCCCTGTAGGAGATAGAGATGTTTCATCAGTAAACCTCAAAAGCTCCAGTTTTTTCAATAATCGAGAGACATAGGCTAGATCATCTGTTTGCAAAACAGCGGCCCATTTCTGGGTGTCCTTCAAATCAGAGGGAGCTTCAGAAAAAGCCTTTAAGATCACAATCAGGTCCTTGATAAAGGCGAATTCATCCTCTTTTTTGTTCTGAATCTCTTCAGGGTGGGAAATAGATGAAAATTCGGTTCGCCTCAAAAATTCCAGATATTCTTTCCATTCATGGAAGGGAGTTACTACCTCCTTCCATTGATCCTCTACAAGATTGTAACTGAGGCATAGAGAAAAACTATACTCGAGAAAGAGCATATGCTTTTCAAATTCTTCTCTGGAAAGGTTGTATTTGTCACGGAGTTCACGTGAACGGATCTTCAAACCAGGAGAAGCGTACACGTCTTCGATCATACCCGCATAAATAGGATTGAGAGCTTTGACGTCTTCGACATGACGTTTGTAAACATGGGGAGTGATCAAGTATTTTTCAACGATCGATTCGAAGATATTATTCGATGTTCGGGGGAGGGAATACCAGGTCGGCAAAAGATGAATAGGAACCTTCTTGAGGAGGCCTTGCAAAAATTCCATATCGGGTTTAAAGTCATCATCAAACTTGAGGATCTGAAATTCGTAATATTTACGCATTTCTTTATCTACAATGATCATGTCTCCCTGAGGAGCTAAAAGGTCTGTTTTGCTCAACTTTTCCAAGATAGGAAGCAAGTCTTGCGGCATGGTTTCCAAGCTTTGGGCCAGCTTCTCGATGGAGACCTTTAGAGGACTGTAAAGAATTTCTTCTAGAACCTCAGTATCGGAGATAGAGAAATGTGCCATGTGTAGGCGATTTTCTATATCCTTTTGGAAGTCATAATCGGATAGGTTGATTTTGATCTTGCGGGAAGAGCTCAATTCCATCATTACTGCCATTTCTAAACTACGTAAAATGAAAGGCCTATATCTCTTTTCGCTTGGAAATATAACTCAACTCACCTTTTCTGACAAGTTTTGTTAAGATTCCGAAAAGGGAGAAATCATGAAAAAAAAATGGATAATGAACAGTCTGATCGGAGTTAGTGCTATCTGCGTGATTGTACTGATGTCGATGAGTTTTGGGAAAAGCGCCTATAAGAACCTCGAAGTAGAACATCTCACTATTAAATCGTCTGATGGAAAAGGAGAGATCATTCTTGGTTTTGCTGGAGGACAGCCTCTGATTCAAATGGTAGGAGAAAACTCAGATATAATGTTCGAGCTAGCAGGAGGAGATCATCCTACTCTGGAGTTGAAAGGAAAGTCTTCACTCATGGTAAAGAGCGGTGAGCAGGCAGGCATTTTTCTGAAAAACGAACTCGATAAAACCGTAGGATCTTGGACAGTTCTCAACGATGGGGGAGCAGGTTTTGGGCTTGCCGACCAAAGAGGAGCTGCTGCTGCTATTATTCGAGGAGGGACAAGTCCGAGCATTGCTTTTTTTGCAGCTCATAACGAACCACTTGCCGCTCTAGGCGTGATGCAAAAAGTACCTCATCTTCTCATTTCAGGGCCTCAAGGAAACGAAGGAATCTTGATCCATGGGGGAAAGCCAAATAGCATGATTGTCGTCGACGAAGTAGGAAAAGTTAAAGTTCTGATTTCCAAACATGGAGTCTTCCAGGGAAAAGAGCAGTCCAATCCTCCTTTTAAGAAAAATGACAATAAAGTTTTCTCTTTGGAGGATCAGCATAGACTATTCCCAGAAGGGAAAGAAAACACGATTCGGTAGTATTTCTTCTCTGAAATGCCCCGAAAATAAAGGGAGAGGTTGGTTCAACAGGAAACTGATGAATCAAAGATTCTTTCAAGGAAATTTCCAATTCTTGAAAGAATAAGGGACGAATCTACCTCTCCCGTGGGATATCAATCCTTAATTGTTTAACTCTCTTCTCAGCTTTTCGAAGTATTGCATTCTCTTTTTCATCTCTCTTTCAAATCCAAGCTCATGAGGAGCATACAGCTTCTTCCTGTCGATTCCATCAGGATAATAATTTTGCCCTGAAAAGTGATGAGGAGTTTCATGATCATATTCATACCCCTTGGCGTAGCCCTCGGATTTCATCCAGGCTGTAGGGGCATTGAGAATATGCTTTGGAGGGGGAAGGTGGTGTGTTTCTTTGGCCCAACTTTGCGCTTTCTTAAAGGCGGTATAGATCCTGTTACTTTTCGGAGCCAGAGCCAGGTATACAACGGCCTGTGCTAACGCCAGTTCTCCTTCGGGAGATCCCAGCATATGATAAATTTGCCAAGCCCCTAGAGCGATGGAAGCAGCTTGAGGATCTGCAAGACCAATGTCTTCATTGGCCATGCGAATCATTCTTCGCGCAAGGAATAAAGGATCTTCGCCTGCCTCAAGCATCCGGGCCAACCAATACAAGGCCGCATCAGCATCAGATCCCCGAACCGATTTATGAAGAGCTGAGATGAGATTGTAGTGTCCGTCGTCCGATTTATCATATAGGGCCAAACGCCTTTGTAGAAGAGCTTCGATGGCTCCAGGATCGAAATTTTTTGTCCCCTCAAGATTTTCAAGTAGATTCAGCAGGTGTCGGGCGTCCCCATGAGAGTATTCGATCAATAAATCGTGAATTTTTTCAGGCAGGTCTAAATGCAATTCCTTTTCAGCACGCTTAATGAGGAACTGAAGCGAGAAGGAACTCAAAGGATGAAGAGTGAAGACCCTCAATCGGGAGAGAAGGGCATTATTGATCTCAAAAGAAGGATTTTCTGTTGTCGCTCCGATCAGGATCATTTCATTTTTTTCCACAAATGGGAGGAAAAGGTCTTGCTGGGCCTTATTCAAACGGTGGATCTCATCAATGAAAAGAATTTTCGGCTGACGGAAAAAGGCCTCCTCGTGGAGGATCTTCTTGATTTCCGTGACTGAAGTATCGACCGCGCTTAATGGATAGAAGGGGTAGGAAAAAGTTTCCGCATAGAGAGAGGCAATGGTCGTTTTTCCACATCCTGGGGGGCCATAGAGAAGAATCGATACTGGTTTTTTTTCTCCGATCCATTTCCGGAGGAGGCTCTCCTCTCCTAAAATATGGTCCTGTCCCACTACCTCATCAAAGCCTTTCGGTCGTAAGATCTCTGCTAGTTGTCTCTTCATATCCCTAAAAGGATATCATATGGAACGGGATCTAGCAAATTCAAAGCCGGATGTGATCCTTGGTTGAGAGCTAATATCTGCAGAATTTCGATGTTAGAAAAAAGGCTAAAAAAGAAATCTTCAGGGGAGAAATTAAAAAAGTGCTTGATGATTAAATTAAATTTTGTCACAAATCAAATTGTAAGGTTAAGTTACCACCACGAGGAAATTGCGATATGAAAAACATCGATAAATTAGCACTATTGCTACTTATCATCGGCGGAATCAACTGGGGACTGTGGGGAGTATTTGAATTCAATCTGGTCGACTATGTCTTTGGACGCATGTGGATCGATAGAGTTCTTTACTTTTTCATCGGCGTCTCTGGACTTTACGTTGGTGTAGCATTTAAAAGTGTAGCAGGACGTTGGCATTCTAAAGGCCGATAGGAATGCTGGATTAATCCATTATTTCTAGGGAACTCTACGGGGCTCTTTTTTCGGGAAGAGCCCTTATTTTTTGCCCAGATCTCCTCCTTTCTATAGATACATCTTTCATTCAACTGGGAATTTTTTACCTACCCGACTCGTTATCTCTCTCTTTTTAAAGTCCTTAAATATTCATAATTAAGATGGTTTTAGAGATTTTAACACATTAGAAGCCGAAATTAGTTAGACCTAATAAATAACGTCCTTCTAAAAACTTATGAAAATCGAACTGATTTTTACCTGATTTTTTATAAAGATAGTCGTTTTTGGGGCCAATTTTTTAATCATTCAGATAAAAAAAATGAACTTTTTTTTAATTGAAAAAAACGGCCTGAGAATTATTTCTAAAGCGGATAATAACATTTTTGACGTTGATTTTCAAACCAATTTTTGTAAGAAATTTGTTTTTTTTATTAAAATATTGTATATTAAAGAGTGTAAGGTAGATATTGGATTTTAAGGTCTGTCCTTGGAAATTGTAAATACCATCTAGGTAAACAAGGAGGAAGAAAATGGCGATGAAACGCAGAAAAACGACAGCTAGACGTAGAAAGGCTGCTCGGAAGACAACTAAGAGAAAGACAACTAGAAGAAAAGCCGCTAGAAAAGGCACTAAGAGAAAAACAACTCGAAGAAGAAAAAAAGCTGCTAAAAAGCCAGCTACTCGTAGACGAAGAAAAAAAGCTGCTAAGAAAACTACTACACGCAGAAAAAGAAGAAAAGCTGCTAAAAAGCCAGCTACTCGCAAAAGAAGAAAAAAGGCTGCTAAGAAAACTACTACACGTAGAAAAAGAAGAAAAGCTGCTAAAAAGCCAGCTACTCGCAGAAGAAGAAAAAAAGCTGCTAAGAAAACTACTACACGTAGGAGAAAGCGCAGAAAAACTACAGCAGCGAAGCCTAAAGTTCGCAGAACTCGACGAAGAACAACTCGACGAAGAAAAGCTGAATCTTTACTTAGCTTCTAAGTTTCTTTTATTCAAGGTTTTAGGATCGAGCAAGGCGCTAGTCTTGCTCGATTTTTTTATCCCTGAAAAACCCCTTCAAAGGCAATTTCATCAATCGGCTTTCTCATAGAAGGGGTTTCCTTTTCCTGTATTTCGGGGGGAAGTTGGTCAGCTGGCGCTCTTTTACCGATAGCTATCATTGCCTCTACCTGATAATTCTCAGGAAGTTGCAGTATATTTTTAGCTTTCTCGTAATCAAATCCCTGCATTCCATGCACAACATATCCTCGAGAAGCCCCCTCTAGAGCCAAATTTTGCCAGGCAGATCCCGTATCATAACTATGGGTCTGATTTGGCTTATTGTTCTTCTCAAAGGTTGTCCTGGAGACAGTGATCACGAGAGCAGCCGCGTTTTTGCACCAAGTCTTGTTGAAATCGATGAGAAGATCGAAGAATTTATCCCAGTGTTCGGTTGTTCTTTTGGCATAGAAAAACCTCCAGGGCTGGCTATTGAAACAAGAAGGCGCCTAACGGGCTGCTTCAAAAAGGGGCAGCAATTCCTCATCCGTCATTTCTTCTCCTGTCATTGATCGGGGAGACCACCGGTTGAGGATTATAGACTGGATGGGAAACTCTACTTTTCGAACTTTTTCTACTTCATGGGACATGATTCATTTTCCTACATCTGAATGAATAAATAATAAGCGGCAATATACCCCTTAAAAGGGTCGCAATTATCAAAAACCCTTCGTTATAAGATAAATATCGCCTACATCAAGCCCTATTGGCGAAATAAAGCTAATGATAAAGGTCTGTGTCATCGCTAAAAGACCTAGAATGGCTACAAGCCAGACTCCAAAGTTATTGCCTGTGATCTGATACGGCCTTTCTACATGCGGATCGGTATAGCGGAGAAGGAGATACATGATGGATCGCCATTGTTTAAAGCACTCTTATAGGGAAATAAAACTTTTCTTGAAATCTGTTTTGGAGTTATACGTGGAAACGGGAATCAATAAGTAGTATTTCCCAGGAGGTAGATCATGAAAACGATGAAAAAAACTGCCCCTAAAAAAATACACAAGAGGGGCCGAAAAACTCCCAAAAAAATGAAGGGAATCGATGTTGCCGCTCTCTTATTGGAAAATTACCTGCTCGATGACCATGGAGATGTCGTCATCGGGGTAAGAAATAGAAGCCCATACTATCTTCACTAACTAGTTTGATAGGTTCAAATAGGTTTGAAACCAGAAAAACAGTAGGGTTAGAAAAAGAGTCGGTATTGTGAGGAGAATGCCTACTTTGCAGTAGTATCTCCAAGTGATATGAATGTCTCTTTTTCTTAGAAGATAAAGCCACAACAAGGTGGAAAGGGATCCGATCGGCGTCATTTTCGGCCCGATATCACACCCGATGATATTCGCATAAATCAGCCCTTCCCGGATAGACTCCTGTATAGACAGCCCGTCGATTGCTAATAGATTGAGCATCATAGCCGGAAGGTTATTAAAAATAGATGAGAGAATCGCTGATAGAAAGCCCATTCCCATAATCGATGCGTAAAGACCGTTTTCAGCTAGAAAAAGAAGGCCGTCTTCTATCCATAAAAAACCGAAGGAATTGCGCACTCCATAGACAACTACGTACATTCCCAATGAAAAAAAGACGATCTCCCAGGGAGCTTCCCTCAATACATGCGTGACATGGACTCTATCTCTTACCCTGGAAAGCCCCAGAAAAACGAGCGCACAGATCCAAAAGATCACTGAGAGGGGAATGAATAGAAACTGATTCACAAAGCAGAACGCAAAGAGCAGAAAGAGAAGGATCCAGGAGCAGCGAAAGAGAAAAGGATCCTGAATTTGCTCTGAAGGCTCTGCTATCCCTTCAAGAGAAAATGTGCTCGGGATCGATCTCCGATAGAGAAAGAAGAGAAGAAAAAAGCTAACAATCAAAGAGATAATGTTTGGAAAGATCATTCTGGCAGCATAAGCTGCATAACCGATCTCGAAAAAATCAGCCGAGAGGATATTCACCAGATTGCTTGTAACTAGGGGCAATGAAGTAGTATCGGCAATGAATCCCGCTGCCATAACGAGAGGAAGTATCCACCCTCTCATCGAACTTCATTAGCCTCATCTTCGCCAAAATAATCGGAGTGAGAACCAGAGCCGTCCCGTCATTGGTGAAAAAGGCTGAGATCAGAGCCCCGAGCAGAACAACATAGAGAAAGTAAACGGTACCATTTCCTCTGGATAGTTTCACAACCCATAGGGCCGCCCAATCGAAAAAACCCAGGTCTTGCAAAACCATACTGATAATGAATATTGCGACTAGTGTGAGGGTCGCATTCCAAACAAGACTGATGATCGAGATCAGATCATAGAGATGAACAAATCCCAGCAGAAGAGCAACAGCTCCTCCAATCATGGCCGACCAGCCGATGCTCAGATTTCTAGGCCTCCATACTACGAAAGCTAAAGTCAGTATCAGTAATAAGAAACTGCCGTAAGTATTCCACATGAACTTCAAAGTAGATTTTTTCCTCTTTTCTTCCAATCGCAGAGTTGGCATTCTAAGGCCATGTTTTGCAATCTTCATCTCATCAGGCATGGTCAAAAACCCAGTGGAACGCAGAAATGCGAATACAGGGCTCTACAGACGTTCCATTGAACGATCACGGAGTCCAGCAAATCCAGGATTGGATCCCCAGATTGAGAAAAAAGTCTTTTGCGGCCATTTTTTCTTCCCCACTTCTACGGGCCAAACAGAGTGCCGAAATCCTTTCCGATGCTATGGCTCTTCCCATCCAAATCGAAAAAGACCTCCGGGAAGGGCAATATGGCCCCTTGGAAGGATTGACCATCGAAGAATTCAAACAAATCTATGCAAAAGAACTCAAAGAACTTCGATCGATGGAGAGAAAAGACAGAAATCGATTTCAGTTTCATGAAGATTATGAATCCGCTTATCAAATCCTCAAGAGGGCTCTTCCCTGTCTTAGGAAAATTGCCAATGACCATTTCGGAGCCAACGTTCTCGTCGTTACTCATGGCTGGGTGATGAAGTCCCTCTTTGCAGAGCTAAAAAACCTTGATGAATTTGGGATTTACATCCACAATTCGGCTTTGATCCACATCCAGTGTGATGGAAGAAAAGAATCCATTCAATTTTACGAAGGTATCGAAGGAACGTCATGAAAACCCTTATTTTTTCTTTTATTTTTTGTGCCTCTATCTGGGCCGCACCTCTCCTGCAAGACATGGAATCCTGTCTTCAGAACGGAAAGATGGAAAAGTTAACAGAGCTTCTCCTAAAACAGGGAGGCGAGTTGAAAAATGAAGGGGACTGGAACGAGCATATCCATTATGCAGAAAAAGCCATAGAATATTGCAGAAAGCAAAAAAAGCCTCTTGATCTGGCTCATATTTCCAATCAGGTTGCCTCTACTTACTTCTATCGGGGTGACTATTCGATCTGTAGACAAAAAGCACTGGATGCCTATGAAATCTTCTCTTCTCAAAATCAAAAAGAAGGGGAAATCGCTTCCCTTTATCTTTTGTCAGCTGCATCGAGAGGTTTGCAAGAATACAATGCAGCCATAAGTTTTGGGAGCATAGCGCAACAGATCCTGTTGGACAATAAGCTCAAAGTTCCAACTCTGGAAGGAAAGGTCCTCTATAATCTAGCCGCTACCTATATGGAAAAGGACAAGCCTGATTTGGACAAAGCAGAAGATCTTCTCAAAGGAGCCCTGACGCAATTTCAGTCCGATGAACACTCCTTGTACCCTCAACGAATTCAGATCCGTTTGGCTAAAATCCATTATTTGAAAAATGAAGTTGATGAGGCACTCGACGTTTTACTCTCTCTCGGATCTGAAATCACTCAAAAAAGACTCAAAATGCATTACTATTTCCTCCTCTCCCAAACATACTATAAAAAGAGGGAGAAGGGACTTGCTCTTCAGGCTGGTGAAAAAGCCCATGCAATCGCACTTGGTCTCAGTGCAAGAGCTGATCTGGCCCGGTATGACGAATGGATTCAAAAACTAAAATCCAATCGTTAATGTTGAGGAATAACTTCTGATTCATACAATGGGCTTGAGAGGAGGCTATTCCATGAGCCTATTCATTACGGGAAAAGTTTTACGAAACATTAATGATTTTCAGAGAGTCACCAGGAAAGAGTCTACTCCTGGCGACGTTTCCCGGCATGATCCTGCCGTTTACCAGGCAATCATCAATAAAAAGACTGGCGATATCCGTTTCATTGAATATTTTAAAGAACTCGACGAAGTTTACCGTCGTTTGAAAGAAGAGGGATTCGATGAAGAAGATTGGAAAATAGTACGTTTGACAGTCGATGAAAGAGAGGAAAAGAAGAAACAGTCCTTTTCCATGAAAGAGGAAGATGATGAGGATCTCAGAGATGAAGATCTGGAACCTCTGGCCAAAAGAGTGGCCCATGAAACTCTTCAGGTTCTCAACCAAAAAGGGGAAGAAGTAAAAAAACGCCCCAGACAAGGTCGGCTGGAACACGCAGTACTCGATGATCTATCTTCTATTCATGAGGAACATAAAGGTCCGATTGAAGAAAGCGAAGCCTGGATGGGACATATTTCTCGAACAGATGCAGAAGTGCTACTGCGGGGAAAATCTCCCGGTACATTTCTCTTTCGCAAAGGGGATGCTACAACAGATGCCATCGAAAAAAGACTGTCCGAAGAAGAAGGAAGACCTCTTCATTGCTATGTATTGACCCTTGTGGAAGAAAACGACAAATTCACTGACTTTTTAATCCTCGAAAAAGAGGGGCGCTGGATGATTTACCATGACATCCCGGAATTACAGCTCGAAGAAAAAGGGTACGCGACCATTCCTGAGTTACTTGACCATCTCAAGGAAAAAGCGAAATACCCTTTCCAGTTCTCACCGCTCTAGCTCAATTTTCTTCTTCAGGCTCTCCGACTGTTTCACAAATTCGTTTACACCCATTGTCTTTAATAAAATGAATCCACTGGCATTTCGAACCCTCGGATCGGGATGATTCTTAAAAAACCTCTCTCCTAAAAGAACTTTCAACTCTTCAGCCTGCTGCTTTTGTATCTGAATGGATAACTCTGAAAAGGGTCCATCGTGCATAAAGCTGGGAAATGAGGCTTTTTTCTGAGTGGAATAACAATTCATAAAAGTCTCATGTAAAGAGTCCAAGTCTTCTGAAGACACCGGGTAGAAAAAGTTTGCCTCTCCATAGGAAAATCGGTCCCATACATTTCTGTAAGCCCAAATGGATAAGTCCTTTCGAACCTCAGCAATCCTGAGAGCTTCAGTTACGACTTGCAGCACTTTGTAATGAGTACTTGGTCCCGTTCCTTCAGGATCGAAGGCAACAGAAAGAATATGGGGGTCTAGTTCATTGATGAGCTTTTTCATCGGCTCGGCATCATATTCAATCGTAGGGGAAGGAGCAAAAAGATCAGCAGTATAAAAATGGGACCTCATATGGTAAATCTGAGAGAGATCAACCCCATCGGAGTTCCAAGCCCTGTCTTCTTCTGACTCTCGGACACTCCCTTTCAGGACTTGAACGATTTTGGGATCCTTCATCCCCGGAGTAACACCCTCAAAGTAAGTCTTTAACTTCTGGATTTCTTCCCAAAAATCCCTTTCATTGTCGATCCCGTATTCTATCGAGATTTTTTTGGCGATGATCTTTTCCTCTTTTCCCTTTAACAGATCCGAATATTTTTCCCTGAAAAATGAAGAGACCGCTGTCTTCTCATCCAGCATTTTTTGTAATCGGTCCTTCATAAAATCATTACTGACAGAGTTGAAACCGCTCGTCAGACAGCAAAAATAATTCCTGTTTTGAGCCAATAAGGACCTCGCTAGTGGATGATAAGAGAGAAGGATATCATCATGGTGAGGCTCAGTATGCAGAACAGTTTTTTCTTCAAAAGAAGCCAGGCCGGAACGGATCTTATTGCGCAAGGAACGGTGGGTCTTGTACTTAATCCGGAGAAATTTTGAGGGGAAGGACTTCAGAACAAATTCTCCACTAGGAGTTTCCTTTAGATCTTCTGCCTTGAGGGCAAATAGGGGTTTGTTCAACTTTAGAGAAATCTCGCAAAGAGTGTTTTCAAAAAACGAGAAAGGAACTTCGGCAAAGGACTTTCCTTCATAGTCCAGCATCTTTCTCATTTTCAAATCTTTAGCAGAACTTTTGGTAACGTAGAACCGAACATTTTCCATTTTTTGAAATGCTGTTGCAGGACAATCGAGGCAAGGAGCTGATTCTACTGCGAGAGCCACAGCATTTGCCTTTTGTTCTCCTGCGGCAAAGATAATAACGAGCGCATCAGGTTTGAAACAGATTGTCGAAAGACCAATTGTAGCAGCCAGCTTTCCCCGAGAATGCTCAATCCCTCCAAGATCTTGAGCACTGGCGGCTGCGATTTCATATCTCAAGGGAACCAAACGAGTCATACTTGAATGTAAAGATCCCTTCTGGTTGAAGGCAACATGTCCATCAGGCCCAATCCCGCCGAGGAAGAAACCAATCCCTCCCCATCCTCGAACTTTCCTCTCATATTCTCGAAAGAATTGTTCCGCTTCCATTATGGCTCGTTGTTGCAGTTCTGTAGTATCTGCAAAATTACCCCCTGGAAATACAGCATCGATCCCATGCTCTTGAAGAGTCAGGCCATAAAGACCTTCCATCGTCAAAGCATTCTCTTCGGAGATCCCAAAGAAATCGATGTAGTACTTTCTCACATAAGTCGTAAAGCTATGATCGTGATAAGGATTCAAAGGATAAAACTCATCGAGCTGGACAAATTTCAACCGACTCGTATCGGGGAATGAACTTCCCCCAATATTATATTCTTTCAAAGTCTTCTGAACATTTGGTTCATTCCAATGCTTTTTATAGTACTTAAGATATCGGATGAAAAGCTCTGGAGTTTTTCCCGTCGGAAGGGCAATGACTCCTTCTGGATTCTCAAGGATCCACTCTATGAAGCGAAGGGCCGTTAATTTCCCTAATTTACAGAGATTGTCCGTCTCAATTACTGGAATATTCTCTTCGGGATAGGTGTGTTGACGGTGTGATTCGGAGAGGAACTTTTCTTCGACAGGGCTGGCAATGAGAAAAATAGGTAGTGTTGCAAAAAGAGCAAAGAGATAACGCATATTGGCCTCAAGACGATTATTAAAAAAAGGGCTCACATTATCTTAGAAGCCCTTTTTCTGCCAGCACAGTATCTGTGGAAAGAGATTACCAGTGAGAAACTGGAGGAACAGGAACACATGCCATTGAAAAAAAGATCGCTCTTCCTTAGTGTGTTTACGTAATTTGCTTGGAGTTCAATATGAATAAGTGGTTCTTCACTCTCGCAGTAGCTTTATCTTCTCTTTCTTATGTTCATTCTGTCGATCATATAAGGGCCAATCAAGTCCTCAATCAACGGAAGTCACCCACTCCTTACAAAGCAAAGGACTTCTCTCATTTGATTGGAATGCCCGGGTTCGGAGAAAAATTATTGAAGATGCATTTTGTCCTCTATCAGGGATATGTGAAGAATACCAATTATCTGTTGAGCGAACTCAGCCGAATGGCCGATGATGGAAGGGGAAAGTCCTACGAATTTGGTGCTTTAAAAAGGAGACCGGGATGGGAGTTCGACGGGATGAGGCTCCATGAGTTTTACTTTAGCAATCTAGGTGGATCGAAGCCCTTGAACCCTCAATCAGATCTCTATAAAACTCTCTCCGATCAATATGGGGGATTTGAGACTTGGAAACAGGATTTCATCGATACCGGGACCATGCGCGGAATAGGCTGGGTCATTCTCTACAGAGATCCCAAAGACGGAAGACTGATCAATACTTGGATCAATGAACATGATGTAGGCCATCTAGCTGGTGGAAGTCCTCTCTTGGTTCTTAGATGTTTGGGAACACGCCTATATTACCCAATATGGACTAAATCGGGCCAAATACATCGAGGTCTTCTTTAATAACCTCGACTGGGATGAAGTGAACCAAAGATACGAAGCCTCATTGAAGGAACGGTTTGTCGACTAACGTTCCGTAAGCTCTTTTCTGAAGATCTTGATAAGAATTAACACGACTAATAGAGCGCTGAAAAGTCCCATGACAGCCGGCATAAAGCTATGTGTTGCGTAGAACCGTATCCCAAACGAGACCATAAGAACGACAACACAGACCAGGGTTGCCCAGTCAGCCCATTTCCTTCCCTGGATCATGAATAAAGAACCGATCAACGTTAAAAGACCGAACCCTCCTCCCATTACAAAGGAAGCAACGCTACCCACATTGCGCCATCCCAGATATCCCAGCCAAATGACGATAACTCCATAAAGAAAAGCAATATAAGGTGTGGCTGTAGATCTCATTTATCCTTCCTTGATAAGTTTTTAAGTAGACATGCACAGAAGCATGTTCAAACTCCCCATGTAAAGTATCCAAAGCAGAAAGGGGAGGAAAAGAACTGCTGAGAGGACCTCTTTTTTCCAGAAGACCATAATTGTGAGCAATAAAGCACAACTCAACAAAAGCAAATCGACTAATGCGAGGAATGATTCATTGAAAGTAAAAAAAAGGAGATACCATGAAAAATTCAGAAACAGACTGGACAGTAATAGGGAAATCTCCAGCTTTAAATCCCTAAGGGAATATTTTCTCCAAAGACTCCAGATCCCTAAGATGGAGAATCCATAAATCGAAACCCAAACCGGGATAACCCCCCATTCATTGAGTCCCGAAGGTAACTGTTGCGCCAAAGACTCAAGATTCTGGTGATCCATCAGAGAATGATTGAGAATCAGAAGGAAAATATGGACCAAAACGAAAAGAATCAGTCCGACGATTTGCTCCCTTTGACTTCGATGGCTTTTTTCGAAAAGCGATCTAAAAGGAATCCTTAAGTTTTCTGATTTTTGCAAAAGTCTCTACCTCCGAGAGCTGATATCGATCTTTCAATATACCGGCACGTAAGAAAGGATTGGTTTTCTTTTCCAGACCCAGGGTTGATGGAATAGTCGATTTGTTCATTTTTCTCAATCTTTCCGTTTCTTCATAACGCTTTTGAAGTTCCTGGTTTTTTGGCTCGATCGTTAAAGCAAATTTTAGATTTTTAAGAGTATACTCATGTCCACAATAAATTTCTGTATCATCTGGAAAGTTAGCAATTTTTTTTAGAGAGCTGTACATTTCTTCCGGGGTTCCTTCAAAGATCCTGCCACACCCTCCTCCAAAAAGAACGTCCCCTGTAAAAAGGGATTTCCCTTTCTTCCAGTAATAGCAAACACTTTTGCTCGTTATGCCCTGGGGTATCGATGACCTCCAAAGTAAAAGGCCCCATCTTCAGTTTTTCCCCACCTCTCACAGTCCGATCGAGCTCTGGAATTCTTTCATCAGGGCCCCACATCACACAGCCAGTCTTCTTTTTCAAACCATAGGCTCCAGCCATATGATCCGTATGATGATGGGTACATAAAAGATAGTTTAACTGGAGCGAAGCCTCTTCAAGATGATCAATAATCTTATCCTCTTCTGCGGGATCGATTACAACCACCATGTCTTTAGCATGAAGAAGATAGGAATAATTGTCTTTCAGACAGGGAATAATGGTCACTGAGCTTTCCATACGTCTTTCTTTTGTATCGGAAATAGTGGTAGAATGGAAGCATGAAAACCCGAATTGCATCACCCGTTCAAGAATCTGACTTACTTCAGGCAGCAGAAATTCTGTCAGAAGGAGAGGTTCTCGCATTTCCCACTGAGACTGTTTATGGCCTTGGAGCAAGCCTCTATAACGAGGAGGGGATTCAAAAAATTTTTCAGGTAAAAGGCAGACCTTCTGATAACCCCTTGATAGCCCACTTCTCTTCAGTTGGAGAAGTAGAAGAAGCAGCCTGCGACATCCCCGAAGACTTTTATTTCTTAATGAAACAGTTTGCACCCGGACCACTCACGATTATTCTTAGAAGAAAAGACTGTGTTCCTCCCATAGTATCTGCTCATCTACCCACCTTAGCCATCCGCATTCCATCTCACCCCATTGCACAAAGACTTCTACAAAAAGCAGGCCCTTTGGTAGCTCCTTCAGCAAATCTTTCTGGAAAACCGAGTCCGACATTGGCCAAACATGTCCTCAATGACCTCAATAATAAAATTCCTCTTATTCTCGATGGGGGACCTTGTATCTATGGTCTAGAATCGACAGTGATCAGCCTTATTCACAAACCCTACCGGCTTCTTCGCCCGGGGAGCATTACCCGACAAACTCTGGAGGATTTCCTTCAAAAGGAGATCATTATCGACCAAACTCAAGTTCTCGCGCCAGGCATGAAGTACCGTCATTATGCACCCCACGCCAAAGTGACGCTTTTCGAGGACTGGGAGCAGTTGGAGTCGGCGTGGGAAGAAAACCCAAATCCGAAGAGGATCCTTCTCTGCAGAAAGAACACTTATCTTCCTGCTTGGCCCTTATCTGCTGCTACTCTGTATCTATCCCTGAGAAAAGCTGATGAAATGGGTTTGGAAGAAGTATGGGTCTACTTGGAAGAAGAAGAAGAAGCGCTCAAAAACCGCCTGATGCATGCAGGCAAAAAAAAACCCCTTAAGGATCATCCTCAAGGGGTTTAAGATTCTTTCTATTTCAGAAATTATCCTTTGATTGTGAAATTCGCTCTGGCTAATTGCTCAGCTAGCTGTCGATTGATAGATTGGCTCCCTGTATCGACAAAAAGATGTTGTAAGTGTTCAGGAACACTCGACATTTGCTCTTTTACGAATTCTGACTTAGGAGTTGGAGTTCCGGCCGCGATTTCTTCGACTGTCGTTTGATCGGCAGCAGAGACTTCGGTTTGTCTTTCTTCAGCTTTTGGCTGAGGTGCAACAGAGACTTCAACTTCTCTGTCTTTGAGTTTTGCCTGACCGGCAACTTCGACTTCATCTTGACCCTCTTGTGATTTTGTAGGAGGAACTTCAGCTACTGATCCATTGTTTTGTGGATCAGAAACCGTTGGTTGATCTTTCACAACTACTGGTTGTGGTGCAGCAGCTGAAGTATCATTCTTTGATCCTACTGGCTCATCAACTTTTACTTGAGGAGCAGGTGTTTCAACCACTGTGTCTTCCACAACTTCAGGTTGAGGAGTTGGTGTTTCAACTACTGGCTCATCAATTTTTACTTGAGGAGCAGGTGCTTCAACTGCTGTGTCTTCCACAACTTCAGGTTGAGGAGCAGGTGTTTCAACTACTGGGACTTCTACATCTGCAGCTTGAGGAATTGCAGTTCCTGCCACTGTCGTATCATTGTTTGATAATGCAGGCTCATCAACTTTTACTTGAGGAGTTGGTGTTTCAACCACTGTGTCTTCCACAACTTCAGGTTGAGGAGTTGTAGTCTCTGTTGTACCACTGTCTGATACTGGCTCTTCAACAGTTGGTTCCGAAGTTGGTGTTTCGACATTTGGCTCTGGGGTTGAAGTACCTTCATGTTGAGGTGTAGTGAGGTTTACTCTCGGCATCCAGGTGGGTGCGTTCTCATTGTACCAAGAACCCCATGACTGGTGTTGCTCTGATCCCCATTTTCCCCAGGATTCTGACTGGCGAGAGGTCCAATCTGAGAACTCACCCCATTTGGTCCCTGCTTCTTTTGCAGCATCTTGAGGAAGATTGGTCCACCATTCAGGAGCTTTTGGCATTTCAGGCATGTGCTCTCTAGCATCTTTCATCCATTGAGGCTGTTCAGGCATTTGTTGATACTTATCATTCAAAGTATCTTGCCAGTCTTGAGGAAGGGCGCCAAAGAATCGGGCAGCAGATAAATCAACCCATCCTGACCAGTGAGCCAAACCTGCAGCTCCACCAACTAGGGCAGTAGTAACTAAAGCTTTTTTCTTCCAGCTGCTTCCAGATTCTTCTTTTACATCGAAAACCTGAGGCTCTTCAAGGACCTGAGGTTCTTCAAGCTGAAGATCTCTAAAAGGTTCCTCAATGGCTACCGGTTGCTTTGGAGTTGCAACAGTTTCCCCATCAGGATGCATACCTGTAGAAGGAAGAGAAGGTGTATCTTCCGGATGGAATACTTCAGCAATGAAAGGCTTTACGGTTGGAACATTTTTTCCTAGAGCTTCCATCATTCCAAAGGTTTCTTCCTGGAACTGATGATGAAGTTTGCTTATCCCATTCGGTCCAAACGTATGAAGAGGGGGCTCTACAAAGAAGTCTCTAACAAAATCATCTACATCGGCAAAGTCGAATAGAGGAAACTGATGGGGATTACCGCCAGCTTTCTCTAAGTAATTACCCATGACACGGCTAGCTTCTCTTGCCTCTTTTGGGTTTAACTGAACAACTCTGTCATTTACATTCATTTTTCCGGTGCCTTCATCAAGAGAGACACGGAAGTGATTGGGAGAGGATCCTCCTCTCGCTGCATCAAAATATTCAACAGAAATTTGACGGCTCATTTGATAAATCCTTTGTTAACAGAATTTTGATGATGGGTTAAGATATAGGAAGAAACCTCTATTTTGCAACCGAAAAAAATGTTTAATTAAATAAAAATCGTAAATAAACTTATTTAAATTTCGAGTTTTGTTTAATTTATTAAAAAAAATAATTTTTTTTTGTAAAATAACTAGTTATGGATGTTGTAGAACCCTCTGAAATCATTATCGACAGAGCAAACCCCTTTGAGGCAGATGCATCGAAGATCAACCCTTGGGTTCGCTTCCTCGCACGGTTTACCGATTATGCTCTTTTTTCCCTACTTTTGACCTTGATTGGCTATTTTTTATTTCCACAGCTCAATTGGAAAAGGCTCCAGTTTTTCATACCATTAGAATTTTTATTTTGGGTGCCTCTCGAGGCTCTTTTCCTCTCTAAATGGGGAACTACTCCAGGAAAATGGCTATTGAAGACCAGAGTCAAATCTGTAAAAGGAAACAAACCAACTTATGAAAAGGCAATCCATAGAGCTTTTTCAGTCTGGTTCCGGGGAATTGGGATGGGGATTCCCATCATCAACTTAATCACCATGCTCGTCGCGTATTCACGATTAAAGACCAGAGGTACGACAAGTTGGGACAGAGAAGAAAAAACAAGAGTCACGCATGCTCCAATGGCCCGCTATAGGCTGGGAATCGCCATTGGGATCATTTTGTTTAGCTTGATTGTCAATGGTTATCAAAAACACCGTTATGAGGTTGAATTGAAACCAAAGGTTGAAAGCAGTTCTTCTAAGAGGTACAATCGGAAGTAACAGGGGCTTTCGATGGAAGAAGGGTTTTCATTTGATCCTTCCTTAAATATCTTACATCAGCGACACGGGGAACTAGACTCTATTTTCTATCCCAAAACTGTAGCTGTTATTGGGGCTACGGAAAAAGAGGGGAGTGTCGGACGGACCGTTCTCTGGAACCTTCTTTCTTCTCCTTTTGGTGGGGTCGTATTTCCGGTCAATCCCAAGCGTCCTAGCGTGATGGGAATCAAAGCTTATCCTTCTGTAAAAGATATTCCTGAAAAAGTTGATTTAGCCATCGTAGTGACTCCCGCAAAATTTGTTCCTTCGGTCATCGCAGAGTGCGTCGAAGCTGAAGTGCCTACAGCAGTGGTCATTTCCGCAGGGTTCAAAGAGATGGATGAGCCTGGCATCAAACTGGAAGAAGAGATCCTGGTCCATGCGCGAAAAGGAAAGATGAGGATCATCGGTCCCAACTGTCTGGGCGTGATGAACCCTAATACCGGATTAAACGCAACTTTCGCCGCTGGAATTGCTCTCGGAGGAAACCTCGCTTTCATCAGTCAGTCTGGAGCTTTATGTACCGCCGTTCTCGATTGGAGTCTGAAGGAAAAAGTAGGCTTCAGTTCTTTTGTATCCATAGGGTCTATGATGGATGTCGGTTGGGGTGATTTGATTCATTATTTCGGAAACGATCCCAACACTTCGAGTATTTTGATCTATATGGAAAGTATCGGAGATCCAAGAACTTTTCTGTCTGCAGCAAGAGAAGTCTCTTTGACGAAACCAATTATTCTGATCAAGGCTGGACGGTCGGAAGAATCAGCAAAAGCAGCAGCTTCCCATACTGGATCATTGGCAGGAAGTGATGAAGTGCTCAATGCAGCTCTTAGAAGAGTCGGAGTCTTGAGAGTAGACACAATTTCCGACCTCTTTAGCATGGCGACAGTTCTGTCGAAACAGCCCAAACCCAAGGGGCCCCATTTGACCATCGTCACCAATGCGGGCGGCCCGGGTGTGATTGCAACGGATGCATTGATTGAAAATGGAGGAAAACTAGCCAATCTCTCTTCCAAAGCATTTGAAGAATTGAACCAGATTCTCCCAGCTCCCTGGTCGCGAAACAATCCAGTAGATATTTTGGGAGATGCAAGTCCTGAAATTTACGGAAAAACCGTTGAGATCATCTCTGAAGATAAGAACGCTGAAGGGATACTGGTCATTTTGACTCCGCAAGATATGACTGACCCTACCCGAAGTGCCCTTGCTATTGAGAAGTTCGGGCAAATAGGAAGAATTCCCATTCTAGCCAGTTGGATGGGAGCAAAAAGTGTTGAAGCAGGTGACGAGATCCTTAGTAAAAGCAGAATACCCACTTTCGAATATCCAGATGATGCCTGTAAAGCCTTTGCCTATATGTGGAGATACAGTTACAACCTCAAGGGAATTTACGAGACTCCCGAACTAAAAGAAGAATTCAATGCAAGAGCGGTTCAAAAGTCAGACGCTGTAAAAAAGATCATCGAGGGAGCTTTAAAAGAAGGAAGGACACTCCTTGATGAGTTTGAGTCGAAGCAAGTTCTTCACGCCTATGATATCCCTGTCGTTCCTACTGAAATAGCTACCACTGTAGAAGAAGCGGTATCACATGCTGATAAAATGGGATATCCCATCGTCTTAAAGCTTTATTCCAAAACAATCACACACAAGACAGATGTGGGAGGAGTCAAGCTCAATCTGAACAATCAGGAAGCTGTCAAAGAAGCATACAGGGACATATATGAATCAGTGAAACGAATCGAGGGATCTGAACACTTCCAGGGAGTCACTGTTCAACCGATGATCAAACTCGATGGATATGAGTTGATCTTAGGCTCTTCGATTGACGCAGAATTCGGGCCTGTTCTTCTTTTTGGCACGGGAGGACAACTTGTAGAAGTATTCAAAGACCGTTCTTTAGGTCTTCCTCCTCTGACAACCACCCTAGCTCGAAGAGTTATGGAACAGACAAAAATTTACAATGCATTCAAAGGTGTAAGAGGAAGAGAAGCTGTCAACCTGTCGAGACTGGAACAAATTCTTGTCCAGTTTTCCAATCTCATCGTTGAACAGAAATGGATTAAGGAATTCGACATCAACCCTTTGTTGGTCTCTGTCGATAAACTGGTAGCTCTCGATGCCAGGATCATTCTTCATGATCCAAACTCGAAAGAAGAAGAGCTCCCTCGTTCCGCTATCCGCCCTTATCCGATTCAGTATGTGCAGGAGTGGAAACTAAAAGATGGAAGTCCTGTTCTTATCCGACCCATCCGTCCGGAAGATGAACCGTTAATTTTGCAGTTCCATAAAGATCTGTCCCAGGAAAGTGTTCGTCAGGGATATCTAAAAGCCCTTCACTATGATGAACTGGTTACCCATGAGAGATTAAGCCGTCTTTGTTTCAACGATTACGATAAGGAAATCGCTCTCGTTGTAGAAAAGACGGAAGGAAAGAAAAAAGAAATCCTCGGTGTGGGCAGGGTAACCAAAATAGGGGGAACCAAAGATGCGAAGTTTGCCATCATTGTCAAAGATTCCTGGCAGAATCAGGGAATAGGCGCTCAATTGATGCGGCTCATCCTCGAAATAGGCAGAAATGAAAGGCTCGAACACATCGTCGCGTATCTTTTGGAAGAAAACCATCAGATGCAGGCAATATGTAAAAAATTCGGCTTCACGATCAAACCTATAAAAGACAACCTTCTTCTTGCTGAATTGAAAATCTGATCTTATTTCTTCTTCAGCTCTTCCAACATCTGGTCGAGAAGATTCGTTACCTGATTATCATCTTCCTTTATGTACTCGCAAAATTCATCCATAAGATGGGCAAGATCGGATTTGGAGGGATCCTGATACTCATAGGCGATCGCTGCATCGAGCCAGGTTTTATCTGACACGAAGGGGGCACCCATGGGAGTAGCTAACAGATGATGGATGAGTCCCATTGTAGGCCCCAATGCGGGAATTTCTTCATAGATGACTGTATCATCGTTTAGTCTTTTGATATCTTCTGCAATCTTGTACAAGAAGGTAGGATGATGCACAAGATCATGATGATCTAAAGCCTCTTCCCAATCCTGTTGAAGCTCTTCAAGGTCGTGAGCAAGCTTCTTTTTGGGAGTTGTTTTTTTGGCTTTCTTTTTCTTTGGTTTGTCGTTGGACTTCGCCATATTATTCCTTTATTTTTTCATACCTGGCTTTCAGGTTATTCTAAAAAGTTTTCATCAGTATGGCAATTTACGAAGCCATTCATCTACTCCGACTAATACTAGGCCTAGGAAATAACTGATGAGAAAGAGTTTCACAAGCCGATTGACAATGCGATCATCTGGAAATTCCTTCCATAGGTAGACTCCAAACAGAACGGTGAGAAAAGGAGCTCCCCTTATACATCCATACTCAATAACTTGTGTTGTTACATTCATAGCAATCAGCCTGAAATTCAATCCGACTCCCCAAATAACTCCTCCAATCAGTCCGGGAAGATGCGAAGAAAGGCGCATTCGAAAATAGTCTGAAATAACCAGAGGATGTCCGAAGAGGGGCTTCTTCATCAATATAATATTGATGATGAAATTCGAAACAACAAGCCCGACAGTGAACACTACAAGAGCAGCATAGGGGCTCAAATGCTTCATCCCAACTAGATGCATATCCTTTGCCAGGAGGGGAAAAAAGAGGCCTAAAAGGATCCCACTGAGCAGGGCTACGGTAACTCCTTTTTTAAAAAACATCATTTTCGATGGAATTTTATGGTAGGCAAACGTTGCAAGAAAAATCGCAACGATCAAAAAGATGTTCCCGAAGATAAGCGCTAAAGGAGAGACAGCTGGGGCCATGATGAACCTTAGGACAGAATCGACCACCAGAGAAGATCCAAAGCAGGCAAGAAAGGCATAAGCTATTCCACAGACACTTGCTGCACCTACTAGAAGAAAATTCGAAACATTAAAAAGAATACCGGCTACAAAAGCACGAATGACATGCCGAAGATGAGCATGAAACACTTCCTTCCAAAAAGAAATATTGTACTCTCCGCAAACCCCCATCGTACAACTTAGAAAAATACTAATAATGAATGCTGCAATGATGAAGTCCCAGTAAAAAAATTCAAATCTACCCCTGGAAAATTTCAACGTATTCGGCCAACCCCCCCATAGAATGAACGAAATTACGAGAAAGATTAGCGCTACAGTAAAGGTACTCGGAAGGTACATCAAACCTCATGATCTGGAAAAGTCATTGAATCAAATCTTTTTTTTCTTGTCGATTGAACGTGTGTCTTTTACATTGTTTTTCAGGAGTTTTACTATTTTATGGCCCTTTCCGCGACAAAAGAAGGAACTGAAAAGTTTTTCGAAACCCATACAATCCACCCGGATAAGAAAAGGACGCTCCATTCATTGGCAATCTCAGCTTTTGCTATGGGGACCTATCTGGGAGATTGTGACGAAGCAACCGATGAGCATTATGAAAATGCCATCTATGATGTCGTGGATGGTGGTGTCAACTTTCTGGACACAGCTATTAATTACCGCTGTCAGAGAAGCGAGCGTGTGATCGGACGAGCTTTGAAAGAGCTTGAGAAAAAAGGAATCAGCAGAGATCAGATCGTCATCTCTACCAAAGGTGGTTTTGTTCCTGGAGACAATGATCCTGAAGAGTACCAGAACTATGTCCGCCACACTTACTGGGAAACAGGCATTTTGCAGCATGGTGATCTTGTTGAAGACTGCCATTGCATGACACCCCGTTTTTTGGAATCAGAAATTGAAACTAGCTTAAGGAACCTCGACGTTGACTGCATCGATCTTTACTATTTGCACAATCCTGAGACTCAACTGCCTGAAATCGGCGAAAAAGAATTTGATGAAAGAGTCAGAAAAGCTTTTGTTCTTTTTGAGACAATGGTCGAAAAACAAAAGATCAAAAGCTATGGGGTAGCAACCTGGTACGGTTTCCGTCAGAAACCCAAAAACAGAAATCTTTTGCGATTATACAAATTTATCGAATGTGCAAAAGACATCGCTGGCGATCATCACCATTTTAAAGCGATTCAACTTCCCTATAATCTCGTGATGCTTGAAGCCATCAAACAAAAAAATCAGGGAATTGAAGATGAAGAATGGACAATCCTCGATGCAGCCAAAGAATTCAATATCGATGTAATGACCTCAGCCCCTTTAATGCAGTCTCAGGTCCTTAATCTTCCCCAACGCCTCTTCGATTTGATGCCCGGAGAAGAATCTAAGACGCAAAGAGCCATGCAATTCGTTGTATCCACTCCCAACATCAACGCGGCCATGGTAGGAATGAAGACTCCCAAACATGTAGAGGCTAATCTCAAGATCCTCCAAGAGCCCGATTGGGCTCTCGATCAACTCAAAGATGTCTGGAAGTCATTAGGCATTATTTCAAAGTGAGCGGCTTACTTTTTCCTGATAGAGCCATCGAGCAAGGTTATCCAAATGAACAGAGAGGGGAGTATCGTCATCTGCTTTTTCTCCTACCGTGCATAAAGAGAAATCATTCGGAAGAAAGGTCCTCAGAACTGCATTTTGATAACCGACAAAAGGCTGGTTGGAAATAGCAAGACATTTTCCCGCTTTTGGATTTGTCTTCAGCTATTCGATGATTGTATCTGCAGTCGTAGGCCTTCTACCCTCCTTATTGGGGGCAGACACAAATACAATAGGGATACCAGGAAGATCTGTTTCACTGGCAGCGACCTTCATCATTTCGATTTCAGTCTTCGCTCTTTGAAGAACTTCTTTTTCAAGCAAAAGGTCGAGGTCTCTTTTCCCTGATAACACAACGATCTGGCCGAATTGTAATCCATCTCGCAAAAGACGCGATAAAAACTGAAAGCGAGCCTTTGCTCGAGAATAAAGCCCGCCATGGATAAATACATAATCGTAAGTCTCTTCAAGAGGCAATATTTCATCAGTAACATGAAGCTGGCCAAGAAGATCCATGATCGCACCCTTCTGATCAGAATACCGGTCCTCGAACATCCATCGTTCTTTTCTTCTTTGAAACCATGCTACTTGCGTTGCTTCTACAATGGAATCGAGACTGTTTTCATGCTCAATCTGACAAAGCTCCAATAACTCAAGTAAGGGCTTGGCAAAATGATCTTCTTCTTCAATGAGCCTTGGCTGCATCTCTCCCTCCAAAGCTTCCATATGAAACATCAGAAAAAAAGAAGCAAGCACACATGTTTTTCTGATTTTACTGAAAAACTTTCTAAACATTAATCAGTCCTGTTCGTATATTTTTGACGCAAGTTTTAAGGATTGATATGGAACTGATCAAGCAAAATAAAAAAGGATTCTACTTCCTTCTGATTGTACTCGTAGGTTTTTTAGTCTGGCTGGCACCCGCCCCTGAAGGAGTAAGCAGACAGGCATGGGATCTCTTAGCCATTTTCATCGCAACGATTTTGGGTGTGATTTTAAAGCCACTTCCCATGGGAGCTATCGCACTATTGTCCCTTACCGTAACAATCGTCACCAATACCCTCACATTTGAACAGGCTTTCAGCGGGTTTAGCAATAAAGTTGTCTGGCTCATTGTCATCGCTTTTTTCATTGCAAGAGGATTTATCAGCACAGGATTAGGCGCACGTGTTGCCTATTTCTTTGTCAGTTTTTTAGGGAGGACCACTCTAGGCCTGGGATATGGCATGATCGCTGCCGATCTCGTTTTAGCACCTACCATTCCTAGCGTCACAGCAAGAATCGGGGGAGTGATCTATCCGATCATGAAATCACTCGCACAAGCTTTTGGATCTGAGCCCAACGATCCATCCAGCCGCAAGGCAGGTGCCTTTTTGACCCAGATTGTATTCCAGGGCTCTGGAATTACAGGTGCCATGTTCCTCACATCAATGGCTGGAAATCCTCTCGTTGCCCAACTAGCAGGAAATTCCGGTTTGAACATTACCTGGGGAAGTTGGGCCCTTGCTGCCATCGTTCCAGGTATTTTAAGCCTTTTGATCGTTCCATACATTATTTACAAAATTTATCCTCCCAAAGTGAAAGAGACACCTCACGCGAAAGAGATCTCAACCAAAAAACTAAAGGAAATGGGGAAAATGAAGTCCCAGGAATGGGTTATGCTCGCCACATTCATTTTGCTGATCGTTCTCTGGATTATAGGCCCCTATATCGGACTGATTGCAACAGTAACAGCACTGATTGGTCTTTCCGTTCTTCTCCTAACAGGGGTTCTCGAATGGAAGGACATTCTGGGAGAAAAGGGCGCTTGGAATACCCTCTTCTGGTTTGCAACTCTGATCACTATGGCGACCTATCTCAATAAATTTGGCCTAATGAAATGGTTTAGTGAGTATGCCGTAGGTCATGTGCAGGGATACAGCTGGATGGTTGGATTTTTAATTCTTGCTATTCTCTATTTTTACACTCATTACTTTTTTGCCAGCAACCTGGCCCACATAGGTGCTATGTATGCGCCCTTCTTAATCGTCTCCATTGCTCTGGGAACCCCGCCCATGATTGCAGCTCTGGTCCTCGGATTCTTCAGTTCTCTTTTTGGAACTCTTACTCATTATGGCTGTGGTCCCGCACCCATTCTATATGGGGCAGGTTACGTCTCCATAGGTGCCTGGTGGGGGATAGGCTTCGTGATCAGTATCGTCAATATCCTCGTCTGGCTGATCGGCGGAGGAATCTGGTGGAAGATCCTAGGCCTTTGGTAATCACTCTTAGTGCTCTCATTAAAGAGCACTATTGTTTTGCTTAAATCCCTGGAAAATTCAAAAATTGTTTTTCACACCCCTCTTTTCAGGGAATCCTTTCAATCTACTTTTAATTTTAAAAACAAGCCTCTCACCTAGAATGAGATAGGAAAAATATCAGACGACTCTACACGAAATCTTTATAAAACCTTAACCATTTGCTTACATTTTGCCTATATACTGGCGTCAATTTCAACAGAGGGAGAAGAAGAAAATGGTAGTCATACCAGAAATACATCATCAACCACCTCCATTAAGAAGCCAGGCACTAGGAGCATTGCCTAGTCCTCCAAGGACAGACGCTATACATCCAGAGTCTTATGCTGAGATAACAGCAAAAATTCGTTCATCAGACTTAAGAAATCCCGATGTGAGACTCGATCTATATTGGATTGTGTCATCAAAAACGATAACGCTGTCGCCTTGAGCATATTAATGCTTAATCCAGACTTCGATATGGACTATCTGATTCAACGGTTACCTGAAGCAGCAGCCCAAGGGAAAATGAACATCGTAAGAATGATGCTATTAAAGATATCTGAGAATCCAGCTCTCGTAAAAAATCCAACAGATCTCTTAGGAACAATGCTTATCAAAGCAGCTGAAGCAGGGCAATTAGAAGTAGTGCGAGCTATTTTAGGTGCTGATACATTTAGAGATATACCTGCCAACTATTTAAGTTTTGCGGTATCGCAAGCAAGAGCAGCAGAACATCCTGATGTTATAGAAGCGTTTAGAGGAAATGACCGGGCTCATGAAGTACGTGTCATCGATGATAGAGAGGCTTTAGCATCAATATTGCGGGAAGCAAGCAGAGAAGAACAATTAGGTGTCGTACGAGCGATCATGGAACCTGGTCGATTTCATGAAATCAGCATTGAGGATTTAGGTGATGCTCTACGTTGGGCAGCTGGCAAGGGGCATGTAGATGTCGCACAAGCTATCATCGGATGCGACCGATTTCATGAGATCTCCGCAAGAGATTTGGGTAGAGCGCTAATCTGGGCAGTTCACCAAGGACAGTTAGAAGCCGTACGAGCGGTCATGGAATCCAGCCGATTTTTATGAGATCAGCGATGAGGATTTGGCCAAGGCTCTAATACGCGCATCTGCTAAAGGTCGATTAGAAGTCATACGAGCTTTCATCGAATATGGGCAATTTGATGTGGTCGAGCCTGTGGTTTTGGGTACAGCTCTAATATACGCATCCGCTGAAGGTCGATTAGAAGTCATACGAGCTATCATCGGATGCGGTCGATTTCATGAGATCAGCGCTAAGAACTTGGGTCAGGCTCTAAGTTGGGCAGCAGAATATGGAGGTTTAAATACCATACGAGCTCTCATTGGATGTGGGCGATTCCGTGAGATTCCCATAGCTTTCTTGAATCAAGCGCTCGTAAATGCTGTAAGGGCAGGTGAACTAAGAATAGCTAGAGATATCGTTCACAAAAAAGTAGGAATTTTACCTATTGCTGCTGCTGTCTTTGCTCTAACTGCGGTTTTGTTCTATCAATAATGACCCAAAATACAAATCAATTTCCCAACTGCTTGAGAAAAGCCTTTGGAACAGAAACAGGGCGACTTATTGAGTAGTCGAAAAAGACCGCTCCTGTTTTAGCCCTGGCTACTTCTTTGCCTGTTTTTTGATCAGTGATTCGGAAGAAGAAATCGCAGGCTGTTTTAGAAAAGTTACCGACTGCTACTTCAAATACTAGAATCTGCCCATAACGCCCTTGTGCCTTATAAACGATAGCCGCATCGGACAGAACCAGTCCGATACCTTCAATATCGAATTCGCTCCATTTATGATGGATTAGGAAGCGGACACGGGCCTCATGGACAAGGGTGAGAACGGAATCATTACCAAGGTGATTTCCATAGTTTAGATCAGTCACCCGGATGGGGATTTCGGTCTGAAAAGAGAAGGATTTTGGCAAGGAAATTCGGATTCTTTCTGTCATAAAAATTAAAATTTTAGTTATATAGTTTCACTCATAATGAGGTGTTTCATGAGACTGAAAATCAGAACATTGTGGAATAGTTCTCTTTAAAGGGCAATTGAGGTATAATAGACGTTATTGAATTTTTGATTCAACGTCGGATAGAGAACCATGGCCTTCGTAAAATGGACCACCCTTCTAGCGATCCTAAGCGGGTCTGCCGGTCCCCAAACAGTCAAAGAAAAGGCATCCGTCGTTACACAAGATTTAAAAAGAGGAGCTGAAGAGGTGTACTCGCAACTTTTAACCTCGCTGAAAGATTTAAGAGAATCCCTAACCTCAAAAGAGGCAGGCGAACTGGACAGCCAGGATTTGGATGATGCATTCCGGGTTATGTCTTTCAACATCCGTTGGGATGATGTGGAAGACAAGGTAAACTCATGGGGCCAAAGAAAAGAAAGCGTGGCCAGCACCATCCGATTCCATAAGGCTGATCTTGTCGGTCTTCAAGAGCCCTTCCGTGGTCAAATGCAGGAACTGGGAGATCTACTGCCGGATTATGAATGGTTTGGAGTAGGATGGGAAGATGGAAAGGATTTGGGACCAGTGGATCCTATTATGTTTCGAAAATCCCGGTTCGAACTTCTAGATTGCTCTTCCTTCTATCTTTCTGATACACCCAATGAGCCCAGCAAAGGCTGGGACGCTAAATTCCCCAGGGGGGTAACCTGGGTCAAACTTCGCGACAAAAAATCCAAACGAGTCTTCTACTTTTTCAATACCCATTTCGATTATCACGGCAGAAAAGCCCGCGATGAAAGCGCCATCCTTCTTCAGAAAAAAATCAAAGAAATTGCAGGAAACACTCCCTTCCTCGTCACTGGAGACTTCAATCTCTTTCCCGAGCTGGAAGGAGAAGTGACTTACAAACTTTTGACCGAAGGAAAAGAAGCAAAGCTCTACGATGCCCAGTCAACCGCGCAGTTCCCTCACCATGGTCCAACGGGTACATGGTCTGGTTTTAAAGAAGCTGGCCAACCTGGAATCAAACCTGACTATATCTTTGTCGGGCCTGAGACCAAAGTCATCACACATGGGGTTCTATCCGACTGTTTCGATGGAAAATTTGCCTCAGACCACCTTCCGGTCGTGTCCGATATGATCCTACCTTAATCACAGATATTCGTATTTACTGAAAAATGTATCCCAGTTCTTTTTGAACTTCTTGGGGTGTTTGCACACTGTTCACATTTTTCAAAACACCTTCTTTGTGAGAGTAGTATTCGATCAAAGGTTGTGTCTGTTCGCGGTAGATTACTAAACGTTTTTTGACCACTTCCACCTTATCATCTTCTCTCTGGACAAGCTCTCCACCACACTTATCACAGACGCCTTCCTGTTTAGGCGGCATGAAAGTCTTATGGTGACCAAAAGAACAGCCTTTGCAAACAAGCCTTCCTGAAATTCGATCGATAAGGACAGAATCAGGAGCGCTGAAATGGATAGCTGTCTCCTTAACTTTGTCATTCAATCTTTTATCTAGTGCTTCAGCTTGAGCAACGGTTCTAGGAAAGCCATCTAGGATATACCCATTTTTGCAATCTTCTTTAGCAATTCTATCGAAGAGCATATCGAGCACGAGTTCATCAGGAACGAGTTTTCCTTCTTTCATATACCCTTGGGCTTTTTTACCAAGATCGGTCTGATTACGGAGGTTTTCTCTGAAGAGATCTCCAGTAGAGATGTGCGGGAGATGAAGCTTATTACTAAGAGGACCTGCGTGGGTTCCCTTACCTGCTCCGGGAGGGCCGAGAAGAATGACAACGAGTGGTTTCGAGGAGGCTGGATCTTGATGAGTTGTGGCTTTGGACATTCCAAATGCTAAAGTGAAAGGAAGGAGGAAAATAATAAACCATTTTTTCATAAAGACCCTCTTAGTTATTTGAAGAGGAAAGAATACTGAAGTTAGTGAAAAAAATCAAAGGATCTGATTTTAATAAAGAAAGAGCCTGTCATGGAGGCGCGGAGGATACTTATGAGTGCAATTCTTTCCTTTATTCTGCCTGTTCTTTTAGCAATGGGATCGGCTAAAAACACAGAACCAGAAACACCATTGATTCCCCGTAAAGTTCTTTTTGGAAACCCTGATAGGACAAACCCTCAAATTTCTCCTGACGGGAACAGACTGGCCTTTCTTGCTCCCAACAGACATGGGGTAATGAATATCTGGGTCCGTACCCTGGGCAAAAGCAAAGCTCGACTAGTCACACAGGACGAGGGGAGGGGAATCCATCGTTTTCTCTGGCAGAATGATAATGAGCATATCCTATATCTCCAAGACCAGAATGGAGATGAAAACTGGCATCTTTACCAAGTTCATCTAGCCTCAGAGAGAAGCAGGGATCTAACCCCTTTTGAAAATGTACAAACCCATATACTCAAATCCAATGCGCGGTTCCCCAATGAAATGATCATCACTCTGAATAAAAGAGATCCACGCTACCACAATGCATATCATTTGAATCTTTCCAATGGCAATCTGACCCTCGCTGCTGAGAATCATTTGAATGCTAGGCAGTTCGTATCAGATCATAATATGAATGTCCGTGCTGCACTGATCACTTTGGAGACAGGGGGAGAGAAAGTCGTCTACCGAGATGATTCAGGAGAATGGACAGATTTGATGGAATGGACTGATGATGATGATTGGCAGGCAAAACTCCTCGGATTCAGCCCTGATAACAATTCTCTGTGGATGATTAATTCGGTCGGAGCAAATACGCAAAGAGTGATAGAGGTAGATTTAAGAACAAAACATCAGAGAGTTCTGTTCGAGCACCCCGAATATGATACCCGCTTCATAATGACCCATCCTGAAACGAATGAGCTGCAGGCAGCTTTTTATCTGGACCATGCCTTGAATTGGAAAGTCATCGATCCCTCTTTAGAAAAAGACTATGAAAAACTCCGGAAGGCCCATACAGGGGACCTACGGATCCAAAGCCGTGATCTGAAAGATCGGTACTGGATCGTCTCCTATACAAAAGATGATGCTCCTAGAGAATACTATTTATACAATAAGAAGAAAAAGAAACTGAACCATCTCTTTTCCGAAAAAGAAGCTTTGAAAGAATACATGCTTGCAAAAACAAAACCCATCACCTTTACAGCAAGAGATGGGATGAAAATCCATGGATATCTGACGCTTCCTGTCGAAAAGAAAAAACCTCACCCCATGGTCCTATTGATTCATGGAGGACCCTGGTTAAGAGACCAGTGGGAGTTCAATCCTAAAGTACAATGGCTGACCAATCGGGGATATGCTGTTTTACAGGTGAATTATCGTGGTTCATCAGGGTATGGAAAGACCTATCTCAATGCCTCAAAAAAAGAATGGGGCAGAAAGATGCATTACGACGTCATGGATGGTAAAAAATGGGCTGTCGAAGCCGGCTATGCCAACCCCAAAAAAGTGGCTATTTTTGGGAGAAGTTTCGGCGGGTATGCCACACTTGTAGGAATGACTTCAAATCCCAAGGATTTTTGCTGCGGCATTTCAGTAGTCGGCCCTTCGAATTTGATCTCACTATTTAAAACCATTCCTCCCTATTGGCATATCCATAGGGTGGTTTGGAACAAGATGGTCGGGCATTTTGAGAAAGAAAAGGACCTTCTTAAAGAGCGCTCTCCTCTATTTAAGGCCCATTTGATCCGAAAGCCTCTTCTTATTGCACATGGGGCCAATGATGCACGTGTGAACAAATCAGAAAGCGATCAGATCGTGAAGGCCATGAGAGAGAAAAACTTGCCTGTGAAGTATCTCGTCTTTCCCGATGAGGGACATGGTTTTGTACAAGCAAAGAATCAAATGAAATTTTCCGCAGCGGCAGAAGAGTTCCTTTCAGAACACATGGGAGGAAGGCATGAGCCTGCAACAGAAGACGAAGAGTGGCAGCACCTCAGTACAAATCCTTAAATACGTTAAGAAACGTTGAGATGAAACGTCTTGCCTGATTTGATCGAATTGCTGACAGCACAGTCTTTGATGGATTGATCGAGAACTTTCTTCGCCTTTTCCACATCTTTTGCTCCCGTCACATCCAATGTAATTTCAATATGGGTCAGAGAAAGTGTATTTTCAGAGGGATGTTTGTCAATGGTCAAATTGGCCTTTCCTTTGATCTCTGCATATTCTACCTGAGATCTTTCCGCATAAACTTTAAAAGTGGCGATCATACAGGTCAGAACGGAAAGAGCGAAAAAATCCTCAGGGGAGTAACCGCCGCCAGGTCCGGTAAATTCAGGAGGAATCGAGCAAGGGATGGGCTCCAGAGAATCTGTCGTAGAGTTCCAAGTCGTTTGGATACCGCTTGCACTGGAAGATTGAACTTCAAAATTGATCGGAAATTTTAACATGGCTTCCTCGAGATTTTTAAAAACAAAGCTTATAGCAAATCAGGATTCAATTTTCAAACATACTTAGATTGAAAGAAATTTTCAGAAAGCGTTACACTTCTGCTCTTCTTCATATATGAGGCTCTATGAATCCCAAAGAATATCTCAATCTTATCTCATCCATCCAAGTACAAATCCCTGAGGTTCAGTCTGACTTGACTTTTCAAAGTCTCTCTTCTGAGAATTCTTCCTCGATTCTTTCCTTCTCCTCATCTTTGCTTCCCTATCATTTCGAATATCTGGAAAAGGATCAGCCCCTGATCCGAAAGTAAGGCGTTAAAGAATATATTGAGCCGCTAACTCTTTGTAAGATTGGACTTGTTGTTTTATCCAGCTTTGATCTTTGCCTAGTTCTTTTGCCATCATTTCAGCAACTTTTGGAGCGATTTCAACGCTTGCCCTTGCGTCGAGAAGCAAGGCTCTTGTTCTTCTTGCCAAGACATCTTCAAGATTTTGCGCCATCTCCTGACGAACGGCCCAGATGACTTCATTGCCAAAATAGGGGAGACGGGGATGGAGGAGTTCCCTCCATTGCTTGTTCTCCTCAGTAAGATCACTGATCATTTTTGCATCAGACCCGTAGATATCCCAGGAATCGACTTCCTTCACTCCTTCCATGTATCCATGAAGGGAAAGTGTTGTGGTTTTACTTTTTTCTTTTTTCAATTTCCCTACTTCGATGGCCTGATCGATTACATCTTCAGACATTTTTCGGTAGGTTGTCCACTTGCCCCCCATGATAGAGATAAGCTGGCAATCTGAGACCAAGATCACGTGATCACGGGAAAGAGCTGCAGTGCTTCCTTTGCTCTTTTTTGACTTCACTAAGGGGCGCATCCCTGCAAAAACACTGAGGATATCTTCTTTTTTCGGATGTTTACTCAGATATTGTGCAGCTTGCTTGAGCAAGAACTCTACCTCTTCCTTCATGGCCTTGGGTTCCAGCAGGGGCTTGTCAACAGCAGTATCAGTGGTGCCCACCAAAACACGGTTATGCCAGGGAACAAAAAAGAGCACTCTGCCATCAGGAGTCTGGGGAAGCAGGATTGCAGAATCGCCAGGCAAAAAACTTTTATCTAAAACGAGATGAATCCCTTGGCTGGGCACCATCATCTTTTCTGCCTTTGGATCATCGAGCTTTCGAATTTCATCGGAAAAAATACCGGTCGCGTTGATGACTACTTTCGTTTTGATAGAGTACTCATCACCACGCAAAGCATCTTTCATGACAATGCCTTTGACTTTCTCTTTTTCTTTTACAAGAGAAGTACATTTCATGTAGTTGAGAACCGTGGCTCCCAGATCAGCTGCCGTTTGCGCCAAAGTAACGGCAAGGCGTGCATCATCGAATTGTCCATCAAAATAAATCACACCTCCTCGAAGGTCCTTTGTTTCGATTGTAGGAATATGCTTTAGGGTCTCTTCCTTGCTGATATGATGAGACTTTTCAATGCCCAGTTTTCCTGCCAGTATGTCATACATCTTCAACCCAATCCCGTAAAAGGGTGCTTCCCACCATTGGTAATTGGGAACAACAAAGGACAAAGGGGCGACAAGATGCGGAGCATTCTTGTACAGAAGACCTCTTTCTTTTAGAGCTTCAGTAACGAGATGGATGTTTCCCTGCTTCAGATAGCGAAGTCCTCCATGAATCAGCTTAGTACTCCTTGATGAGGTAGCTTTAGCAAAATCAGCCTGTTCGATCAGTAGTGTTTTAAAGTTTCTGGATGCTGCATCAACTGCAGCTCCCAAACCCGTTGCACCACCTCCAATGATGACGACGTCCCATACATCATTCGACTTCAACTCATCGAGCATGCTCTTTCGTTTCACTGCACCTCCCACTTCCGTGCACATGCAACAGCATGTTTCCATCTCGCGTACATCTCATTCGCTTTTTTTTCTTCCATGACAGGGGTAAATTTCCGATCTAAATGCCATGATGAGGCGATCTCTTCTTTACTCTTCCAAAATCTTACAGCAAGCCCCGCCAAAAAGGCTGCGCCTAATGCCGTCAATTCTTTCATTTGAGGTCGCAATACATCTGAGCGCAATAGATCAGTCTGGAACTGCATAAGCAAATCGCTTACGACAACCCCTCCGTCCACACGTAGTTCCTTAATAGGAAGTTCTGCATCGGATGCCATAGCTTTAAGAACATCAGTTGCCTCAAAGGCAATTCCTTCCAATGCAGCCCGGCAAATGTGTTCCTTCGTCGTCCCTCCCGATATTCCAAAAATAGTTGCTCTTGTGTAGGGATCCCAGTAGGGGGCTCCTAGTCCAGATAAAGCAGGAACAAAATAAACGCCTCCTGAGTCGGGAACATTGGATGCGAGATGTTCGATTTCGATCGATTGCTTAAATAGATTCAATTTGTCCCTTAACCACTTCACAATCGCTCCGGCGACGAAAACGCTTCCCTCTAGAGCATAATTAGTTTCATCTCCAATCTTCCATGCGATGGTCGTCAACAAATTGTTCTTCGAGATGACCGGTTTTTCTTTTGTATTCATCAGCATGAAGCAACCCGTCCCATAAGTGCACTTTACTCCTCCTTTTTCAAATGCTCCCTGCCCAAATAAAGAGGCATGCTGATCACCTGCAATACCGGCAATGGGAATCGAAGAAGGGAAGACTCCCTGAGCTGTCTCTCCATAGACTTCACTGCAGGAACGGACATCGGGTAATAGGGAAGAAGGGACTCCTAAAATCTTCAACAGCTCTTCATCCCACTTCCCAGTATGGATATTGAACATCAGTGTTCTGGATGCATTGGTGACATCTGTGACATGCACTTTTCCTTTGGTCAACTTCCAGATAAGCCAGGAGTCAACAGTTCCAAATGCGAGACCACCCTTTTCGGCCTTTTCCCTAGCTCCCTCGACATTTTCCAGAAGCCACCGGACTTTGGTCCCTGAAAAATAAGGATCGAGAAGGAGTCCTGTCTTTTTCCGGAAGATCTCTTCTTTTCCTTCCTTCTTCAACTGCTCGCAATAGGGAGTGGTCCTTCGGTCCTGCCATACTATGGCGCGGAAAATAGGCTTTGAGGTTTTTCTGTCCCATAGGATCGTCGTTTCTCTTTGATTGGTAATTCCAATTGCCGCAATATCGCTTGCATCACAGGAACTTTTTGCAAACACTTCATTGGCCACACCGAACTGTGAGGACCAGATTTCTTCTGCGTCATGTTCCACCATTCCAGATTCTACGAAGTGGTGTTTGATTTCTTTTTGAGACTTAGTTACGACGTTTCCTTCTTTGTCGATGATCAAAGCTCTAGAACTCGTTGTTCCCTGATCTAGTGCGAGAATATATTTCATAGTCCCTCTTATGCTCAGATGTCCCATCAAATGAGGGGATCTGTCAATGATTTTCTTCTTTTACCAAAAAAAAACCTTGTCTTCCAATTAGAAAAACAAGGGTATAATGCTTCACACACTTCTTTGAAAAATTTAAAAGAACAGTTTTGCTCCTGCTACTAGACCATGCATACCAAAACTACCATAATTACCATTTGAAGAGATTCCACGTGGAGTCAATTGCGCAATGAGTAGTCTCAATTGATTGAAATCCATATAGTTTTGCTGTTCAAATCCAACATGAACACTCAGGTAAGATTTTTTATATACATAGGCTCCCCACTTCAGTCCTGTAGAGACTTCAACTGCCGTATTCATGATGTGAAATTTATTTCTGGCATTGTCTCTTACAGATGGGAGTCCTTCATTCGATAAATTCACCACATCCTGAGTAAAAGTACTTGGAGGAGCTCCTAATGTTCCCGAATAAGTAATCATTTCCTTTTATTTGATCCAAGCCAATTTCACTCCCATAGATGGTTTGAGAGCAAAAGTTGATCCAACAAAGAAGAACCTGCCAAGTGAAATATCTACTACATCAAAATCTGTATTCATTTCAGCTCCTGCGTTCACAGGCTGGGTAAAATCAAACCCCACAATTCGATCTAAATAAAATGACCAAAGAGGATAGAGCACGGAATCTACCCCATTTCCAGAAGAAAAAGCTCTTTCCATTGAGCTTATGCTCACCCAAGACCCATTGATATCCCATTCATTATATGGGGTTGTATAACCAGCGCCAATGCGGAAACCCGAATGATAATCGAAGGAAACTTCTTCGATTTTTTCATCTATAACGACTAGAGGCCCAAATGTGTTATTAGGCAAAGCTGATACAGCATAGGGCATTCCTGAGTTGAAAATTTTCCAGTAAAGAAAATCTCCATCAGCATGAAAAACTCCGCGATTATTGATTTCTGTGGGTTCAAAATCACAAGGATGATAGGGAGAAGATGAAGGCGGTGTTGTGTTTGCATAATCGTTTGATCCTTCGACTAAAAATGGAAACGCAGTTACTAACAAATAGATCCAGTTTTTCATATCGTTCAACCTCTTGTTAAAAAAAATGAATATAGAAAATCAGTGGATTAATATTCCATGATACAAATAGGTGAGCAAAAAACAGCACTTGTATATTTTGAAATGGTCTCCTAATCTCATTTTTTTCGGAGGAACTATGACGATCTTCTTTTCTGAATTGATCGGTACCATGATGTTGATGCTGTTAGGCAACGGAGTCGTGGCCAATGTTCTTTTAGATGAATCAAAAGGAAAAGATTCCGGTTGGATTGTCATTTCAACCGGATGGGGATTTGCCGTTGCTGTAGCGATCTACATCATCGGATGGATCAGTGAAGGGCACATCAATCCAGCTGTAACCTTAGGACTTGCCGCAGCAGGAAGAACCCCCTGGCATTTGGTTCCCTATTACCTGTTTGGGCAAATGGTTGGAGCTATGATCGGGGCTCTTCTCGTCTGGCTTACTTATCTGCCTCACTGGAAAAAAACTTCTGATCCAACACGGAAACTTCTCTGTTTTTCTACCCAACCCATTGCCCGTTCCTATCCGGCCAACTTTCTGACCGAGATCATCGCAACATTCGTATTGCTTGTCGGTGTGCTCGGCATATTCAATGTACATAACAACATCGGTTTCGGCTTTGGCCCTTTTGCTGTAGGCATACTCATTTTCAGTATCGGCCTTTCTCTAGGAGGGCCTACTGGATTTGCCATCAACCCGGCAAGGGATCTGGGTCCACGAATCATGCATCAAATATTACCTATACATGGCAAGGGAACTTCAGACTGGACCTATGCCTGGATTCCCATTGTCGGTCCAATTTTGGGAGGTATTCTTGGAGCTCTTTTTTATCAAAAAATTATTGCCCCTTTGATGCCTGCTGTTCCACCGTTGTAAAAACAAATCTACATATCGAGACGAATCCAAATTTGAACTTGCCAACTTTTTTTCATTTTTTTTACGAATTAACAATTCCCTTAATGTTTCCTTAATCGATTTATTCTAAAATCAACGCTTAACTTATTGAAAACAAAGGTTGGAAAACCTTCCTGAAATTTCTTTGACGAAAACCGTTTTTTAGAGGATAATTTCAGGCCAAAAATTAAATTTTTAACAAGGGGATAGACCAATGGTAGATCCAGTATTGCAAGGAACAACTCTTGGCCATCTTCCAGAAATAGACTGGAATGATATGGTTCGTGGAGGCAAAGGGTACAGAACCCAGCAGCCCCAGGAGCAAGGACCTGGGTTAGTTGAAAGACTGTTCGGTTCCTCGGACAAAACATACAAGACTGCCCAGCAGCCCCAGGAGCAAGGACCTGGGTTAGTTGAAAGACTGTTCGGTTCCTCGGACAAAACATACAAGACTGCCCAGCAGGCGTTTGAAAGAAGTGCTGATAAACTTCAGTGCTCGATCGATGAAGCTGAGTCAGCTACGAGAGAATTGAGAGGAGCTGCTCAGGAAGGATCTTCCGCTGCTTCTCAAATGAGTGATGCTGCTGGTAAGGGGCAAACAGCTGCTAACGCTATGAATACAGCTGCTTACTCTTCTCTTAAAACAGCTCAGCATATTCAAGCAACCGGCGATAAGACTGCTACCAAATTGGATGCAGCTTCTTCTAGAGTCAAAGAGGCGGTAGGCCATGCGAGCACAACGATCGATCAATCTGCTGAAACGATCAGACAAACAGGTGAAGAGACCGCTCAGACTTTACATAGTGCAAGCTCTGACGCTCAAAAAGCTGCTGACAACCTGAAAGGCGCAACCTCTGGTGTGGATCGATCTGCTGAAAACTTGAAGGGCGCAACTTCTGGTGCTCAACAAGCCGCTGAGGATTTGAAAGGCGCATCTGAGAAATTTTCACAAAGAACTGACGAAGCCGGCGACAAATTTTCCCAAAAAGCTGATGAGGCTGGTGAGAAATTCGAAAGAGCTGGTGAAAAAGCAGAAGAAGCCGGTCAGAAATTCGAAGAATGGAACAAATACTTTGATGAGTGGAGCAAGACACTCCATGCACACTACGATGGCAGTTGGGCACAAAACCGTGTAACCGACCTATCTGGAGATGCCACTCATTTCTGGAATTCTGCGCAGCAAGTCGTGACTGGTGAGTGTAACGAGGGATGTTCTACAGCTGAGTCTTTCCTCAACCCATATCCAAGAGCTTATGGGGCATTCAAAATGGTCAACCCATTGAACTACTCATGGACTACATGGGGAATCGTCGGCGGAGCGATTGGTATGTATGCGATCTATGCAACATCCTTCAAAAAGTCTGTTTCCGTAAACCAGAAAGTGGAAGTCAATGTTTACAATTCCAATGGAGGAAAAGTAAATGTTGATGCCAAGGAAAGAGGCTATAATCAATCAGCGAAAGTCGACGTAGACTGTGGATGTACTGATGGAATCTCTCCTGCGGAAGTCCGAAAGATCGTCGAGCGAGAACTTGCAAAACAGCCTAGAACTGAAGCAAGATTGACAGGCGACAGAGTCTCTAAAATGGCTGCTGCTTAAATCCTATTCCTGCCCTCCTCTTTTTGAGGGCAGGATTTTTTTCTTCTCCATTCTCTCTCTCCCTAGACAATTCCTTTTGAACATGCTACTTTTTATCCAATAGATACCTGATCGAGCATGCAAATTCGAAAAGTCCTCAAAGATATCATTACCGGTTCTGACCGAACGGAAAATAATCTTCTTCTAGATGCCCTAAAAAAAGATGATCCCGAGAGATTGAGAAGGCTCATTGCCGATCCGAAGACCCAATACCGGCAGATCTTTTATGGTCTCACATTCATAGATCTTATCCGATACCTGAACTTGAAGAATACAAAGAAGATCTACGAGCTGCGAAAGTACTTTCCTGAAGCAATAGAACATTTTCCTGATCCTGTAGAACCATTGAATACGCTTACCTTTGAGAACTTTTCAGTATTGCAGAAGGTCCTGCAAAAGACCATTCACGCGAAGAAGGAAGGACTCATTCAGCAGTACAAGATTTTCAGAGGTGCCTACTATCGAGAAGAGGTTGAAAAAAGGCAATATCCCGATGTGAAGATCCGATTTGTCAACGATCAAATTCTATATGGCGTTTTTGCCGACCAGGATATCCGAGCCCAGAAGCTTGTAGGGGAGTATACAGGAGTTATACGGAAGAGAACGAACAGCTTGATCAAATATAACAATTATTGCCTCCGTTATCCTATTTCACTAGACGATCCCAAACAGTTTGTGGTCGATGCCAAGCATGCCGGGAACTTCACAAGGTATATCAACCACAGTGATGAGCCTAATCTTGAGATCATCGGCATTTACGTTTTTCCCTTTTTACGGATTATTTTCCGAAGTCTCATACCTATTGCCAAAGGAGAGCAGTTGACCTTTGATTACGGTGAGCTTTTTTGGAAACAAAGTAAACAGAACTATGAACCTATTTTTAAAGAGACCAAAGCAAAACCCGCTTCATGAGGCCATCCTGTCGAACCGAATCATCGACATTCAAGAGGAATGGCTTCAAGAGAAAAATGATGAAGGATTTACTCCCGTCGATATTGCAGAACTTCTGAATCGAAAGGATTTTCTAAGGAAGCTTTCCCCCCACGAAGAAGAAAGACTTTACCCTGTTGAAAAAGATGGAGTGATCGAAGAGTTTACACGACCGGAATTAGAAAAACTGATGAATTTTGAGTACCTTCCCAGTCTAGAAGTGAGCAAATATTCCATCATTCGAAAAATCGTCCGAAAATGTGAAAAAGCAAAGATAAGAGGCATCATCTCAAGGGAACAAAAGTGGCTGGGAAGCTATTATGCATCAGAGATTTCCAAACATCGAGAAGTGGACAGCACCATTCGGTGGATCGATAATGTTTTTGGATTTGGCCTGTTCACCAACCAGGACTTAAAAAAGCGTGACTATGTAGGGGAGTATACCGGAGTTCTGAGAAGGCACCGTCCCAGAGCTGACAAAAACAACTGTTACTGTTTTGAATATGTGATCGGTGAAAGAGTTCGGACTCCCTATACAATCGATGCCCAGGACAAAGGAAATCTCATGCGCTTTATTAATCATAGCGACAAGGGCAACGTCGATCCCATGTTTGTCTTCTCCGGCAACATTATGCATGTCATTATCTATGCAAATCGTCCGATACAAAAAGGGGAGCAATTGACTTACGATTACGGTCCCGAATACTGGGCCAAAAGGGAAGATCCCGTAGACTAGGTCTCTATTTCAATTTCAATGTCCTCTGCTTTCGTTCGGACCGGTTCTTCGGGGATGATGATCCATCCCACGAGATAGGCGAGAATAACAGGCACCAGACCCGTCAGAAAACATACTAGGATAATGATCAACCTCAAAATGGTGGAGTCCATTTTGAACAGTTGCCCCAATCCCCCACAAATTCCTCCAAGCTTTCGATCCCTACGTGACCGATAAAGCCTTTTAAATGGCTTGGACTGCAATCCTTTTGGCTCCAAGAGAATTGAAGGATACAACAAATTAGATAGACGAGTAAAACGGGCAGAATAGCCGTAAAAACACAAATGAAGATCGTGAGCAGACGGATGAAAATGGGATCGATACGAAGATAATGTCCTAATCCTCCGCAGATTCCTCCAAAAACTCGATCTTTTCTTGCACGAAATAATTTTTTAGCCATGTGAAAAAGGGTACGATAAAAGTAGATTTCTTCCTAATATGAAAATCATGCTAATCGCTTTTTACCGTAATAAAGCTCCTGATTCCGAAGGAAGAATGCTGGATGAAATCCTTTCCTGGGACAATTCGAAGCTTGAAAGCGTACATGATTTTATTCAGTGGCTTTTCCCTCTCAAAGAACCATCATCTGCCAACCCTGATGCTCCTATCCTTAGCGAAGTGGAAATCGCTACGATGAAGGAGGATCCTTTGACTCAAAAAAATCTTATCCGCTCTTTTGAGCGAATGATGGAGTTCTACGGATTTGGAGAAATTTCTTCAAAAAAGCACTGGCTAACCCCTCACAATCACAACTTTCTCAGGATCACACGCATTCTAAAATCCCTCTGTATTCTAGGACAAAAGGAGAAGGCTAAGTCCTTCTTTCAGTGGCTTAAAGAGCTTTATCATGCTGGAAATGAGAATACAATCGGACCAGTAACCTTTCAATATTGGAATAAAGTATTTAATGACTAAACACCTTTAATTTTATTAGTTGATCGTTAGTTCTGTTTAATTATAATCCTCTTGGAAAAAGGGAAAAAAATAATGCATATTATAATGCATATTCCAGAAATTCAAAATACTCAATTACACGCCTTTCAATATCATTCTACACTTAATCCGACCAAACCAATGCCCATCTCTTCATTGCCTCAAAAGAGATCGGCCCTGCATCGCCGCCTTAGACAGGAGACATTTGCCCAGAAAAACCTTCCTTTTCTTTCAGCTTCATCAAATCCAGGAATCGAAAGAAGAGCTGTAGTCGATGTAGGATCCGGAGGTACAAAGGTGTGTATTGCTGACGTCAATACCCTGACGAATGAGATTGTCGAAGTCCTCTTTCAAACATCCTTTTCAGTAAAGTACCAGGCGTCTCTCGAGGAGTCTGAAGATCAGGCCTTCGGCGAGGAAATTCAAGAAAAAGGCCTGGAGGTCTTCAGAGAGATTAATGAACTTTTAGCCTCCTATGGTGTGGACAAAAAATACGCCATAGCAACAGAAGCGTTTCGAAAGTCGGTGAATGGACAAAAGTTCCCTGAAAGGATTTTTGCTGAAACAGGAATCAACGTCCAGATCATTCCCCAGGAGCAAGAGGGGATTCTCGCATTTTATAGTGCCCTTGCCAACAATCCCGATCTAGTTCCCGATGATGTCCTCGCCTGGGATATTGGAACAGGCAGTTTCCAGATGACGATTGAAGATGAGATGGAAATGAGTGTTTTCATGGGCGATGTTGGATCAATCCCGTTCCGGAATTATATTCTGGAAATCGTTCAGGGCAAAGAGCTCTCGGATGATGCTTATATCCACCCCATGACAGAAGAGGAGTGGGCAATGGCAGACTCATACGCACGTTCATTGGCAAGAACGGCATTTCCTAATATCAAAGAAAAAATCAAGCTCTTCGAAGGAAAAGTTCTGGGAATTGGAAGGCTCTTTTTCAATAGCATCAAACCTCTTGCAGTCAATGCCGACAGAATCACACGAAAGGACTTGAGAAGTTACATCCGTGAAACATTAAGTAAAACGCCCCAGGAGCTTTTTGATGACCCCTATGCAACTGTTGATCTTTCCAATGCGATTCTGGTCTTAGGATTCATGAAAGCTCTCCATATTCATGAAGTATGCCCTTTAGACACAACCTCTACAGCCGGCATGCTTACTTATCCTGAATATTGGGTGTGAGCTACCAATTCTTCTTTTCAATAACCTAAATTTCGAATATAAATTTTCCTTCTTTTCCGAAGGATTTCGAAATGAAAAAATACCTCCTTTTCTTGCCTCCCTTATTTGGCCTTATAGCAAGCGAACCCCCTACCTTCTGTTTTGGTATAGGTCCAGGTTACCGTCAAGATGGGCATACTTCCGTTTTTTACGAAGATGAAATCCCATCCATTGACAGCACATATGAGAACCTTAAAGTTCCCTTGATTGAAGCTCTGATGGAGTTTTTCTTTTATAATTTCAGGCTTCATCTTTCTGCCGATTATGGATGGATCAGAGGAGGAAGGCAGGATTCGAAACTCAATTTGATCGTTGGGCCAGCGATCGTCATTCCCAATTTCTTTCATACCGACATCGATAGTGGGAGAGTATTCGACAGTGTGGGCACATTGGGGTATGAGTTCTCCATCATTTCAAACAGAGGTCTTCTCTTCATTCCTTTGGGAGGTTACGGGATCCATTACCAAGGAATCAAAAATGATGGGACATCTCCCGATCCTTTTCGCACAACCAATTTCGCAGGAATTCCGAATTCCGTATTGGATGTTTCCATTTCCTTTTCAAAACTGAGCCGCACATGGTATAGGCCATTTTTAGGACTTGCCCTTTTTTCCCATTTTTTGAACCGGTATGATTTCGAAATCGCTTATGCCTATCATTTTCTCCACTTAAGACAAACTCAGACGATTTCTCCCGACTTCTTCTCCTTCCTAACAGGTGTAGGTATAGGAGTTGATAACAATGTGGTCATCGATACGAAAATCAGTACAGGCGGTGCTTTCGGCCAGCAGGCAAAGGCTCGCTTTGCTTTCTACATTACTCCCAGCTGGAAGCTGTCCCTTGCAGGGAATTACTACTACTTCACTACGAAGGTAAGAAAGCTTAGGCTCAACCAGACTCTCACGAACAACCTCACAGCGCCTCCCACAATTACAGATACTACGGAACGCCTTCCTTTCAAAGGACGATGGCGAACCTATTCGATCTTTTTGGAAATACTCTACTGTTATTGAACATGAAGCTTCTTCCCCTTTTCCTTTTAACTTCCAGCGCGCTCTTTGCTACATTCACAGAACCGTTTACCTTTGAAGTACAGACAGGTTATCGGGAAGATCATCTTAACTGGAGATTGAAGCTTAAGGACGATACAAACCTCGATACCTATCATGAAAAATACGATCATTTGCGATACTGGCAGAACAATCTGGTCCTAAAATCAATCAACCGGGACATCTACATTGTTGCTGAAGGAGGATATGGAGCCTTTGGAAAAGGGGATATGAACCAAGACTCCATCCAAAATACTTCGATCAATACAGAACCTACCTTTACCTTCAGAACCGATGCCGAGACAGCTCATGGAAAAGGCATTTTCGGCTACTTTGTCAACCTCACACCGATGAGATATTATAGAGTTGCCGTCATTCCTTTAGCCGGCTATTCAATATACTACACAAAAATAGAGCGAAAAAATCCAAATCCCAATCCTTTCAATGGTGCATTTCCCACGACTGGAACCCCTGTAGAGGTATTCTCTTCTTTGGGAAGAGATATGAAACTCCGCTGGTATGGACCTTTTCTTGGGGGAATCATCTATATCTATCCTGGAGCCAATTTCGTCTTTGAAGCAGGATATCACTATCATTGGCTACAGATGAGGCAAACCATCTATAATGAGTTTCTGACTCAAATATTCGATAATACAGGGGCGCTCATCAACGTAACCAATCAAATTCAAAAGGGCAAGGCCCGGATTGGAAGCAACCTCGGTCATGAAGGTATCTTAAAAGCTACCTATCTTCTTTCCGGGCATGTACGCCTTTCGGCTTTAGGCAGACTTTTCTACTTTTCCTCCCGTGTCAAAGCGATTCAATTGGACCAACAGATCCAGCCCATCGCTCCTGTCGGCCCAACTTTGGAAGGAGTCATCGAACGGAATTACAACGGACGGTATGTCTTCTGGTTCGCTCTTTTCGAGCTCGATCTCCTTCTTTAAAAACAGCTGTTTTTTTCAAGTCGGTAAAAACCTTTTCAATATCCTTTATATTATGATTTCTTAATCCATTTTCCGTATATTATTCCTCTTTCGAAAACGGGAAAAATATGGCCGGAATTTCTAATCAAAATTTTAGTTGTTATCGAGTTTTTCTTGATCTTCCCTATAGAGATGGGTTAGATCAGTTTGATCGAGCATCTAAAGCCACTACGATAGGGGATAAGGCCGTGCATTTGATTTGCGGAGCTTTGCTATGGGTCCCAATCTTCAATGTCATTTTGGCGCTGTTCTTCCGATGTGCTTTTGCCGCCGCTCCTCATCAAGAAATTCCTTTAAAAGAAGAGCCATCCCCTTTCTACATCTCCCGGGAATTCAGAGTCATTTCTAGCGACCGGGTCGAAGAAAAATTGGAAAGGGAATTCCAGGATGCTCAATTACAGATGAACTTAGAAAAAGATGTAAAGCGATTCTCATATGAACCTCTGCAAATGGAGATCCCCCATGAAGAGGAAGCCTCTCTCAAGGCGGGCGCGGCTTTTCTTCAAGGCAGAAGACCTACAATGGAAGATGATCATCTGATGATAGGATTCCAATATGAAGGTCAATCTGCAAAACTGTTTGGTGTTTTCGATGGGCACGGTGGAGCCAAAGTCTCTGTTTTTGTCCGTAAGAACCTACAAAATTATCTGACAAAAAACCTCGACCGATTCGGTATGACAGATGAGGGGATTTTTAACGCATTCAAAATGGCTTTTGTGGAACTGGACCAAGACTATCAGGCAGCGGATGGGACCACAGCCACAGTAGCATTTATTTTCGGCGGAAAAATCTGGGTCGCCAATGTAGGGGACTCAAGAACCGTATTAAATGATGAAGGAATCCCAGTTCAATTGTCGGAAGATGCCAAACCAGGCATGGAAAAGTATCGAAAGGGAATACAAAAAAGAGGGGGATTCGTCACCTTCTTTCCCTTTATTGATACCCCACGGGTGAATGGAAGACTAGCCGTGGCCCGATCGATTGGCGATCACTCCATCGTGGGAGCAGAACAACACAGGTGCACTTCTCCACGACCTAAAATCATTCAGGTTCCTGAAAAGGGCAGCCATTTGATCTTGGCCTGTGACGGACTTTGGGATGTAGCTTCAACAAGACAGGTCGTCGAAGCAGTGGAAAATGATGGATCACCACCTTGCGCCATTGCGCAAAAACTGGTCCAAGCTGCATATTTGTCGGGCTCAAGAGACAATATCTCTGCAATGGTGATCGAATTATGAAAAACTACTACATCATGGGAATCCACTCGATTTCTGAAGCATTAAAGAAGTTTCCTGAGAGAATCCTTTGCCTTTACACAGTTGCATCTACAAGGGGGCGAAAAAATACCTTTTTAGAAACAGTCCAAAAAAAGAGAATTCCTTTTCGCTTTGTCTCCAAGGAGAGACTCGCTCAACTCGTTGGATCCCATTCCCATCAGTCATTTGTTGCGGAGATGAAGCCGAAAAAAACCCCACAACTCTTTTCTTTCATTGAACAGAAAGAAACAGCCTTAATTTTAGCTCTCGACCGAATCAGCGATCCTCAAAATGTTGGAGCTATTTTCAGAGCTTCTGAATGTTTTGGGGTCGATGCACTCCTATGGTCGAAGAACAGAGGATGCCCCATGACACCTGTAGTAAGCAAAACGAGTTCCGGAGCGTCAGAGCTCGTTCCCTATTTTATCGTTTCGAATCTCGCGGACACATTGAAAAATCTAAAGAAACACGGATTTGAAATCGTCATTGCTGATATTGGATCAGAAGCGGTGATGTTCAATGAATTTTCCTATGCTCCCAAAACCGTGCTAGTCATGGGGTCGGAAGGAAAAGGAATACAGCCCATTATCCGAAAGTTGGCCGACCACATCGTAAAGATCCCAATGAAAGGATCGATCGATTCATTGAATGTCTCGCAAAGTGCTGCTGTATTATTGTCACGGAAGGTCAATGACTAACTGATTCAGGATATCGATGACATCCTTCCAGTTTCTCTCTGGTATCTCTTCGTAAAGATGTTCTAAGATCACTCCCAACTCTTCCCTTTTTTTTCGATCCAGGGAAAACAGCATAAGACCTAAAGAGAACTCAGGGCAGCCAGGCTGCTGACTGAAGGTGAGATATCCGATCCGAGTCAAAAACTGAGCTTTGATGAGATCCATCATTTCTTCGGCTATTTCAAGATCATTTGATTTTGGAAGAGTCTCAATGTAACCGATCAGATCGCAATAGGCATGGTTCATAAGCTTTGAAATGCCGATCAGGCGGCTCTTGGAAAGACCTAGATTTTCCCCTTTGGTCGCTTCGACCAAGGCGTATGAGTCGGCCCAAGAAGCAAGGTCCATCAGCGCATTCTTAAAATCATCTGAGATGGCTTTCAGCTTCTCAGTGATCTTTTTCTTCTTAGGGCGACTATTTCCCCTAGAATCCTCTATATGGCTAACGGATGTGACCTTGTAGTAGTTATTAGTCTCAAATACGCTCATAATACCTGCCTCCTAAGTACCATTATAGGTATTTTTTGAATCCTTGTCAAGAGATGTTTTCCTAACTTACTTATAGTCAGCAAACTTCCAAAGATGGTTTTTTCGAAAAGCACAAATAGGGCCCTCCGAAACTCGAATAGAGAGTCCATCAAGAGAAAAAGCCCAACCAAGAAAGGCATATCCCCCCTTTTTCGATTATGTTGCAGCTATCGTCGATCCAGGAGTTAATGTCATCTCGCGGGGGACTGATTTCCCATTATCGAAAAATCTCTCAAATATCTCTCAGGAAGCACCTGAGAGAAGAATGCTGGATGAAATCCCTTCCCAGCGGCTTTTTTTCCTCTCATTGAACCATCTTTTGCCAATTCTCATGCTCTTATCTTTACCACGAAGTGAAAATCGTTGAAATGAAGCAGGGCCTATTGATTCAAAAAAATCTTATCCACTCAAAAGAGCGGATGATTAATTTGGAGAAATTTCTTTGTTCTACGGAACAAAAGAATTGGCTGCTCCTCAGTACTGAAGGAGCAGGCTGAATCATTCTTTCATTGGCTTAAAAAGAGCTTTATCATTCCATTTGCTTCCTAAAAATAGTCACCATACGACCCATGGTGACTATTATGAAGTTATGGGCTCTGTTTTAAACTATACGGGAGTTTCCTTTATTCCGCAGAGGTGAAAAAGAACACTTTGAAACGAAGTTTCTTTAACTCCAATTTTAATATCTTTTTCGCTTTCTTGCATATAAGAAATTTTTATATACAACAAGTCTGAAGGAATCTTATCTTTTTTTTCTTTTCTATGAAAAATATTAAGAATAGTGGATATAAAAGTTTGTCCATTACTCAAAAGGTCGACAACCGTTCCTCCTGGAACAAAAGGTAAGCAAGCATGAGTTAGTTTTTTTATAACATCGTGAACAGAGACAATTCCTTCAAAGCGCTCTCCAGGCCTGTAGAAGCTTGCTGACATAAAAATGGAAGGAAGATCTTCGATTCTATTGGAAATTATTTTACTCCTGTTCTTGATAAGGTTTTCTAAAATATCCGAAAACCTTCCAACAAAAACAAGGGGTTTTACCCCTGCTCCATCCTCACTAAAAAGGAACTTGCCATCACTAGCAGGAACAGCTACTTTTAACTCTCCCTTGTCTACAACCAAAGACCATCCATTTTTTTTGGATAAAATGATACTATTTGGTTCTCTAAATAATACATCAACCATAGTGTTTCTCCTTATAGTGTTTCTCCTTAATTAGTTTGTAACCCAGTCATTCAACGTTGTCCCATAACAGTTCCATGTTGTGTTGGGGGGAGCATCAAAACTTTGCGAAAAAATCTGATGAACTGGGTCCCAAGCAAGGCCTGTATATAAATATCCGCTTACTTTTACATTAGTTGACGTTCCAGGAATTTCTAGCCTATAACTCCACCCAGATGTTTTGTTTCCTGACTCCCACTTTTGTTGTTGTCCAGCTCCATCAAACCAGTTAGCCTCAAAATAGGCAACATATGCACCATGATGGGTAAACTGAACCCAACCGTCTGTATATTTTTTACACTTTATTTCCCAAAAGTCACCACTGGCAGAGATTTTAGCCAGTTGAGAACTTTTCAGGTCTTTGGAATAGTATGAGATAGGGAGAGCTTGGGAGCTGCTCAAAACCACATTATTTTTGTAACCTTCAATTAAAGATCTTAGCTTTTTCAAGGAGGGAGAGGCCAAAATATTTGAGTTAGCCTCAACGTCCCCTCCGATCGTAATAGAAGTTACAGAGCTATTTTTTATGATTTGCTCGTATTTCATCCTAAGGCTGGCTGAAACTTCATTATCTGAAACGGAATAAGATAAAGCTCCCTGGGCTTCGACGTCAGTAACGGTTGAAGAGGTTTCCATTTTTAGGAGAATAATTCTCCCAAAATCTACCTGACTAACATAACCTGGGACTTTTTCGTTTGTTATTTTCTTTTTTATATCCTCTAAAGAGGCATCTTTAGAAAATACGTTTAGAAAATCTTGTTTTATCTCAAAGTAAGCTGAAAAATAAACCTGCCTAAACATTGCAACAGTAATTTTGTTTTCAGTGTTTGTAGACCCACTTAATGAAGACTGAACAGAAGCCGACGCAGACTTAAAATTAAATCCAAGGGAAAGACCAAGCTGAAAAGAATTGTACGAGGTTGTTGTTGAAATAGAACTTAAAGACTTATTTTTCAGACCTTCCTTTTTAGCTTTTTCTCCCCATTCATCTACGACCCTATTTATCTCAGAAAAAACAGTTACCCCTGAGGGATTTTTTATTAAAATATTCCCACCGTTTTCTAATTTTGGTAAATCAATATAAACATTCAATGAATCAGGTCTTTTGATTCGAACAGGGATAGGAACTCCAGATGCTAAGTTTTCGTCTAAATAAACAAGCCCCCCCGGCCAAACCACATCCAAAATAGGAGATAGAACAGTCCCACCTAACATAGTAGTATCGAAATCTTTGTGCTCCCTAGTGCACACCACCAAGCTCTTCCCTTCCCTAGTTGTCGATTTTAGGTCTCCAGGGATAACCTCTCTTTCAGGAGGCAGAGAGACCAGCCTTTTGAGATCGTATTTTAGATCTCTAATGTACTCTTTTATTTGTTCATCTGTTTGACCCTCCATTGTTTGACCCTCCATTGTTTGACCCTCCATTGTTTGACCCTCCATTGTTTGACCCTCCATTGTTTGACCCTCCATTGTTTGAATAGAACAATTTTTAATTGTATATATCAACACAACGATTATATAAAACAAAAAAAAGATTTTCTCCACAGCCTTAAAAGGAACGAGGGAGGTCTTTCTACCATTAGAGGTTGAATAATAGATGACATGATCAATCTTCCCTTGGACCTTCTTTTTCGGATTTAATATATACAACCTTTCCTGAAAACTGAATCCGATCCTCAATGCGAATAAAGAATAGGCATATTGCCCCCAAATGGCTCCAAGACCAAGAAGGGGCATATCCCCCCTTTTTTTTCGATTATGTTTCTGCTATCGTCGATTCAGGAGTTTTAATGTCATTTCGCAGGGACTGATTTCCCATTAAAGCTGAGAGTACCGCTACGCTGTGGGCAATTCCCAGATTATTGGGTAAATCTATCAAATCGCTCATCGAAAAATCTCTCAAGTACCTCTCTGGAAGCAAACGAAGGGCCTGTTCATTTTGAATAATCCTTTTTGGAATCTCAGTCCTTTCTTTCCTCGGGAATATTCCCCAACGATCAGACCTGGATGAATATGACCGGCAAACAGCTCTTTGAACTCTTCTTTTTTCAAAAGCACAGTAATACAAAATTTCCCATCGACCATAGGGGGCTGTTTTGTCTTCAACCACTGATCGGCTGCAAGAGTTACTGCTACAGCAATAGAAGTTCGATCAACGCTGCTCTGGCAATGGTAAGTAATGGGAATATCAAGCAACTGACAGAGGTAAGCTCTGCATAGCACTCGTTCTTCCGGCAAAGTAGCTTGATCCAATTCTTCTAAGGTATCACGTATCTGTATGGCCCTGATTCCCGCAGGGATCCTTTGAAGGGTTTCTTCGGCATAGTTTCTGATGCTTCTATTTCCTGTAGAAGAAGCTTCTTCAGCCTCTTCTCTTCCATTCAACCATTCTGGAAGAACATATTCCATTCTGTTCCATGCATTGAACTGATCGGTAAAAAAGATAGGCGCACACCGAACACGATGCCCCCCAATCATGATCTCCCTCTGTGATAAGTCTATAAGGGAATCCATTACTTGAATGATCCTTTCATAGTCCTTTTTATTCAGAACCGAAGAGGATGAGAGGAGACTTTGGACACAGAAGGTAAAAATATAGGTAGGTTTGCCATCTTTTCCTGTCAGTTTTTGAATTCCTTTGCCTCTGCCTGTTTTAGGATCTAATTCGGAAAGAAAGAGCATTTCAGCTAACTCCTCTGCCTTTGGAACCGTGTTGGGCCTTCCTGCATAGCAAAGAGATATTCCATCTTCATCCGTATACCTTCTTCCCAGATGAAGACGGGGCGACTCTCGATACACGCTGGAAGTGACCGCTGACTCGATAGTATGTGGCTTTCCACCTTCTAGATAGGTAAGCCCATTGAGTCCGTTCTTCAAAAATCGACATTGGTATGTAGGTCCAGGTCTTTCTCCTTTTGCTTGAACGGAATACTCATAATCTTCACGTCGTTTTGTACTCAGATGAATTCCAATCGGTGTCGACTTGTTCGTTTTGGTTTTGTAACCTCTATCCATTAGGAACCGATCTACACGAGATGCTGTTCGATAAGTTTCTTCCTCTACCTTACGAACCTGCTGCTGTTGTAGTTGAGGAAGGCTTTCAAAGGTTTGATGAGGCTCCCTTTTTTCCAAACGTTGAAAGAGGGGATCGGGCCGAATAAAAGATACATCCGTTGTCCAGTGTTGTGGATCTTCGAAACGCATTTGGTGCCCCTGTTGCCCCCAGGGAATCATTTGTCGATTGAGATCCGTCGTCACTCGCCTAGAGAAGTCACTCCAGTTATGACCTTCATGCTCTCTTACTGTTCCATCTTTCATTTGGATTCCATCGAAAGAAATGCGCTCTATTTCAGAAGGGTTGACTCCCTGCAAACTTTGGACAAGAGATTGCATGGCCTTCTCTGCAGCAGCACGAGAGACTTCAGGCAAATTTCGAGCATTGGGATAGGAAAGTTTTACTTTATAGGACTTTCCTCCCATTTCGAATCGGCCGACTAAGATTTGATGAGGTGACGTAATAGTGCTCATGGCCCACTTCTTTAAAAGCAATTATACTATAATTTTAGTTATAACCGTATAATTAAATTGATTATTACTAAATAGATAAAATTTAAATATTATCTTTTAGTTAAATTAAAAAATTAATGGTTTGTTTTTTCAGATTTAACAGAAGATGCGAGCCAAAGAAAGGCTCCAAAGACAAGACCTGCCAGGATCATTGAATTGCCACCTAGAATAATTGGCATAGTGATATATAACCCGACGATCGTGCCCGAGGAAAGGGGACTCACAGCAAAAGCAATGGATTGCACCGATTGCATAATTCCAAGTATCTCTCCCTGCTTTTCTTCCCCTGCCCAATTGGAAACCATCGCTGTCATGGTCGGATAGACTAAAGCAATGAAAAAAAGAAGACAGGGAAGATAGGCCAAAAGGAAGATTGGCTGTTCAATCCATAAAAAGACAAGCATCAAAAAGCCCGCAACAATCAAAGAGGTGAAAAGAATTGACTCGGAAGAAAACTTGCGAATCACAGGCCGGATCAAAAAGCCGCAACTTGCTGCATATACCAGCCCTGCATAGGCATAGAAGTTCCCGATTTCTGGGGGAGTAAATGCATATTCCCCGATCAGAAATACGGGAATGAATTCAAAGAAAAAGGACCAGCCAAAAGAATAGATGAATGCACAGAGAGGTAAAATTCTAACTCCCTTCATACTGAATGCTTTTTTCACATTGGAAAGACTCATAGCCCAATGGACAGATGCGGGTCGAATCGTTTTGAGCGTCTCAGAGAAATACCAGTAAACAAAGAGAAGATTGAAAAAAATCGCCCCAAGACCAAAGAGAAAGGGTAGAGAGTACTCTCCCACTCCAAAAAAATTGGGATCAGCGAGCTTACCCCCTAAAAAAGGGCCAATAGTATAGCCCAGACCGATCATCATGTTGAACAGTCCGAAATTCTTCGTCTTATTTTCTTTAGTACTGAAATCAGCTATTGCAGCCTGCACCACAGCCGCACTGCCGCCTGAGATCCCAATCACAGCCCGAGAGATCAAAAGAGCGGTAAGGCTCGAATAAACAACACCTAACACGGAGATAAAGTACCCAATTACCCCAATAGCTAAACAAAAAATCAGGATCTTTCTTCTACCCTTTTGATCAGAAAGTACACCCAGAATCGGCGCTGAGAAAAATTGCATAAGAGGCGCCAAAGAGATCAAAATCCCTAAAACAGCTCCTCTTAAAGCATGAGATGAGTCAGGGGGCAGAAAGGAAAGCTCTGGATCAAACAACAGGGATGCAAAGAGGGGATAGACCAGTCCGATCCCCATATAATCGATCAGTGCGACAAAGAGTACAGTTATGAATGAGAGGTGTTTGCGCATATTCTTTACCATCACAAATGAATGGCTTTTTGACAATAGTGCGAGACAAATGATTATTTGATGCTGACGAGAACAAAGGAAAGGATTATTCTCACCCGTCCCATTGTTTTTAGGATAGATTATGCCCGTTGTCATTCCTATTACACCAATGCCGTCTACAGTGTACAAGACAGCAGAATATTCTTTACCGCCTCGCGGTATTGATCTGGTTCCTGTGGAAAAACTAAGAAGACTGTCTTCTGCAGAGCTGTATCCATACCTCGGCGAATTTTATCATTATAGCCGAACATTCAAACACTATTGGGACATGGGTTGCGAGACCCACAGATCAGAAGAGCAGACTTCCTGGAATACGGTTGCCGACGATGCCTGCATGTTGGCGCAAAGCTTCCGTCATTTCGTAGAAAATGACTGGATCTGGTTCCATGAACGGTGTCCCAATGTCTCCTACACTTCATTCGAGAAGATCTGCAATATCGCAAAAGAGGTCTATGAGGACAAAGAGACGAAAAAACTATTTTACCTGATGATCTATGCCAGGGATTTCGGATGGGTTGCAACCAAATCGAGGCAATTCCACCAATCGGCCGGGGTTCCGATCCTTCACTACATCTTAGGAGAGCTGAATTTCAACTCAACACAGATCGCCGAAATCAAGAACTGGGTCAGACAACACTCTATGCCTGCGGAAACTTTCCTTGGAGAAGTAAGTCCTCATTCAGTCAAAGATCTCATCAACACTTATACCGATGAAGTTCCTACTGCTAAAATGCTGGCACTTTTGAGTCTCCTCGAAGTCAATTGCATCCGCAAAGACACAAGCGCACTGTATGAGGACAATACATCGACCATCCTTTCCTATGCTGATCGTCCCAATCATGATGTATTCATTTCCTGGCTCCAAGACCAGCGCCTCTTTCGCCTTTGTGTGCCAAGAATGAAAACAGCAAAAACAACCCCATCAGAGGGCTGGAAACTTGAGAAGGATACTCTTAAAAGATTCGTTCAAATCTCTCATTTTCTTGAAAGACTGGGATCTGACGACCAGGTCCGGCTTCAAAAGTTTATGGAAGAAGTCGACCTCCATTATGTGGCCAGTACCTTTCCCAAAATGAAGGTCTCTTCCATAGCGAGATTCCTTACAATCTCAGCCCAAAAATGTATTCCCAATGTCACCGGTCCGACCGAGTATTTTCATGTTGTAAATAAAAATAAGGCCCTCTTCAGAGAACTCGATGAAATCCTCAGTAGTGAGCTAAGCGATTATGAAATCAAGAAAAAGTATGTGACCGTTGAAGGGGAGAGTGTAGTCTGGGATTTGAACAGAAGGTAACTTGCTTTATCCAAATGCACGATAGCGAATCTGGGAATTCCGATCATCGGGAATGAAAATAGAGATCACTCTGCCTTCCAAGATCTTTCCTTCAGGGACCTCACAACGAATAATATTCCACGCATCACGGACAATGATTTGGTATAGTCTCCCTATCTCATCTCCCGCATCAAAACAATCTCTTTCCTTTAAAGAAAGCTCTTTCCCCTGCAAATCGACATATACAACATTTCCCTCTTCAGCAATATGAAGCGGGATATAAGGATCTTGATAGAGAGCGAAAGCTGGATTTTCTGGTCTTTCTAAAGACATGGGTAAAATAAATACTATACATTCACTCACCCTGTCTATTGAAATTTACATGTTGAAAAGAAGGATCACAAGAAAACCTACAAAGAAAGGGGCTGTGAGCCAAGGACTGTCTTTTATTTCGTGCGCTTCGACCAACAATTCTTCCGCCGCCAAAAAAAGCAATGGTTTCTGTGAGTATGGAAGCAGGGAAGTAATGAAGGACGGATCCTCCCACAAAACCCCCGATGGGAAGCATGAGTCCAAGCAGCACAATCCAGAAAAGAACTGAAAAAAAAACGCAGTCCCTTTTTAGCAAGAGCGGTCGCTGTTGTGATCGCTAAGAATAAAGCACACAAACTGAGAGAAATAGCAATCAATATTCCTGTGTCCTTTCCAGCCAGAAATGAAACACCAATCAAAATGCCATCGACGAAAAGATCCACACCAACGGCAAATAGCATTCCGTAGGAAATCGGCCCTCCTTCTTTTTCGTCTTTTTCCATGTAAGAGGTAAAACCTTGCAAACAAAGCATGAAAAAAGCTCCGATGGCAAATCCGATGGATACAGTAACAGGAGATTTATGAGAGATTTCAGGGATCAGCTCAATTGCAACGGCAGCAAAGACAATTCCAGCGACAAAATGCTGTGCAATACTTGAGACTTTCGGAGTGGGGACATAAAGAGAGGCTAGGATCCCTCCCGCGATCATCACTACAAAAGGTATCAGTGTATAAAGAGTAACATCATAAACAGTAACATTCATTATGTCCCTTTGGGAAGATCGGGCCAATCCAAAGACATCGTCGTGAACCCTTTACCGCTCATCCATGCATCGATATTGTGCTCGATCTCTTGTCCCCTGATGATAATCTCTGCCAGTTCGGGATAGGTATGGACTGTTCCGACATCTTCAAGAAGTGTATAAATCTCGTTATACAATATGCTCTCATTGTCCAACATTCCGAGATCGATGCATTCTTTGACCCTGTTCTGAAGAGCTTCGAGATTGATCACAACCTCATCTTTAACAGCCATGAACTTCGATGTAGGATCTTTAGCCATATGACACCTCAATTTTCAATCTAACAAACCCGCACGTAAAAAAAAAGCCCTCTCAAATGAGAGGGCGGACATTCATCTTTCAGCCATCGGTCTGAGGCTGAAAGGTAGCTCTTGATTCCCTCTTCCGGGGCCTGAAGAAGGGTCGAATCTGAAAGGATTCTTTTCGAAGATAGGGCCTAATAAACTCGACTTTGAGAAAGTTCTTTTTCCTCTTGTTTTCGTTTTTTCGGGACAAAGGTCTTCTTGAATCTTCCATCTCCGACCTCCTTTGTTAGAGATGAGTAAATCTGTTCCGATATATAAAAGCGAAAAGAAAAAGAAAAGGCTTTTATTTCGATTCCTTGATCAGTCGATTCCAAACTTCAAGGAGAGGGTCTCCCGTGTTCTCCCGACAGGAAAAATTCATTTGCAGGCAGAACTTTTTTGGCGAAAAATCGATAAGGGCAATATGACTCAGATAGGTTCCGTCTTGCTCTTTTGTCTTTAACGTAAAGAGGTGAACCGGATATTTTCCACACATCGCTTTTTCTCTCGCCACTTCTCCTCCAAGACTCTGGAGCTGGATACCAATCACATCGACCAGCTGAGAGATATTCTGACTTGTCTTTTCATCCAGTTCATGGGGAAAAAAAGCGATGAATGTATCTTTGGGATCTGCAGCTTCTTTTCCCAATGTCTTTTTGAGATATTCGACCTTTTTTTTATCGCCAAAGACATAGAACGAGGGGCATTGAGCGAAATCGATTTTTTCAATTACATAATGAGAAGAAGAGGGGAGCGCCAGATTAAAATCGGCATAGTCCTTTTGAAAGATATCATTTAAAGAACGAAAATCTGAACAGAAGACAGATGAACAATAGATACAAAGAAAAAGAAAAATCCAACGCATAGTGAACCTCTTTAAAAAACTAAAAAGATACATCCCGTTTGATTTGATAACAAGATGCCATGAACTTTTGACCATACCAAACATCTTTTACATACTTCAGCCCTGCCTTGATCAATACCTTTTGGGAAACGACATTTTCCAAATGACAAAAACCACGGATTGCAGGAAAAGAAAGATCAGTGAAGCCCCACCTGATGATCCCTTTTGCAAGTTCACTCGCATACCCTTTTCCCCAATAGGACTTTTTCAGAGTTCCCGATGAATCAACCCGCCTCTTCCTATGAAATCTCCTGAAGACTTTTCCAGGATCGTCCCAAATGAAAACCCATATTTTTTATGGTGATCGATCGCTCTTTGAAGAAGACCCATTGCTCCTTCTTTCTTTTTTTGGGTCCCGCAAATAATGTACTTCATCACATCTGGATCAGAAGCAAGAGCAAAATACTCCTCTATATCCTCAACCAGTGAAGGCCTCAATACTAGTCGTTCTGTTTCAAGATAGAAATTCATGGGTAGAGAAAATAGTCGATGAGAGTGATTGATTTCAATTGGCTAAGGAGATAGGCTATACAATCTTTTTTTGAGAACCAATCTTGACGGAGGACGGCCTGGGAAGTTGGCTTCATGGGGCAATTTATTCGTCTTCCCCTGGCCGCCTCTTCGCCATATCGTCTTATCCCTTTCTTTATTAGTCTATTATGCCTTAATCATATTTAAATATTTAATTGATAAAATTATAAGCAATTCATTCAGGTTAATACGAGGTAGTTAATATGTCTGTATCAGTAAGAAAGTTTGAAGCGGCTCTCGTTAGCGAGCTAGGTAATGTAGAACAACAAGTTCGAGCAACTAGTGGAGATAAAACAGCTCTCAATAGAATTGCCTCTCGCTTCGAGGTTTTTCAGAGAGAGCATCGACAGTTCATCGTTGTAAGAGATGGTCTTGGCGGAAAATTTGATAGAGTAGCAACACTGATCCACCAAGCTCAGAATGGCGGCATCCCCAAAGTAGTAAAGGTAGCAAATGAAACCGTTGCAGCCACTCCAACACAATCCATTCACACTACGGGCGCAATGTACGATGTATCCTTAGATGAGCACGAGCCAGTATATGGAGCTAATGAAGTGTTCTCGAACTATTTCAATAGGTAAGAGCAAAGGAGAATTCATTCCCGTTGAAAGGAAGAAGAATAGATCTCTATTTGGAAACATCTAGCTAAATAAGCCCTCTCTATTTGCTATTATCAAGCAGATTAAAGTATTCAAGCTTCTCTTTCAGTACGACAGAAAACACGAGACACATTTCTGTCGCAATAGAACCCAAGAAAAAGAAAGAGAGCGATTAAAAGGCTACTCATCTGGAGATTACACAGGTCGAAATATTTTCACTTGTGCAACAGCCTTTTATGAGAAACTCAAAGGATGTCTTTTCGGATCTGTTGAAGAATAGAAAGTCCCAAGCGGGGAGTCCGACGAAAAATTCGGAACCTTCCCCGAAAGGACAAATCAGATAGATTTAGAAATCGAATCTACCCCTGATGGTAAGCCCCTGTAGAACTAGATCTCCTATGTGATCTGTCTCCGTTGGGACTTTGATGTATTCATTCTGAAGGATCCAGAGCTGATGCTCCCATCCGGCTTGGAATAAGACGTGATAACGGTTTTCATAAAACCACGTTTCCCATCTAAAACCCGCTGTAATCGCCAAAGTAGGCTCGAACGTATAAGGCTTTACTCCGGTATTGATATTGATCGTTCTCACACCGCCAACAAGCGTATTGCTATCAGTTCGATCAAGATCGAATTGTCCCCACAAAATGGCTAGAGCAAAATCACCGAAAAAGCTCCACTCATAAGTGAACTGCCAAGAGGTGTTCATCCCTGCTCTTAGACCTACACCCCAAAAATCCTGTTTAAGGGATAAACGGTCCACAGAACTATCCAAACCGAGGGTTTGTTCCACATTATATTTCTGATCGATCCATGTTCCTTCTAGCCCCACATGGATTCGAAGCTTCAGATATTGGCTAAGATAAGAATTCCGAGCCAATTCCAGTTGGATATCATTGAATGTAAGGTTCCAACTAGCTGTAGATTCACTGATCGCTATGACAGGTACTGCATTGATCGACCAGTAAGAGATCAAATTGGCAGCTGACGTCGTATCACTGGCTGAACTTTTAATCCAGGTATACTCCGCATAAATATCCCATCCGTCATGGGGAAGATTGAATCCCAGGCCAACTTTAACACCTGGATCCCACTCCCAATCTAGATCGTGAACTTTCCCTTTAGGAACACCAGCTCCAACTCCTGAAACAGCGTGAAACATGCCGTCCTGACGAACAGTCCAATAAATAAAGTCTGCAGTCAGAAAAGTGTTCATCTTCAAAGTTCCTGCAATATCTGGACCTGCAGGCGGAGTAACACTGACATATTCGTTGTCAGTAAAGTAGAGCTTTGGTCCTGAAGTAGGGGGTTGTTGAGATGATTGTCTTGCTGCAAGAGTAAAACTGCAGAAGACTCCCAATAAGCCGAGTATTATCTTGTTCATTACTTTGTACCTCCTGGTTAAAAAAAACCAATGATACACTCAAAGGAGATTGCAATCAAATTATCTTGCGACAGAGGGATCTTTTCTAATGAACTTATGAAGAGTCAACTTTTGAACCAAACGACTCATATGAGGGTCGCTTTTATGGAAGGGAATTCTGTTAATTGGAAACCAGCGAATGTCATGAAACTCTCTTTCATCATACTGAAAAGAATTCCCAACAGTCGCCTTCAGAATATACCAAAGGGAAACATCAGTATGATTACCTTTGTGCCCCTTTGTCAGAGTGACAGTTAAGAAGAATGGTTTCTCAGATACAAAATCAGCCTGAACACCAAGTTCTTCTACAATTTCTCTTTCAACCGTTTCTTTGGGATGTTCATCTACCTCAACATGTCCTCCTGCAGGAAGCCATAGATTAGCCTTCTTATGATCGACCAGAAGCACCTGACCATGGTCTTTGTCCAACAAAAGAAAATAAGACACTAGATGGGGATCTGGTGTAGCCGGTTTACCTGTTCGAAAAAGACCTGCGCCTGACTCGATCCAATTTTCCACAAAAGCAATATGCTCGAACTCTTCATTATCAAGAGGATCAATCTGACTGACTAGTGAAAGGATTTCAGATCGCCATTTTCAGCTCCATTTGTAAGGCAAAGTGTAAACAGACTTAAAATATCCATCAAAGCAAAGAATTAAAAAAAAGATTTACATTATTTACCAACCTGATCGAACATTCTTCCCACTTTATCAAGAGGTAAGCAAATGTCAGTTTTTACAACCGTTTATCTTAGAGATGAATCATCGTTCCACGTTTTGGTTCAGGAAGCCGAAAAGATTCAAGCACAGCTTGAAAACATCCCTGACCTTCTTTCAGGGGAAGACCTCAGTTTGATCCAGCGCATCTTTCAGGTGAGCAGATATGAGGGACCCTTTGAGACAGCAATATCCATATATCTACCCGAAATAATGACAGTGAAAGGAAAGTTAGCATTGAATGATTCCATCCGAAGGATTTTTGCAGTATGTGAAAATCTTGATAGGGAAGACTGCACTCCAAAGCATCATTCCTACCGTGTTTTATCATCCAAGAATCCACCAAAGATTCCACCCCGTCCAAACCGGCCCTTTGGTGCATTGCAAAGAACCGCTTCCAGACCGCTACCTCTACCTCCGGCAAATGAACAGGAAACCCGGCAGGCGCGAAGCCCGTCTGCTCCCGAAAGAAAAATGAAGCGGCCGCCCATTCCTCAAAGGCCCCCAAAATTCCTTCAAAAAGGCTATAAACCTGACTTTAGCAAAACGGGAGGATTGATCCATCTGATGCTCAGTTCAACTGAGGGCCTGGAAAAACTCTACCGGGGTATCAAAAGGCTTAGAGGACTAGATCAGTTCAAACCTCTCGCTCAACACGAACAAATGGCTATCAGACAGCTTGAGGCAACATGGCACCTTCTTGAAGATGAAGGCCATTCCTATGATTTTGTTCTCGATCGATGCATCAATGAGAAAACTCTGGCCTACTGTTTCAGTCCTCACGCGGATTCTACTTTCACTGAAAACCTCGAGTTACTGAGAGCTTTGATTGATAAAATCCTGGCACTCGTCGAATAAACCAACCTTTAAGAGTTATACCTTACCGTTTAAGATATAACTCTCGCCTTTCTAAGATTAGCTACCAAAAAAAACTCTCCACTAGTAGGTTTGTGATTTGATTTAAACAGGATGTAAAATGCAAAAGTTAGTTGTTCTTGTACTTCCATTCCTTGCCTTCGCTCTAGACAACGCTTACCAAAGTGACCATAGTCCAACAGCTCCCAAGCACTCCTTCCATGATTTGCAAAAGGCAAACACTCCTTTTTCATTTGAACCTGTGGATCAAAGTTATGGAGTCTTCCATGTGGAAGGAGAATATCTCCGCTGGAGATTTTACAATGAAGGACCACCTTTAGGAATATTTGGGATCCCCACAACCCTCTCTGGAGGACTCAACCACGTATTACAGGAAAAAATCGTGAATGTAATCTTGGAAAAAGGAAATGGCTTTCGTATTTATTCTGGATATACATTCCCTGACATTCAATGGGATCTTGCGGGAGCATGGACCCGATTCCATAGCTCAAATGCTGACTTTTTTCTAGCTACTGATGGGATCAATGATGTTTTTTTCCCAGTCTGGGCAATATTGGCCGAACAAATATCCCCATTTAATGTCGGTGCTCCTATCAATACAAGTGCAACATCACAAATAGATTACGATAGCCTAGACTTTTTATTGGGGAGATTCTTTTTCGTTGGAAGATCATTTGCTTTGTGATGGGATTTAGAGTTCTATGGTTAGATCAAACTGAAAATATAGATTATGCAGGACAGAGTCTATTGAACAACTTTCATAGAAGTGTAGTATCTTTGAAAAATGATATTTATGGAATAGGGGGTAAGGCAGGAACCGAATTACGAATGGTAGTTCCATATGGGTTCTCTCTTTTTGGAAATCTATTCATTTCACTTCTTTCTAGTAAGTTCAAAGTCATTCAAACTGAAACAGTTACCTATTTTGCAGCAGGATCGTTCTTCGATGCGCTCGATGTCTCTAGAAAATCCCAAAAACTTTTGCTGAGTTCGATAGAATATTCCATCGGAGCAAAATGGGGCACATCTCTGGGTAAGAGATCATATATTGATTTTCATATTGGATTCGAGCAGCAATATTTCTTCAAGTTCAACCAAAATGACCTTCTTATTGCACCAGCCTTTCCTAGCGGAGTGGTTATCGAGCTTCTGGGAGGAAATCTTGGGATCCATGGATTAGTTGCGGGTGGCTCTCTCTACTTTTAACCATTTTTATTCAAAACACCTGGAAAAAATCAGCGTAGATACCACCCTTAACTTAACATAACATGTATTATCAGACGTTCTAAACCAGCCAGTTTCTGATGGAAAAGGACATAGGAACAGCTCCCCGCAAGCAAGGCTAGCTTTCTAGCGAAACGATCACGTTGGGAACCATCACTTCGCCTTCCTCAATCAGAGCAAGAAATATTACAACACATACTCGATGCAAATAGCGAATTGAATGCGGGCGGTGGTGCTACTTTATCCAGCGTAGTCAATCATCATCTCTCCCAAGATCTCGCAGAGAGAGCTGAGCTCGTACATCGAACGATTGGCCATATCCTGCATCAAAGGCGAGGATCTATGTCTCTTTCCCGAAGAGGATCTGTATCTTCTTCCCGTGCGACAACCCGATCTTTTTCTATGAGTGGGGATACAACACCTAGTCCCTATACATCCTCTCGTTCTTTTTCCTTTACAGCACCCTCAACTGCTTCGACTGTATATTATACTCCTACTTCCCACCTTTCTACCAAAAGTAGCAGCGCGAGCAGTGTACTTGCCGAGGAAACTGGAAGCAATGAAGGGACAACTCCCATGCTCGTCGTTTCATCTGGATTGCCTCCCCTCCCCGCTCTTCCCTCCGATTTTGCTTTTTATGTACCAGACGACTTATCTCCTCCCCCTGTACCTCCTTCGATGGTAACTCCGAGAGTTCATCCAGACTTGCCTCCCCCTTCAAGACCAGCTCCTAAACGCCCTAGCAATCGAGATGATCCTCCTCAGAAGAAGAGTACAGGCCGGCCCACAAGGCCTGTTCCACAACTTCCTCCCAGACCAACAACTGGGGGTACCCCTACCACGTCCGTTCTGAGTATGGGGAATCGTATCTTTAAGCCCACAAGACCAGTGCCACCTGTACCGAACCGGTCAACCAAATCCCGATTAGATCACCACCACTCTGCTGTTGCTCCTCCAACTGATGCGGAAGAAAAGCAGGAAATGAAAGTTGTCCGCTCAATGACGATGATGGAAGAGCATTCTGCTGCAGCTCCCAGAAGAAAACCTTTTCCGCTAAAAAAAGCACACAGTCTACCTCCTGCAAGACTTGCTGGAAGTATGCCGGCGGAAACTCTCTTTCAAAGACATTTAATGGAGCCGGCCGGCTTTCATAAATTGATCGAAGGAGCTGTATGTATCAAGTTTTTGTTTCCAAAATATTATGCAAAAAAATTCACAAGCCGAGAGCGTGTGATGATTAATCTTCTGTTGGAAATCGCATACAAAGAATCCTACAGATTATGTTTGCGCAAGCGAGAGATAGAGAACCTTTTATCTCGAGGAAATGAGAGTGAATGGGTCACATTGGTAAATAAACTAACGAAAAAACAAACCTTAAGCAAAGCCACCGGAACTCCTTCATTCAGGGGAAGCGCTGCGATTCCTTCCCTATTTAGAACTGATTATCATTTTACAACTCCTGAACAGTTTGAGGAGATGATGTCCACAATTGCCAACATCAAATTCCAATGTACTGCATACTGGGGGAAATCTTTCTCCTCTGACGAAAAGAAATGGTGCTCCCTTTTCATCGATATGTCCCTTTTAATGAGGTACATCAAGTTTGATATCATCAATTCGTTATCCATCCTGCTCGACAAAAAAATGGCAAAAAAAGTCCCTGCTCTTGTGAGCTTACTTCATAAATTGGACTCTGGATCTTCGAGAGCAGCGAGACGTCCTACCGCTCCAGCCGAACTCATAGATCAAATTTATGAACATCCCTGCTTTCAACAGGAAACAGAATTCAAACGACTTCATACCGCTGCCGTTGCCTATGCAAAAGTTATTTCTTCAGTACGTATGAGAAGACTAATACAGCAAATCGATTCGATCCATACTCTAATGCAGAATGGAGTCCTTTTTGCACCAGCTGTCCGCAGATGTTTTACAAGAGATAGCCTGAGGCTGGTTTACCAATCAACGAACGATGTTGAGAATGTCAGGACGGCTCTTGAAAATTTTGCAGCTATATTACAATGGGGACGTGACCAAGAGACCCCAGTGGCATCTTAATAGCGCTTACCACCAGTTTCGGTCAGATTTTTGTTGCCGATTGTTACAGGGGCTGTCACTTTCTTTGGAAGGAGTTTTTTCTTCCTCTTTTTCTATCATGTCCATAGAAGGACCTGACGTTTGAGGCTCTTTATCCATTTCATGAGGTAATCTGCCAGGAACCATACGATGCTCATCAGAGGGCCACTCATCCCGGTCTTCTGTGTATTTCTGCCTTCGATCTTCTTCTCTTTTGCCCTGTTCATTATCGATGTCGAGAAGATGATTGTAGTATGCATAGCCCCAGCCTTGCAAAATCCCTCCCTGAAAAATAAGAGGAGTGAAATTCTGAGGAATCATGCGAGTTTGAGACATATAGGTACCCTTTGTGATATAGAACCAAATATCATAGACAACATTGTCAATGGTTTTCGTCTCAATTTTATAGGGATCGCCCATGATCTCATACACTTCTTTCTCATTCATTCCCTTGCGGATCGCCGAAAGATTGTACACATTTTCTTCGGCTTCTGCGCCTGTATAGATTGTACTTCCCTGGCATCCTGCCAAAAATAGTAGAAATAGAATTGTACAAATGGACTTTTGCATAATTGCCTCTCTTTTGCTGATCTTATGAAAAGAGAGGCGTGTTGTCAAAAAGAAGTTTTACGCCCAGGCTAAGCCCTAGAGTTTTTACTCGTGATGTTCTCCTGAAAATGTTTTAGGAGCGCCCGAACCAAGCGTCACAACAACATAAGGATTGGGACAAGCCATATCCCATTCCCACTGTTCCAATAGATGTTGGTCAACTCGAGTGTTCGAACAGTTTAGATGTTCAACCTGGCAAAACAAGCTCCGGATGAAAGGGTGCACATCCCCTGCTACATCTTCGAAAAAATCATTGGTTATGTCTGTATGAGAAAGATCGATTTTTTTGATCTTCTTCTCAGGACACAACCCAGACAGATCACGAAATTGATCAATGGTTAAATGAGGACATCCTGTAAGGGAAACTTCCTGAACTTCCTTGAACATTCCCAAAAACTGGAATACATCTGGTGAGAGTCCTTCTGGCGCCTGAATCGTAATCTTTCGGACAGTGGGCTCATTGCCTGGAACGAAATGGTCCAAAGTGGCTTCAAAGTGACCAAACTTAATGCTTTCCAAAGGCCATTTCCTTAAAAGCCGCGCCATCGCAGATGGTTCCATTTCACATCCTGTAAAATCAAGAAAGCGTAATGTGAAATGATCCAATGATAAAAGACGGTCGATGTCCAATGATGTTAATCTCGTCCCACACCCGAAGCTTAAATGACGAATAGGCTCATCAGCTGCAAGGCGCATCAAATAGGGAAATAGACGATTATCAACTCCCCTGCATGCACTGACATCAACTCTTCCTGTTCCTGTATCCGTCCAAACAACGATAAATGGTTTGGAAATATCTTCATTGCCCCTTTCGATCATTCTATGAACTGTATTTCGATGCACAGGACTTCCTTCAATAGATAAAAACTCCAATGTATCCATCAAAGCATACACGGTAGCAGCAAGAGCCGGACTTGTAATATGAGCACAGCGATTCAGGATTAATTCCCGCAAAACGGGCAAAGTCCTGATTCCTCTCAATAGTCCAGAAGGATTGACAACAGAACCTGAAAGATCCAAGGAAGAAAGTTCAGGATAAGAGATCAGATGGGCCAAGGCATCATTGTCCAAATGAGCAAGATCGCATAAACGAAGTGTCTGTATGGGAAGGCCAACGCCTACCTGCAAACAGTTCCCGCTGACAAACGTTCCCGAGAGATCCAAACCAGTAATATGGGAATGAACTTTCTGCAAACCTTCCAGAATGGGACCAAAAAGATCATCATCCAAGAACAGGCTGCTCATATTGAGGGACATTGATGAGCTCATGACTGCATAGTAGTTTTTTCGTGGAAGCTGTCGAATGAATGAAACAGCCTGAGCGGCAAGCTGCTGTTTTACTTCAAGACTCAAAGTCCGAGGAGTGAAGATAGACCTCACAGCTTCCAGCATCTTTTGAATGCCCTCTTTTCTCTGCCTTGCTTCGATTGGATCTTCAGGAGCTTCCATTTGCAACAGACGGATCAGCTCAATAAAAAGGGGACCTTTTTCTCTGTCGCCCTTCATCTCGTTTGCTGCAGTAAGAAGCTGCCGTTTACATAGATTGGTCAGATCATGATAAAAGTCTTGAAATAACTCCCTTTTATTCGATTGTCCATCATGGTACATGACCAAGTGATCCCTTTCCCATCTTTCGCAAAACCCTACTGAAAGTTTCACGGGAGACTGCAAATCGAGACAACGAAGCTGCCTCAATGTCCTCATCATATGATTGAGATCTTCTTCTTTCAGATTTCTGCAATCCTGAAAAGTGACTCTCGATAATTGCTTAAACTTCAAAAGATCTTGCAATAGGTTCAGCTTGCTTACATCGGCATTGCAAAAAGTTATCCTTCTAATTTGAGGATATCTCAGATGAAGGATTTCCAATATTCGGGACATTGCCTCTGGGTTTAACCTGCTCCCATCAAGGCTGACTCCGATTCGGCTCCCTCGTCGATAGTACTTCAGAGGTTCATTTGGATAAGCCCGGTCGAGAACATGCTGAGGTAAAACTCCCAAATTCGGAGGAAGAGGAAAGAATGGAATCTCATATTCCGTTTTTGGAGAGGGAGGTTTGTCCTGCGCAACATCCAATAATTGGAAACTGGATTGAACCACTCTTTCCTTTTCCCTTTGAATCAAAGGTAAAAAGTAGGCCAGTGCAGCAGCTATTGTTGCCCCAGTTACATACGTATGGGGCCACTCGAAATAATCAGCGAGAATATTGGCCCCAAATACCCCTCCCCCCAACAAAATGGCCCTTCCAATCAACGAATGAGCGCTTTTTTCAGCTTCCCTTTCCGTATTGCAGAAAAGGATTTCAGCCTCTGTGTTTGGTCTGGGCAATAAAGAAGGCCCAGTTTGAAACAGCGTCGTCATAACTACCTCCCTTAAAAATGATCACTGGGCTTTTCAATCTCATCGGTATGCCCTGATTCTCTAACTACAGGAGCGGGTTGCTTCTCATTCGATTCCTTCCGGATCTGATGCATGATCTCTTTGACTTCCTCTTTCGACTTAAATTCATCGGAAGAATCCCTCTTTAGGCCTCCCTTTATGGAAATAACAACAACAGGAGAAGCCACGGTGACATTCATCCATCGAACAATGGGGTACTGACGATTGAATCCCGCAAGCTCTGAGGAAGTAAATTTCTTTGCCGCATTCATCAGGCAATAAATAACCGGAGCCGAAAGACCACAAACTTCTTCTGAACCCAGTACCTCGCTTTTAAAATGAGGAAAAGCACGGATTTCCGTCTTCAAAGCTGATAGGACTTTGTCGGAAATACCATGATCTTCTTTCAACCTAGCAGGATCAAAAGTCGCTTTCAGAGCATGATAGAGATGGCATATTCCTCCCTGCCTCGCCTCCAACTTGGCTGCTTTAGCAGTGAGCTTTACCAGTTCGGTCCCTGAGATTCTTTCCCTTATGACCTCTTCAAAATCAAGATCACAGCTGAGGCAAAGAACTTCCAAGCGGAGAAGTCCCAAGGAAAAATGCCTTCTTTCCTGTCTTTCCTCTGCATGGGCAACATCACCCAATCTACGTACAAGTGATTCCACATCTACTGTCGTATCCGTAGAAACTGTCATCAACTCAAGGGATCTACTCCTTGATGCTCGAAAATCCATCGAAAGATCGGGAAGTCTTCTCCCCTGAGGAACTGCTAGAGCCTTACTCCAAAAACATCCTGTGTGTCTTTGCAAAAAAGATTTCCCGAACTTCTTTGCCGCATTCATAAAGACCATCTGATCGGGCGTCGTCAAATCGCAAAAACGATTCGCTGCGAGAGTTCTCGCCAAAAATCCAGCAGTATGAAGAGCTCTCCGAAAGATCTTCAATTGGTCTTTAGAGATCATTCCAATATCTCTGAGTCTTTGAAAAGCAGCTTCGCCACCAGGATTTTCCATTTTGATTACTTGCCATAAGTGACAAGCTGCCGATCCGTATTTTCGAACGTCGGCAATCGCCGATACAATGGCTTTTTCTTCTCTTGCATCCAAGGGATAAGAGTCACGGTATTTTCTTTGAATATTCACCCCCCCAAAAAGAGGAAGCGCTAAGTAGGCGATGCCATCCCTCTTCACGGGCTTCTGCTCCGTCTCCTCCCCCCAAAATAGAAGCCCAATGACGTGTGAACTCTAAAATACCCATCAAAACGCCCGCCCCCTGCTCTTCAACATCCTCTTGAGTCATCACATGAACTCTGCGTCTTGCAATGGATGTTTCGTTGATCGTGCCTGCAGCCATATGAAGATCTCTTACATCTTCACCTAAGACTTGTTGTACGTGAGCTTGATGGTCATGATCGGTCGACCCGACCACAATAGTTGTACGACTGCAATCGCAAATGTTTCCACAACTGCATTGATTCGTACATTTTTGACAAAGTGAACCACAAAGTGATCCGAGAATCGAACCAAATGCTGAACACATTTCCCCCTCCTTCCTCAAAGGAATGTTAAGAATTTATTTGAAATCGAGGAAACGTGATACCGTTTTGGTATTTTCACGTAAAGTATTTTTTTGAAAAACCGCGAGCAAGAGTATTAAGAGTGAGGATTACCGATCAGGTAGAGCGCATCATAAAAAAAGGAAACGGTTAACCCAAGAGGTAGTATAATAAAGTTTATTTATTCGATGGTGTAGAAATCAGATATTGATGTAATAAATACAATCCAATTGAGGCGCTAAATACAAGAATCAGCTGGATGCGTAGACTTTTGCCGATAATATGCCTAATGATATTCAATTGGCACGTTTTGCTCGCTCCTAATAAAGCAAATCCCAACGCATGAGTAGGAATATTACTGAACCTATTGGTTTCAATAAGAGCTTTTACAACATCCAATTGACCTGCTTCACTTGCGCCTATCAATGCTAGGCTCAAAAAATCAATGGGTATATTATCAAATCTATCGGTTCTAATAAGAACTTGTACTATATCTAGTTGACCTGATATGCTTGAGCCCACTAGCGCTACAACTAGATCCTCATCCCGGATATCATTAAATTGATTGCTTTCAGTAAAAGCCCGTAAGATTTCCAATTTATCTTCTCTACATGTGATGATGAACAAGTTTCTTAAAACATCATTGGGAATATATTGATCTATTTTTAGTAACATTTTGATGATGTTCAATTTCCCATGAAGCACAGCTTCAGGCAATCGCTGTAATAAATAATCTTTCTTAAATTCCGAGTGAACTAGAAGAACTCTTAAAACAGTAGCATTGTCTTCTTCAACCGCTCTATAAATCATTGATCTGTATCTATTGAAGGTCTTAAGTGAGGATACACAATATTAGGAATATTGAAACGGACATTTGGTATAGACATTTCTACTTTCTCCTGTAAAAAATTTATCAATCAAAAATTGATGATATTGAATGTTCACTGATTTGATCGATCAGAGTTAAGGATCAGGACACTCTCTACCTTTATCCTGAAGTTTATGAAAAAAAATTATTTTAAAACTGGGAAGCGTGATACCGCTTTGGTGTTTTCTTTGTAAAGTTCTTTTTTGAAAATCACAAAGATTTAATGAGCGGTCTGAAGAGCCTCTCGAACCATATGTTCCTGATCCCCGATCACTTTGAGGACATCATAAAAGGGCTGAAAACGATTAGCGATAACCACGCGGAGATCGGTTTGCATCGGTCTTCCGGCCATGAGCCCCATCATCCTAGCAGTAGATGCATTGTCCCATCTTTTACCTCTGGATATATCAAAGAAGATCTTGGTCATCAAAAGCATAATCGGTCCGCGATCAATACACTGTTTACAAGACTGCAAGACCAAAACAAACTCCTCTTCCAGACGATCTGACATTTCATTTTCCCACTGCTCTGCTTCTTCAGGAGTGATCTCACCAGACTCTTTCGCCTTCTGAATAACTCTTACTGCTATAACTGTGTTCGTAGCCATTTGCATCATCTGACTTTGGCGTGCCTTATCAAGCTGATTCCAGAATTCAGAGCCAGCAAGCCTATTCATAAGATTCTGAGTGGTTTGAAATGCCTCCATCACTTCATCTTCGGTAAGCACATCGGGGGGAATAAAGTAGCCGTTATCTTTCTTCATATTGGCAGCATCGACTGTAGCAAAATCAGGTACTCCTTCCCTACTATCATTTTGATAATCACTGTTATAAGCGTGATTGCGGAATTTACTAAAAAAGTCATCAACATCTGTCCAGTCAAAGTCCTTAAAGAATTTTCCATCAAAAGGGGTTGTAAATAAGCTAAATCCAGTCATCCTAGTTGGATCTTGGTGAACTTGTTCTCTGGTGGCAAGTAGATCGGCAATACGCTCTCTTTCTCCCTTTATCAAAGGAGATTGGAGATTGTGATAGATAACTCGCCCTTTACGGAGCCTTTGCGGAAGCAAGGCAGAACGCATTCCTTCTCCGCAGGTCTGTCCAGGAGCTGCTGCAACACGAACCTTATCACTATAGTCCCAAAGACGAACATTCTGATTATCTTCCCGATAGGAGTTGTAGGTTAAAGGAAAAGCATGCCCTTCAAGAGCGTGATAAGACTTTCCAAAGTTTGAAAGTACCCAGTGCAATTTCAGTGCTAATCTTTTCACTTTGTTTGGTGTTGAAATCGTCGGATCGATCCCATCAAAAGACTTCTGTTTGTAATACCAGGGCATTTTCTGCATTCCTGCAAGGAAGATATCTGCTAATTCACCACAATTCCTTTCTCTGTCAGTCCCTAATAAATCACCGAGAACTTCTCTTCCAAACTCTTCATACGCCTCTGCTCCGCTTTTCCCTTCAAGTAAGGAAGCCGTCATTAAATCCTGAAGAAAATCAACTGCTGGAATACTCTCATTTCCAGTTGTTTTCCTTAGATGTTCCCTTACTTGAGGATCCTTTAAGATCTCGATCAATTCCTGATAGATGGGATGCTCCAAAGCTTTGTCTATCGTTTTATAAAGCTCTTTCAAATGAGCATGATCTTTTTTCGAAGTAAGAACATCCGACCTAACTTTTAAAACCAAATAAGCGAATTCAACCAGTTCATGCTCTTTTCCCTTTTTCCACCTTCCAGCTTTTTGAAAAGCGAATAGATAAGGCCGGGGATCTATCTTTCCTTTGATCAAAGAATCGTTGAATTTCTCTGCCACAGGAATCATCGCATTGTACTGTTGTTCCGCAAGCTTGTTTTGAAGCTTCTCAAGCTTCTTCTTCTGTTTGTCATGCATCCAGACAAAAGGACCGACTGTTACCTTCAAGAGCAAACTAAATGGTCCCAATAGAGCGTAGAAACCTGTCTTGTAGGCAGCATGGGCAAAGGAATTTTCTTTAGGGCTCACTTTGCCACGATCAAACAGGCAGACCATAAGGGTTATAGGTAACAAGATCGTCCCCACTATGATGAAAATCCAGGCCGCTCCCCAAGAAGCTTTGACATCCTCTAACTTCTCGGCATTTCGGATCGCCCCGCTTCCTTGGGTAGGAACCGGCTTAACGCCTTGGGCTACACCGCTAACGCGGCGGTCCGTATCACTATCACTGCGAGGGGTAAATGTTCCATAGTCTGAGTATGTCCTTGGTTGGACAGGCTCAGGAGAGGCGTAAAATGCCATAATCTCTTCTTCCCTTAATTTAATGGAATAATAATACCAAATTTTAACTTAAAATTAAACCATCAACTCAAAGGAAATATTACCAAATAGAAATTATTTTAAAAAAAAGCTAACTTACTATCCTTCAAAAGGATAACGTTTCTCTCTTTCCTCTTCCTCTTTGCTCTTCTTCTTAGCTTTTTTCCCCTTCCTGGTTTCCAGGTGAGAAGCCAGATAGGGAGCAATGACCCATTGAGGAATAATGGATCGGGCTTCAACTGGAGGCTCTGGAGCTCCCTGCTTTAGAAAAAGGCCTCCTAGGACCTGGAAGGCCTCTGAGAGGATCCTCTGCTGCTGGTTATGAACCCATGGAATAGACATTGAGGGCTTTTCTTGAGGAATAGGGCCCTCTTCCCTTTTTAGACTCTCTAAGAGCTTTACAGCCCCTCTGAGGGGCAATGGAATCGGATCGGCCTTCTTTACCGCAGAGCTGAGAGTCGCTTTTTCTTTTTGGGCAGGTTTTTCACTCTTAGGAAGGGTCATTACCGTCTCTTTAAAAGCCTCTTTAACCCTCATTGGCAATTGCTCTCCAAATTGACGAATGACGAACCTTTTTACATTCTCAGTAAATTGTTCTACCTTCTGTTGTAGTATGCTCTTCTTAGGAAAAATCTCAGGCTCTTTGAGTTCTCTATTTAGGGATTGAAATTGGTCCAATAAAGGACGAAGTATTTCTATCTGCTGGCGAGAGATGGGATCTGCATTTTGGGGTACGTCTGCAATGTTTTTAACAGAGGAATTTGTCGATGCAAAATTGGTGAAAGAAAAGGGCGCTGAAAAGACTTCTGACTCAAAACTGGCTTCTCACGATCCTGAGGAAGAGGTTGCAAAGGTTTTAGGATCGCAGTTCTTTTCTCAACAACCGAGGCTTCTTTAATCACTTCTTTTTTTGGAATATCTTTCACCCAATTCCCAACTAGCGGTTTAAAACCCTCTGGCTCTTTCTCTTTTTGTTGAGGTTTTCCACGAGGAGAGATCACTTCTGGAAGTTCCTCTGCAACCCTCATCATTTCCAAAGACAATCGAACGAGAACTTTCTCAAAAAGTGTAGGAGAAGAAGGTTTAGGGAAAAAATGGCTTTCTTCTTCATTCTCCGAAGGGAAGAACTTAATAAGGGAAAATACCTGAGGTAGATCTTCGACCTTCCTTTCAGCAATGGGAACCATTCCCTGCCTTCCCAAAATAGGAAAAGAAAGAGCCTCTTTCACAATAGAAGAAGGTACTTTAACCTGGCCTTCTCCCTCCTTTCCCTCTTCGATTTTGAAGAAAAAAGGGAGCGAGAAGCCTTCTTGGATGGGTAAAAGAAAAAGAGATCCGTCCATTTAAAATTTTAATTCTACAAATTAATCTTCACTGAAAGAATAAAAGAAAGGGCTTTATTAAACAACCCTCTAAAAACCAAACTAATATACAATTAAAATTAATTTTATTAAATTGAATATTAATTTCAAACAGTTTATAATTATAGATTGTTTTTGGAGAATTATTATGTTAAACCCAAGCCAAGCCACTTATTTAAGAAGTGCCAGCTCAACGCACCAGATCTCGATGACTGATCCCGAAGATCTGTTCTCTTGCAGGGATTCCCTGGGCTTGAAAACTCGTTTTGATGCTTTCCTTGAATGGCTTTGCAGCATCCTATGCTCCTCTGCACTTCGAAATTTCAACTACAATAAAGCAATAGGACAAGTAACTGTTGCTGTAAGCGGTACAGAGGGATTTGCTTTGCAACGAGATCCAACTGGTATCATAACAATTAACATTGAGAAAACCCTGGAAGAAAGACAAACGGAAAGACAGGAAAACTGGTTGCAAGGAATGAATCGTGCAACAAATATTCTCGGCACTCGTGTTAGTAATCCTTTTCTAAGAATTTTGATTCAGAGAATCTTTGCAGAAGGCCGAGTCAGTGAATTTGCTCCTACAGAGAATTCTCCTGCCGCTATTCGTGAGGCACAACAGAGACTGTTAAATCACTATAATCGGGAACACTCTAAATGGTTAGATGAACATGGCGCACTTTCTTCTTCAATCAATCAAGCCTTTGGATCAAGAGGAAATTATGCGAATTTGGACTTGTTCCTTTGGCAATATGATCGTTTTGTTGAAGGACTTACTGAAGCGGACAAACAAAAACTCGAAATTCTTTCTCCCCACCAGAGGGAAAGGTTCTTGCACGGCGTATTTTTACGGATTTCTACTCCTTTGATACACCAGAAGCAATTTGATATTCCAGCTTGGGGAAGAGAGTTGCAAAGAGAATTTACAACCAGTGCCGATCGATTACGTGCCTCTGTCTCAGCCATCTGTGCACAAGTACCAGACTTGGCTCGAATTCCTCTACAATGGAGACAGGAAGTAATCCAACACTACGTACCAAGATACATGCAAGATCTAACGATGACTCCAATGGGCTTCTGCCATACTGATGAAGGATTCTTAATGGGTGAAAAAGGAGTCGATGCAGAAAGAGCCCAACAGTGGGGGGCATCTTTGAATGCCAGAGTCCAGAACATTCTTCCTTTGGTCCCCTTTGTAGCAAAAGTAGGACTTCCTATTGAAGAGGTTCCTATGGAATTTCGATTGGGGTTCAAAGACTCCCAGATCCTTCTCAATGCAAGCCCGGTAGGTGGATTAACCACATTGGTCAATGTTTTATGGCTCCCAGATGATGAATTGAATCGAGAGGCAGTATCGATGCATGCAATGATGGGAAAACGTCAAGCGTACATTTTCATAAGAGATTTCTTAAGAAAAAAACGCCCTGACATCGCCCGCTTTGTAGAGCGTGATTTTTCCATTCCTTATGTTCGTCCAGAAAATGAACGACGAGCTCATATGAATGTACAGAAAATGAGAAACGAGATCACCGCTCCCTGGAGAAAAGCTTGGCTCGAACAACACTTCGTTCCCTGGTACGAAGAACATGTCGGTGATGTAGATCCTGAAGTGATCGACAGAATGTCTTTGGATGCGCCCAATTGGCCTTTAGCTTTTTATACACCGGATGGTGTCATGATTCGTCGTGAATTCACAGGACATCACTTTGAAGAAACGATGCATAGTCTTTGGCAAACCTACCGTTTTAATGTAAGACACGCTTGATTTTACTCGTTCCTCCCGGCATGATGCAATTATGCTTTGGATCGATTCGATTTACTTCATTGCCTTGGGCTGTCTTTCCGGATTTTTGGCCGGTCTCTTGGGCGTCGGCGGAGGAATCGTTGTCGTACCGTGCCTGTTTTTGATCTTTCACCTTCTCGATTTTCCTGCTGGAGAACTCATGCACGTTGCCATTGGAACTTCACTTGCTTCCATGATCATCTCTTCCATTTCGGCAACGATTTCACAGCATAAAAAGAAAGCGATTCTTTGGGACCTGATCAAAACTTTCGGTCCTGCTTTGTCCATAGGAGCTGTCATCGGAGCGCTGATTGCACACTATCTTCCAAGCCACTTGTTAGCCAGGATCTTTGGGGTATTTACCATTCTTCTGGCTGTTTACCTATTTCTTCCCAGACCTCCAGAGTTGCACTTGAAAAAGGCAAAGCGTCTCATTATGAGCTTGCTTGGACTTGTCATCGGAACATTGGGCAGTCTGTTGGGAGTAAGTGGTGGAGTTTTTACTGTTCCCGTCCTTTCAGGGCTGGGGGTTCCTATTCGCAATTCAGTCGCAACTTCAACAGCATCGGTCATCTTTACTTCATTGATAGGATCGGTTTCCTTTTTAATTTTGGGATGGGGATTGATTCCCAATAAAGAGACTTTAGGGTATATTTACATCCCTGGTTTTTTGGCGATTGGCATTGCTTCATTAATCGTTGCCCCTTTTGGAGTAAAAGTAAGCCATGCTTTGCCAACGAAAATATTAAGAAGGATTTTTGCTTGTCTTTTGGCTATCCTAGGAATCGCAATGCTCTTTCACTGATTTTGGCTTTCTTGCCTTTTTTGATTTGGGCAGAAGCTTCTATCGGTCCAATCGGTATGTACCGAAATTTCCAGGAAGATCTTCCTTCCCCGCTAAAATCCAAAGAACGCGGTTTTTTGTATGGGGTCGATGCAAAGTATGAGGTACATCTTCAAGACCTTTGGATTCTTGCTACAGGAAGATATTTAGAAGGAAGGACCGATTATGATGGAAGTCTGATCGATCTCGACACTTCTGAAGTGACCCCTTTTGCCTCACAAACACTCAACACCCTCCGGACTGCAGAAGCTGATTTCGGGTTCCACCTTTTTGGAGTGACCCCTTTTGTTGGCTATGGTTATCACCAATGGTCTCGCGAAGCAACGGATAGAAAAACAGGTTATGACGAATTTTATCAGTGGATGTTTCTTGCATTGGGCCTCAATGCTTCCTGGAATCCTATGGAGCGAATAAGACTTGGTATGGTCTTAAAAGCAATGAGGACAATAGATGCTTCGGTTGAGATCACTGAGTGCTTTGATACTCCCCTATCCCTATCCTTAGCAAATCGTTGGAATGCTGAAGTACAACTTCCTGTCCAAATCTCCTTCTCAGATCTAATTACAGGCTCTATGGAAGGGTTTTACCGCCTTGAGAGACTGGGGGCCAGCAAGGAGGCGGAAATCGAAGGAGTCATGATGCATGAGCCCTCCAGCATTTCCCAAAACTTCGGTTTTCTTACCAAGCTCATCTGCTCCTATTAAACTAACACCTTCTATATATCAGACGTTTAAAAAATCTCCTCTTCTTAATCTTATATCTAAATTTTTTAAGTATAATTTTAGGAAAAACAAGGAGATTCTATGTCAATGTTAGCGGCCACTTTATTCAAGCCTGTAAAAGCCAGTATCGGTAAGAGAGCAAAAACACAATACAACCCTAAAGATGACCCCATTTATCAACGGGGTAATGCATTCTTTTCAGCCTATTTGGTCCAAAGAGAAATTACCAAGTTGACCTATGAGGGGCATCACCCCAGAAAAGACCTTCTCAAATGCCTCCTTGAGGGAACTGATCTTAGAGAAAGGACCAGAAGCTCATGTTATCCACCCCTCTCTAGAGGATCGTGAGATTGTAGCTAAGGGCAGGCTGGATGCCAAAGCTGGGACTGGCTTTCAAGCCTTTTTAAGCTAATCAGTGCCCTTTGGCGCCAAAATTAAGTTTGTTTTTCTTTTTCACCCTCCTAATTGCTAATAATCAGATACTTATGATCTGATTGTAAAAATTACTTTACGAAATCTTAATAGAAATTTCATATAATGGATATTGTAGGAAAGTATCCTACACCTCCCATTTTATACCCTTGAGCGATGAGAAGTCTCATCGCTCTTTTTTTGGAATTTTATCCATAAAATTCAAATATTTTGTTTAAGCAAACGCCTGTACTTCAATGATTTGAGCATCCTTAACCCAATCAAATATCTTCTTAATCATTTCTTAATTTTCTTTTCCTATAATAACAATTGTAGGTGTTCATCCTACCCTCTCATTTTATACCCCTGGCGGTAAGTGATTGTACTTACCGCTTTTTTATTGGGTAAAATCCTAAAAATTTTTACACTCAACCCTTATTAGCCTGATAATCAGGCCCTAAAAGCCGAGGATCCATGGAAGAGGACTGTCTCTTTTGTAAATTTGCCGAAGGAATCAAGCCCTGCCACAAAATCTGGGAAAATGATGAATTCTTCGCTTTTCTGTCGATTTTCCCTAATACCGAGGGATTTTCTGTCGTAGCCTCAAAAACCCACTATCCCAGCTATGCCTTCGATCTGCCTGATGACGTTCTTTCTAACCTGATTCTGGCCAGCAGAGAGGTCGCCAAGCTGCTGGACTCCCGTCTGGACAATGTGGGCCGAACTGGCCTGGTCCTAGAGGGTTTTGGAGTCGATCACCTCCATGCCAAGCTCTTCCCTATGCATGGAACGGGTAAATTGGCCAAATGGGAGCCTATCATTGCGCATGTCGACAAGTATTTCGAGAAGTATGAGGGATATATCTCCTCTCACGATTACATTCGGGCGGATGATAAACAACTGGAAAAACTTGCAAGAAAGATCAGGGGCTAGAACCAGCTTCGCGCGGCTCTTTTTTTGTGTGATTTTGTTTCTTTTTTCTCTTTAGTAGGGATCTGATAGTCGATTTCTACGTCGTCAAACCAGTGCACAACAGAATTGTAAAGACCCTTTGCCTTTGAAACCACATAGGCTTCTTTTTCTGTCTGAACCATCCAGATATACGCACCGACAAGAATAACTATCCAGAATGCTTTTCTGATCATTCTTCTTCCCCTTTGACCGGACGTTAAAAGATCTCATTATTTTTTCAAACGAAGAAATAGTTTAAACCCTCGATTTTTCTTTTCGCAAGCAATTCTTCTGTTCTACAACTTCGAATGAGAGTAACAAATCGACAGAAAACAGACTTTCCGATAGGTTTCTTAAAAGTTTCGATGAATAGAAAATATGCATACAACCTGCCTTACTGATTTTCATTCCATCCGTCCCATTCACGAGTCTTTACAACAGAAGACTCTCGATTGGATTCTGAAGGCCCATACGCAAGCAGAAGCTTTGAGTCAGGGAATGGATATCGCCTCTGAAAAAGCTCAGGCCTTTGAAAAGGAATTGAAGGAAAGACTTCTTCGGGTAGGTTGCAAGCCCGATCACATTGCCAAACGGGGACATGTGATCGATGACTTTCTCCATCAAAACTGGGACAAGATGAAAATCTATGTGTTGGACAAGCTCCCAAGTGGGGCTTGTTTGAAAACGAGATTGAATGTATTTGATGAAGTGGTCGACCCTATCTTTGAAGAATATTATCCCGAAGGGGCTTCTCCTCCCGATGATTTGATCCATGCTACTTGCACCGGTTATATAGCCCCAAGCGGGGCGCAGAAAATCGTATCGAAAAGAGGATGGGGAACATCGACGACAGTGACTCATGCGTATCATATGGGATGCTATTCGGCGATCTCATCGATCCGGCTCGCTGATGGCTTTCTATTTAGGAAAAACTCTTCCGACATCATCCATACGGAGCTATGCTCTCTTCATACAAACCCTTCCAATCACAGTCCAGATCAGCTCGTTTCTCAGTCTCTATTTGCGGACGGATTCATTAAATATACTGCGAAAAAGAAGGCAGAGACCGCTCATCTAAAAGTCCTGGGCATTCATGAGGAAATTATCTCAGATTCCACAGAGGCTATGAAATGGAACCTTGCCGATTGGGGGTTTCAGATCTCTTTGGCAAAAGAAGTTCCTGTACTGATTGCCAAAGCCCTGCAAAAGTACTTGGAAAACCTCTGTGCAAAGTCTTCTTTAAGGCCGGAAGATGTACTGAAAAATGCCCACTTTGCCATCCATCCTGGCGGGCCGAAAATCATCAAGTACATTCAACAGTATTTTCGTCTAGAAAATGAGCAAATTGAAAAAAGCAAGCTCATTTTAAAACAGTTTGGTAATATGTCTTCTGCTACTTTGCCTCATATTTGGGATGCGATTTTGCAGGATCCCAAAGTAGATTCGGGAACCTGGATTGTAAGTATGGCCTTCGGTCCGGGTTTAAGCATTTGCGGGGCTTTAATGCAAAAGGAGTGAGTTATGATGTGGTTGTTGGCTTTACTTCCGTTTACTTTTCAAGCCGTCGTCATTGGAGTCGACGAAGTTTACTTTCATTACAAAAGAGGACTTCCCAAATGGGAGAGGATCGGGCACCCGATTGATACATTTAGCGTGTTAAATTGCATGATCTTCGCGCTGATTGTCCCTTTTACTCCCGGCTCATTAAAAGTGTACCTCGTATTAGCCATCCTCTCGTGTTTGATGGTGACAAAGGATGAGTTTGTCCATAAACACTTTTGTCCTGCATCGGAAAGCTGGCTCCATGCTCTATTATTCACTCTTCATCCGATTACTTTGGCCATGGTCGGATTGATCTGGGCTTTTCTTGGAGGAGCGGATCTTCCTTCTTGGATTGCCGTCTTGTTTGATAATAAAATTGCTCTAAAAACCTTCCTATATCTTCAGTCTTTTGCCATGACTGCCTTTTTGTTTTATCAAATCATCTTCTGGAATTTTATATGGAAAGAGAACGTAGCAATCAAACACTGATCAACAATGAATTTTACGATGATCTCAAAGGCGAATGGTACAGTCGTAACGATCATCCTGTTGCTCTTTTGCGGTCTGAGAATAGAGTACGTGTTCCTTGGGTGATCAGCTCGATCCACGACGAGATAGGGAAAAGAGTGCAGGTTCTCGATATTGGATGCGGAGCAGGCTTTCTTTGTAACGCTCTGGCTGAAAAGGGACATAATGTGGTTGGGATCGATACCTCGGAAGAAAGCCTGAAAATCGCGGAAGAGCTTGATGAGACAAAGACCGTTCTCTATCATAAGGCAGACGCCTATAGTCTTCCTTTTGAAGACACCTCTTTCGACGTCGTCTGTGCTATGGATGTGTTAGAACATGTGGAAGAACCTGAAAAGATCATTGAGGAAGCAAGTCGGGTTCTGCGGCCAAACGGCCTTTTTTTCTTTCATACCTTCAATCGAAATCCACTGAGCTATCTCGTCATCATCAAAGGAGTAGAATGGTTCGTTCAAAACACACCTCCGCACATGCATGTCTATCCCCTCTTTATCAAGCCGAGGGAATTGAGAAAAATGTGTAAGAAAAATCAAATCAAAGTCCAAAAGGCTCTTGGGTTTCGCCCACAGATAAACGCATCCTTTTGGAAGATGCTCAAAACAAAAGAAGTACCTGAAGACTTTACGTTTACCTTCTGCCGCAACAAGTTCACAGGGTACTCAGGGTACGGAAAAAAGGTACAATGATTATGGCGCAGATTACTTTGAAAGGAAATATCATTCATACAAATGGCGACATCCCCGGTATTGAAAGCCAGGCAAAAGACTTTGTTCTCGTCGATCAGGAACTGAATGACATCACCTTAGAGTTCTTCAAGGATAAGAGAAAACTGATCTACACCGTCCCCAGTCTCGATACAGGTGTTTGTGCCGCTTCCACAAAGAAATTCAATGAACTTGCCGAAAAGCATGAGAATGCAGCCATCATAGTTGTCTCCGCAGACCTTCCCTTTGCCCAGGTCAGGTTCTGTACTCACGAGGATGTAAAGAACGTCCATACCCTCTCCATGATGCGGTCCAATGATTTTGCCAAGGACTACGGCCTTCTCATCACCGATGGGCCTCTTGAGGGGCTCCTAGCCCGAGCGATCATTGTTCTGAATGAAAAAAACCAGGTGATCTATAACGAGCTCGTTCCTGAAATTGCACAAGAACCCGATTACGAGACAGCTTTAAACGCCTTAAACGGCTAACAATCAACAACTTATTATTTAATTTATTCTTAATTGGAACCTAGTCCTATCTTAATTCCCATCTACTATAATGATAGAAGAGGAACAAAAGGGAGAGGTTATGGTCCAGATTCATACGATATGCCGCCATCCACAGTTTACAGCTGAAATCAAAGACACTCCAACCAACCTCAAAGATCAAATCTTAAAAGATATTCAGAATGAATCTCAGCTCTTAGCTGAAATAAAAGAAGCTTTATTCGACAGCGATACCCCTCAAGGAACTTGGGGCAAGTATAGCGCTCAATGCGATGCTATAGCTGAAGACTTGCATGACCTAAGTCAGAACACCGATGTTCCATCCAATATCAGGAGCCTTTTGGAAGCTGCCGGAAATGACAGTTATAATATCACAGGAAGCGAAACCAACTTATCAAATGTAGAAAAAGCTCAGGATGCGCTGGACAAGCTTTTTCAAGCTCTGCAATCCTAGCGTTCATATTTTGGGTAGTGGGGGATCCAAATGTGACTGTCCACTACCTTCCCAATCTCGGAAAGACTAAAGTCACTTTGCCCTTCTTCAATAGCTACCTTTGCCACTTCAATAGCTATCTCCCGACTGATTTCTCGAATTTTTTCAATAGGGGGAAACAGTGAGGCATGGCTGTCCTTTGCAGAAGGCGAATGCTCCGCAAGAGTTTCAGCAGCCCTTAAGAACATCATTGGTGTCACACGATTTGCCTTTGCTGCAATGACTCCCAGTCCAACTCCTGGAAAAATATAAACGTTATTGCATTGAGCAATCTCATGCATCTTCTTCTTGTATTCCACAACCTCAAACGGACTTCCAGTAGCGATGATCGCTTTTCCCTGTGTCCATCTGATCAAATCCTTCGGTTTTGCCTCTGACTTCTCTGTAGGATTCGATAGAGGAAAAATGATCGGTCTTTCAACATGCGAAGCCATCTCTTTCACGATTTTTTCCGTAAAAGCTCCTTTGCACGTTGAGACTCCGATCAGAACATGGGGCTTGATATTGGGGATTGCTTCATCGAGAGAGATCTTGGACTTGGAAAGATCCCATTCTTCGATTTCTTTCTTTTTTCGTGAGAAGGGTTTTTGCCCCTCTTCAATTTTATCCAGCCCTTCATGGATCAGGCCATGAATATCGAGCATATAAATTTTGAAATAGGCCTCTTCTTCACTCAGCCCTTTTTTCATTAAAACATAAACCAGGTTGCGGGCAATTCCCTGACCTGCAGAACCACCTCCATAGATCACGATTCTCAATTCATATAAATTACATTTGGCTCCGTTTATAGCTGCTAATAGACCCGCAAGAGCACTGGCAGCAGTTCCCTGAATATCGTCATTAAAAGAGAGGATCTGATCCTGATATCGTTTCAATAGAGGGCGGGCATGTTCCCTTCCAAAATCTTCCCATTGTAACAAAACATGGGGGTGATGCTTTTTCAGAGCTTTGACAACATGATCGATAAAAGACATGTACTCACCTTCTGAGACCCTTGGATGCCTCCATCCCAAATAGAGAGGATGCTGTCGAAGTTCTTCATTATTGGTCCCTACATCAATCATAATCGGAAGAGTCCGGGAAGGATGAATTCCAGCAAAAAGAGTATAAAGGCAAAGTTTCCCGATTGGAATGGCCATACCTCCAATCCCCTGGTCTCCCAGCCCCAAAACCCGTTCGCCATCTGTAAGAACAACAACGTCCACTTCTTTTTGGGGAATATTCTGGAACATTGCATCGATTTTATCGACCATAGGATAGGAGATATACATTCCTCTTTGCTGCATGTAAATGAAACTGTATTGCTGTGATGCCTCCCCAACAGTGGGTGTATAAATATAAGGGAGCATTTCTTTTACATGCTTATCGACAAGTTGATAGAACAGAAGTTCATTCCGATTCATTAGGGAAGTCAGATATACATATCTTCCCAGTGCCGTTCTGCGAAGGGAAAAATTCCTGTAATTACGCTCTAGCTGTTCTTCTAAAGTCGATATATGGTAAGGAATCAGTCCATGAAGCCCTAACTCATCTCTCTCTTCTTCCGTAAATGCAGACCCTTTATTGAGTAAGGGAGTATGAAGAATTTGATGCGGGGTTTGGGTAAGCTTTACGATTTCAGCATCTTTATCCATGACATTTCGTTTCTCATAGGAGAGCGTTCTTGTCAAATAGTGGAATTAAGTGTGACGAGTTCTTCGGTACGGAACATCCGATAGACAACAACGATCCATCCGAAAAAGAGGACCATGGTCAACCCTGTAATCATGGGCAGGATTAAAGAGGCAAAGGCAAACTGGAAAAACAGGAGCATAAAAGAAGCTAAAGCCTTGGCCGATCGATAGGCAAAGACATCGATCACAGCCTTGGCCCTGAATTTTTCATCGAGCTTCATTGGAGAGTAAAGAACCTCTCTGATGATTCCAAAAAGGGAAAAATCAATCGCTTTGATAGAGACATATTGGTAGGAGATCATCCCAAAACTGGGAAAAAGAGAAAACAGGGCTGCATTGCTTAAAAAAAGGGCGGGAACGAAGAGATGGGTATTTCTAAGCCCCATAAAGTGCATGAATAAAAAGGCTCCCAAGAACTGAACAGCAACGGTCACAGAACTGATGATACTCCCCAATCGCCCATAATATTGGGTTCTCAAATCGAGATCAGAGATCGATCTTTCCAGGTAGACATTGAACTGATAATCAGTAAGAGCTGTCGTAACTTGCATGAGAATGACCAGAAAGAGGATGAAAGCTAAAAATCGAGATTTTCGGATTAAAGAAAAAGCCTCCTTTGGTCTTGGATCTACTTTCTGAAAGGAAGCATTGGTAATTTCGCTTCTTTTCCAGGCAAAATAATAAGCTGCAAAGGCAATGGAATAGATAGGCAAGGTAAGAAAAAAAAGATTTGCCGATCCCATTTTTACAGACATAAACCCGGGAATGAGGCTTCCGACTACCGATCCTACTCCACCCATCCCAAAAATCAGACCATAGAGATACTTGGCACGACTTGAAGAAATCGTCATATGGATCAAAGACCAGAGCTGTTTGAACATCAGAAGGATGTAAATGTCTTTCCACATGAAATGAAAAAAGGAAAGCTCAGGCCAGTGAGGAAGTAAATAGGCGAATAAAACATTGACTGAAGTAGCAGCTGCAGCAATCGTAAATAATGTTTTTAGACACCCGAGCTTCGGAAGGAATCGATTGTACAGATAAATCACTAAGAAATTCAGAGGGACTGTCAGAAGCCATGCATAAGGGTAGAGTTTCACTGAAAATGTAGTCAGAAAGATCGAAGTGGACGCAGGCCTTGTGACAGAATACTCTGCTGAGATGCAGAATCCGCAAAGCATGACAGCCAACAGAAATTTCTTTTCACGGGACGAAAATCCGGCCAGTTCCCGCGAAATATTAGCAAACATTTTCATGATTTCCACTTTTCTAGAGCATGGACGACGAGCATTTCATATTCTGGCGCAACAAAAATCCAGTTACGACTTGAAGGTGGAACTTTATAAAGAAGCTCAGAACAGTCTTTTGCCTTTTCGAGAAGGAAATGTCTCCGGGCCACAGGAAAGGACCATCCTTCTTCCCCCTTTGGTTTAGAATAGATTTCCCAGACCAGGGCATTCTCTTCTATTTTATTCTTCTTGCGAAAATCCGATAGTTCCTCTTCTGTAATATGAGGGGGAAGAGGAATGACCTTGTAGCGGTCTTGTCTATGAACAATTCTTCTTGCATCATCATGTCCAAAGTGCTTGCGATCTCGGGACGCTTTCAAAAGCTCGGAGATCACATCGATATCGCTCATTTTCAAAAAATCTTCAAGATGAGCAAAATCCTCAGGTTTGAACATTTTTCTCATGAATCTCTTCAAATGAAAATTATAGGCTTTGACAGGCGAATACCTATAGACCCTGCGGTGCATAAAATGTCGGGCTAACAAGAGGGCTTCACAGGATTCAATCCCATTTTCATCGATGCCCAGTTCCAGATCATCTTCATCTCCATCGACTGCAGGAAGGATCCGAAGCATCTCGATCAGCTGCTGATAATCAAAAAGACCGTAGGCAACCCCTGTACATTTGGCATCCCTGAGGAGGTAATCGATTCGGCCTGCCCCGAAAAAATCTCCTGTAATCACAGAGGAGATGATCTTTTCCCAGGCAGTATATTCCCCCTGGTTGAGCTGATTCCATTTGTAAGGACCGATCGCAGCTTTGGCTATGTCTTCGACGAGATCCCTCTCTTCAAGAACTTCAGGAAAGTCTGAGTCTTCCTTTACCTCATTCCAAATCGGGGCCAAATAATCGCTGAAAATGACTTCCTGAGTCCATTTCTCATGCCCTACCTCTCCGAGCAGATCCTTTTCAGCCACATGGGAAAAGGGTGGATGACCGAGATCATGGCACAGCGCCGCCAGTCTAAGCACCTTTCTCCAATAAAAGTATTCAGCCGATCCCTTTCTCGGAACATGCTGAAATACATCAGGTCTAGGAGATTTACAGATTTTATCAAAAATTCTTGTCGCAAGTTCCATCACTCCTAAAGAGTGCTCGAACCGGCTATGGGTGGCGCCAGGATAGACCAGATAGGCAATCCCTAACTGATGTACGTAGTGAAGTCTTTGAAATGGCATCGAATCGATCAGCTTTCTTTCCACCCGGTCGAACCGGATGAACCCATGAATAGAATCATAGATCTTCTTGTCGGCTGCTGATAGAAATTCCTTCACCATAATACTTGAATCACTTTCCCCTCATTATGAAGGCAAAAAGGATTCTTCGCCATAAGAGTCTGGCTCAGGTCCTCAATAGATAAAGAAAGTTTTTCAAATTTTAGTGTGTCGGTCTTGGGTGGCTTTCCCGAATATAGGAGGAAGTCACCTGGACAAACTCTGCTTTCCGCTGAAGCTCTTTGATGTTCCTCGCCCCACCGTAGGTCATCCCGCTGCGTACACCACCGAGAAGTTGGGTGATGAGCTCCTCAGAAGTCTTTTCAACAGGGAGCCAGAAATCAATTCCTTCTGCGACTGTCTTTGCCTTGAGACCACCGTAAAATTCCGTTTGAAAATCAGAACTGGCCTGACCTCTGTATTTGGCCTCGAGACCTTTTCCCTCTTTTGATTTTCTTTTAGGGGCTGCGCTATCAGTAGTCACTGCGAAGAGTTTTCCGATCATGACCGAACTGGCGCCTGCAGCAAGAGCGAGGACCACATCACGGGAATTACGGATGCCACCGTCGGCAATGAGGGGAACCCTGAGTTTTTCTGCGACTTGGGCACACTCGTAGACTGCACTAAACTGGGGCATGCCAAAGCCTGTCACAATCCGGGTCGTACATGCAGCTCCGGGCCCAACGCCTACTTTTACAGCATCGGCCCCTGCATTGACGAGATCGTGATACGCCATGGCCGTGCAGGCATTTCCTGCAATAATCTCGCAGTCGGGGTGACTCTTTTTCAATGCTTCGATATGATGGAACATCTTATCGGAATGCCCATGCGCCACATCGATACAGACACCGGCTGCGCCCATATCGAGAAGCTTTCTTGTTTCCTCGATTCTTTGGATACCGCAGGAAATGAACGTCTTGTCCTGATATTTTTTTACCCAGGCAGCCTGGGTATCCTGATCAGTGAAGCGGTGAAAAATGGGTAAGCTTCCATGGGAGATCAAAAGATCAGCCAGTTCTTCTCCAATAACTGTGTCCATATTGGAAGCAAGGAGAGGAATTTGGACTTTCCTATTCTTTGTCAGCCAAGTTTCCAGATTTGGTTCTGTCCTTGAAGGTATATTATTGAACTGTGGAACCAGAGCCACATCGTCGAAAGTAAAAGCCTGTCGCATGATCACCCTTGAAAAGTTAGAAGAGAATACATTACGATATAAGTCTTATTTTTTCGAGGGTATTTCGACAGGTTCTTATGATCAGCGTCACCATTTTGACCAAAAATAATGAAGACACTCTGGACGATACATTAAAATCGATCCAGGATTTTGATGAGATTATTATTTTAGATACAGGATCCACCGACCGAACTCTGGACATTGCCAAGAAATATCCCAACGTAAAAGTCCATGCAGCAGATTTTTACAACTTCGGACAGTTAAAAAATAAGGCCGCCCGCCTGGCAAGCAATGATTGGATCTTATCTCTCGACAGCGATGAGGAACTTTCTGAAAAGCTGGCAGAAGAGATTCTAAAGGCAAGTCACGAGCTAGATGCAAATGCTGTCCATGCCTTTACCTTTCACAACTATTTCAACGGAAAACACATCCGCTGGTGTGGATGGTACCCTGATTATCATGTACGTCTTTACAACAAGAATGAAACACAGTTTACCACTGCCTATCTTCATGAGAGTGTGGATGCCAAGAAAAAGAAAGTCAAAAAATTCAAGCATCCGATCATGCATAAGTCCTACCGATCTATCGATGACTTTCTGATCAAGATGCAAAGATATACCACCCTATTCGCCAAAGAATATCAGGGAAAGAAAAAGTCTTCCTTTTCCACCGCACTCCTCCATGCTGGATTCAGCTTCTTCAAAAGCTATTTTATGAAAGGGGGGATCTTCGCAGGCAAAGAAGGCTTCATTATTTCCGTCTACAACGCCAACACCGCATTTTATAAATATCTCAAATTGGAAGAGGCCAATAAAGAGTGCTCTTAACCCTCCTCTATCACCGTGTTGGCGACATCAAATATTCAAATTCTTATGAGATGTTTATCGAACATCTCAATCATCTGAAAGAAAATTACCCTATTGTAACACCCGGAGATGATCTTTCTCCCCTACAACTCCAGGTTTGCCTCAGTTTCGACGACGCCTACTATGACTTCTATCACTATCTCTTTCCCCTCATGAAGAAATGGAAAATAAAAGCTGTACTTTCCGTTCCCGTCGGACTCATTCAAAACTCCACGGATCTTCCTTCCCATCAACGGCTAAAAGTCTCCTATCGGGATGCAATGAATGAGAATGTGATTCGATCGAAAGTTCCCTATTGTACCTGGGAAGAGTTGAAGGAAATGGCCCAAAGTGGTCTCGTACACTTTGCGTCCCATGGCTATCATCATAAAAATCTCCTTTCAAAAGAGATCGACCTGGAAAAAGAGATCGTCATCTCCAAGGAAATCCTAGAGCAAAAACTCGAGATTCCCATTCAGACCTTTGTCTACCCCCTGGGCAAATTCGATCAAACGATCCACAAATGCGTCCAAGAATACTATACCTACATCATGCGTATCGGATCTTCTTTCAATCTCAATTGGCAGAACGCAACAGGAGTCATCTACCGGATCCAGGGAGACTCTTTGACAGCGAAAGACTCCCCTTTCAAATTCCAGAAATGGCCTTCCTATTTTTGGTTCTACCTTCTCAATACCCCCCGCAAGAGATAAACCTTTTCTAAAATTGGCCGATCCTTATTATCCAGATAAAGCGGGGGTTGCGAATTATGACCGAAGACAAGAAGAAGAGAATCATCATCCTGGGCGGTGGTTTTGGCGGCATCTATACAGCGATGCACCTCGAAAAACTATTAGGGAAGATCCCTAATTGGGAAATCCTTCTGATCAACAGGGAAAACTATTTCGTCTACCAGCCGATGCTGGCTGAAGTAGTCGGCGGATCAGTCGGCATTCTCGATACCGTCAGTCCCATTAGTCGTCTTCTTCCCAGATGCAGGCTTGTCATGAGAGAAATCGAAGAGATCGATCTTGAGAAGAAACAGGTCGTCGTCAGTCCAAAATTCACCCATAAATCCCGTGCGTTCAGTTATGACCATCTGGTCCTTGGCCTGGGAAATGTGACCGATTTTCGCGGTGCCACCGGGCTTCATGAGCATGCCCTGCCCTTCAAAAACCTCGCAGACAGTCTCCGTATCCGAAACCATTTCATCGACGTCATGGAAACTGCTCCCATTGTAAAAGATCCAGACTTGAGAAAACGGCTATTGACCTTTGTCATCGGTGGAGGAGGCTTTTCAGGTACAGAGGTTGTCGCAGAGGACAATGACCTTGTTCGCAAAATGGTAAAAAAATCAAAAGACATCGATCCCAAAGAAGTTCGGGTCATTCTAGTCCATAGCAAAGACAGACTAATGGAAAGAGAGCTTCCTGAATCGTTGAGTCGATATGCGGAAAAGATCCTGAAAAAAAGAGGGGTAGAGATCCGTTTTGGACAGAGGCTCAAAGTGGCAACTCCTCAAGACGCTGTTTTGGACACAGGAGAGAAAATTGGAAGTAAAACGATTATTTCCACTGTTCCCTCTTCTCCAAATCCCATTATAGAGGCCGTAAAGCTTCCTCAGGAAAGAGGGAAAATCAAAGCCGATGCGACCATGCTAGTGGAAGGTTCCGATCATATTTGGGCCATTGGAGATTGTGCAAAGATCACCCTTGAGGATGGAACTATCTGCCCGCCAACTGCACAGTTTGCGATAAGAGAAGCAAAAGTTTTGGCCAGAAATATCGTTGCCAAAATCAATGGGAAGCAGACCAAGCCATTCTTCTTTAAAAGTATCGGAATGTTAGGAGCGCTTGGCCACCATAGCGCTGTTGCTGAACTATTCGGAAAAATCAGATTAAGCGGTCTATTAGCGTGGATCATGTGGCGAGGAATTTATTGGGTGAAACTTCCCGGATTGGACCGAAAGATCAAAGTGGCCTTTTCATGGATGCTCGATATGATCTTTCCAATTGAAGAAGTACAACTACAAACAGCGCCTTCACAGGGAATTGCAAAGCTTCATTTTGAAAGCGGAGAAGTGATCTTCCATGAAGGAGATGTGGGAGATTATTTATACATCATCACTGAAGGCTCTGTCGATATCGTCAGAGAAATGGAAGGAAAAGAGCAAATCATCGCGCACTTGGGAAAAGGAGAATTTTTCGGAGAAGTAGCCCTTTTGAACCAAAGAACACGGACAGCAACTGTCCGCTGCAGCGAACCTACTGATGTCCTTGCCCTGCGTAAAAGCGACTTCGGTGTCCTGATTGCGAACTTTCGCGATCTACGAGACACCTTTGAAAAGACTGAAAAAGAGCGCAGATTCCCAGAAGATAAGGGCTTCAATAAGGCTTCATGATGGAAGAGGAAAAAGCAGACTCTAAGCCGCTGATTACTTTCGTCATTCTATTCATGACTCCTCTACAGGGAATGGGAATCGATATTTATACCCCCTCCCTTCCTCATATCGTACAATATTTTTCCGCAGATCCATTCTATGTAAAACTGACTTTGGCCGTCTACCTTCTCGGTTATGGAATCGGGCAACCCTTTTTCGGTACTCTTTCCGATTCCAAAGGAAGGAAAAACCCTTTTTTCTGGGGCATGGTCTGCTATGTGATCCTGACCATGCTTTGCTCCTTCTCCCCAAACATCACAACCCTCATCGTCCTACGTTTTCTGCAGGGAATAACCATTGCTGCCTGTGGGACCATTACAAAAACGATACTCACAGATTCATTCACAGGAAAGATGCTCGCAAAAAAATCAACCTATCTGACAACCGCTTGGGCCCTTGGCCCAATAGTCGCCCCTGCGATCGGTGGATATCTTCAGTTCTATGTTGGATGGCAGGCCAACTTCCTGTTCCTAGCGGCCTATGGATTACTAGGACTTGTCTTCATCCGTTTTCTCTTACCTGAGACCAATGAGCACATGATCCCATGGAACCTGAAAAACACACACAAAACTTATTTGGAGATCCTCGCCCATTTTATCTTCATTGGAGCCGTAATCTGTATGGCGCTTGTCTACAGTCTGATCATTCTCTTCAACATCGTCGGGCCGTTTGTCATTCAAGAGGTTCTGAAATTTTCCTCGATCACTTACGGACATGTTGCCTTCGTTATGGGATTTGCCTTTTTCCTAGGAACCCTCTCGAACCGGTTCATGCTCCACAAAACGGATCCCCATCATCTGATTCCATTAGGTATCGTCGTTATGTTGCTTAGCAGTATAGCCATGATCTTCTTCGCAGTAGCTATGCCCGTGAATCTCTATATTCTAATCATCCCAACATTCATTACGCTTTATGCGTCAGGATTTGTTTTTCCCAACGCAATGGGAAAGTGCCTTAGCCTCTTTCCCAAAAGAGCCGGGTCGGCAAGTGCTTTAATGGGTTCCTTGTTCATCTTCGGAACCGGGATTGTGGCCGCTTTCGGATCACTTCTAAAAACAGAGTCTCTCCTTCCCTATGCCTTCGCCTACCTAGGCCTTCAGATCATTGCATTCCTCATCTACTGGTTCATTTTCCGAAGAGGACTGAGAAACACTGTGTAAGGTTCTACAGATCCTGGGAAGAGAAACTAAACCAAAAGAAGAGCTCCACATGCTGCCGTACAGCCAACCCCACGCCAAAAACCAGCATCATTTCCCATACAATTTTTAAAACACTCTCCAAACTCTTTAGCGCCAGCTTGAGCAAGAGAAAGACTTGCTAGTGCAAGCAATCCTAATCCAAAAAGAACAGGTGGTTTCAGGTTCATACTCTGAATTCTTGAAGCCACAGAAGGAAGTTCAGCAGAGAACCTATTCGTTTTTTCTTGAGGGCTCAAAAGTTGAGTAGCAGCCCCTGTAGTAACACTTGAAACAAACATGATTAACCTCATTTTTCGAAAAAGCTTGTCATGGACAAATACTTTTTTTCAAGAAACAAAAGTGATTGTTTTTACAAAACTCTATCCATCTCTATACATTTATTGTCACGCACAAAAGATCCACTTTGTAAATTCGCAAAGCTCTTATGAAAATAGATCAAGAAGCAAAACGCCTATGCGTCCACAGTTCCTTCCAATCCTCGAAACAACCTGGCCTTCATTCTTTGTTCTTCGAACCCCCTAACTGCTTTCGCCAATAAAAATTCGACTCGTTCTGATGAAGGCTGTTCATCTGTATAAGGCGTCGCTCCCAACGCGGGATCTCCAGAATACTCCTCCGGATCTGGAAATGAACGAAAATGATGACGACTTAATGAACAATCAACGGGAAACGTAACAGACATTTTTTCTCCTCCTTACTAGGGCTATCGAAATGAGAAGCTTTGCAAAAGATGGTGCTAAAAAAATTGGCAAATGTTGTACAACTATCTATGAAATAGATCAAGAAATAACCGACACGGGAGTGTCATGTTTGACGTAGCAATTCATTCTGTCTTGCTCTTTCCTGAGCCCTTTGGACCCCTCTCTCGAGCATACGTTCCAACTCCTCAAAACTAGGCCCTTCTTCATCGTTAAATGGAACAAGACGAAGGATTCCATCGCCATTAGGCAGCTCTTGGATTTCAACGTTGTCTTGTGTCCCCGCTTGATCGGGAATAGGTGCATCTGAATAGGAATTTAAAGATCTAAGAAATCGATCTAAGTCTGAAAGAGGTTCAACAGCCATTGGATTCTCCAAATGGGACAATAGTTAAACCTCCTTCTTAGTTTCGTTCAAGAAAAAATTATACGTATTCTCTATACTTTCTCACGGTTGGAGGAACTGAATCGGTGACCAGCCAATTAAAGTGGGAACTTTCTGCATCGAAGTCCATTCCCAAACCTCCATAATATTTAAATGCCCCTGAAAGTGGCGTTGTCTTATACTCTGGTTTTCCTGTGGATTGGGCCAATTTGTATGTCGCATACATAAGAGCCGTTCCTGCTCCACGGGTCACTTTATCAGCCAGTTCATCAGGAACTCTTCCATGCATCTTTATATTCCAAGAAGCGGAAATCAAAGCCCTTAAAATAGACATGGTCTCCCTTGATTTGCACCGCACTCATGGCTTGGGGTACATTCGACGTTCTATCGACCAAAATATATGGAATGATAGTAAGATCTTCTAAAGACTCTTCACTCGCCTTTCTCATATATCCCATCACCGTATTGTATTTGCTATAAGTTTCCCGATCTTCCAGAAAGTCACCCATTCTTTCTGCCGACTCTGCTTTCCTGCTTCGAGAATCCCCCAATCGATCGGATATAGTCTCTTTCCAAACTCTGTTTGTTGCAGACAAGAGTGCAAAATTCTCTGGAGTTAGCCGTACGAGTCTGTATGGTTTTTCTGGTACTCCCATAGTTGGAAGACCTTCCCCCATCTGCACCCTGGGTGCAGCATCTACTCTTAGTGCCATTTCTTCTTCCCCATTGTTAATTGGTTGGCTACAAATATGTTACATGCTTTTTAGAAAAAATCAATGAAAACAGCTCCTCCAAACCACTTTCCAGTTCAGTCGATTTTCTCCTCTGCAATTCTCCAAAATCTTTGGAAATCAGCCACTTAACCCCTCATTACATAATCATCTCATTCTGTGATGCTTAGAAAAATACCTACTTGTTTTGAAAAATTACTACTAACCTATCCAAAACAAAATCAGGAACTTACAAAAAACTATCAACTAATTTATTTGACTCATAATTAAAGATTTGATAAAATTTACATTAAGGAACGTTGTAAATTTTGACGATCCGATACTAAAGATGCATAAGCATTATAAAATAAAATGAAGGGGGGAGGAATCCTATGGTTACAGCAGTTGGATCAAATCAAGCAGTATATGAGGCTTCAGCAGCAGATAGTAGACAAGATCTATACAATGAAGCCCAGAAGCTTTGGAATGAGTTGAATCAGGGCACACCTGTTTCTCAATTAAGTCAGACACAGCTCGATGAGCTAAAAAAACTGGCTGATGAAACAGGATCAAGAGCTTTGCAACAAGATGTTCAAAATCTACAAGATCTTAAAGACAGTGGGCACGGATCACCTGCAGACTATCAAAGAGGTCTTGAGCAGATTATGAACGACATCAAGCGCGGAAGATAAGACCAATCTTATCTTTCTACGCCCCGGTCCAGCCGGGGTCGAGTCTGCATAATTTGGGGGGAAGAAGAATTATGCAGACCGCCAGGGGTATTTAAAAGAAAAAGCATAATGACAACAGCAGAGATCCAACAACAGGTTTTTCCTTCACATGGGGATCGTTCGCCACCTGCTCCTGCGAGTCAGGTGTTGAACAATCCTCGTTTGGCTGCACGCATACTTGCGCATGGCGAAGAGATCAATATGCAAAAGTTTGCGGTCACATCAAAAGGCATGCAACGATCTGTTGCATGGGTCAGTGAAAAATCTCCTGAAATGAGAGAGAGATGGGAAGATCCCATCGGTGATAAGATTCGTCATCGTCGATTTAGAGAAACGGAAATTCCCTATTCTCATTTTAATAGGGATGCAGTAGGCGTGACGAAGAATCACATCGTCATGAGAAATTTAGCGATCAACTGGAAGAAGGTTTTAGGTTTTGGCGTTCTCGCATTAGTTCTTTTGCCATTCACAATATTGGGAATGGGAAAGCTCATTATCGATAGCGTCGATTGGAAAAAAGAAGTCATTCAATGTTACGACCGATCATCCAAGAAAAAAACAGGAGCAATTGACTCTCTTAAAAGGGACCAATTTTTTACTGATGAGGACTCTATCTATGTTTACGACAAGGATAAGAACATCAAAGTCTACGATCCCAAAAGCCTAGAATGCCGATTTACTCTAAAGGCACCCATTGGGAAGATCGAAACAACACAAGATGCCATCATTACCAGCTCTTCAAAAGGAATCGAAATAAGGGATAAAAAAACTGGTTCTCTCCGATCTCATATCCCTGCAACAGAGGATATAGTCAAAAGAGGTCGTGATCGTGACAGACACATTGAGTTCTATATAGCTGGAGATCGCATCGTGATTCCTGGATCAGAACAGACGTATTCTCTAGCTGTGGATGGCGGACCACTAGAAGTTCATGATATAGTCCTTCAAAAGGATATCTACATCCAGGAAAATCACTTTGCAGATAAAACACCAGAGGGTCTTCTACGCATCCATCATCCTTTGGGAACCATCGTAAAAGAAATACAACTCCCTGAAGGAGCAAGAAACGTTATTCTGTTGGCCGATGGAGTCGTCTTCATCAAACGAGAAGGATCGCAAGATATTGTCTGCAAGCAGAAGTTTGATTCAATTGAGACAGAAGTTGTCCATCGTGGCAGCTATCTTAATGATATGAAAGCAGTAGGAAATTTTCTGTTTATCCGGAGCGCCAGCTCATATAATGGTCCAATAAGAGTCATCCATCACAAGGCAAAAGAAGAAGTCCCTATTCAGACCGATCTCGGCTACACAGGCGACCTTTCTGCATCGACAAGAACACAATCCGTTCTCATGCACAACGTCCTTTGGGACCTTTCCTAAACATCCCATAGAGTAAAAATAGATTGATACATAGTTGATATTTTCTTCTTTCCTTGATTATTCAAGTTGCTCTGAAAAATATTGGGTCAGATATAGCGCACCAATCATAGTAGTCCCTAAAAGTAGGTATTTTCCCGCTACTTTTACTCTTCGAGAGATTTCTATATCCAGGATATCGAAAATTTCGTTATTACAAAATAAAGCCTTAACAAACAAATCGAGAATGGGTATATCTCTGATCTTTTCATGTCTCACAAAAAGCTCGATTATCTTCAAATCTCTCTTTTCAATAGCCTTGCAAAATAGAGAATAGAAGGTTCTCTTATTCATAGACTTTACTCGCGGATCTTCTAATATACACTTCACAATTTCACTTTTTCCATTCCGAACCGCTATCTCTAATAGCGCATCCAGTTCACCAAATGAAATAGGAGAGCGAAATAGCAGGATCTCGAAAATTTTATGGTACCCTTCACTAGCGGCAATATATCGTCCATGCGAGATAGATTGAAAATTGATTCGATGAGAATTTTGCTCGGGATCAAGTAGATAACTGATAACATGAGGTTGATTACTTATTAAAGCTATAAGAAAGGCCCATTTAGCAGGCTCGGAGTCATTAATCAATGGCTTAAGAGTTTCTAAATCTCCATTAAATGCCGCAAGTTGATATTCTTCCCCTCGAAGATCAATCATGACTTGTAGAGTTTCAAAAGCCTTCTCTTCAATAACATAATAGAGCACATCTAAATACGTTTGATCAGAAATTTGATAGGAATTCTGCTCAGGACTTAATAGAAAAGCAACAATATGTGAACGATTATTCATCGCAGCAAAGTACAAAGCTCGTTTAGCAGAATCAGCATCAGAAATAGAAGACTGCAATGTGATAAGATCGCCGTTAAAAGCAGAGATCAAGTATTCATTTCCCTGAAAATCGATCAGCAATTCTGCTTCAGGTGGTAAAAATCTAATATTAGCCATAAGGAAATTTAAAGTATTATATTGTCTCCGCACAAGCCTCGCATTGTTTGGATCATTCAACCATTCTCGTATTTCATCCGGAGTTTGAGGAGCAGAAGGAATCGCTACTCCCTCCGAGCATAAATTCCATAATTTAATTAGGTTAATATCTTCAATAATCTTCTCTAATGTTAGAGCTGATTTTGGATCAAAGACATTCTTGAAACTATGAGGAGCATCATATCCAAGGCTTAAATGAAATGTGCTATCCATTAACTTCAGTATTTGAATGTATTCATCGACAGTCAAATGAGTGATATTTCGAAGAGACAAATTCCCTCCTTCAGATTCTGCTGCAAGTCTTTGAAGGTGGGTTCCAGCAACTGAGCCAGGATCGGTTCGATTCCACCTTGCGGTAGTTTCTAGATGCAATTTCGACAAATGTTGATTATAGACCACATCTTCTGCTTCAATACCCCTTATAGAAGCTCTGAATGGCATTTCTTCAGATGGGTCTGTAGTTTCCAGTAATTTCTGCCCACACTGATGGACTAGTGATATAGGTTGATATGTAGTTGTCATCTTCTTCTCCCTCTACAAATAAAACTTATCGAACTATTATATCAAAATATTAACTTTAATTCAATTAATTACTTAAAACAAAGAGTTAATTATGAAATTAAACCATTAACAATCAATAATTAATACTACCTGCCTAAGTAACAGCGAATCAGGAAAACCGATCGACTTGAGCTCTGAGATAATCTTGATGAATTACCGCAAACCTCTCCATAAGAGGTTCATTGAACTGCTCCAACAACGGATTTTTCTTCTCGTCTCCCAATACAACTCCATTGCTAATGTTCTGAAGGATCTTAGAAAAAACGATCATGATCGACTGCTTTCTGGGATCAGCTAGAAAAACAGGATTGGAACAGAGGAAAGGATTGATTACCCTCAGAAATAGCATTTCTCCTAGAGAAATCAGAACAAAATCAGGATTGTATCGTTTCACGATATTTGCTCGAACTCTTAGCAATCGAGCACAGAGCTTGGGAAGAGGAGTAGAATAGAGGTGGGACAAAATAGTAGTGGCAAAGGCAATGAATGCTTCTGCTTCATCTTTCTTTGAAAGATCGATTTTTCCCTCTCGAATTCTCATTTTTTTTAACTCATGCAGCACTTTATGCTTAAGAGTCTTAAAAAATCTCTTTTTTGTAAGAATTTGATGCAGATAGGCACGTGTGAGTTTTGAAACAAGAGAGTCTTTTCTAAAGAGGATCGCCGAGTCTGTCGATATAGAAAGTTCAAATTCAGTGAGAGGAGAGATGGCAAATAATACAGTATGATTTTTTGAGCAAATTCGAAAGAGCTCAGAAACAAACTCCTCACCCATTTTTTCTGAAAGATACCATACGCAAGGTGAAAGATCCCTATTAGCTACTAGAAATGCTACTTCATAAAAAAAGTCCTTTTTGCTGATTTCAACTTGTGGGGCATCGATCTTAGCATAGAGCTCAGCTAGAACGAATGCTATCTTCCTAGGATCGGTACGATAGTATTGATTGCAAAGGAATCTTGCAACCGAGTACCTGTGTCTTCTAGGAGTAAGAAATTCCCTTTGAACCACTTCTAAAAGATCTTCAGAAGCTACTTTCGTCTCCTTTTTTTCTACACAAGCCCTAAAACTTTTGGCCCGTACCATCTCTTTCTTCTTTGGAGACAGTCTTGGAGTAGCATGTCTGAAACTCGTTACTTTTCTCATACGGGAGATTTTATTGATCCCTTTCCCCCTAGGAGAAGCCCCCTGCCCGTGTTTTCTTTGTGGAACATTGCCCCCCATGGATAATTTTTCTCGCCTTACCTTTGTAATCCTTTCATCCGAAGGACTCGAAGTTTTTTCCATCGCTCTTCTCGAAACTTTCCGAGTCCTTCTTGCTCTTTGACGAGTTCGTGGAGAAATAATAATATCGACAGAAGAAGGAAGCTCTTGACCAGATTGAAATCCTGAAAGAGGGGGAATCTCTAGAGATTCATCCTCTTCTTCATTTTTTAATTTTGACATCTCGAACATAGTAGTGGAACGGTTTCGGGAAGCAGGTTGAACTTTGCCATCTTCTTCTACTACTGCATGCTTTCCTTCCCAATTGAGAGTTGATAAACTCCTTTGCGTTTGCTCAGGTGAAGAAGACATAACAACTTCAAATCAAAAAAACTAAAAAAAGATTTACATTTTTGACATACATCGCTCTTTTGGTTCAATCTATTTCAGAACAATCTCAAAAGACATGGAAAGAGGAAAACCATATTCGAAGCTACCCTCTGAGGTAGTCCAACCGCTTTTGAATTACCTTCCACCACGAGCAATCATTTGATCAGATGCATAACCATAGGCTGCGAAAAATCCCACACCTCCTAAAAGGCCGACTAGTGTGCTACTCCACCATGGCTATCGGAATGTATGGACTAACAAAAACTCCCAAAAGAATTAACGGAAGAGCAATCGCTCCCACAACAACAGCAGTGCCAATAATACCTACTGCAACTCCCTCATAATCTATTTGTTTCTCTGGCTTGATTTTTTCCGCTCTTCCTTCTAGTTTTTTCCCCTCATGATGCTGAGGTAAAGAGGCTTTATCAGAGAATACTTGAGCAGTTTGGCTCTCTCGTGAAGAGCTGTTCAAATCATTTGCTGCAAAATCACTTTGCTGGATTCCGTCTAAAGTCGTCATTTGAACTGACATTTTATTCCCCCCCCTAAAGGATTCAGAATATTCAAATTTTTCTATGCACGACGAAGGCAATAGCCAAAGGCTCTGACTGAGGAGTAAAGAGGAAAAGTTGGATGTTATGAATCCTTTCTGAAAGAGATAAGCAGCTTGAATAGCTGGCTATTAGCGGCACTCGGATTCGAACCAAGGACACGCGGATTATGATTCCGCTGCTCTAACCAACTGAGCTATGCCGCCCCGGAAGAAAAATAGCGGGAGGAGGATTCGAACCTCCGACCTTTGGGTTATGAGCCCAACGAGCTAACCACTGCTCCATCCCGCGATAAATTTAAACCAAGATGATAAACTGCAAAGGATTTATTCTCAAGGTGAAAAGAGAGGCGATACCGCTTGCCAGGTGCATTGGACTCCTGCAGATAGATTTTGAGTAAGCCGTTTCGTATTCTGTTTCATCCTATTACGAATCTCTGAGCTTTCTAAAAACTCTCTTACTTTACTTTCAAATGATTCTATGGGGACTTGCTGTCCAGCTCCGGATGAGAGAACTTCTCCTTCCAGCTCTTTTTGCGCCTGCATATGAGGGCCGAAGAAAACGGGGGTTTGGTAAAAGCAGGGTTCAAGAATATTATGCCCTCCGATCTTGTTTTGAAAACTCCCTCCCACAACGGCAAGAGTACTGAGCTGAAAACAAACAGGAAGAAATCCCATGCGGTCGACGAGAATAAGATCTTTGACCTCTTTACCAAGAGAGCTGAGCGTTGAGAAAGAGAAGCCTGCTTTTTCTAAGGCTGTTTTTACGGTAGAGAAGCGTTCGGGATGACGGGGAGCAATCAAGACCTTCAGGTGTTTGAACTTTTCTCTGAGTTTTTGAAGTCTATTCATCAACCAAAGCTCTTCCGGCTGATGGGTAGAGGCTAAGGTGATCACGGGGTCCCCTTCGGAAACTCCCAGCTTCTCTTTCCATGAAGCCAGTTCTTCTTTCGAAGAGGTTTGAGGAGAATAGGAAAACTTAAGGTTCGAAGTGATTACGATCTTAGATGGATCGATTCCGATGGAAATGAACCTTTTTTGATAGTTCTCGTTCTGTACACAAAAGAGGTCGATGGGAGAAAAAAGTTTTTGGGAAAAGGCTGAAATAATTCGGTAGAAAAAAGTAGACCTTTCTGACAGCTTTCCGCTGACCAGAGCAATCTTGGCGCCTGCTTTTTTTGCGTAGGTTAAGAAATGATACCAAAAGTCAGTCTCAACCAAAAAGACATAATCAGGCCGGGCTTTTTTAAGGAGCTTTTTCATGGTCCATGAAAAGTCTAGGGGAAAGAAAATGGCCTGATCGACATCGGCTATTTTCAGTGCCTGTTCATGACCCGTTTCTGTAACTGATGAGAGTAAAATATAAGCATCGGGATACTCGGCCCTTATCTTTTTGATAAAGGAAATGGCCGCCTTGGTTTCTCCAAGAGAAATGGCATGGACCCAGACGAGTGGTTTTTCTGAAGTATGATGAATTTTAGGGAGAGACCATCCAATTCGTTGGAACACATGTTTTCTCTCTTTTTGCCGTCGGGCCCATTGGTAAAGTCTTTTGGGAAGAATGGAAAGAAAAGCGATTGAGAGAACTAGATTGTAGAAAAAAGAAAAGATCATTTCACTACGAGGTTCAATAATCTGTCCGGCACATAGATCACTTTTGCTATTTCCCCCGTTAGATACTTTTGGGCTTGAGGCTGCTCCTTCACAAAGTTGAGAAGCTGCTCCTTAGTCTGTCCTTTGGGAAGTTCCCATTTCCCTCTTACTTTTCCATTGACCTGTAAGATATACATAGCCGTGTCATCGACGAGATACTTTTCATTCACTTGAGGAATCGGTGCGTAAGCAATGGTTGTCTTTTCTCCAAGGTGTTCCCAGATCTCTTCAGAAATATGAGGAGCAAAAGAAGAAAGCATTTGAGTCGCCATTTTCACAGCTTTTTTAGGATATTTGCCAAGGGGAGAAAAATCATTGAGAAACTCCATCATATGGGCAATAGCTGTATTGAACTGCATTCCTTCGATATCTTCCGTTACTTTCTTCACCAAACGGTGCGCCAACCGAAGCCCCTCCTCTGAATCTTCTTCAGTGACCTTGTCAGATAGGGCCATTTCATAAAATCGTTTTAAAAAACGCCAGCAGCCATTGACAGCATCGGTATTCCAAAGCTTTTCCTTATCAAAGGGACCCATGAACATTTCATAGAGACGCAGAGCATCAGCACCGAATTCTTCAATGATCTCATCAGGAATGACACCGTTGAGTTTCGATTTGGACATCTTTTCATGGATTTCAATCAGCTCTTCACCCGTATCGGGATCGATGTTTTTTCCGTTTTCCTTTTTCACTTTTTCAGGAGAAACGTATCCGCCTTCCTTCTTTTTAAATGCAGGAGCGTGGACGAGCCCCTGATTCCGGTAGGTTGGAAAAGGCTCAGGAGTGTGGACAAGCCCGCAATCATAAAGAACCTTGTGCCAGAAACGTGCATACAACAGATGAAGAACAGCATGCTCTGCTCCCCCAACATATAAATCAATCGGCATCCAGTAATTTTCTGATGATTGGCTCCAAGCCTCTTGATCGTTATGGGGGTCGCAAAAACGAAGATAATACCAGCAAGATCCGGCCCATTGAGGCATTGTATTTGTTTCCCTAAATGCTTTCTTACCTGTTTTAGGATCTTTGATCTCCACCCATCCCTTGACTTTTGCTAAGGGGCTTTCTCCAGTTGGAGAAGGTTTATAGTCTTCCAGAGTGGGGGGACATAAAGGGAGTTCATCAATCTCGAGCGCTCGAGTAGCGCCGTCTTCAAAATGAAGGACTGGTATTGGTTCCCCCCAGTAGCGTTGTCGTGAAAAAAGCCAATCCCTAAGCTTGTACTGGATTGACCGCTCTCCTTTCTTCTTCTCGACGAGCCATTCGATCATTTTTTCCTTAGCATCAGCGATGTTCAATCCATTGAGAGAAAGATCTTCGAAAGAACTGTTGATGCAAGCCCCATCCTCGGTCCAACAGTATTTGCCATCGAATACTTTTTTTCTGATTTCTTCATCATCGGTATCGGGATCGTAGACACAAACAATAGGAAGGTCGAATTTAGTGGCAAACTCAAAATCCCTTTCATCATGAGCAGGAACGGCCATTACAGAACCTGTTCCGTAATGGGCGAGGACATAATCGGAAATCCAAACGGGGACCTTCTCTTTGGTGATCAGATGATATGCAAAGGCGCCTGTCCAAACTCCAGTCTTATCTTTGGCGAGATCGGTCCTTTCCAGATCGCTTTTCAGTGAGGTCTGTTTCTTGTAATTTTCTACATCTGCACGTTGCTCAGAAGTTGTGATCCGTTCGATGAGTGGGTGCTCAGGTGCTAAGACAAGATAAGTAGAGCCGAAAAGTGTATCGGGCCGGGTTGTAAATACAGTGATTGCCTCTTCGGTTGTTGTCTCGACAAAGGTGACTTTGGACCCAATGCTTTTTCCGATCCAGTTCACTTGAAGCCGCTTTAAATGTTCCGGCCAGTCCAAATGTTCCAAATCCTTCAAGAGGCGCTCTGCATAGTCTGTAATACGGAGCATCCATTGCCTCAAAGGCCTTCTTTCAACAAGGAACCCACCCTCTTTGGACTTTCCATCCTCTACTTCTTCATTAGCCAAAACGGTTCCGAGCTCAGGACAGAAATTGACATTGATCTCAGCCTCATAAGCCAGCCCTTTTTCGTAGAGCTTCGTGAAGATCCATTGAGTCCATTTGTAATACTTCGGTTCGCTTGTCGCCAGCTCCCGATCCCAATCATAACTAAACCCTAGTTCCTGTAATTGGCGTCTGTACGTATCGATGTTCTTTTGGGTAGTGATTGCAGGGTGAGTGCCTGTTCGTATGGCGTACTGCTCAGCAGGAAGACCGAAACTGTCCCATCCCATGGGATGGAGAACATTGAATCCTTTCTGCCTCTTATACCTTGCCAGGATGTCTGTGCCTGTATATCCGGTTACATGTCCGACATGAAGACCTGCTCCCGAAGGATAGGGAAACATGTCCAGAATATAATATTTGGGCTTTTCATTGATTTCGGCTTTGAAAGTCTGGTTTTCTTTCCAAAACTTCTGCCATTTCTTTTCTATTTTTTGATGATCATATGTCATAGCAATAGCTGAGAATTATAGTTAGCGCTGAGAAAAAAAGAAAGGTCTTAAAATATTTCCTAGACCGTTGTCTCTTCTAAAATCTCTGGTTCAACCCACCTTCCATGTGCCTTGATCAGATCGACCAACTTTTCCACGGCCTCCGAGTGAGGAATATTCCTCTCCACACATGTCTTACCGACATAGAGGTCGATCATATCGGGTTTTGATCCAACATAGCCAAAGTCAGCATCTGCCATCTCGCCTGGACCGTTGACAATGCATCCCATAATGGCAATTTTGACGCCAGGAAGGTGTTCCGTTTTTTCACGAATGCCTTTAGCGACATCCTGAAGATCGAACAGAGTTCTGCCGCAGCCTGGGCATGAAATGAATTCAGTCTTGATCGTTCTCATGCGGCATCCCTGAAGGATACTAAAGCTGAGAGAAGAAAGGTCTTCGAGGTTGCTCTTTGACTCGATGCAAATCCCTTCGCCAAGCCCATCAGAGAGAAGAGCACCTATCTCACTTGAGGAGCGAATGATGAGATCATCAGTGGGAAGATCATAGGTAAACGAGAAAAGGACGGAAAGGGACAGGTTCTCCTTTCGAAGCCATTCGAAAAACCTTCGGGCATGAGCAACAAAATGATCTTTAGGTCGAAATAAAATAAAAACAGGATCGATTTCTTTCAGTTTTTCCCAGTTCTCTTCTTCTCCATTCACTTCAACTACATCAGGCGTCTCACAGTTCTGGAGAGGCTCAACAAGGAAAGAATAGGAACTTTTCTCTCTTGAAAGAATACCCACTCCGATTTTTTGGAGTTTCACCAGGATCTCTTCTGCCGCTTTGGGAATGGAATCGATGAAGATGGCATCAACAGTTGAGAGCGTCTTCTCAGGCTGATTGAGCTGCACTTTGCAACCGATTTGGGAAAAGAAGTCAGGCTTCATCAGATCTTCTTCAGATACTTTTAAAAGAACAGAACCATCCCGATGAAGAGGCTCCTTGATGGAAACAGACCTTCGGATGTGATCCTGGAAGTCTCTTGTTGTCTCTTCGAATGCCTTAAAAGATTGCTCCTTCCAATTTTCGTAACTTTGAATAAGTCGTTTGCAAGGATCAATTTCTTTCCAGGGGTCTTCTGTCAGAGATACCCTGATCGTATCACCCAGTCCATCGAGCAGTAGTGAACCGATCCCGATGGAGGACTTCACTCTTCCGTCTTCCCCTTCACCAGCTTCAGTGACTCCTAAATGGAGTGGATAATCCCATCCTAACTTCATCATCTCTGCCACGAGAAGACGATAGGCCTCGATCATTACAACTGTATTGCTGGCTTTCATTGAAAAAATGATATCATGGTAATCGAGCTTTCGGCACACACGAGCAAACTCGAGGGCGGATTCGACCATTCCTCTCGGAGTATCACCATACCTGTTCATGATCCTGTCGGAAAGAGAGCCATGATTCGTCCCAATACGCATCGCTCGTTTCAAATTTTTACATTTCTCGACGAGAGGTGAAAACTTTTCTTCGATCTTTTCGATTCCTGATGCATACGTTTCATCATTATACTCAATGACCCGGAAGGTTGCTCTTCGATCGACAAAGTTTCCCGGATTGACGCGAACCTTGTCAGCATAATCAGCCACAATCATTGCTGCTGGAGGATAGAAGTGAATATCGGCGACAAGAGGAATCGTATATCCTTTTTGAATCAGTCCACTCTTGATCCCTTCACAGGCAAAAGCTTCTTTTTTACCCTGAACCGTCACACGGGCGATTTCGCAGCCATGATCCGACAGTTTCATGATCTGGTCAATCGTCGCTTCTATGTCGCGAGTATCAGAAGTTGTCATCGATTGAATGCGAATGGGGTTGTCCCCTCCTACATTCACATTGCCTACAGGGACCACACGACTCTTCCATCTCTTGGTCTGATAAATGCTTTCACAATATTTCATATCCTGTCTCCAAGTAAGCGGTAGAAGATAGTCGAAGGATCATTTGGGATCAAGTTGTTCTTAATAGTGAAAATTGTTAATTTTTTTTCTAAAGAAAGCTCTCAATAGGAGTAGTGGATGTTTCAAAAAAATATTACTCATTATCTTGCGAGTACTCTTCTATTTTTTACACCTCTCGCAGCTGAGACCGACTCTAAAATTCCCCCTCTCAAACGACAACTTAAAGAGAGCCCCTACAATCTTGCACAGTACGTGGATCTGGCAGAGGCCTTCCTTGCAGAAGGAAAGATTGATGAAGCAGAAAGGACTTATTTTAAGGCTCTTTCTCTCAATCCCGATTTCATCGATATTGCTTTTGGAAAAGAGATCAATACCTGGACTGAAGAAGAGCATTGGTTCTTCGGTAATCACTTCTTCTTTAAACCGGCATGGAAGGGAGAAGATTTAAGAAAAAAAACCATCCTTGTTTATGCCAAAAAGGGCTTTGGGGACTCTCTTCAGTTTTCCCGCTTTTTGAAACTTTTAAAGCAAAAAGCCCAAAAGGTCATGTTCATCCCTCAAAAACCCCTTGTCGATCTGTTCCGCGTCTCCTTTGCAGGAGAGGTTGAAATTGTGGATCCCGATAAGAAGCTTTCGGAGCTCGAGTATGACACACATGCAAGCCTTCTTGCTCTGCCCCATCTTTTGGACATCCATATTTCAGATATTCAGAAAAGTCCTTACCTTCAGATCAATGAACGAATGATCTCTGAAGCAAAAAAAGAGCTAAACCCAAACACATTCAATATCGGCATTGTCTGGCAGGGAGATCCCGAAAATATCCATAACGAAGATCTTTCCACTTCTCTTTCTACGTTCTCTTCTCTTTTCGATTTGCCCAACGTTACCTTCTATTCCCTACAGAAAGGAGCGGCGGAAAAGGAGCTAAAGAATAGTCCTCACATAATCAATTTAAGCCCAAAGATCAAAACATTTGCCGATACAGCAGCCTTTATGAAGGGCCTTGATCTGATCGTAACGATCGGCACTTCAACCTCTCACCTTGCGGGAGCCTTAGGATGCCCAACGATTGCCCTACTTCCACAAAATCATGACATCAAGTGGGCCGGAGAAAATAATGACAATCTCTGGTATGACTCAGTACAGGCTATGAGACAGGAAGAATTGGGAAATTGGAATGAATTAATGAAGCGCGTCAAAACTGAGATTAATAATCGAATTCGTTAAAGTCGGGAACGATGATCCTTTCGTCCCTGCCCAGAGAATCGATTTTAGTCATCTCCTCTTCACTCAATTCAAAATCAAAGATCTCCATGTTTTCCTGGATATGCTCTTTGGAAGATCCTTTAGGGGGAACGATGATGTCTTTTTGATGCAGCCATCGCAGAGAGACTTGTGCGGGTGTCTTCTTATGCATCTGGGATATTTCCTGCATGATAGGCTCTTTAAATACCTTACCGTGGGCCAAGGGAGAATAGCCTGTGACATCGATCTTGTTCTTGTGACAGAACTGCAGAAGTTCGTTTTGGTTCAAAAAAGGATGAAACTCTATTTGATTCATTGAGATTGGGACTTTCTGATCGATCGTATCCTGAACATGATGAATCATAGAATTGCAAAGTCCAACGCTTCGCACCTTGCCCTTATCTTTCAGTTTGTGCATTTCACCCAGAATATCGATCATATTCTTTCTCTCCGGCCAATGGATCAGATAAAGATCGATATAATCCATGCCGAGGTCTTTCAAACTTTGATCACAGGTAGATTCAACAAGCTTGGGACTATGGAACTCTCTCCAAAGCTTTGTGGTGATAAATAGCTTGTCTCTTGGATAGTCCCCGATGCCTTTTCGGACTTCGTTGTGATTGTAATAAGCATGAGCAGTATCGATATGATGGTATCCCAACTCAAGAGCCATCTTGACTGCATCGACGCATTTTTCTCCCTCCTGCTGCCAAGTTCCCAGACCTAACATGGGGATTTCTACGCCATCATTCAGTTTTTTAATCGGAATACTCATGACTTACCTTCATTCAAATGTAATTCACTTTTTTATAACGATTGTTTTTTTTTGGAACAAGTAGGGAGAACTTAGAGTCTGCTTTTGAATCGAAAGATCTTCAACAAGCAGACTCCCCCAAATCTATTGTTTGCTGTACTTGGTGACAAAGGCGTCATCGCACTTCGCTGCCATGATAAAATCACTCTCGGATAGACCTTCGATTTTATGGGTATATAGCGTCACTTTGACTTTCCCCCAGGACAGGTAGATATCTGGATGGTGTCCTTCTTGTTCAGCAATTTTCCCTATTTGGTTGGTGAAGTCGAGCGCCTCTTTAAGGTCTTTAAATTTAAAGCCTTTTTCGAGCCGTTGCTCTTCTTCTATAAACCAACCTTCCCCAAGCTGTTTCAACAGCCCTATTAATTGGTCTCCCTTTAGGGGCAGTGTTCCCCCCTTACATCCAACGCAGTGCTTAGAAGCTAAATCAGCCATTTGTTCACCTATGGCTTTTATATAGAAAATTAGGAGAAATCGGAAAAGAACTTTTTATTTTTTTGCCTGTAGATAGGCTTTGGTTTTTCCCCAAGGGAATGATAATAAGAAGGTTTGAGTTGTCATAAAAATTTTGGAAGAAAAAGGAAAACCGACACAGACAAGCCGTGTTCCCGATTTCAACGATGTAAATCGATGTTCCATTAATTTGATCTGCTCTTCTTTCAGAAAAAGTCCGAACAGATAAATACACGTAGCGTCAGCAAAATCATCGCCTGTGAAATCTTTGCACTCAAATGTAAGATTTGAAAATCCAAGGAGCTTTTGCAATCTGCTTGCTCTTGAAATGAACTTTGGATTCCAGTCCCATCCCCTGACTTTGCAACCTGTCTTTAAAGAGACCCAAAAACAGAGCTTCCCCCTGCCGCAGCCAAGATCATAAAAAGTATCCTCTTCATTCAAATTGAGGACGTCCATTAACGTTTGAAATGCTGTAAAGGGAGTCTCGCCATAGGTATGGATTTCTCTTTCTCCTTTCCTTTTATTGAAGCGGCTTGCAACACGAAAAGGATTGGAAAAGAAGGAGTAGATCAAAAAGAAAATTTCAAAACAAAAAGGAGCATTCTGCAAAGCCTTGAACTGCTCTTTGCACTGAAAGGATTTGACTTTCAAATAAAAGGCGAGTTTTTCACCAATTGACATATTTGCCATGATCGAGAGCTATAAAACTCTCCAAGGGAAGTTGAGCTTCTTTCATCGAAAGATACAGCTCATAGGGAGGAAGGTCCATAGGTTCATCGGAAAGCCGAAAGGTTTTCCAATGCATCCCGATACTGAAGCGAGAAGCGACATCCTTATGAATCTGAACAGCCTCAGAGGGACCTATATGAACAGGTTTCATGAATTTTTCCGGTGAATAGGTGCCGATCGGGATCAGACTCAAGTCCATTTGATTCCACTTGGAGCCAATATTTTTGAAATCCTGGCTATTGTAGCCCGTATCTCCACAAAAATAAAGCTTCTTACCGCTCTTTGTAAACTTGACTACATATCCATTCCACAGACTCTTGTTTGTGTCAAAAGCTCCCCTTCCAGAAAAATGCTGGGAAGGAACCGCCGTGATCTGAAGAGAATTGTGGCCTGTTGTGTCCCACCATCCGAGTTCATGCGCATCAATCCCTCTTCTTCTAAACCACTTCTTCAGTCCCAATGGAACAATCCATCGGGTCTGAGGATGGTCCTTGATTAAAGCTCGAACTGTTTTCTCATCAAGATGATCATAATGATTATGGCTGATTAGAATGAGATCCAAATTAGGTAAATCCTCAAGAGGCATCCCCGGTAGGTGCTTTCGTCTCAGACCTCTGATCGGTACTGGAGAACAGTATTTGCTCCAGACGGGATCGGTAAGAATGGATTGCTGATCGGCATTGATGAGAAAGGTGCAGTGATTGATCCAAACACAGGAGGGAAGATCTGGTTGAAAAACAGGAAGATCTGTCGGGTAGATAAAACCTTCAGGAGGAGGCCTCCTTGGAACTGGATCATTGTAATAACCGATTTTCCAAAGAAGAACGTGCCATGGCTTCCTTAACGTATTAGATCTATGAGGATTTGTAAATTTTCTTCCCCGTTTAAGAAAACGAGCCCCCTCGCCAGATGTCATCTTCCTTCCCTTGAGGGGTGTTTCCCTCTCTTTTTCATCAATAGAAAGTAGGAAAAAATAATACAACTATTTTCCTGCCCTTTTTAAGAATCAGCTGCTATTATGAGCTTTGGAAACCCTATGAATCCCGAACAAACTTCTACTCTTGCTCTGACTCGCTACAAAGAAGGGGGTCTAAGGGAACTTTTTCATATTTCTCTTCCCTTAATGATCACTTCTTTAGCGACGCTCTTCATGATCTTTGTGGACCGCTGCTTTTTAGCCAGCTATTCCACAAATGCCCTCAATGCTTCTGCTGCTGCGGCTACTTTAGCATGGGCTTTCATGGGAGCCTTTGGGATGATCACAGCGATGAGCGAGGTTTTTGTCGCCCAATATAATGGGGCCGGTAAATTTGAGAGGGTCGGCGTTCCTGTCTGGCAAATGATCTGGTTTGCCCTCTCTTCCTTTGCATTTTTTATCCCTTTTTCTGTCTGGGGTGCCCCTTTGATCTATCAAGGGACGACCTATGAACAAATGTCTATGGAGTATTTCCAGTGGCTCATGTTTTTCGGACCGGGATTTGCCCTCGTCACCGCGATCGGCGGATTTTATGTCGGACGTGGGAAAACGAGAGTGTTGATCTACCTGGCTCTTATCACGAACATCATCAATATCATTCTGGACAGGGCTCTGATCTTTGGGATTGAAGGCTGGATTCCTGAAATGGGCATCAAAGGAGCCGCTATTGGAACAAGCCTTGGTCATTTCTTTGAGTCGGTCATACTTTTCCTCCTCTTCATCCGGATGAAAAATAGAAATAAGTATGGAACAGGCCTGTGGAGGTTTTCCTCACCTGATTTTTTTAAGTGCTTCAAAATCGGTCTTCCACAAGGAATGTTCTACGGATTCGAGATTTTGGGATGGGCTTTTTTCTATATGATGATGACCTCTTTGGGAGAACGCCATATTACTGTTTCCAGCATTTGCCAAAGCCTTTTGATCCTCCTCTCCTTTTTCTTTGATGGACTTTCCAAAGGGGTAGCAGCTGTTGCCGGGAATATGATTGGGGCCAAGAAACAGCATCTTATTTCTAGAGTGCTGAGATCAGGAATTCTTCTTCAAATCATATTTTCCCTGATCATTGCCCCACTTCTTTTAGTCTTTACCGATTTCAGCTTGCAGTTCTTTTTACCAGAGGCAGAAAGGCTTTCGTTGGGGTCGTCTCTTTGGTTCTGCCTATTGTGTGTTTTTGCCTACCTGACTTTTGAAGGATTCCGCTGGACCCTTTCAGGCATACTGGTAGCAGCAGGCGATACTCTCTTCCTATTGATTGCAGGATCTCTTTCGATCTGGCTTTTTCTTCTGGCGCCGATCTATTTTATTGTGGTGAAATTTCAATTGTCTGTAGAAACGGCATGGACGTTTGCCGCAGGCTTTAGTTTACTTTTGTGGCTCACCTATTGGGCTAGATACAAGAGTGGAAAATGGAAAGAAATCGAACTGGTGGAAGATCAGGCAGGATCTGGAATGGAGCCCATGAATTGGAACTGATAATTGTATCCTTCATTGAAAGCCGTTTCAATTTCTTGCTCTGTAGCTTTTCTTGACGTTCTATCACTGACATACCACCAATCTGTTCCTCTTCGTATCAATGACCAGTAATGTCCAGAAGATAAGGTTGCTCCCGAATGGACACAAATGGAATTGATTCGATACCTCGCTAAATTACCTGCAGGAGTTCCGCCTATAAAAGTAGGGGTAAAGTGGATCCCTCTGGAGACCGAAATAGGATCTCTAATTTTCACCCGATAATGTTCTTGGACGACTTCTTTTCTTCCCCCAAAACCAAAAAATCCTCCGACAGTCCTTTCAACATTTCTCACTCTCCATTCAAACCTTTTGAGCTGAACAAAGAGAAAAGGTGGAGGGCTGTCAAACTGCCTTTTTTCATGGATTGGGATATAACGATGGTCGCTTCCATCTCTTCCTCTCAAGTCCAATCCTTCATGCTCTGGATTTCGGTGGGTCAAAAAACTTGAGATCAATCTCGTAAAGTTTCTCTCACGACCTATGGGCAAAGGAACATTTCCCCATTCATTTTTTCTCACTACACTTGTACCTGAATGGCCTACTGGGAGTGGATGTGCGCGAGCATCCAAGGTCAAAGTCGTCACCATTGCCGTATACAAGGGAGAATCTTCAGGAAGAAGGTTCATCAATGTAGTCAATCCTTCCGTAGAGTCTTCCTGAACAGCAGCACTTGGGCTGATCTGATCGGATAAACAGCTGAGAGCAACTCTCAAAGCTTGGGTTTCTTCTTGGGGAACCGGCGTTCCTCCGAGTACTTGGTGTTCGTAATAGGAAAAAAGGAACTGCTTGAGATGCATCCGGATATAGTTTTGTCTAGCCTCATCTTTGATTCGTATTAATTCCTTTCTAGCCTCTGTTTCTAGTCCCCCTGGAATAGGGGCTTCGAATACTTCGCGATAGGCTCGAACATCAGTAGCAAAGTCTTCATCAGTCAATGGGAGCTCAACATCCATAATCCAGTCCATCAACTGGGGAGTGGTTAAGACTACGGTCTGCAGTAAAGTATTGAGCCAACAGTTATTTCCGGTATTACCCAAACCTACAGGATTATTTCTGAGAATAAGGGATGTGATCGGATGAGGCCTCACAGCAGGTCTTCCAATTGTCCGTTGTTCACGCACTGGTTCCCTATGAACAGCGGAAGAAGCTAGCATACTTCTCGCTGACGAGGACACTTTGTAATCGGTTTCTTCGTACAGACCTTTCCCTTTGAAATCTGGCCGCTCCAATAGACCCGATCTATGAGGATCGAGATAGACGGACCCTGATACTGTATCTGTTCTGTGAGCCATTTGAGACCTTTTTCTTTATTAAGGTGTTATTATAACAGAAAAGATCGATATTAAAAAGAAACTAAACAGAAAAAGTTGTATAATTAAAATTTAATTATTAAGAATAAAGGGGTGAAAAGCAGTTTTTTCGCTAGAAAATTGAATAGGACCTGGATAGCGATAGTCGTCATTAAGCCCCCAGCGTTTAGAAATTTTTTGAAATTCAAGAAATGATTTACCGTCAAGATCGACAAGAGCCTTCTTGATCACCGGTTTTTTCTTTCCATGACGAGTCTCGAGATTCATGAGCATCGTAACGGGAAGGCCCATAGCTTCCCATTTCTCCACAGGCTGGGTTAGGTTGCGGATACAGCACATATAACCAGTAAAGTCCCCAGCAATCAATAGAGCAGCGACATGTCCTAAGCTATAGCAATAGTGAGCATCAAAGTTCGAAGGAAATGCTGACCTTCCCTCATAGCCGAAAAAGTGTTGTACAGCACTGAACTTACCCTTGTAGTCCGATCGTTTTTTCAGCTCTTTTTTTACCGTATCGAGAAAGAGTTTTTCAGTTTCGATTTTAGAGACCTGGACATTCCCATGAGGATCGCGATCTAAAAGAAGTTGCTCTTGAATCTTTTCAGGAAGGGAAGTAAAGGTCTTCTTCTGCTCATCAGCTAAAAACGACAGGACATGAGAGATTTTTTCTTCTGTGGTTTCGGTCGCATTGATGGCCTCAAATTCTGAAGCCCCTTCAGCAAGAAGGGAGTTCAGCTTCGAAATAAGCGCTTTCATTTCCGGGATAAACTCGATCAGTCCCTCGGGAATCAGAATCACGCCATAGCCTTTACCCTTGAGGGATCGTTCACAGATGAGGTCTGTGATCTCATTGGTGATCTGGGAAATTGTCTTCTTTTTCTCAGCAACCTCTTCTCCAATTAGGGTGAGGTTAGGATGGGTCTGAAGTGCGCATTCCAACGCGATATGCGAGGCCGAGCGCCCCATGAGTTTGATGAAGTGATAGTACTTTTTAGCAGAGAGTGCGTCTCGCTCGATGTTCCCGATCATTTCAGAATAGGTTCTGCATGCAGTGTCAAATCCGAAAGAAATTTCGACGAATTCATTCCGCAGATCGCCGTCTATCGTTTTCGGAACACCAATAACAGAAGTGGTGATCTTGTTTTGCGTAAAATATTCTGCAAGGATGGCAGCATTTGTATTGGAATCATCCCCGCCTATGATCACAAGGCCATCGAGTTTGAGAGATTGTACCGTTTGCGCCGACTTCTCAAGCTGCTGCTCAGTCTCAATTTTAGTACGTCCTGAGGCAATCAAGTCGAACCCGCCCTGATTCCGGTATCCCTCCAATTTTTTTGCATCCAGCAAGATATTTTTGTTATCGACTATCCCGCTGGGGCCGCCTAAAAATCCAATCAGTTTACTATTTGAATTGAGGGTTTGAAGAGCATCAAAGAGCCCGGTGATTACATTGTGCCCGCCAGATGCCTGTCCGCCGGAAAATACAACCCCTACATTAAGTGGCTTTATCTCGAGAGATCCACCCTGTTTGATCTTAACAAGAGGCCTTCCAAAACTGTTAGGAAAGAGTTCCTTTAGTTCCTCGATATCAGAAACTGCTTTTGTCTCTCCTCCTTTTTGAAAAGAGAGATTCTTTAAGTTGTGAAAGATGGGAGGCAAAGGAGGTTTGTAATCAATTCGTTGTTGTTGTAGCGGTGTTCTTTCGCTCATTCGTACCCCTTTGCTTAGAGAATGGATTTTTTTAGTTTACGAATTCAGAGATTTATTGAAACCTTAACAAGAGGCATGACTTACTGAAATTTGAGCAGCTAGGCCTCCTTCTGAAGTCTCTTTGAAAATCGATTTCATTTCCTCGCCTGTTTGCTTCATGGCTCGGATCACATCATCTAAAGACACATGGTGCTCTCCATCTCCCTGAATGGCAAGCTTTGCCGCATTGATCGCTTTGATCGCGCCCATTGTGTTCCTTTCGATGCAGGGGATCTGCACAAGGCCGGCAATAGGATCACAAGTCAGTCCCAGATGATGCTCCATACCGATTTCTGCAGCATTTTCAATTTGCTCATTGGTCCCGCCCAAGATCTCACAGAGCCCTGCAGCAGCTATTGAGCATGCTACTCCCACTTCTCCCTGACACCCCATTTCTGCAGCAGAAATCGAAGCCCCTTCTTTATAGAGAAGGCAAATCGCCCCAGCAGTTAAGAAAAATTTCACGATATCGTTTTCAGTAAAGGAATCACAATACTTTGCACAATAATGCAAAACAGCAGGAATCACGCCAGCTGCACCGTTAGTAGGTGAAGTTACGATCCTTCCTCCCGCAGCATTTTCTTCATTGACAGCAAGAGCATAAAGGCTGACCCACTCCATTACTAAGGTAGGATCATTAGGAGAATTTAAGAGAGTCTCATAGAGCTTTTTTGCCCTTCTTTTTACATTCAGCCCGCCTGGCAATACCCCTTCAGCCATGCACCCTCTGTTGACCGACTCTTCCATAACGTTCCAGATGTTTAATATTCCATCGCGGATTTCTTCTTCCGTTCGCCAGGTCTTCTCATTTTCCATCATGAGTTCCCAGATTTTCATGTCGTATTTTTCAGTCAGTTCGAGTAGTTCGGCTGCTGTCCGAAAAAGATGGGGCACTTTATGTTTTGGGGCATCAGTGAGTGTTTTCAACGCACTGATTTGATCGATGACAAAACCACCGCCAACTGAATAGTAGATTTGAGAGTAAACCCTGTCTCCCTCATCATTGTATACCCGCATTCGGATAGCGTTCGAGTGAAAAGGAAGCCTTTTTCCCTTTAAAAAAATGAGATCTTTTTCAGGGTTGAAATCGATCCACTTTTTATCGAGAATGTTCAACTTTTTCTCATCATAGATTTCATGAACTCTATCCTCGACGATTTGAGGATCGACCGTCTCAGGCTTATGCCCATCGAGTCCCAGAATAATCGCCTTATCCGTTCCATGCCCTTCCCCAGTCATTGCCAATGAACCGAACAACTCGACTTGCAAAGTAGAAAATTTATCCAAGAGCTCTTTCTTTTCCAACTCGGTTAAAAAAGAATTTGCCGCTTTCATTGGACCAACGGTATGAGAACTGGAAGGGCCGATCCCGATTGAAAAAACATCAAAAACACTGATAGACATACTTTGACCTGAGTTATTATATTTATTTTTTAGCCACCTATTTTAGTGGTTGGTATTTCCAAAGGGAAGAAAATTCTCTTTCTTCAACTAGGGGAGATCGATAAACTAAGAATTCGTTGATTTTATCCTGACGGATAGGTAAAATTTCTCTATGCAGAAGTTCAAAGAAAGAATAATAGGAATTATTCCCGCTCGCTACCAGAGCACTCGTTTCCCAGGAAAACTCCTCGCACCAATCTCTGGAAAGGCTCTCCTCGAACATACATATACGAACTCTTTGAAATGTAAATCCCTGGATCAAATTTATATCGCAACCGATGATGAGAGAATTTCCAATCTGGCAGACCGACTGAAAGCTCCCTGGTTCATGACCTCCCCTTCCTGTGTAAATGGAACAGCGAGAATTATTGAGGCGATGGAAAGGAATAAAGAACTCCGTTCCGCTGATCTGATTGTCAATTTTCAAGGAGACCATCCTTTTACTTCTCCGAAGACGATCCACGCGATGATCGAGTGGATGCAAAAAGACAAAGAAGCTGTAATGGCTACTGCCGCAGTGTTATTGACAGACGAGCGAAAAATCGCGTCTTCCCATGTTGTTAAATGTACTTTCGATGCACAGAACACAGCCCTTTATTTCAGCAGGGCGCCGATCCCCTGCCGAAAACAGACTTACTATCATCATTTGGGTGTGTATTGCTACCGAAAGGAATTTCTTCTCAAGCTGAAAGAGCTTCCTAAAAGCGAACTGGAAAAAACGGAAGACTTGGAACAAATGCGTCCATTGGAAGCAAGATGCAAGATCAAAATCGCTGTTGTTGAAGACGTGCCATTGAGTGTGGACACACCGGAAGATGTGAACGAAATAGAGGAATATCTCGCATGTCTGTGAAGTATATTTTTATTACTGGAGGAGTTCTTTCCTCTCTTGGCAAAGGATTGACTTCGGCCTCCATCGGAAAACTTTTGGAAAGCCGCGGGATCAAGATCGCCATGATGAAACTCGACCCCTATCTTAATGTCGATCCCGGTACCATGAACCCTTTTCAGCACGGAGAAGTCTATGTAACCGATGATGGAGCAGAGACAGATTTGGACTTGGGTCACTACTATCGATATACGAACTCTCCATTATCCGCTCTTTCCAATGCCACATCAGGTCAGATTTACGATACAGTCATCCGTCGTGAAAGAAAAGGCGACTATCTTGGAAAGACTGTGCAGGTCATTCCACACGTTACCGATGAGATCAAGCGCCGGATCCCGGAATGTTCGAAACAGGAAAAGGGAATCAAGGTCGTTCTGGTCGAAATCGGGGGAACGGTCGGAGATATCGAGTCTCTTCCTTTTTTGGAGGCAATCCGGCAGTTCCGTAATGAAAGAAGAGAAGATTGCATCAATATCCATCTAACTTATGTTCCCTACTTGAAAGCCGCCGGTGAGATCAAGACCAAACCGACACAACATTCAGTGCAGGTTCTTAGAGAGATCGGTATCATTCCAGACGTAATCATTTGCCGTTCAGAAAAACCATTGAATAAAGAGATACGGGAAAAGATCTCTCTGTTTTGCAATGTCGCCAAAGATGCAGTCATTGCAGAAGAAGATGTGGAGCATTCCATTTATGAGGTTCCCCTGGAACTGAAAAAAGAACACCTCGATAGGATCATTCTGCAATCCCTTGATCTCAAGACTTTAAAAACCGACCTGATCGAATGGAAAAAAATGGTCCGCAATATTCTGAAGCCCAGAAAGAAAGTGATCGTGGGCATTGTAGGAAAATATATGGACCATCAGGATGCCTACAAATCTGTTTTCGAATCGCTGCAGCATGGAGCCATTGCTTCTAATGTCGAGTTGGAAATCAGACGGTTTGAGTCAGACCAGATTATCAAAAACGGTTCAGTAGCCCACGCCATTAAAGGCTGTGATGGTTATTTGGTCCCAGGTGGATTTGGTGAAAGGGGCTGGGAAGGAAAAGTTTTGACTGCAAAATACTGTCGTGAGAAGAAAATCCCCTATTTCGGCCTTTGCCTCGGCATGCAGATTCTTGTGATCGAGTTTGCACGCAATGTACTTGGATTGAAAAAGGCCCATTCTACCGAAGTAGACCCTGATACTCCCCATCCTGTTATCTCTTTGTTGACTGAACAGGAAAACGTTGAGGATCTGGGAGGGACAATGCGCTTGGGAGCTTATCCCTGCGAGATCAAAGACAAGACTCTTGCTTTCCGAGCCTACAAGAAAAAACTCATCTCCGAGCGACACCGACATCGTTATGAATTCAACAATGCCTATAAAGAACAATTTGAGAAAAAGGGAGTTGTTTTTTCCGGAACTTTGAAGAAAGGTTCTCTCTGTGAAATTTCAGAGATCAAAAACCACCCATGGATGCTTGGAGTACAGTTCCATCCGGAATTCAAATCAAAGCCGTTGGCCCCCCACCCCCTCTTTAAAGATTTCATCGCACAACTGGCGAGGAAAAAACATGGGTAGAATCGTAGGAATCGACTTTGGGAAAAGAAGAATAGGGATAGCCATTACTGATCCCGATCAAACCCTGGCCATGCCGTTTAAAACAGCCAAAGCTACAGATGATTTAAATTTCTCTGTATCGAGTGTTTTAGATGCTCTGAAAGATCACCTTAAAGAGATTGAGCATGTTGTTATTGGACTTCCTCTTCTTCTTACAGGAGAAGAAGGAGACATGGCTCTTCTCGTGAAAAAATTCGCAGACCTCTTACAAGAAAAAACGAACATTCCTTTCACCTTATGGGATGAGAGGCTCTCCAGCGCCCATGCTACTGCCTTGCTTAAAGAAGTGAACCTGTCGCGAAAAAAAAGAAGTCGTATTCTCGATGAAGCAACGGCATCGTTGCTCCTACAAAATTATCTCGATTGCCAACAGTTTAGCATTCCTCCAATTCGTGAATAGATGGAATGAAAAGGAACTACTCAAAAAAGATTTGATTCGCTATCAAGTATGATTAAGTAAAATACATTTCTTAAGAGATTTTCATGAAAGAACAGCATCCATTGGAAGAAACCGGCCGATCAACTCGTACGATTGATCCATGCATTCTCGTCATATTTGGAGCAACAGGCGATTTAACTTCGAGAAAACTGGTTCCTGCCATTTACAATTTAGGAAAAGAAGGTCTTCTTCCTCCTAACTTTGCCTGCGTAGGATTTGCCAGAAGAGATAAAACGCATGAAGTGTTTCGCCAAGAAATGAAAGATGCGATCAGCAAGCATTCCCGGACAAAGCCTCTTGATGAAGGGTTCTGGAAAAACTTCGAGCAGCAGTTTTTTTACCATAAAAGTGAGTTTGACAATGATGAAGGCTATGAGGCCCTTCACAAGTTCTTCGCAGAGATAGACTCAAAGTTTGGAACAAAAGGAAACAGAGTCTATTACCTGTCTGTTCAACCGAAATTTTTTCCAAAAATCATTGAAAAATTAAAGCAGCATGAACTCATTTATGATTTCAATTCTACTAAAGACAAATGGTCGCGTGTCATCATCGAAAAGCCATTTGGAAGGGACTTGAACTCAGCAAATGAGCTGCAAGACTACATTCAAAAATTTCTCCACGAAAAACAGACCTACCGCATCGATCACTACCTCGGAAAAGAAACCGTCCAAAACCTCATGGTCTTCCGTTTTGCCAATGCTATTTTTGAGTCCGTTTGGAACTATAAACATATCGACCATGTTCAGATCACAGTAGCAGAAGATTTAGGGATTGGAACGCGCGGTCACTTCTATGAAGAAGAAGGTCTGATGAGGGACATCCTGCAAAACCATATGATGCAGCTCTTAACGCTTGTTGCCATGGAGCCGCCAGGAAGCCTTTCAGCTGATTCTGTTCGTGATGAAAAAGTGAAAGTGCTGCAGTCGGTGCGTGCTCTTAGTGAAGAAGATCTCCAACAGCAGGTGGTCCGTGGACAATATGGACCCGGGTATATCAATGGTGAAAGCGTTGTTGGATACAGGGAAGAAAAAGATGTTTCTCCTGACTCTATTATCGATACCTTTGTCGCTTTAAGGCTATTCATTGACAACTGGCGCTGGAATGGTGTTCCTTTCTACTTGAGAGGAGGCAAACGTCTTCCAAAAAAAGCGACTGAAATTGCGATTACTTTTAAAGATGCCCCTGGGGTCCTTTTCCAGCACCTGGGAAAGAAAAACGAACCGAATGTCCTTGCAATCCGGATCCAGCCAGATGAAGGAATTTCCATGAAGATCAACTGTAAAGTACCAGGACCGCACAGTCCGATACAACCAGTGAAAATGGACTTCCGATACGGCCCTTATTTTGGTCAAAGCCCACCTGAGGCTTATGAAAGACTGATATGGGACTGCATCCTTGGGGATAGTACCCTCTTTGCCCGCTCTGATGAAGTTGCAAACTCGTGGCGAATTCTTACTCCTGTACTAGAGGAGTGGGCCAAAAATAAACCAAATGATTTCCCAAATTATGAAGCAGGCACCTGGGGCCCTAAAGCCGCTGATGAAATGATCAGCAAAGAAGGAAGAACCTGGCGCCTAATATAAAATAATCCTAGTGAACATATGACACAACAAACTGTAAAACCTGCATTGATCGAGTCTGAGCTAATGAAGATTTGGGAGAAACTCTCCGAAATCAACAAGACGAGAGCAAGCCTCTTTAATCTTATCGTGTACACGAAACTCTCTCCGCGAGTCGATTATTTTCGAAAGATCGTCCAAAAGGTTATTGAGAAGTTTCCTTGCCGAATCATATTCATTTCAGCAGACCCAGATCGGGAAAAAGAATACATGAACACTTCGGTCTCCGTTGTCATGCCCGAAAGCGGGGAGAGCCAAGTAGCCTGTGATAACATCGACATAGCCATGGCAGGAAAGGACTATGAGCGAGTCCCTTTTATCATTCTGCCCCATATCCTTCCCGATCTTCCCGTCTATCTTCTTTGGGCAGAAGACCCGTGTTTTGACAATCCTCTCTTTGAAAAACTTCAGAAATTGGCCACACGTGTTATTTTTGATTCAGAGGCTTCAGAGGACCTTAGTTCTTTTTCGAAGAAAATCCTCTCTTATGCACAGAGTGAAAAATCAGATATTGCCGATTTGAACTGGGCGCGAATGGAAGGATGGCGCGATCTTTTAACGGCCCACTTCCATTCTCCCCAAAATCTGGAAAAGCTCCAGAAAACAAAAGAAATTGAAATTTCTTACAATGCTCATGAGACGGAATTTTTCTGCCATCTGCAAATCCAAGCTATTTTCCTCCAATCCTGGCTAGCCTCCCGCCTTGGCTGGAAAATGCAGAGCATGAATAGAGAAAAGAATTCCATCGAGTACAAATATGCCTCTGAAATGGGAGAAGTAAAGGTCCGTATCAATTCAGACCAGGTTCCTGAGATTTTTCCCGGGAGGCTACTTTCGGTAAAAATCATCAATACTGAAAGTGACGAATACCACTTCTTCCGCAATAAACAGCTTCCCGATCAGATCACGATTCAGATCTCTCATAAAGATGTTTGCGAACTCCCCTATCAGTTTATTTTAGGAAAAGCTGGAGTAGGCCAGTCTCTCACAAAGGAGATCACTTATAAAGGCACTTCCAAACATTTTCTCGGTATGCTTGAAAACTTGCAAATGGAAGGAAAATGATCGATAAACACAGCCGTAATATTCAGTCCTGGGATGGAAGAAGAGATATTTATATTGGCGGCTCGAAAGAGAAAACAATTCAGTTCTGCGTGGACAACTTTTTGGAGATCGCCCATCTTGCTATCCTGAAGAAAAACAAGTTTACCGTTGCTCTCAGCGGCGGATCCACTCCCAAAGCAATCTTCAAAAAATTAAGCTCCGAGCCCTATTCCAGCAAACTAAACTGGTCTAAAGTCTGGCTTTTTTGGAGCGACGAGAGAAGCGTTGGCCCCACCGATCCTGACAGTAACTACCATATGGCTATGGAAAGCGGATTCAAAGAACTTCCCATTTCAAAGGAACAAGTCTTTCGTATGGAAGGAGAAATAGATATCGCTCTCGGTGCCAGAGAATATGAAAAACTCATCAAAAAACATGTTGGAGAGCAACCGTATTTCGATCTCGTCATGTTGGGGATGGGAGATGATGGTCATACTGCATCCCTCTTTCCCAATACAGAAGCGCTTCATGTTCACGACAAGCTCGTGGCCGCCAACCATGTTCCTCAAAAGGATACCTGGCGCATGACACTCACTTATGAGTGCATCAATCACTCATCTCATATCAACATCTATGTCATTGGAGAAAAAAAAGCGGAAATGCTTCAACGTGTTCTAGCTCCCCCCAATAATGTTCCTACCCTTCCTTCAGAAAATCTCGGTTCCAAATCCCATAAGGCACTTTGGATTGCAGATGATGAAGCAGCAAAACTTCTTTAGTTAAATCTTATCCCTCCTTACATTGAAAAAAGTATTAGCTTTTTGTTAAGGAGAACCATGAAAAAACTAGCGGCTTTACTCTCACTATTTTGCAGTATCCAAGCGTTTGCAAATGCTACAAACGATCCCCGATCTTCTTATTCCTCTTCTGCACAAATGCAACAGCCGAAATTTCAAGTGCCCCTTCAAACCCATTTTGATGGAGCTCCAGATGGTATTGGTTTTTTTACCTTTGGCGAATTTCTTTACTGGAGGGCAGACGAAGATGGCTTAGCCCCTGTTGTGAAGCAGACCACTTTTACTCCAGCACCTGCACCACTTTTCTTTTTTGCTGAATTAAAAATGGATGAAGTTTCTTTTGCATTTTCACCCGGTTTTCGGATCGGCCTCGGATATCACATCGATCCAAGAGATTGGGATCTGACAGCAAACTGGACCGAATATCATACACGTTTTGCAAATCCGATCCTTTCTTCACCTCAAAATGAACGCCTCGATTCTTTATGGGGTGATCCTGGCGGTAGTGTTGGCACCGTCGATCTCTTAAATGGAGCCGAACGGTATAAACTTCGTTATGATACGATTGATCTGGTCATTAAACCTTCCTACTTTCGATACAACTATTTTTCCTTTCAACCCAGAATCGGTGTTCAAGCAGCATGGATTCTCCAGAATGTAATCCTCACTTTCAACGGCATTCACAATATCGCGCTTGTGAATACAGTTTCCACGATGACAGCCTTCAATGATTATCGAGGCGTGGGTCTTTTGGCAGGTATGAACATGAATTGGCACCTTGGAATGGGAGTCAGTATTTTTGGAGACCTATCAGGATCTTTTGCCATAGGCCGGTTCAAAGTCGGTCAAAGTTTTCGTATCTTTTTACCAAATGATACAAGAGCTGGCAGCGACCTTACTGATAAAGTGATCAATTTGAGTCCGAATATACACATTAAAGCCGGTCTTCAGTGGGACAGAGCGGTCTATTACGAAAAGGTATTCCTAATGCTTCGAGCAGGCTATGAACAATTGATTTGGTTCAATCAAAATCATTTTCTTGCTCTCTACTTTGAAGATATTGGCGGCGGTGCTCAAACAATCAACGAACCGAGAAGAAGACCCGGCAACCTGGGCCTGAGCGGATGGATGTTCTCTGCTGGCCTTGGTTTCTAAAAAAAACTTTCCCCCCCATCAATAAGCCCCAAAGTTTTGGGGCTCTTTTTTCAATCCTCTTTACGAATCCTTCATCTTCTTTCTCTATACTCTCAGCGAAATAAATCAAAAATTTACCATGGGGGTATCCAATGAACACAGACTATACTGCTTTAGCTTTAGTCATTGACCGTTCTGGTTCTATGCACAGTGTTGCCGGCGACACAGTCGGTAGTGTGCAAAATTTTATTTCCAGCCAAAAGAAACAGGATGGAAAAGCAACATTAACGATGGTCCAGTTTGACCATGAGTACGAAGTACTCCATCGTGGTGATTTGCAGAAAGCCGACGAACATGCTTTTGCTGAACAATATTCACCTAGAGGTTCTACTGCTCTGTTGGATGCAATTGGAAGAACGACCATCGATTTAAGCGCGCAAATCGAGAGTATGGAAGAAGCGGAAAGACCCGCAAGAGTCGTCGTGGCCATCATTACCGATGGATATGAAAACGCCAGTACGGACTTTACGGCTACCAAGATCAGAGAACTGATCAAAGAAAAAGAAGCTTTAGGATGGGACTTTATCTTTATGGGTGCAACGATGGATACCATGACCGTTGCCCAAGACCATGGATTCAGCTCAGCAAAATCCGCTTACTACGAAGGCAAGAATGTCACAGAAGCATTTTCTAATATCGATGTTCAAGTGACTAATGCACGCCAAGGACAAGAGATCGCTATCTCCGATGCTGACCGCGTTATACTCGCAGGTGGATAAGCAAAAAAGGCCTCTATCCACTTCGATAGAGGCTTTCATACCATATTTCTAAGCGCCTGAGAAGGCCGACTGCATTGCTGTTCGTTGTTCCTGGGTCAAATTCCCCTTTTCCATTGCAAGACGTAAAGGGGTATACCCCTTTTTATCAATACGGGTTGCATCTGCACCGTGCGCTAAAAGAGCTTTTACAGCTTCGACATTTCCCATCACTGCAGCATGATGAAGAGGCGTCATCCGTGACCGATCGACCGCATGTATATCTGCTCCGGCCCGAATGAGTATATCGATGGTTCTTGCATCATCAGAATATGCCGCACAATGCAATACGGAAAATCCATCAGGTTGAGCTTGATTCGGGGATGCTCCGGATCGTACTAATGTTTGTACAACTAGATAATCACCACGTTCAGCAGATGACATTAAAGGAGTATATCCCGATGAGTCCGTCATGTCAAAATCCACTGCGTGAGCAATAAGATGATATCGCCCACTATGAATGGCATCGACTATAGTAAAATAATTTGGAACAGGAACTAACGTTGGGCGAGAACCAAGATAGACTCTTTGTGTATCACGTCTATGTTCTGAAGAAGATGGACACTCCATTTCTTCGGATTCTCCCGCGTCGATTACGATTGCTTCTGTTGGCAAAGACCGCAAGGACCTAGCAATGGAAAGGTATCGGTCGCAGTTGCACATTCCTGTGGTCACAGTAGGAATATTTGAAGTATAAATCACATGTGGGACAATGTTCCTTTGTTTTAGATCTGCAAACATCTCTTGAAATGCCAATGTATTTCCTAAATCAAGAAGCCGAAACTGAAAGTTCCCCTGTTGAAAGACCCTTTGAATTCGAGCAAATCGTGCATCAGTACTGAGAAAACTCAGATTGTTTTCTATATCACTGCCTAATCCCTCTATATATTCATCTGCCATGCCTGGATCCTCAAATAGCTCCATTCGATTTGTAGAGATAAAGTCCTTGATTGCTTGGATTGTATCTACTCTGTTCAACCCGGAGCATAAGATTTTATTCATTCCTTCCCAGAAGAATTGGGTCCGAGTGCTGATATCAAATTGTACTATATGCTCAATTCCATCCTTCAAAGAAGCAATGTCCAGCCCAAAGAGACCGCTCGTACAGACTGTTGCATTTCCTCGAAGAGACGAACCTCGCAGGATCCGTTGTGTTTCTTCTACACCATGTTCGTTGGAAGTGACAAAGACTCCTTCGTCAGTTGGATCAATGGCACAAGTTGTTTTATTACCGGAACTCGGTGTAGTCGGCGCGCTAGGAAATTTTACAGGCACTACGGGATTCGCTAAAGATGCCATATTATTCACCTATTTATTTAGCTAATTTAAAAATTATAAAAAGATAATTGTACATTAAAAATTTTAATATATTGTTAATATTAATTAAACTGCTCTTAATAAAAAGCTAACTAATTAAAATAAAGAGCGTTGTTGTGGGCTGGTTTCAGCTTTTCTTCTATGTCAACAAGAGCTATTCTTGGCCCCCCAAAGAGGAATCTATGCTTGTATTAGGGATTGAAAGCACTTGTGATGAGACAGCTGCTGCAGTTGTTCGGGATGGCCATGAGATCCTCTCGAATGTCATCGCCTCTCAGACAGACCTTCATCAGAAATATGGCGGGGTCTTCCCGGAGCTTGCCTGCCGACGGCATGTTGATGTGATGATCGATGTCATCGATCAGGCGCTCAAAGAAGCAGGAATAAAGCCTGAAGAGATCGACCTCGTGGCAGCAGCCCGTGGGCCTGGCCTGATTGGAGCTATCATGATAGGACTCAACGCTGCAAAAGCCCTTGCCCTGGGATGGAAAAAACCTTTTTTAGGAATTCATCATGTAGAGGCTCATTTGTACGCCTCGATGATCGGCCGAAAAGAACAATTGAGATTTCCTGGAATAGGAGTAGTCCTGTCAGGAGGTCATACTCTTCTATTGCATATTGAAGATGTAGGATCTTATCAACTGATTGGAACAACATTGGACGATGCGATTGGAGAAGCATTTGATAAGGTCGGCTCTTTATTGGGATTGAATTATCCTGCTGGCCCCTTGATTGAAAAGCTGGCAAAAGAGGGGGATCCGAACCGATATACCCTTCCCCTGCCTAAATTAAAAAATCCCTATCATTTTTCCTATAGCGGGCTAAAGACTCATGTTCTTTATCTCGTAAAGGGACAAAGCGCAAAAAAATCTTCGCCTGTCCTGATTTCAGAAGAAGAAAAAAAACATGTGGCTGCTTCCTTTCAAGAAATTGCTTTCCGTCAGATCTGCAAACGGACGAAAGAAGCAATCGAGAAGTTTGACTGCAAGGCGCTCTACTTTGGTGGAGGTGTTACGTGCAATCAGAGGTTGAGGGAAATGTTTGAGTCTCAAAATCTATCGATCGACCTTTTTTGGCCCGAGAAAGAACTTTGTCTCGACAATGCAGCGATGATCGCCGCTCTGTCAGTAGTAAAATTTCAAAAAAATCCCACGAGCGATCCTTTTGATCTGGCTGCCATGCCACGGATTCCCTTTTGAGTGCAACACAACCCTTGTGAGGAATTAAATTCTCAGGTAAAATCATTCTCTTTAACGAATAATATTTTGAGGATTTGAAAATGGCGAAAAAAGGCGCGCGAGAAATCATTAAAATGAAGAGTTCTGAGACCAGCGAGTGCTTTTGGACGACAAAGAACAAGAGAAATACTACTGAGAGACTAGAGCTAAAGAAATTCGATAAAAAGCTCAGGAAAAGAGTACTCTTCAAAGAAGCCAAGTAATGTTTGAGCTTTCCATTGCTCTAAAATATTTGATACCTAAGAAGCGAGCTTTGTCCACTTCCTTGATCTCGCTTCTTTCCATTTTTGTCATCTCCCTCGTTGTATGGCTTTGCCTGGTCTTTTTATCCGTTACAACCGGTATTGAAAAAAACTGGCTTACCAAACTCACCTCGATCAATGCTCCTTTGAGAATCTCTCCTACCGATGAATATTATCGTTCCTATTACTATCAAATCGATGCGATCTCCAGAGAGTCCCATTACCAGAACAAGGCCATCGGCGAAAAAGCCCTTGCTATAATCTCCGATCCCTATTCTCCCTTAGAAGATATAGAGATTCCTCCTTACTGGCCTCAACCGGATCGTTTGGAAGATGGGACATTGAAAGACCCTGTGAAAGGAGCTCTGAGCGTTTTAGATACCTTGAAGGGCAAATATCCCGACCTTTCCTACCAAGACTATGAGATGAGTGGAGCCCTTCTCAGACTGTCTCTTCGCCGGAATAATTTTTTCGAAGAGAAGATGTCCTATCTCTCTCAAATGAGCTACCTTCTTTCTCTTACCGATCACAATCCAAAACTTTCTGATCTCATTCTTCCACCCCGAGTGGCGGATTTGAACCACCTTCTTTATCAACTCGACAAATCATTGGATGAAATTCAAAAGGATTCCCCTGAATGGGTCTGGCTGGCAAGCTCTGAGACAAAGAAGAAACGCCTCCAGTCTTTTTTCAAATATGCCCATATCCAAAGGGCCAAAGTCAGAGACCACTATCGACTGTTAGGATTTCTTCCTAAACAAGCTACTTTTACTGCTTTTTTATCCCAAAACGAAAATCGAATCGTCATTCCCCTCTCCGCTGACAGCAAGATCCCCGGATTCAAGCCGGGAAAAATCTCTTATGAGAGCGGAAGCTGGACTTTTGAGACTGAGGAAGGAAGCAAACGCAAGCTATCCTCTACCTTTCCAACAGGGTTTGATCAGCATGTCTCTTTTTCTGCCCATCTCATCGATCAAAGTCTTGAAAAAGCTCATGACATCAAAGATGTGCTCTTTCATGTCACCGGAAGCCTTCAGGGAGTTCCTATTGAGGAAAACGTTTCCTTTTATGGTTTTGAAATCGAAAAAGCTGACCCTGTTCTTTCCCTTGATCATGTAACCAGTAATGAACCTCTGTGGGGCTATTTTCTCAATGAACAGGGAACTTCCCATTTTGTATTACCGGAAGATGAAGAAGCGACCGGGGTCCTTCTTCCCAAAGCCTATCAGGACACAGGCGTTCTTCTTTATGACTATGGATTCTTATCCTATTTGAACCGCTCTGCAGCATCAACTCAGGAACAGAGGATCACTATTCGCGTGATGGGATTTTACGATCCTGGCATCATGCCTGTAGGCAACCGGTGTCTGTTTGTCCCACACCACATTACCAGAACAATTCACTCTTCTTCTCCTACGACTTCTTCAGAGGCGACTCCACATAATGGTATTCTTGTCTGGTTCAATGACATCAAACAGGCTCAAAAGCTTCAGGAAGAACTTAACAATCAGTTTAAGAACCAGGACATTGCCAATTATTGGCAAATCACCCCCTTTCATGAATATGAGTTCTCAAAAGATCTCATGCAGCAATTTCAAAGCGACCGCACTCTTTTCACGCTGATTGCAGCGATTATTCTGATCGTGGCCTGCTCCAATATCATTTCCCTTTTAGTCCTTTTAGTGAATGACAAGAAGAGAGAAATCGCAGTACTCCAGGCTATGGGGACATCTAAGAAGAGCATTGCCCTTCTTTTTGGGTTTTGCGGAATCATCACAGGGGTAATCAGTAGCATGATCGGAACTCTTGCCGCAATATGGACTCTAAACCATCTGGATCATCTCGTGACGTTTTTGAGTGCAATCCAGGGCCATGCGGCCTTTAATGCAGCGTTCTTTGGAAACAACCTTCCCAATGCGTTAAGCATCGAAGCCTTGGTCTTTGTCCTGATTGTTACTCCGGTTATTTCTCTGGCCGCAGGATTGATTCCTGCTCTAAAAGCAAGCCGGATTCATCCATCACAAATCTTGAGGTCGGAATGAAAGAGCCCCTTCCCCTTTTGACCTGTAATGATATTCATAAGAGCTTCTATCATCCCGAAAAAGTCCACCTGCTTTGCGGAATTTCCCTTTCTGTTTATCCCAGGGAATCGATCGCCATCATGGGAGCATCCGGAGAAGGAAAGACAACTTTATTGCATATTCTGGGTACGTTAGAGACACCTGATCAGGGATCTCTGCAAATTCTAGGAAAGGAATATCGCAAGGACGAATTCCCCCACATTCGCAATACAAATATCGGCTTTATCTTTCAAAATTATAACCTTCTCGAAGACTTTTCAACCCTCGACAACGCCCTTATGCCTGCACGTATCGCTAGAAAGCCTATTCCTAAGGGCGGTCTCATTTATAATCGTGGAATCGATCTTCTCAAACAGGTTGGGCTCGAAGAGCGTGCTCACTTCCCTGCTAAAATTCTATCCGGAGGCGAAAGGCAACGGGTTACGATTGCCCGTTCCCTATGCAATGACCCTGAGATCATCCTCGCTGATGAGCCATCTGGCAATCTCGACCATGAGAATTCACGCCAGGTTCATGAGCTCTTATTGACCTGTGTAAAGAAGATGAATAAAAGCCTCATCATCGTTACGCATGATAAAAAATTGGCCAGTTTATGCGACCACCGCTATCTACTCCAAAGTGGGAAACTTACTCCGATGGACCCGTCCTAAAAACAGGTGTCTTTCAATTTCAAGGCAACTTTCTAAAATGGTCCAAAATAGCACAAAAATAAACGATGAAACATGTTTCACGATGGGTTCTTAGATTAGGTGTATTTTTCTTAACCTTAAATCTGTATTCTGTTACGACTAATCCACTTGAAATATTGAAGGAGCACTCTATGCAAATAACGATGATTGGAACGGGATATGTTGGACTGGTGACCGGAGCATGCTTTGCCGAGATGGGACATCATGTCATTTGCCTCGATATCGACAAAGACAAAGTAGCAAATCTTCAAAAGGGAATCATTCCGATTTATGAACCTGGTCTGACTGAGATGGTCGACCGAAATGTAAAGGCAAAAAGGCTTTCCTTTACAACTTCATACATAGAAGCTCTCAAAGAATGCAAAGTCTGTTTCATTGCTGTCCCAACCCCTTCCGGAGAAGATGGATCATGCGATACTTCCTACGTAAAAACAGTAGCAGAAAAAATCGCGAGAAACATGCATCAATCCTTGATCATTGTGAACAAGTCGACTGTACCTGTCGGTATGGCAAAGGAAGTAAAATCGATTGTAAAAGAGATCTTGAAAGAGAGGAAGATTCTTTTGGACTTCGATGTTGTTTCCAATCCAGAATTTTTGAAAGAAGGCTCTGCAATCAATGACTGTATGAAGCCAGACCGTGTAGCCATTGGTGCGAACAAGCCTGCTGCCATCGAAACCATGAAACACGTCTACTCTCCGTTTATGCTGAATCGGGAAAGGCTATTAATCATGGACATCACTTCGGCCGAGCTGACCAAATATGCTGCAAATGCCATGCTTGCTACCCGAATTTCATTCATGAATGAACTTTCTCAGATTTGCAAGAAAGTAGGAGCCAATATCAACGAGGTGCGTAAAGGGATCGGTTCCGATACTCGAATTGGCCACAGTTTTCTTTATGCAGGCATTGGCTACGGGGGATCTTGCTTCCCTAAAGACATCCGTGCCCTTCAATTTTTATCTCGAAAACTAGGTCACGATCCACTACTTTTAAACGCAGTAGATGAGATCAATAATCGTCAGAAAAAGGTCCTGGGACAGTCCATTTCAAACTACTTCTCTGAACGGGGCGGCCTAAAAGGAAGAACAATCGCTTTATGGGGACTGTCTTTTAAACCCGATACGGACGATATGCGGGAAGCGCCATCTCTATCACTGATCGAAGATCTCATCGAGAAGGGCGCAACTCTTCGCCTTTTTGATCCCGTCGCAATGAAGAACGCAAAAAAAATGATCCAGGATCATCCGCAAATCATCTGGTGTGAAGATGAATTCGACGCGGCAAATGGAGCTGATGCGATTGCATTATTGACAGAATGGAAACAATTCAGGCTACTCGATTTTCCTCCTATAATAGAAGGAATGAAAGGATCTGCCTTTTTTGATGGGCGCAATCAATATCGCCCCCAAGAAATGAAGGAAAATGGATTTGACTACATTGGAATTGGAATCCCTGACCAAATCACATAACTTTGAGATCGATTCCTACATTCAGGAAAAATTAGATCGGATCAACCAACGAATTTCCGATCTTGTTCCTGATTGTAAAGAACTCTATCACTCACTCATTGATGCTGCATGCTATTCTCTTCAATCTTGCGGGAAAAGATTGCGGCCTATTTTTCTTCTCGCTGCCCTAGAAGATCTTCAAATCTCATGGGAAAAGGGCCTTGATCCAGCTTGTGCCATTGAGTTCATCCATACCTATTCCCTGATCCATGATGATCTTCCCTGTATGGATGATGACGATCTGCGAAGAGGAAAACCGTCCCTACATAAGGCATTTGACGAAGCTACTGCCCTTTTAGCAGGAGATTTTCTCCTTACCTATGCATTCGAGACGATTGCCAATTGCCATCTCGATGGTGAGGCAAAAGTAGAACTGATCAAGATCCTTTCTCAAAGAGCCGGCGGACATGGTATGATAGCAGGTCAAGTCCTTGACCTTAGCTTTGAAGGCAAGAAAATCGACAGGAATAAGCTTCTTCAAATGCATTCCCTTAAAACAGCTTCCCTTTTTATCTCATGCATGGAAATGGCTGCTGTGATTGCCAATGTATCCCCTTCAGAAAGACAGTCTCTCAGCACGTTTGCTGCAAAATTGGGGCTCTCTTTTCAAATGATGGATGATGTTTTAGACATTACTTCTTCAAGCGAAGTTTTAGGAAAACCTACAGGATCTGACCTGATCAAGGAAAAATCAACAAGTGTTGCGCTCTACGGAATAGAAGGAGCAAAAAAAGAAGCGGAAAAATTCTACTCTTCAGCTTTAGAAGATTCGAAAGATCTTCAACATGATTTTCCCAGATTGAAAGCCCTCAGTTTGAAACTGTTTCACCGGTCTTTCTAACAACTCACCCTCCTCTCATTGAGAAGATTGCAAACTTTCCATAAAATGATTATAAATGTATGTCTATGGATTCCAAGGCGACTTCCTCTGCGAACATGAAATACACTATTCCAGTGAAACATATCCCTTCGAAAAGGATCTTTGACATTCTGTTCAGTTCAGCCATCATGGTTCTATTTTCTCCCCTCTATCTTATCCTTTGCTTTCTGGCCTGGAGTTCTTCACCTGGCCCGATTTTTTTCATTACTCCCAGAGTTGGAAGAGGTGGAAAAATCATCCATTGCGTCAAATTTAGAACAATGTACAAAAATGCAGATGAGGTTCTGAAAGAGATCCTGCTAAAGGATAAAGATTTAGCTGAAGAATATGCTAAATTTTGCAAATTGAAAAAAGATCCCCGAATTACTCCTATAGGAAGGTTTTTAAGGAAAATGTCTTTGGACGAACTTCCTCAATTCTGGAATGTACTCAAAGGAGACCTCAGTGTAGTCGGTCCCCGTCCCGCTTTTTTAGATGAGATCAAATCCTATTATGGAGAAAAAGCGATAAAAATCCTTTCTTATCGTCCCGGAATCACTGGAATCTGGCAAACTTCGGGAAGGAACCACCTTCCCATGAGCGAAAGAGTCAGGCTTGAAGAAGTCTATGTAGAAAATCAAACATTTTTCAAAGATCTCATTTTGATCTGTAAGACCATTCCTGTCATGCTCTTTTCTAAAGGAGCGTATTAGTGAGTTCTCAAATTCCCATCTTAGTCACCGGCGGGGCTGGATACATCGGCAGTCACGTCTGCAAAGAGCTAGCCCGTCTTGGATATCTTCCCATTACCTATGATAACCTCTCAACAGGACATTCTTACGCTGTCAAATGGGGACCGTTCATCAATGCAGATCTCGCCGATAGAAAAGCACTGGATCAAGTCTTTATAGATTATAAACCCAAAGCAGTGATCCATTTTGCAGGCAGCTCTATACTGATCGAATCGGTTTTCGACCCCAGGATCTATTACCGGAATAATGTATCCCATGCTCTGAACTTGATTGAAGCGATGAAGGATCATGGAGTAAACAGTCTCGTTTTTTCCAGTAGCTGCGCAAGTTACGGGATCCCAAAACAAATTCCGATTACAGAAGAAGAGGTACAGAATCCCATCAGTCCCTATGGAAGATCGAAATGGATGGTCGAACAAATCCTTCGAGATTTTGAAGATGCCTATTCAATCCATAGCATCTCTTTGCGTTACTTCAACGCCGCCGGCGCTGATTTTGATCTTGATGTTGGAGAGCACCATGATCATGAAACACACATCATCCCCCTTGTCATCTATACAGCAATGGGACTGAGGAAGAATATCACGATCTATGGAAATGACTTTCCCACTCCTGACGGAACGGCTGTCCGAGATTTCATCCATGTTGCAGATCTGGCCCGGGCTCATATTTCCGCCTTGCAATGGGTCATGGAAAATCAACAATCTACTGCGATTAATCTTGGAACATCGAAAGGATGTAGTGTAAGACAGATCGTTGAAACAGTGGAGAAGTTTACGGGAAAGCCCATTCCCCTCGTCATGGAGAAGAAAAGAGCCGGGGAGCCTCCCATTCTGGTAGCGGATAACGGAAAGGCTCAAAAACTTTTGAGATGGCAGCCACGAGACTCAGATCTGATGAAAATCATTGAATCAGCCTGGGGATGGCATCAAAAACAGTTAGAGAATAAAACCCTGATTTCCAATCTTTTTTCAGATTCATCATGCAAAAAGGTTCCTTGATTCTATTTTTCTTTCTCGCATTTTTCATTGCTCTTTTCCAAAGTGCTCTTCTAGGAAAACTTCATTTATTTGCCTTTGCCCCCTTTTTAGCAATTTTATGGATTAGAAGTTCTTTTATAGCTTCATTATGGGGTAGCTTTCTCTGTGGATTTCTTCTCGATTTATTCTCATCGGGATCCATGGGAATTTTGGCTCTCAATTATACATTTATCTGCCTCTTTCTTTATCGCTTCCACATGCATTTTTATGATGACAAGCCTTTACATCTGGCCTTTTATACAGCTCTTATTTCATCGCTTTCCACCCTGATTCAGCCTTTTTTACTTTTTCTTTTTGACAGAAGTATCCCCGTTTCGGGAAAATGGGTCCTTACCGATCTATTTTTGATGCCTCTTTTGGATGGAGCATATGCGATCATCTGGTTCTGGTGCCCATTCATACTGTATCAAAAAATTTATCGAAAAATGCACCTATTCCTATTGAAAAGAAGGTAGTAAATGGAAGACATCTCCAAAATGACACTGGTCGCCACCCAGGCAGCTCTAAAAGCAGGCGCCACTCTTAAGAGAGGATTCCGGACTAATTTTGAGATTTCCTCCAAAGAAGGGAAGCACAATCTCGTTACCGAATACGATCACCTGGCAGAAAAACTCATCATCTCTTACATCAAAGAACACTTTGACGATCACTCCTTTTTAGCTGAGGAATCAGGAGAGACTAAAGGAGAAGAAGAAATCCAATGGGTGATTGATCCTCTGGACGGAACTGTTAATTTTGCTCATGGAATTCCCATGTTTGCAGTTAGCATAGCAGCCTGCCAAGGAGGAGATCCTCTTTGCGGTGTTATCTATCAGCCCATTACCCAAGAGTTATTTATCGCCGAAAAGGGAGGAGGGGCTTATCTCAATGGAAGCCCAATAAAAGTCACAGAGACCGAACAGCTTGACGATGCATTTGTCGCTTTAGGTTTTCCCTATAACTTATCTGAAAATCCTGGTCAGACCATCGATCATTTCATCGATGTCCTCAAATTGGGCCTTCCCATTCGTCGTATTGGTGTTGCTGCATTAGACCTTGCTTATGTTGCCTCTTGCCGTTTCGATTTCTTTTTTGAGGTGGCCCTGGGCCCCTGGGACTGTGCTGCCGGTATTCTCTTGGTCAACGAAGCTGGTGGGAAAGTAACGAGCTGGAACGGAAAACCGTTCAATATCTATTCAGGGAAACCGATATTAGCCTCAAACGGACTTATTCATTCTGAAATATCATCCATTCTAGGTAGAAGGATTTAATGATCATCGACGGAAAAAAAATTGGCCAACAAATCAGAGAAGAGATCAAAACGGAAATCTCTAAACTTTCGGGATCTCCCGGACTAACCTTTGTCCTTGTTGGGAATGACCCAGCTTCCCATACCTATGTAGGCATGAAGAAAAAAGGCTGTGCCCACGTTGGCATTCGATCGAATGTGATCGAACTTCCTGAAACTGTCAGTCAAACCGAACTGTTAAATACGATCGAGGACCTCAATCAGGACCCAAATGTAGACGGAATTTTAGTACAACTGCCCCTTCCCAAACAGATCGATGAAAACAAAGTCATGTTGACCATCGATCCCATGAAAGATGTGGATGGATTCCATCCTGTCAATGTGGGAAAAATGCTTTTGGGAGATGAGAGTGGATTTCTTCCCTGTACTCCTCATGGCATCAAAGTCCTTTTGGAAAAATCAAAGATCGATCCTGCACACAAACATGTCGTAGTCGTAGGAAGAAGCAATATCGTTGGAAAACCCCTTGCTGCCATCCTGGTTCAGAAAAAACCCTATTGCAATGCGACCGTTACGATCGCCCATAGCGGCACAAAAGACCTTGCTCAAATCACCCGTCAGGCAGATATACTCGTTGCAGCTATTGGAAAAGAACACTTCATCAAAAAAGAAATGGTCAAGCCCAAAGCAGTCGTCATCGATGTAGGAATCAATCGGATCACCAAATCGGGTAAGTCTGTCTTGGTCGGTGATGTCGATTTTGACGAAGTGTCCAAAGTAGCCTCACACATTACCCCTGTTCCGGGAGGCGTAGGTCCCATGACCATCACAATGCTCCTTCAAAATACCTTGAAAAGCTATGTGCAGAAAGGATCATGAAACATGCTGTTCTAGTCCTCAGTCTTTTCTTTTTTTCCTGTAGCAAAACTCCCAATGTTACTTCATTCAAAGGGATGGCTATGACCATGCCCTACTGCATTAAAGTAGGCGCCAAGTTGGAAAAAACGGACAAAGAACAGATCCAGAAAATCATCGAAGATGCATTCCATGAAATTGACGGAATCTACAACAACTGGAATCCCAATTCTGAAGTTTCAAAACTCAACGCACTCGACAAAGGAGAAAGCAGAGTTCTTTCGAGTGAGCTAGTCCTCTTTTTTGAAAAGATCTCAAAAATCCATGAATGTTCCCAAGGAAGGTTCGATCCATGTGTAGGAAACCTGATTTTGGCCTACCGGAAATCTAAGCCCATTCCCCTGAAAGGAACCTGGAAAGACATGAATTGGAAGAGAAACCTTTTCGTAAAATCCCGTTCTGATCTCATTATGGATTTCTGCGGAGCATCAAAGGGATACGCGATAGACCTCATTGCAGAAAGACTCTTACAAAAAGGGTATACAAACTTTTATGTAGAGTGGGCAGGAGAGATCCGCACACATGGGCAGCATCCTGACAAAAGATGCTGGACCGTTCAAATCCGGCCCTCCCATCATGTGATCGAACCGATCTCCATTGCATTGAAAAACGCAGCTATTGCAACTAGCGGCCCGACCCAGTTGGAATCGGATTATACTCATATCGTAAATCCCTCGACCGGTAAACCGATCTCTTTACAAGATACAGTGATTGCTTCTGTAAGTGTAAGGGCTCCTACCTGTCTACTGGCAGATGGCCTGGCTACTGCCGCCATGACCTTTACCGATTATGAAAAAGCGAAAAGATGGGCAGAAAAAATTGTCGAAGAGTATCCTGAAATCACAATCTGGATCTATCAAAGATGACCAAAGCAACCCTATTTTTCGACATCGGCAACGTCCTTCTCTTTTTCAGCCATGAAAAAATGTGCAGACAAGTGGCCGATCTCACCACACTTCCCTATCAGAGAGTACATGACTTTCTATTTAAGGAAGGGTATGGAATCGAATATGAAATGGGAACGGTCACTACAGAATCCCTTCACCGCCATCTTTCTCAAGCAAGCGATCAGACCATCGATTTTATAGAACTGCTAAAAGCTGCCGGAGATATCTTTGAATCGAATGAAGAGATCATCCCCATCATTGAAGACCTCAAATCTCAGGGACATCGTCTGATTCTCCTTTCGAATACCTGTGAAATCCATTTCAATTATGCCTACTCCCATTATCCCATTCTTCGAAACTTCGATGATCGGATCCTCTCCTATGAAGTCAACATGAGAAAACCTGACAAGGCGATCTACCAAAAAGCTTTGGCGATGGCTCAGTCTACTCCAAGTTTCTATGTGGATGATATTTCGGAATATGTACAAAGTGCCCGCAAGACAGGCCTGGACGCCATACACTATAAAACCCCTCAAAAGCTCCGAGAAGAGCTTTGTAAGAGGGGCTTTCTTTGATAGTCTTTTTATTGGATCAAATCTAAGAATTGCTGTCTTGATTCGGCAGTAAAGTTAGCTGGAATCAAATCTGCAGGCTGAATCTCTATTCCATTTGAACGTGCCCGATCTATGACTCTTCGGGCATCAGCTGCTAGGGCCATTAAAGGATCTCCTGAAGTAGCACTTCTTAGCTCGCTGATCCGTCCTCGGATAGTTCCTACTCTTCCCTGTGCCTCACGAAGTGCAGGCTCCCATTCAGCATGATGTGCTTCAACTCTTTTATTATTCGCTGCAGTTGCCTCACTAATTCCTCCTCCGTCATAAGACCAGTCAGGCTCAATAACTGATCCATATCGATCGTATTCGTCTTGTACCTCTTCTAATCTTGCGAATGCAGGATCCCGTTCTAAACGTGCTATTTCAGCAAGATCATCCCTTTTCTTGCTATCAAGGATTCCACGAAGATTTCCGGAAGGCGATCTGCTTTGGATTGACTCTAAGCCTTTAGTAAATGTTTCTACAGAACGTTGCGCTAGTCCACGATTATGTTCTGCTTGTCTTACAGCTAAATGTGTTTGCAATTCTTCCCGAACATCTGCTGCGAGAGTATTCCGTTTCCCATCCATGACCCAATTACTCAGAATTGCAGTTGTGACTTGTTTGGTCTTCTCAACCACATTTCCCCTTGGTCCGGCTTCCTGAATAGCAACTTTTACAATCTCTTTTGCAAGGTCTTTAGAATTCCCTGGAGTTTTGGCTCGATCGAAAGCCTGATAGGTCGCCCGCAAACCTTGAAAGGGTGCATCTTGACTTGTGCGAACTTTGGTCGCTAGGTCCTTTACTTTATCTGTTTTTCGTCCAAAGATCCGTGAAAAATATCCGGAAATTTGAAAACCTGATACTGCTCTTGTGGCCATACTTCTTCCCCAAAATTAAAGTACTTATCAAATATTAGTTTAATTATAACAATTAACAAAATATTAATTAACCATTAATAATATCTTTAAAAAGTTTGTTTTTCTAACTAATTGAAATTGAGATAGATGCTCCATATATCTTTTCGAACCCAAAAAGAGGCTAAACATAAACTACTGATTATAAGCTGATTAAAATAGAGGGAATTTTCAAGAATTTAAATCAGAAAGAGGCAATTTTGCATGAACATGGTCACCCTGGAGCTTTATTCATAGATCTCTTGAGACAATCTCCCACAACTTCTATAGTGATGAATTGGAGAACAAGTCCCATACAGTGCCAGTTAAAAAGAAAACCAAGAAACAGCATCCCTTCCGCAATATCTCAAAGAAGATCATCACCGTATTTGATCAGGATTCGAAGAAAGTCTTCACGAGGAAACACTTATTTCGCCTGTTAGCTCTGCCCTCTTCAAAGTTTGATCAGTTTGAAGAAATCCTGCTCGAGCTCAAAGAAAAAGAGATGTTAGAGCTCAAAGGAAATCATGTACGGTTGATCCCACAGGCTGAAATCGTTCAGGGAAAAATATCGACCCATCCGAGAGGGTTCGGTTTTGTTCAGGTAAAAGGCCACAAGCAGGAAGTGTTTATCCCCAAACAGCACATGGACGATGCGATTGAGGGGGACATCGTAGAAATAGAGATCGACCCTAAAGTCTCTTCCAAGGGACCGGAAGGAAAAATCGTCCGAGTCCTTGAGCGGTCGAGGAAAATTCTTGCCGGCACTATTCTCAAAAAACATCACCATCATTACGTTGTCTATGCTCCAATATTAGGGCCTGAAAGACTTATCGACCTTAAATGTACGAAAAAAGACACATTCCGCATTGGGGACCGTCTTGTGATGGAAATCAAAAAATGGAAGCGATCGACCAATCAAATGGAATGTGTTCCCCTGCAATATTTGGGTTCGATTGAGGATCCATCCATCGATGTTCTTGCAGCTATCTATGAATTTGAAATTCCTCATCAGTTTTCAAAAAAAGCGATCCAGGAAGCTAAAAAGCTAGGAGGTGAGGTAAAGAAGAAAGACCTGAATAACCGCAAAGATTTTACAAAACTCACTTGCATCACGATCGATCCAGACACGGCAAAAGATTATGATGATGCAATCTCTTTAACCGTAGACTCCAAGGGAAACTTTCAGTTAGGCGTACACATTGCCGATGCAGCGTTCTATGTTAAGCCTGACAGTTATTTGGACAAAGAAGCGCACCGCAGGGGCAATTCCACTTATTTTCCAGGTGTATGCGTTCCCATGCTCCCCGAAGAGCTTTCCAATCAACTGTGCAGTTTAAAAGCAGGTGTCATCCGTTTGACGGTCAGCGTACTCATGACTTTCACCCCTAAAGGTGACTTGGAAAAATATGAAATTCACCGTGCCTACATCAAAAGCAAGAAACGTTTTACGTACAATGAAGCTTTTGATGTGCTTGAAAAGAGAAAGAAAAGTCCCCACGCTCCCCTTCTTCAAAACCTGGCTAAATTGGGAGCTCTTTTAAGGCAGAAGAGAATGGAAAGAGGAAGCATTGATTTTGCTTTGCCCGAAGCTGTGATCAAAGTCGACAAAAAAGGGAATCCTGAAAGGATTGAAATCGTCGAATACGACATCACCCATCAGATGATCGAAGAGTTCATGCTGAAGGCCAATGAGGTCGTTGCAGAACATCTCGCACAAAAAAAGAAAATGTTGATCTACCGTATTCATGAAGAACCACCTGCTGAAAACTTCCATGATTTTTATCATTTAGCGAGATCGCTAGGATTCCGTCTTCCTGATAAACCAAACCACCGTGACATCCAAAAACTGTTCCACCAAGCGAAAAAAACACCCTACTTCCAGCATCTCTCCATCAGTTTTATCCGAAGCATGAAGATCGCTTTTTACTCGCCCGACAACTTGGGGCACTACGGTCTTTCTCTTGAGCATTACTGTCATTTTACCAGTCCGATCCGCAGATATAGTGATTTGATCATTGAGCGTCTGCTTTTTAAGGATAAAACGCCCGAGGATTTGAGTGAAATCGCAAATCACTGCTCCTACCGCGAAAGGATGAGTTTCCGTGCCGAAATGGCCGTAGTCCAGCTGAAAAAATTAAGACTGCTCAACAAAACATTTCAAGAAGACCCTACTCATATTTTCGAAGCTTCGATCACTAAGATCAAACCGTTTGCCATTTTCTTCGAAATCACAGATTTTTTCTTGGAAGGATGTCTGTTCCTCTCCGATCTTGATGATGATTATTTTGTTTTTGAGCCTAATACCGTTACTCTTCGGGGGAAAAGGACTGGACGAAAGTACAGTTTCGGAGATAAAATCCAGGTTATTTTAACTCAAATCGATTTCGTTCTTTTAGAATCAAAATGGATACTCGCCAACCAAGAACGTCCCAAAGCCAGAAAAAAAGCCAAAAAGAAAGGAAGACGAAAGAGAAGATAATCCCTCTTTCCTTCTATCGTTCTGATGATGTTTTGGCTCTTTCAAGAGCTCTGTTAGGAAAAACGCTCTATAGCTGCATCGATGGAAGGCTAACTGGAGGGACTATTGTCGAAACAGAAGCCTATCAGGGCGCTGAAGATAAAGCCTGCCATGCCTACAACATGAGGAGAACTCCCCGTACAGAAATCATGTATTCTAACGGAGGGGTAAGCTATGTCTACCTCTGTTATGGGATCCATTATCTTCTCAATATCGTTACACATTGTGAAGGCAATCCCCATGCAATCCTTATCCGTGCCATCGAACCCAAGGTGGGAATAGATGTGATGCTTGAAAGGAGAAAAAAAGAAAAGGTGGAACGCTCTTTGACTGCCGGACCAGGGGCTTTGACACAGGCCATGGGAATTACTCTGAAGCACAATGGTCTATCTCTGAACAGTTCCACTCTCTGGATTGAAGAAAATTCTATCAGCATTTCTGAAAAAGACATCTTGGCCTCTCCCAGGGTCGGTGTATCCTACGCTGAAGAACATGCTCTTCTCCCCTGGCGGTTCCGTCTTGCCCCCTCTCAATGGACCAGTATTGCAAAATAAGTCTAAAAACCAGATATTGAATCCTTATTTTTCAGGTAAACTATGAAGAAGTATTTCCTCACCGGACTTGCAATCCTTCTCCCATTGGCTGTGACGATCGCCGTAGTGATCTTTGTCGTCAATTTTTTGACCAAGCCTTTCACGGGACTTGTAATAAAGATTCTTTCTCATACTCGGATTAGTGAAATCGGATTTCTATTTTTGACTCCTGAACAAGTCATTCGATATGGAAGCCAGCTCATTATTCTGATCGGCCTTTTCCTGGTTACAGTGGGGTTGGGATTCTTGGCCCGATGGTTTATTTTTAAGGGCCTTATTCGCCTTAGCGACAAAATCCTCCATAAGATCCCCTTGGTCAATAAAGTCTATAAAACTACCCAGGAGATCATCAAGACTCTCTTTGCTTCCGATAAGAATTCCTTCAAACAGGTCGTCATGGCTCCCTTTCCTTTCAAGGGAACTTATTCATTAGGACTGGTCAGTAGAGAGTCTCCCAAAACATGTGAAGAAGCAGCCGAAGGAGAGTTGATCTCTGTTTTTATTCCTACGACTCCCAATCCGACAACCGGCTTTCTTCTGATGTTTAAAAAAGAAGATCTGATCTTTCTCGATATGAAGACAGAAGATGCGGTGAAATACATCGTCTCTTGCGGTGTGATCGTTCCTGAAAAAAAGGATGCCCCTGAATGAGAAAATACTTCCTTACCGGACTTGCCATTCTTCTCCCCCTCGTTCTGACAATCGTAGTCATCGTTTTTGTCGTCGATCTTTTTACAACTCCTTTTGTCGACATAGTAAAGGACTTTATCTATCAATTTGAAAGAACCTATCCGATCATCAAATCTGATGAAGCCATACAGATCATTGCCCGCATCATCAGTTTGATTTTGATCATCGTCCTCATTTTTCTTTTGGGAGTTATTGCACGATGGTTTTTCTTCCGATCGATTCTCAAATTCATGAATTGGATCTTCTCAAAGATCCCCTTTGTGAAGACGATCTATAAGGTTACAAAGGACATTGCTTCCGCCCTTTTCGGAGGAGGGGGAGGCAAAGCATTCAAACGTTCGGTCCTTGTGCCCTTTCCCTCTCCGCACAGTTTTTGTGTCGGCTTTGAGACGGGCGACGTTCCTGAAGTATGTCAAAAATCGGTGGATAAAAAGCTTGTTCCTGTTTTTGTTCCCACGGCCCCCCATCCTATCTCTGGTTATCTTCTCATGATGGCTGAAGATGATGTAAAAGCAATTCAGATGAGTAATGAAGAAGCTGTCAAATTCACAGTATCATGCGGAATGATCCTTCCAGAACAAGAGACAATACATGAAGAGTAATTCACGGGTCGTTTTCTTCCAGGTAAAAACCGCGAAGGAAAAGCTTTCCAGAATATGCGACATGGCTGCCTTTCACTTTGGAAAAAAAGAGCATTTTCTTATTTTCACACCTGATGATAAGGCAGAAGAATTTGTCGATGAGCTCCTCTGGAAACAGCCAGCTGAAAGTTTTCTTCCCCATTCGATTTCTACTCCAGACTGTAATGATTGGGTCATCATCACTCAAAAGAAAGAGGACTTTAAGCGGGCCCGCTTTATCTTTAACCTTCGGCCGACGCCTCTGCTTTTGGATACCTTCCAGATCGTCTATGAGTTAGAGGATTTGACCAGTTTGAATAAAAAAATGCTTTCACGAAAGCGTTTCGAGGCCTATAAATCTCTAGGCTGGATCATCGAAGCCCGTTAAGATGATATCTTACTCTTGAGTCTATTGAGAAAAATCCCTATAATGATTCCAACAATTTTGACTGGGAGCTAAAATGACTAGAATGAGCAAGAAGGGTGAAAGAAGAACCCGCTGCCCAAAGAAAAACCAAAAGCCAGCTTTGAAAACGGGACCTAAAAAAGACAATTTAAATTTAGGTTTTAAGGAACACGCTAACGTTCTCTCCGGCGATCAAGCTAAACATTCATTCATTGCAAAAATTAAGTAGATAGAGGAACTCATGTCCAGGCACAGCAGCTATGGAAAAGCGAATAAGGGAGTCAAAAAAAGAAATGTCTTGAAGCGCTTCGAAAGAATCGAAGTTCTTCGCAAGCTTGGGAGATGGCAAGAAGGAAAGAAAAAAGCCACTGGCCTCCCTAAGACCCCCACACTTCAATGAATATTTCCATCATCGACGAACAAAAAGCTTTATCCCTCTCTCATGACACGATGAGAGAGGCAGTATTGTGCGTCTTTGAATCTGAAAAAATCTCATGTGACGAGGTGGAAATCCACCTTGTTGATCAAGAAAAAATTTGTATCCTGCACAAGGAATTTTTTCAGGACCCTTCACCTACAGACTGTATCTCTTTCCCTATCGATGATCCCAGCGAGAGTAGATTCTGTTTTTTAGGGATGGTTTTCATCTGTACAGACATCGCTATCGAATATGCAAAGGAACATGACCATGATCCTGAAGAAGAGGCGCTTCTTTATCTCATCCACGGCCTTCTGCATCTCATCGGCTACAATGATCTCACCGAAGAAGAACAAAGTATCATGCGAAAAAAAGAAAAAAGTTGTATGGATCTATTAAAGGCAACAACTGCAAAGTAATTTTTCTTTCATGAGATCTCAAATCTTCGACTGGTTCCCGATCCTCCCGCTAGCCTTCCTCTTTGGATCAGCGATGCTCACTATGCTGAGCACCTCTCTTCTCCAACTGGGGAAGATCAAAGCTAAAGATCCTTTACGCACCCGGTCCTTTTTCTTCTTCACTTTGATGAAGAAATTCTTTCCCAAAGACGAGTGGGAAAACCTCTATTATACTCTAAGCTTTACCCGACACCTTCTCGCCCTTCTTTATGCTACGACAGCATTTTTCTACTTCGCAAGCCATATCCATCGAACAGTGGATTGGGTAGAACCGATCTTGATCGCTCTGGGGATCATCGCTGTTTCGATCCTCGTCGATTTTTGTACCCGTCTCTTAGCGACCCTTTGGTCGAAGGCGATGCTACGTTTTTCAGCTCCGATTGCTTCCATATTCTTATCTGTTTTTTTCCCGATTGTCGGAATACTTTTCAAGGTAACCAGGGCCCTTTTCCAAGTTTCCCATATTTATGAACAGCCTGAGAGCTTTTTCCTCATACGGGAAAGAGTCCGTGAAATGATTCATGAAACGGAATTAAGCCAGCATCTCGATGCCTTTGACCAGAAACTCATTACATCTTTCATTACCTTTCGGGAAAAAGTAGCTCGGGAAATCATGATCCCTAGAGTCGATGTCACCTTCCTTGAGAATACCGCAACGCTCCATGAGGCAACCCGGCTCTTCATCGATGAGGGCTACAGTCGGATTCCTGTTTATCGGGAGACCCTTGATGAGATCATCGGTGTGCTCTATTCCAAAGACCTTTTAGAAGTCTATGAAAATAGCTCGAAAGAAGCACTCCAGGTCCCTGTCGAAAAAATCGTTAAACCGGTTTTATTTACTCCTGAGAATAAACGAATCTCCCACCTTCTGCAGGAATTCCGGAACAAACAGATTCATCTCGCTGTTGTCGTTGATGAATACGGGGGAACTGAGGGAATCGTTACCATAGAAGATATTTTGGAAGAGCTTGTGGGAGAGATCGAAGATGAATACGATATCGAAGAAGAAGCTCAATTCTGGAAACTTCCCGGTGGAGGCTTTGTAGTCGATGCCAAAATGAGCATCATCGATATTGAGGAAAAGCTTCATATTCATATTCCCCACAGCCCTGAATATGAGACCATTGGAGGATATGTCTTTCATAGAGCAGGCACTATTCCTTCCAAAGGATGGAAACTCCACTCTGATGAATTCGAACTGGAAGTTTTGAACTCAAATGATCGCTCCATAGAAAGAATTAGAATTGTTTCCTTGAAGAAAGGCTAACGAATCCCTAACAAAACATGTTTTGTCAATTTCAAGCTATTTTAGGACAGGTTCGCTTGATTTGTATCCATTTCTAAGGCAAAATAAATCCTTCAAAAATTCATTGCCACAGGACTTGCTATGAGAAGATCGATTTGTTATTCCGAACCCAACTTTGCCCTCGCAGGCCAAACTGGTATTTGGAGGTTCGTTTATACAACAGCCAACAATCTTCCCAAAGGGACCAAACTGAAATTTGATCTTCAAAGTCAAGGCCGGACTCTGGACTGGCAAATTCCCCAAACCCAATCAAAAGACAAGTCCAATCTTATTTGGGGTGAGATCGCATCAGCCAAAAAGGCCCTTGTTCCTGAATGGGTCAAAGATGATGAGAATCCCTCTCAATTTATTTTTACCCTTCCTGCAGAGCTTAAAGCCTCGGAAATCCTGACGATTTGTTTGGGAACACCGGATGAAAACAACCTGGAGAAAAAGGGTAATACCGTTCAATGCAATGTACAGCGAAGAAAGCCTTTTCTTCTCTACATCGATCCCAAAGGAAAGGGTGATTTTCGCGATCCTGAGACATTCCATATTGATATCCGGGGAAACGTGTTAACCAACCTGAAAATCATCACTCCCTCTCTGGTTTCAAGAAATAAGCGTTTCGACATTATCGTCCGATTCGAAGACAAGTTCGGCAATCTTACAGCCAATGCGCCTGAAGGAACACTGACCGACCTCTCTTATGAACATCTTCGAGAAAACCTCAACTGGAAACTTTTTGTTCCTGAAACAGGTTTTATCACACTTCCCAACCTTTACTTCAACGAACCCGGCATTTACAAGATTCAATTGAAAAACCTCTCAAATGAAGAGACATTCTATTCTCCTCCGATCAAATGCTTTGCTACAGAAGAGACCCAACTATTCTGGGGACTTCTTCATGGTGAGTCCCAAAGAGTTGATTCTGAAGAAAACATCGAGACGTGCTTGAGACATTTCCGGGATGAAAAAGCCTTTCAGTTTTTTGCGACATCCTCTTTTGACAGTGAGGGAGAAACTTCTTCCGATATCTGGAAGCTGATCAACCAGCAGACAACGGAGTTCAATGAAGACGAGCGATTTGTTGCTTTTCTTGGCTTTCAATATGTAGGAGAGCCAAAGGAAGAGGGGGTGCGTCAAATAATTTATCTCAAAGATAGCAAGCCGATCTTCAGAAAGAAGGATACGAAAACGAATTCCCTGAAGAAAATTTACAAAAGCATCCAGCCGAAAGAACTCCTTTCAGTCCCCTCCTTTACTATGGGAAAAGGCACTAGCTTCAATTTTGATGACTTCAATCCTGATTTCGAACGGGTCGTTGAAATTTACAATGCTTGGGGATCTTCAGAATTATCTGCAAAAGAAGGAAACCCGTGCCCTATTGAGGGGTCAGGAAAGAAATCAATCGGCGAAGCACAGGAAGGCTCGATACTCAAAGCACTTCTCAAAGGCTGCCGCTTTGGATTCGTAGCTGGTGGATTGGATGACCGTGGAATCTATTCCGATTTTTATGATTCCGACCAGACACAATACTCACCAGGACTGACGGCAATTTTGGCCAAGGACCAAACTCGTGCTTCTCTGATGGACGCTCTGTACCGAAGATCTTGTTATGCAACAACTGGGGAGAGAATCATCGTTGGTCTGAGCATCGCTGGATTCCCTATGGGATCAGAAGTTTCCACAAAAGATAAGCCTGGTCTTTCTTTCAATAGACATATCACCGGATATGTTATTGGAACTGATGCTGTGGAAGAAATTCAAATCCTCCGCAACGGAAAAGTATTCCGAACTTTCGAACCAAAAGAATATCAGTTCGAATTCGAAATCGATGATATGGATCCCCTTGAAGGTCTGGTCATGAAAGCAGGTGAACACCCACCTTCCATTTTTTACTATCTTCGAGCCACCCAGAAAAATGGCCATATTGCATGGAGCTCTCCAATCTGGGTTGATCTCGAAGCAGGATCTCCTTCCAAAAAGGTCAAGAAGAAGTAGTCTCAATGCTTTTTAAAACCATTCTATTTGCGATCATTCTCGTTCTCCTCTGCCTGATCGCATTAGGAATCGGGTTGATTATCACTGGCAAACCCAAACTGAGAAAAGGCTGTGGGAGCCAGCCAGAGTCAAAAAAGAATTGTGAAAAAAATAGATGTGAAGTTTGTAAGGGAGATCATAAGAAGAGACCTCCCTTTTAAGGTGAACACTTATAGCGCTTGAGTCGCTCTTTGCATTCCTTCATTGATGTAAGCATTCAGACCATACGCAAGAGCTGCAATGACCCGTTCCTGAAGAGGGTTCTCTTCAACAAGAAGTCTTCCTTTCGTTTCCATTTCCAAACTACGGATTTCAGGATCTTTCGCAATATTGACATGATAAGCATGGGTCGGAGTATCCCAGTAAGCTTTCAGTCTTTCTGCTCTTCCCCTTCCATCATGAGCCTTCAGTCCTAGTGCTATGTAGATTTCCTTTTGTTGCTGCGCGCTGACATAGATTTGGAAGTACTTCAAAAGTTCTCGGGAAGTTAGATTGCCTTCTCTCAAGGAGTCCTGAACATCCATAGCAATTTGGATTTCCTCTGGAACCAAAGATGCTTGAGACTCTTCTTTTGCCGGAGCCAAATCAGAAACCTCTACCTCTTCCTTTTTGCTACAGCAGTTCAAAAACCAGCAGACTGTATCTTTAACCATACAAAAAACTGAGGCAATCGTGTGGAAGATGCCATTGACACAAGACTGAATGAATCCCCTTCCTTCAGAGCTGTGAAGCACGTCCCGTACATCAGAAATACCTCTTGAAGAGTGACCTTGAACATGAGTGTCGAGTTTCGCTTGAAGGGAAGGCGTTGAAGATTGAATTTCTGGGACCTGCATAGAATTCCTCCGAACAATTTGATATTAGGACGGAAAGTCTAGTTATTAACGATTTATTAAGAAAGTTTAAAAAAAAGATTACATTCACAGTTTCCCCCTTTTCAAATAAAATTTTTATACCTATAGAGAAAAGTAATAGCTATCTATCATTATGAGGCTCACAAATGAAGCGCTTTTTTCTCTACATTTTCTGTATCAGTTCTATTTCTTTTGCCTATGATCCGCAAAATCAGATGCAGAATACACCAACACAAACAATGCATTCGACCCATGGATGCATAGGAAAGGGCTTCATCACGAAAGGAGAGTTCCTTTGGTGGAGAGCAGATGCCGAAGATCTCGAATATGCTTTTACCGTCGATCCCACTTTGGCCCAAATCCTTTTTCTGAATAACCTACCCGACAGTACGATAGTACTCCAGGATATCAATTTTAAATACGGAGCTGGATTGAGGCTCTCAGCGGGCTATGATTTTGGAGAGACGAATTGGGATCTTATGGTCCGATGGGTGAACTATAGCCACAGAAGATTTTCCTTCACTCCCGGTCTACCTGATGATAATACCAGTGTGATCGTTCTGATAGGATTTCCCGTCAATGCTCCTGAAGGAACTCCTATTACTTTTGGAAATAACGCAAGCGCTGACTGGAAACTCTATTTCAATTCGTGGCAGTTAGAGCTCGGCTATGACTATTTCATCAGCAAAGTCTTTTCTATCCGTCCTCATATGGGAGTCCAGGCATCATGGATCCGACAAAGCTACGATCAGGATTTTCACAATGTGATCATAGCAACAACTTCAAATCCTGATTTTTATGGAATCCTTTCTACGCGATCGAAATTGAGAAGATGGGGATTGGGACCACGAGTAGGAATAGAGGGAAATTGTCATATGGGATGGGGATTCAGTCTGCAAAGCATCTCATCCATTGCTCTTTTATATGGGCAGTTTGACAATCGATATAGAAGGCATATCGAATCAGTGAATACTCTCACTTCAGAAGTAAGTGTTTCCAATGTTTCCCCTTATCGTCTTCGAGCCAATGCTCAACTTTCCTTTGGATTGGAATGGGCTTATTGTTTCGGTCAGAATTATCTACTGGCTTTCAATGCAGCTTACGAAGCTCAATACTGGTGGGACCAGATGGAACTCTTCACCCTTTACAACTTATTACCTACCGGTGATCTGACCTTTAATGGGTTAACTTTAGGTGGCCGATTCGAATTCTAGATAAATTTCTTTAACGATTTTGCGCTCTACGATATCTTGCATTTAAGGCATCGTATTTGGAGAAAAAAATGAACCTGTTGTCAAAAGCTTATTCTTTGTTAGCCCTATCGCTTCTATGCACCTCTTCTGTTATGGGTCAAAGCACTGATCATCCATCGTCTCAGAAAAGATACGGTATGGAATCCGAATCCCCTGCGATGTCTGAATGTGGGCCCCCTTACTGTATGACGCCACAGAACGGTTGGGACATTTTTGCTGGTGCAAGTTTCATTTACTGGTATCCATATCAGGAGAATATGGAATTAGGTATCATTGATGACACAACCAATCCTGACTTCATAATCAATGGCGATATGGTTGATTTAAACCCAGACTATAAACCCAGTTTTAAGGTTCTTCTTGGGGTTACTTTGCCTCGTAAGGGCTGGGATTTGCTCTCAAGATACACATGGTTTCGAAGCACTCAGAACATCAGAGTAGATCTTGATAGAAACGGTAATGAGGTTCTTCACCCTTTATGGGAGATACCGAACGTCACTTCTCCAACATACTTTAACGGAACTTCTCGCTGGAGGCTCCGCATGGACCTTCTGGACCTGGAGTTAGGAAAGCTTTATTGTGGAACTTCAGATCTTTCCTATCGTCCGTTTTTTGGAATTCGTGCCGCATGGATTCGTCAATCTATTGTAGTGGAATACTTCAATGAATCGACCCAATTCTTAAACCGAGCAAATGTATTTATGACACAAAGATCCCAATCTTGGGCCTTAGGCCTACGAAGCGGTATGACTTGCAATTTAATGCTAGGAAAATGCTTTAGGATTTATGGGGAAGGAGCAGGAGACCTTCTATTCACGCAGTACACCAGCGCACGGTTGAATCAAATAGCAACTACCGCAGCAGGTATTCTTGCACCTAACTCCATCTTTACTCTTAGGGAAAAAAATCTAAACCGGATCAGAGCACATCTCGAATTAGAACTCGGTTTTGGTTGGGGTACTTACTTTGCCAATAACTCTTGGCACTTCGATTGGACTGCAGGTTATGGATTTCAGGTCTTTTTCGACCAGAATATGTTCCGCAATATTCTAGATGATCAAGCTTTTGCCAGCATTCTGCCGAACGGCAATCTCTACATTCATGGATTGACAACTACAATGCGGTTCGATTTCTAGCCATCTTAAAAGAAGGCCCCAAAATCATTTGGGGCCCATTCAATCAATTATCAGAATAGGGTCCAACAACAATTGTGATATAAGTAGTATCGTCAATCGTTTTTTGACTGGGGGCGACCTGCTGATTTGGAGGAGCCTGCGCGAACAAAAAGTCATCGTACGCGTAAGAATACACCGCATTCCCTGTGACCTCTGCATCTCTATGAAGTCCCAAACTATATAAGTCGAACCATGGCCCCGTCGTACTTCCAGGAGGAGTCAAGTGGCTATTTGGTTTGTAGTAGTCGCCGTACATAGAGGGTGGGAAACCGGTAAAATCAATTTTATCGACTTTCCCTGGGATGAGTCCTGCGGGAATCACAGCGCTTAAATACTCGGTAATTTCTGTAGCATGTGCTATCGCTGTTCCAGGAGCGGGTGGAGCACAAGGTAATACGCAAGGGGGGCTGCTTCCGTTGGTATAAGTCATTCCAGGGAAAAAAGCTTCAACACTGAAAATCGCTGTTGTTGTTGAGGGAACTGTAGGAGAATTTATCCAGGGGATGCCGAATGTATAACCGGAAGTTGAAGATGAAAAGGTAAATACACCATTGATGATTTTTCCTGTGTAAACAGTCCCATCATTTACTGTGATCGTCAGATGATTGTTTATGTAATAAGCATTCATTCCAGTCCAAACGTCATTTGCCCAACTAAAGCCATAGGCTGCTGCATTATCAAAATAGTCTACATCAAAACCAGGGGTTGCCAGACCCAGAGCATTACCAGGAGATAAAACGCGCAATGTCACAGCACCCGGTTTTTGAATCAGACCTGTCCATGCAGCAAGACTGGCAGGAGTTGCCATATTCAAAGCATTTCGTAATTTACAAAGAGTATAGGCCCTGGACTGATAAATCCCGGAGGGACGATTCTTAGGTATCGTCGGCAAAGGATGTTCAGTGAACAAATTCAAATAGATGGAAAGGCCATAGTAATCGACGCATGTGAAGTCAAAAGTCAATTGGTTCAAATTATTCGGTGCACTAAGACAGGCGGAAGGGTAAAAAGAAAACTCAAGTGCTCCATAAACGGTCGTATAATTAGGATCTGTTCCCAATCCAGGATTTGGAGTTGCAATAGTGCCCGCACCAGTAGCAAGCATCGTTAAATTAGCATTCGTAGAAATTAATATATTTCCAGACACAACTTGTGGAACATAGATAATTCTTTGACCATTCGTAAGAGGAATATTACTAAATGCATAGGAGACGGACTCAGTAGTAGGGACGTTTACTCCAGTAGCAGGTATTAATGTCCCTTCTGTGACAAAAGGACCACCAGGTGCCGGCCCAAAGCTGACAAAAGATTGAGTCCCGAGCGTAGGTGGATCCACCGAACAATCCGTTACGGGAAATCCATACACAACAAAATAGACATCATCATCATGAAGATTTGTATTGTTGATCAAAACGATGGGAATAAAACTCAAAGATGATGCTTTTTGAGCCAAAGGAGGAATGGTTGGGCGAGGGGTTAATGGACCGCATTCGTCTGATGTAGGCCCTCCTCCTATGAATGGTGGGTCGGTCAATAGAACATCAGCAGCAGATTCATCTGCCTCGAGAAGATATTCATTGTAAAAGGTATCCAATCCCCCCTGATTGAACGTGGCCGCTTCTTCTTCTGGGGTTTGGGCTCTTAATGTTCCCATAAAAACAAAGAGGAACAGTATCAAAAATCGACGCATATAAACTCCTTTTATAACCTTTTTGTAGACAAAACCCGTCAACTTGGGATAACTTAAAATTCTTAGGAAAAAAATTTTTGAAAGTAGACTTCCACACATGCGTAATTTATTTCTATCAATATTCTTCACAGTTTTGAGTATTCCCCTTTTCTCTCAAGGCACAGAATCTATTGATTCAAATCAGACTCCCAAAGAGAATGTTTCTCTGGCTTCTTCTTCGAGAGCCCTATGGGCGCAACAGGAACCCGAACCTGTCAACGAACCCATCATCGATCTGCCCTTTCATGTGCAAATTGGAGGAAACTACACCTATGCTTTTGTCTATCCCAGCGGTCTTTCATCAACATCGGGAAGCTTAGGTGGAATACAAGCATTGTATGAGTTCAGAATGCCAAGCCGAATCTATGCAGGACTTGCTTTCGCATGGCGCTTGGGCGATACGGATGGTTCTGTTTTTGATCGGTCCATTCTTCAGATCGACGTGCAGGAAAGAATTGGCTACACATTGAGACGCATGAATGAAATATGGCGCCTTTCACTCTTTACAGGTTTCGGCTATCGCTACTACAGTGAAAAGGTAACAGCAGCGGGAAGTTCTCTTACTCTCTATTATAATGAATTCTATGTACCTGTTGGATTTCTTTTAGATGCACAAGTGAACCGCTATTTCATCGCGGGGTTAAATTTTCAATGGATGCCCCAAGTCTATCCTACCGTAGCGCTTTCTACTTTGGCGGGAGGCCGGTTTGATCTCTCCTACGAGCTACACAACTTCCGTGTTGAGATTCCACTCACTGGAACTTTCTACAACGGACATTTCTCAGTCATTTTCCAGCCATTCTTTGAGTTCTGGGAAGATGGCCACACAACGGCTACAGCTATGTCGGGAATAGCACTGAACATCCCCCGCAATACCTATTACTTTGTAGGTGCGGACCTGAATTTTCGTTATTCGTTCTAATAATTTGAAGTCCAGACGAGTTTTTCTTTGTTGAAAAAGCAAGGGGTATGGAATTCTGCTCCCCTTATGACCAAGTTCCCATTGATTTTAGGTTCGCAATCTGCGAGAAGAAAGGAAATCCTTTCCTACTTTTCTCTTCCCTTTCAACAGGCCGTATCTCCTTACGATGAGAAGAATGCAGTTTTTGATTCAGATCCTGAAGAGTTTGTCAGAGAAGTTGCCCTGCAAAAGGCAGTGCATCTTGCCCCGCAATTTCCAAAAGCCTTCATTTTCACAGCGGATACCATTGTCCATTATGACTCAAAGCTCTACTTAAAACCTGAAAATGAAGAAGTTGCCTTTCGCATGCTCCATGAACTGAGAGGAAAATGGCACGAAGTGTGGACTGGTGTTTGCTTGAAAACCCCGGATCATATATTTGTCGAGACAGAAAGGACTCGCGTTCAGTTCCACGACCTCACTGAGAAACAGATTCGGACCTATCATGAAGCCTTCTACTTCAGGGACAAGGCTGGGGGGTATGCCATTCAAGAGGCAGGATCGATTATCGTGAACAAAATGGAAGGATGCTTTTACAATGTGATGGGCCTTCCCATCAATGCAACGCGCAAGGTTCTTCAGAAAGCCAGTATCGATTTATGGGACTACTTAAAAAAAAGCTCCTGATTTTTTTCTTCCTTCCTTTTCTTCTGCATGCTGCAAATTCCTCCGATTTTCGTCATGCTCTCTATCTCATGCACATTGATGAGATTGAACGCTCGATTACACGGTATCAGGAACTTGCGAAAGAAACAGGAAAACAGAACTACGAAGTCCTCGCCCAAATGGCCCTTCTCCTCATGCAAAAAGGCGCCATTTCTGAAGATCCTGAAGTACAAATGCTGACCATGTTTGGAGCAGGGCTCGCATCTTCTGCCCTCTCGATTGATATTCTGGATAAGGGCATCAAAAGTCCTGATCCTCAAATCCAGCTCGTTGCCCTTCATTTTCTCTCTTTTTTACATGATGATAGGACTGATGAAATCCTTCTCAAGGCAATGTCCTCAGAGTTTTTGTCGACCAGAATGGAAGCCGCTTTTCAAATGGCCGCAAAAAAGCATCCCCATACAGTAGGCCATATCGAAGCGCTAATGAACCGCCTTCCTCCTTTTCTCAAACCCTACTTCCCTCCTTTCTTCGCATTGATGGGAACAAGTGATGCAATGAGCATATTGAAAAGACTTCTTCAAGATTATGATCCAATGACGAGAGTGTCTTCCATATTGAGTGCAGTGCAGTATGGAAGGGATGACATTCTTCCCTGGATCAGAAAGAAGATTCAGCATCAAAATATTGCGGAACAGGAGGCTTGTGCACTGGCATTCAGTATATTCAAAGATACTTCCTGCATCCGGCAGCTTGAGGCTCTAGCTTATTCTCCGATCGATACTGTCCGTCTTTCTGCCTACAAAGCGCTTTATATTTTGGGACAGACCGCCTTTACCGATGAGATCATGCAAATGGCTGCGGACAAAAACCTTTTTGCTATCACGACTCTTGCAGATATTGAAGGATCGGAAGGATTGATCCTTAATCTGATGAATTCAAACGATATTGCTGTAAGAATCAACGCTACGATCTCCCTTTTGAAAAAAAGAGATCCCCGATCTCTTCTCGGTCTAAGAGAAATTCTCGTCAGGGATGTCCGAGACCTTTCTTTCCAGCCTCTTACCTCACTTGGTCACGCTCATATGGCATGGAGAATCGTACCTTCAGCAACCCAGAGAGAGAAAGATCCTATGATCGATCTTTCGATTTCCCATGCGATGAGGGAAAATATTTTAAAAGAAGCTCTGGAACTGCCTGAAGCGGATTTTCTCGATGTCGCTCAAATGATCTTTGAAAGCAAACAAAACGACTTGATCCCATTGTTGATCGTTCTCCTTGAAAATTTGCGGACAGATGGAGCCATTTCCCTTCTAAAAGACCAGGCAGCCAAAATTGGGTCTCCTCTAATCCGCGATTACGCCAATTTATCTCTCTATAGGCTTAAGGAGCCTGGTCCCTATGAAGAACATATTCGAGAATGGATCCTAAAACAGAATCAAGCAGATTTGATCCGTCTCCGTCCCCTTCTTCCTTTAAAAAACCGGATGGAGACAAACGAGTATGTTTTATCACCGGAAGAAACATCAAAACTTCTGATCGATACATATTCTGCCATCGCATCCAGACAGGACGAGAAGAGCATTGACCTTGTTCTGGAAGCCATCAAACGGGGCAACCCTAAAAACCGTTATGCCCTGGCCGGGCTTTTGATCCGCGCTATCGAATAAAAGAACCTATCCTTTTGTTTATTATTTTCCTGATCGTTATTCTTTTTTCTTTGCTATGTTGAAATATTGCCTTCTTTCTCTACTTCCATTTACTGCCATGGCAGATGATCTTGCTTTTGTCGGGGAAAAACTCCTTGTCCAGAAGGGAATCGAATTTGCAAAGAAAACAAGCCCTGTTATTAAGACCCCTCCTAGTTCTCCCTCTGAATGGATCGTCGATCTTAAGAATCCCACTTATGAAAACGAAATTCTCTATACACGTGAAGGTGGAGTCATCCACACTCAGGATATCCGCATTCAGGCAAAGACAATCCAGTACATTCGAAGAACAGAAGAAGGAAAATTCGTACACAAGATAGAAGCAGAACAGGATCTGTTAATCCAGTACAAAGGAAGAGTCTATATTGGAGACGAACTCGAGTTTGATTTTGTCACCCAAACTGGTGTGATCTACAACGGAAAAACCTTTGCAACGCCCTGGTATATCGGGGGAGATAAGATCGAACTAAAGGAAGATGGAGACTACGAAGTCGAAAATGCATTCATCACTACATGCGAGAATAAAAACAGCTCGTGGGACCTCGCAGCCAACAGAGTCGAAGTTCTCGATAAATCACTCATCAAAGCGAACGAAGTCAGGTTTCGTCTCTTTAAAATTCCTACTTTTTGGCTTCCCTCATTCAATATCAACCTGAAAAAATTTCCCAAGCCAGTTGTTCAATACAAGGCCTCCTGGGACAAGAACGGCCCCCGGATCAGTATGCGTTACCAGCTATATTCATGGAGGGATTTTGCGTTTTTTCTACGGGGAGACTGGAGAATGAAAAGAGGCCTGGGCGGTGCACTGGAAACCGAATATTTTCCCGAACATAAACGAACTACTCTTGTTACAAGAAATTATGTCGCCACAGACTCTCTGGACAATGATTTGAAAATCAAAAGACGTTATCGGGTTCAGGGAGAAGGCCATTCTCGAAGTCCTTCTGGCAAAACACGCGGTGATATCACTTGGGATAAATATAGCGATGTCAATATGCCGAGTGATTTTCCCAGCGAGGATTTCGAGGTAAACAGCGCAAAAAAAACACATGCCTATATCCATCATCAGGAAAAAGATCTCATTGGGATTGCTTATGCTCGCCCCCGAGTGAACTCATTCAATTCAGTCAAACAGGATCTCCCACTTCTGTATGGTACGGTCCGTCCCTTGCGTTTGGGATCCAGCGGTATCATTTCTGAGAACTGGAGCAAGGCTGGATATATAGATTTTGCCTACTCTGATGACCTTTCCCCTTCGCTGAGAGATTTTCATTCGATTCGGCTAGAGACTCAAAATAAAATCTATCGCCCCTTTGTTCTTTCTCCTTTTATATTCACTCCCTACGTTGGAATCATCGGCATCTATTACAATCGAAGTCCCATCAATCAATCTGCCGGCTTGGGCGTTCTATCTTATGGAGCAGAGGCTCATCTGAATTTCTATCGTCATTTTCAAACCTACAAACACATATGCGAACCTTATCTCGATTTCCAGGGACTGACTGATCCCACAATCGATAACAACCAACACTTTATCTTCAGCATTCAGGATGGATACCACCGTCTCAACATGCTCCGGTTTGGAATTCGAAATTTTCTCTTCACTCGCAAAGTACAAAAGGGGGCTCCTTTCTTTTATAGCGACCTTTGGGCCAATGGTTTTTTCGGAGATCCCAATCAACCCCAGTTCATTCCCAAAATGTATCTCTGTATGCATTGGAATTTGCTAAGTTGTGAAATCATCAACACTAACGCGTGGAACTTCCGCCATCAAACAGTAGATTTTGCGAACATAAGGACTCTTTGGACTTTCGATGAAGACCTTGCTATGAGTTTGGAAGTGCGATACCGCTCTAGGTATGATTGGCGAAAGTCAGACCATGAAAACTTTATACTCGATGTCACCCGGCCTGAATCAGAACTTTTAAATTCTTCTATTTCAGACCGCAGGGTCTCTTTATTAACTCATATCTTCTTCCGGATTACCCCTTTCTGGTCGGCTCAAATCAGAACCCATCACGGATGGGACCGGATCGATGAGCCTCCCTACAACGAATTCAAACTTGATCTTTTCACATACATCAGCCAGAGCTGGAAGGTTCGCCTCACTTATCAGCACACACAAAGAGATGATCGCGTATCAGGAGCAATCATGCTTATCAAAAAATAATTGCACTCCCCTTCCATTTCTTGTAAAACACAATAAAACTGCTTTTAAGACTCGACTTGTTCGAGAACAGTCTCATTGAAGCACCCATTTCCTGGAGGAAAAATGAAGGCGATATTGCTCAAACCCCACACGACTGATCTACGTGTTGGAGATGTAGATGAACCAGAAGTGAAAAATCCTACGGATGTAAAAGTAAAAATTCTCCAAGTGGGTATATGCGGAACGGACCGTGAAGAAGCTTCAGGCGGAAGAGCCGATGCTCCGAAAGGAGAATCAGAGCTCATCATCGGTCATGAAATGTTCGGTCAAGTTTTAGAAGCTGGCCCTCAAGTTAAATCGGTAAAACCTGGTGACCATGTCGTGATCACAGTCCGAAGAGGATGCCATCAGTGCAATCCATGCAATAAAGATCACTATGACATGTGTGAGACCGGACTTTACACAGAACGGGGAATCAAAGAAAGGCATGGATACCAGGCTGAAATCGTTGTTGAAGAGGAAAAATACATTTTCAAGGCTCCTCCCTCTATCAAAGAGATCGCTGTCCTTACAGAGCCTACAACAGTTGTCGAAAAGGCCATCGATGAAGCGTGCCGTATCCAGGTTACTCGCCTTCCTGTCGATCCCGACAGTGAAAAATGGTTAGAAGGGAAAAATGTACTGATTGCAGGCCTCGGCCCCATTGGACTTCTCGCCGGAATGGTGCTGCGACTGCGCAATGCAAATGTTTGGGGACTCGACATTGTCGATCCAGACTCAGCCCTGCTTAAAATCCTCAAAGAAATGGGCGGCAAATACATCAAAAGTTCTGAAGCAACAATCGAGGCTTTTGGTAAGGAATGCAGACAACTCGACATGGTCGTCGAAGCAGCAGGGATCGCAAAACTCGATTTCGATCTGATCAAAGTCTTAGGCATCAATGGCATTTATGTTCTTACAGGGGTTCCCGGTGATGGCCGTCCTCTGAATGTAGACGGTTCAAGCATCATGAGACAGCTCGTCTTGAAAAACCAGGTTCTTTTTGGAAGCGTAAATGCGGGATTGAACCATTTTAAAATGGCGATTGATGATCTGGAGAAAGCAAATAATAAGTGGAAAGGACTTATGGAAAAGCTCATCACCAGTCGTACGCACTATACCGATTTTGAACAAGTGATGGCGCATCATGGCCCTGATGAGATCAAGGCTGTCATCGAATGGGGAGATAAGTAGAACGCATGGAACATTACGACATCATCATTATCGGAACAGGAGCAGGCGGAGGCACGCTAGCCCATGAACTGGCTTCCACAGGTAAAAAAATTCTGATCCTTGAACGGGGAGATTATCTGCCCAACGAACAGGAAAATTGGGATGCGGAAGCTGTCTTTGTTCAGGGAAGATACAATATACCTGAGCAGTGGAAAGACAAAGATGGCAATGCATTCACTCCTGGTACCCATTACTTTGTGGGGGGCAATACCAAGTTCTATGGAGCAGCTCTTTTACGGCTAAGAGAAAAGGACTTTGATGAGATCAAGCATTATGGAGGAACATCTCCTGCCTGGCCTCTTAAGTATAAAGATTTCCAGCCCTATTATCTCAAAGCGGAAAAAATGTACGAAGTTCACGGACAAAGGAGTGAAGATCCCACGGAACCACCTGAGACAGAGCCTTATTATTATCCTCCCGTCAGTCATGAGCCGCGCATTCAGGAAATCAACGACTCATTGAAAAAAGAGGGACTCAATCCTTTCCATCTTCCTGTAGGTGTGCGTCTGAACGAAGAGAACAAAGAAGAGAGCCTCTGTGTACGATGCGATACGTGCGATGGTTATCCCTGTCTCGTCGACGCCAAATCGGATGCTCATCGACTTTGTATCGAACCCATCCATAACATGCCGAACATCACAGTTCTGACGAAAGCCAAAGCTATGCGTCTCAATACTGATGCTAGCGGCAAAAAAATAACAGAAGTAGAAGTTGAAAGAGACGGACAAATGGAAAAATATACAGCTGATCTATTCGTCGTCTCTTGCGGGGCAATTAATTCATCAGCACTGTTACTGCGTTCCCATTCCGATCAGCATCCAAATGGACTTGCGAATAGCTCTGATCAAGTCGGAAGAAACTACATGTGCCATAACAACTCTGCAATCGTAGCTCTTTCTACAAAACAAAACCCTACCCACTTCCAGAAGACGATGGGCGTCAATGATTTCTATTTCGGAGCCGATGACTCGGAATTACCCTTAGGCCATATCCAAATGCTGGGAAAAGTCAAAAAGGATATGCTCAAGGCAGATGCTCCCTTTTTCACTCCCAACCTCGCTCTCGAATTCATGGCCAACCACGCCGTAGGATATTGGATCACTTCCGAGGATCTTCCCGATCCCAATAATCGCGTTCTTTCTGATGAAAAGGCAAACATCACGCTTCATTATACCGACAACAATATGGAAGCCCATGAGCGCCTGCTAAAGAAGCTCAAACACATCCTCAACTGTACAGGAGGACATATTCATCACTTCCCTTCAAAAGCCTACCTATCGAAAAAAATCCCTATTGGCGGCGTTGCGCACCAAGTCGGAACCTGCCGCTTTGGAACCGATCCCAAAACGTCGGTCCTCGACACAAACTGCAAAGCGCATGACTGCGATAATCTTTATGTAGTGGATGGAAGCTTCTTCTGCTCTAGCGGTGCCGTAAATCCAGGCCTTACAATTATTGCAAACGCAATCAGAATGGGAGAGCACTTCAAAAGTGAAGTACTCTGACCAACCATTATCCTACTTCCATCATATTGAGGCTTCTTCTTTGCTTTGTTGCAATAATCGTTGCAATGCCTTCATCTAAAGTTACATTTTCTTTTCCAAAAACTTTCTCAACTTCTCTAACATAGGTATGAATGGACCGATTGGACTGGTATCCCCCGTCCATAACTTCTTCAATACCACTTCCATCTCCCGGCCAAACTTTAAAGAAAGCTTGAGATCCCTTAGTGATCGAAGAAAAGCACCTTTGGATGTGTTGTATTCTTGCCTGTGACTGATCGATCACATTCAATACACTGAATGATACAGCCCCGTCAAATGGTTCTAAAGAAGCCTTACGCAGCACTTTTTCATTATGTGCTTTTGATCGCATGAATGGGTCAAAGACACTCAGATTTATTCCGAATTTATTTTTGACATATTTAGAATTGGCATCATGCTGTCCTCCGCCAACATCAATAACTCTGACATCTTTTTTTCCTAGAGAATACTTATTAAACACTGAATCAAATGCACCAAATCCTTCTGTTTGGTCGATGGATCCATCTGACAATTTCGAATGACCTTCTACGTTTGGTCGACTCCAGGATATTTGATCTGAAGTCAATGTTGAATGAATAGTTGTCATATTTCTTCCCCCGAAGAACTTATTTTTTATTAAATAAATTTCTATATGATTGGATATTAAACTAACTGCTCAAAGCAGTAGACTTTATCCCCCAAAAGGGAACTATTATACATGGTTTTTTTTATTAAATTAAAATAAATAAAATTTTATTATTATATTAATAATTTCAAATTTTTATTATATAAAACAAAGAAAATTGAGGTTTAGATGGTCAATCTGAACTAGGGGATCATCTTATATATGACGTCTGCAGCGGGTTTCTTTTAGCAGCAGGGAAAAGACAAATCCCAACAAAAAGCAGATAGGTAAAACGGCCATGGCCTTTTGAAAATCTTCAAGAGTATAGGCAAGATGCCCTTTTTCCGTATGCTTCATCAACCAGCCGAATAGAGGCTGAAACACAAAACCGCTAGCAATTAATATAGATGAAATAATGCTGCTAGCAGACCCTGTGATCAAAGGAAAATTAAGCTCGGCAATATTAGGATAGCTTAATGCCTGCGTGCTGGTAAAAAAGCCCAGAAGTAAAAAAAGAACAAGCAATGACACGACCCCTTGATTGGGCAAGTACATGATCAATACAACAACAACAAAAGAAAGAGCAGCCCCAAATAACATGGGAAGTTTTCTTCTTTTGATCATGTCTGAAAACCATCCCATGGTGGGCGCGCCAATGATAGACCCAAAAAATAGTGCTGAAAGAATGAACGATGATGCATCCCTTGAAATACCATGACCGTCGGTCAGATACAACTGCCCCCAAAGAGCCCCTAAAACAAAGATGGGAAGATTTAAAAAAGCTGTATAGAGCCCTCCGAACCAATTGTAGCGGTTTTTTAGAACGAGGTAGAGCCCATGCCAAAACTCAAGCTTGTCGATGTCTTTTTTTTCCCAGGTCTTCTGCCAGTCTCGGACAAAAACCCACATCCAGATAAAAAAGACGATGCCTACCACTCCGCACAGAAGCATCATATTCCGCCAGCCGACTGCTTCACTGACTATGTTCACAGGGGTCTGGGCAACCAGACCTCCCAACATCCCTACAGTCACTAAACATCCAATGACAAGAGCCAATTTTTTGGGGCTGAACCATCGTGAGGCCAAACGGACCGGACCGATGAAGCAGAATGCCCCTCCGATTCCAGCTAGGAACCGAAAAAATCCCGCTAGCAGAACTGAATGGGAAAGAGCAAACCCAAACATACTGACGATAGAGAATGACATCGCAATTAGAATTAATTTCTTCGTGGAAAATCGGTCCAATACTATTCCAGCAGGAAACAGAAGAAAGAAGTTAGCAAAAAAATACATTGAAGAAAGCCACCCCATTTCTGTCGGAGTCATTTGGAAATCCCTCATGATGGCTTCATTGATGGGGTTCAATAGATTCAACTGCATAAAGCTATAGAAAAAAAGCAGAGAACTAGAAAAAACAATCAGCCATGATTTTATCGTATCTACTGGCGGAGGAATCAGTTTTCTATTCATGGCCATAAGTTTTTAGAAACTCTTTGATCAACTTGATGATTTTTTCAGAGCAAATCTTTGCTGAATGAAGAGTCCCCTCGTGAGAGAGGATCTCATCGGTCATACCAGAAGCGAGATTGACAACAGCAGAAATCGCAGCAACTTTTATTCCACAGTGATTTGCTACAGTCACTTCAGGAATGGTAGACATGCCTACCAGATCTGCTCCCAGACGCCTGAAAGCTTCTACTTCAGCCGGGGTTTCAAAACAGGGGCCTAGAGATGCTAAATAAACTCCGGTATGAATCGGAATGTTATGTTCCTTTGCAGTCAATAAAAGAGCTTCTTTAAGCTCTTCATCATATGCATGTTCCATGGGAACGAATCTCGGACCGAATTCTTCATCGTTTGGACCTACCAGAGGATTGTCACTTACAAAGTTGATATGATCATCAATGAGCACAATCTCTCCGGGGCCCACTTCTTTTCTTGTAGATCCAGCTGCATTCGTAATGATCAATCTCTTGCATCCCATCAGAAAAATGGTTCGGATAAGCACTTTGATACGGTCCATGTCCGTCCCTTCATACATATGGACCCTTCCTTTTAGAAAAACGATAGGTACGTTCTCTAAAGTTCCCAAAACCATAGAGCCCTCATGCCCCTTGACTGTGCTTTTGGGAAAGTGAGGCAACTCTTCATAAGAGATAGTGACAGGATCCTTTAATTCTGCGGCTAAGTGCCCAATTCCAGATCCCGCGATGAAACCGATTTCAGGATGAAAATTCGGAGCTTTTTTTCGAATGACCTCCAGATCATGTTTGAGCATGTCTTTAAAAGACATTTTCCCCCTCCCTATTTAAGAGCAACAGGCTGTTCTAACCTTTTACATAAGAAAATGTGCTGATTAAATAAATGAAATAAAAATGGGGAGGTTTCTAGAAGAGACGAATTAGGCTCATCTGAATGGAGAGCACCTTGGAAACAAGGTGCCCTTCTTTCAAGATTCCGACCCTGTTATCGATTCTTCAGAAATAGGGACATTCATTCCTGTGGCGGGATCGTAAACATGACTGTTATGCTTATAGTCAACATCTCCTTCGTAAGACACACCTAAATGAGCAGCTAGTTCCTCCAACTGTTTTCGGGCAGTCCTATCGATCTGATTGACATCGACTACAGATATCCACTTTTTATACTGTTCTCTTAGGACGTCTAAATCCGTCCCATTCTCTATAGATTGATACAGGTCAGAAATAATACCACTTACTGACATATTGCTCCTCCTATCAGGTTACCCAATAATTGTAACAATTTATTTTAAACAGAACATTAAGGAGAAAAATTATTGAAATTCAGTAAGTTAGAAAAAAAGGCGCCGAGGCGCCCTATTCATTTATCCCTGATTGTACCACATTACAAATGCAGCAACAGCAACCATGGCGATGCACATAATCGCTCTCGGAGTCGCTAAATCTCGAAGACTATCCATGACCTGCTGTGGATAGGTTCGGTTTAAATCAATTACCTCAAGTGGTTGTAAAGCTTGAGCTCCACGAACTACTTGCTCTCTGGCCACTACACGAGGCGGGGCAAAACTGGTTCTCTTCTTCTTTGAGGCTGAAAGGCAAATCTTCCCATCATTTGAGGAGGCACTGATTCTGAAAGACGGATCAACTTCACCATTGCCCTTTCAGAGTCTTTTCCTGCAAAAAGGCCTAAGAATCTTCGGATACGAAAATCCCTTCGTCTATCGGCATTGGCTCCATCGACATCTTGTCCGACCAATCTTCCTAACTGATAGTCTTCATCGTTTTGATGAATGAAGGTTTCCGAGGTTAGTTCTTCTTCAAAATCTCTTCGGGCATCTTCCCAAATATCTTTAAAGGATTGGACTGAAACATCATTGAGGCCGAAATGATCTAATAAAGCTCGGATCTGATCATTGGACAATTCCTCGGTAGTAAAGGGATTGGAGGCTGACTCTCTACAAAGTACTCCGCGAATGAATTGATTCGCGTCGAATGATGTGCCAGCTATTTGAATAAAGTCTTCCCGTTGAATTTCATCTAGAGAAATCGCATACTCCATACCCGGTCTGAATGCACTTTCTTCTTCTCTTTCTTTTTCTTTTCTCTCAACTCTTTCTTGTTCTACTCTAGGAAGTCTTATTCCATACATTTCTGCTACAGACTCAAGTCGAGCGTATGCTGCAGCTTGTGTCAACTGATCCAAATCGTTAACATCATCCAGCACACGTTCCAGTATTTGTCTTCCTTCGTGCAGCCTCCCGGCTTGAACAACATGAAATAGTTCATCGATTTCTGAATTAACTAGGCTACTACTAATACTCATTTCTTCTTCTCTTATTAAACAGTTATTAACAAGAAACCATTATACGCTAAAATTTAATATAATATTAGTAGTAAAAAGAATTTTACTAATAAGATTGTAATAAGATATTGCTTGTTATGAGCTTTTGTACTTCTTTTTTAGTTTCTTAAGAATCGGCTCGACAAGTTTTTTTTTGGATGGATCCATCCGGTCGATGAAGAGGACACCATTGAGATGGTCATTCTCATGCATGATCATCCGGGCTTTGAATCCCACGATGGTCTCCTCATGGATCTTCCCCTCTAAATCCATGTATTTTACATGGATACCCTCAGGACGCATGACTTCTATATGGAAGCCAGGAAACGAAAGGCAGCCTTCAGGGAGTATTACCTGCTCTTCAGTAGGCTCTGAAAGCTCCGGATTAATGAACACAATGGGTTTGCCAAAATTTAGCTCCCCGTGGGGACCGATTTCGGGATCACGGATGACAAAGATCTTCCAAAGCTTACCGACCTGGGGAGCTGAAAGACCTACCCCATTGTGGGCTTTGTCCATCGTTTCAATCAGATCTGCAACAAACTGCCGCACCTCATCAGTGACCTCTTTGACAGGAGCGCACCGTTTGCGTAGAACAGGGTCACCGTAATAGCGAAGAGTAAGTTTCATGATTCGTTTGTCGTCGTCTCTTCAATTTGGGCAGGAACGGACGTGCTATGGCTTTTTCCCAAAGCAGAAGTCCAAATAGAAAGCAGAATACAGCCGATCATAAAAGCTGTTGCAAGATATGCAGTAAATTTTTTGAGAACATCAGCAGTAGAAGTTCCGAAGAGTGAGTCGCCTGAATCTCCTCCGAAAGAAGCTCCCAGTCCTAAACTTTTCGATTCCTGAATGAGAATCACAAAGCAAAGAAGTGCCGCTAGTCCCAGAAAGAGAAAGAGGGTGAAAAAAAATAAGAAGGTCATTTTGCTACCTCAAAATTCACGATTTTTGCAAAGGACTTAGGCTCCAGGGAAGCTCCTCCGACCAATGCACCGTCTACATCACCTTGTTCCATAAATCCCTGGATATTTTCTGGTTTGACAGATCCTCCATAAAGAACCTGAACATCATTTTTTCCGAAAAACTCAAAAAGAAATTCCTTACATAGCTCATGTGCTTCTTGAGCCATATGATGAGTTGCCGCTTTACCCGTTCCAATCGCCCAAACAGGTTCGTAAGCAATCACAACCTTTTCCGCATCTTCTTTAGGAACTTCTCTAAGACCTTTAAAAATTTGCTCCTTTAACAGAAAAGGAGTCTCAGAGTTGTCTCTTTCGTGTTGCGTTTCCCCTACACACAAAATCGGCCGTATATCATCAGCAAGAGCTCGAAGGAGCTTCTTATTGATGAATTCGTTGCTCTCTCCATAAATGTGCCTTCTTTCCGAATGGCCGACAAGAGAGAATTCAGCCCCGGCTTCTTTGAGCATTAATGAAGAGATTTCCCCTGTGTAAGCCCCTTCGCGATGATCACTCATATTTTGGGCGCCAATGATGATGTTCGTTTTTTTCGCAGCCTCTGTCGCACAATGTATCGCTGTGAAAGGAACAGCCAGTCCAACTTCAGCTTTTGCTGTGCCGATTAACGGAGCAAGCTCATGAATGAACTTCTCCGCTTCGTCTGCAGTTTTGTACATTTTCCAGTTGCCAATGATCAAAGGGTCTTTGTCCATAAAAAAATTCTTTGTTAGCGAATAATGATATCTCACGAAAAGAGAGATTTGCAAGGTTTTAGTATATCCATTAGGATAGATCTTCTCAATTTTTTTTATGGTTACCCTCAAATCATGACAACGATGACCCTAAACAAAGTTCTTACCGTCTCTGAGATCACCTTCCATATCAAAGCAAACTTAGAAAAGTTTTTCCCCGCCCTTGCCGTCCAAGGCGAAATAAGCAACCTCAAACGGCAGGCTTCTGGTCATATTTATTTTAGCCTGAAGGATTCCTCTTCTCAGATTTCGGCCGTTATGTTCCGGGGAAATGCCTCCAAATTGACCCGGATCCCTAAAGAAGGAGACCAGGTTACTGTAAGAGGGCAGCTCAATGTCTATGCCCCTCGCGGAAACTATCAGATTGTTGTTCGGGAACTGGAACTGTTAGGAGTCGGCGAGCTCCTCCTCAAACTCCACAAGTTAAAAGAAGAATTGAAAATGCGAGGATGGTTTGCCCCTGAAAAAAAGAAAAAATTGCCCCATCTTCCCAAACAAATCGGGATGGTCACGAGCCCGACAGGAGCAGTAATCCAGGACGTTCTTCACGTTCTAAAAAGGCGGTTTTCTTCATTTCATCTCACTTTAAACCCGGTCAAAGTTCAAGGAGAAGGAGCCGCTGAAGAAATCGCTCAGGCTATCGAGCAAATGAACCGATACGATCTGGCCGACGTCCTTATTGTAGGAAGAGGCGGCGGCAGCATAGAAGATCTTTGGGCATTTAATGAAGAGATCGTTGCAAAAGCGATTTTCGAGTCCCGTATCCCCATCATCTCTGCAGTGGGTCATGAGACCGATACTTCAATCGCAGATCTCGTTGCCGATGTCCGCGCCCCCACTCCTTCAGCCGCTGCGGAAATCGTGATCAAAGAAAGAGAACAGCTCCTCAAATTTCTGGATACAGCTTCAAAAAGAATCGAATCAAACCTGAGAGCAAAGGTCCATCAGAACAAAGAAAAGGTCCGTTCATTGCTTCGTCAAAATGCTTTCTCCTCTTCCGACGCCCTCTTAGGACGGTACATGCAACAGATCGACGAGAATAAATCTACTCTGAGCCTCCAAATCAAACATATCCTTGAAGTACAAAAAAACCAGATTATTTCCTTCCGGGGACAATTGAATGCGCTTCAGCCCTCGATGCAAATCGCAAATTACCAGCAGAAGTTAAAACTCTATAAGACACGGCTCGACGAAGGAATGCGAAGCCACTTCAACATTCAAAAGAAAAAGTTTGATTCTCAGGCTTTGAAAAAGGAATTGATTCTAAAAATGAAATCAATTTTGGACAGGAAGAAAGAAAAGCTGACTTCCCTAGTTTCCCACCTTCGATCTTTGGATCCGAAAAACCTGTTGAAGAAAGGATACAGCATTCTCTTTTCTGAAAAGGATTCATCGATTATTCTCTCGACTAAGGATCTAGAGAAGAGTCAAAAAATCAGGGCAAAAGTCTACGACGGTTCGTTTACCGCCACAATCGAGGAGATATTCTAATGGAAGAACAAACATTTGAAACATCATTTGATCGCTTGGAAGAAATTCTGGAAGAGATGAACTCTCAGACCATCTCGCTGGAAGATTCACTCAAGCTCTTTGAAGAGGCTGACCAGCTGATCGTCAAGTGCAGCAAGAGATTGACCAACGCTGAGCAAAAAATCGAACAGCTCCTCAAAAACAGGGCAAAAGAGCTAAACCTTACTGAAGATCAAAAACCGAAAACCGAGCCTTTTATACCCCGCCATGGAGTTGAATCTGGTGAAGGATCACCCTATTAAATGCGGTTTCCCATTCTTGATCAAATCCAAAAGCCTTCGGACGTCAATGAGCTTGATTTAAAACAATTAAGAAAGCTTGCTGAAGAAATCCGACAAAGAATCATTGAAGTCCTTTCGGTCAATGGAGGGCATCTTTCCTCCAATCTGGGAATCGTTGAATTAACGCTCGCTCTTCATTATGTTTTCGATTCTCCAAAGGACAAATTCATCTTCGACGTCAGCCATCAAAGCTATCCTCATAAGCTCCTAACTGGAAGGAATGACCGGTTTGAACAAATCCGCCAATACAAAGGCCTATGTGGATTTTGCCATCCTAAAGAATCGGAGCATGACCATTTTTTTGCCGGCCATGCAGGTACTGCCTTCTCTCTTGCTCTTGGGGTCGCAAAAAATCGGGATCTTTCTGGCAGAGGCGAACATGTCCTTCCTATTTTAGGCGATGCTACCCTGACATGTGGGCTCACTTTGGAGGCCCTCAACAATGTTCCAAAAGATCTGTCACGATTCATCTGCGTCCTCAACGACAACGAAATGTCCATCTCAGAAAATGTAGGCAATATAAAAAACGTCCTCAGCCGTCTTCTTTCCAATCCTATCTCGAACAAAGTCTATAAAGAACTCCAAACCTTGGTTTCTAAAATTCCAGGAGCTGGCCGTCTTCTTGCTGAAGGAGGGCAAAAGATTACCGAATCAATGAAAAACCTCGTCAGTCCTGCCCCTTTCTTTGAAGAATTTGGACTTACTTATGTCGGCCCCATCGACGGTCATGATATCAAAAAGCTCATCGACACCTTTACTGCTCTTAAAGATATCCAAAGTCCTGTCCTGGTCCATGTTATGACGGTCAAGGGAAAGGGTATGCCCATAGCGATACAGAATCCGACCCCGTATCATGGAGCTAAACCATTTGATCTTTGTAGTGGCAAGTTTCTTCCTAGCCCATCTCCCAAACCCACTTTTCCCAAGATCTTTGGAAAACAGTTATTGAAGATGGCCGAGAATGATCCTTCTCTCGTAGCAGTGACCCCAGCCATGCCGGCCGGATCCTGTTTAACTGATTTCATGAAACAGTTCCCGGAACGATGCATCGATGTTGGAATCGCTGAAGGGCATGCCGTCACCTATGCAGGAGGAATCGCCTACGGAAAAAAAATGAAAGTCGTTGCATCGGTCTATGCCACTTTCATCCAGAGAGCTCTCGACAATCTTTTCCAGGATGTCTGCCTGCAGGAACTTCCGGTTGTCTTTGCCCTTGATCGGGCCTTTATTTCAGGTCCTGATGGCTCTACCCACCATGGAATTTATGAAATTGCCTTTCTCAACTCGATGCCAAACATGGTGATCACTCAACCCCGTGATGGCCATGTGATGAAAGAGCTTTTAGAAAGCGCTTTTGACTGGGAAAGACCTGTAGCCATCCGGTATCCCAACATGGCTACAGAAGAGCCCAGTTTACCTATCCGAAAAAGAAAACTGGGCCATGCAGAGATCCTATGCAAGGGAACAGACCTTCTCCTGATCCCGCTCGGACATATGTACCACACTGCAATCGAAGTAAAAAAGATCCTGGAAAAAGAAGATATCCATCCAACAATCGTCGATCCTGTTTTTATCAAGCCTCTCGATGCCGATCTTTTCTGCGAGCTATTAACCACGCATCCTTTTGTCGCAACGATTGAAGAACACTCAGTCCAGGCCGGACTTGGAATGATTTTCAATCATTTCTGTGTCCGAAACCATTTCACCAACCATATTCTTAATTTTGGGATCCCTGATGCTTTTGTTCAACACGGCTCAAGAAAAGATCTCCATAAAGAATTGGGTCTAGACGCTCCTTCTATTGCCAAAGAAATCCTGAATCAGTTTGAATTAAAGAAAGAGCCGGCTAATGATCATCGCGTTATTTCCCAATGAAAAGAAAAAGCAGTCCTTCGATCTCGCTAAAGGGATCCAGGAATTTTTGACTGCTCAGGGCATCATTGTTGTCGCCGAAGATGAAAAAGCCCCGAATATAGGCGCTAAGCCTATGTCGAGCATCGATCGGAAGGACATCAATTTCCTGATCACGATGGGAGGAGATGGAACGATCCTGCGCCTTTCCTATCGGTTTGGAGACATCGATGCGGCCATTATCGGCATTAATCTGGGCCATCTGGGCTTCATGGCCGATATCCCGATCTCAGACATTTACCCCAGCCTGACTGATCTGATCAAAGGCTCTTACAAGATCGAAAACCGCCTGATGATCGAAGGAACCACTGAAGAGGGAAACGTCTACCATGCAGTGAATGACATGGTTTTTCACAGAGCCGCCAACCAGAGCCTCATCGAGCTTGCGATCCACGTGGATGGCCTCTATCTTAATACGTTTAAGGCAGATGGGATCATTATAGCCACCCCGAATGGCTCAACGGCCTATTCTTTGGCCGCAGGAGGGCCGATTTTGAGCCCCCGTCTGGAGGCCTTCGTGATCACCCCTATTTGTCCCCATACTATTTCAAACCGCCCCATTGTCCTCACAGCAGAGCATGAGCTTCAAATTCAATACCTTAACGAATATGACCCCATCGAAGTGAGAGCCGATGGACTGGATCATTTCATGATGAAAACAGGACAGATTTTTCGGGTGAAAAAAAGCGATAGAAGGTTCAAGCTTGTGAACCTCCTACGTCATGATTACTACGCGACCCTGAGAACTAAGCTCGGTTGGTCGGGTAAGCTCCGTTAGGGAAACCAGCTTCAATCAGCATGAATCCTAATTTCTCTAAGGGCTCTATGAAGATTTTTGTTAAAAAAGCCATGGGTTACCTCCCCTTCTTAGGTTCTATTTTAACAATTTTCTCCTTTATTGCTAAGCCCTTTTCTCTATGAAAACAGGTCCTCAGGGAACCTCTTGACTATCTTGCACATGGAAAATCCAGCAATTAAATACTCGGTTTTCGGGTGCTAATCCACAAGAACCACTCAGAGGCTCGCTTCTTGTATAGTCCGGTATCGCGATCCTTCCGACAAGCCTCTGTCCGGCCTGATTGACTGCTTCAATTTCATCCTGAGAGGCCGTATCGAACGTCCCATTGATAAAGAGACCCGTTCCGCCCTTCGAATAAGCTCCTCATCGACCTGGTGGGATTCCTGAAAAGCATTGGAATCATGGGTAGAGTGGGAATGAGCACTGACCTTCGCTGTCATGATCTGCCCTCCTATATTGAAAGGCTGCAGATCATATACTGGGATCGCTTAAAAAACCAAGCCGAGATCGAAAAAGAGCCTTTCGAAGCAGACGGACAATTTAAGCCCCCTATCACATCCCAGGCGGGACCCATCAACAGCCTTCAAAATTTTGGGCATGCCTGGAATATCCTGCCGACCAGTCTTTTGCGATAGTTCGGGGAAGTAAAGAGCTTTGGGATCGGCTCCGGCATTTAAAAGATGCAGGTCCCGATACCACATCAGAATTTGGGAAAGAAGGATCTCAACCTCTTTTCTTTCCCCTCCTTTTTCATACAGACTTTCCAAACGTGCCAAAATCTGATGGAGATCTGAATACCCCATGGGAGCCTTCGTCAATAAATCGAAAAGAACCTGTCGTTTTTCGTCCTGTTCGGGATGTTGGATCATCTCTATCGCCTTGGCCATCGAGCCATGGGCCATTTTAGCAATCAATTGCGACTGCTCCACCGTCTTCTGATGTTCCTTAGCCAAAAAAGATGCTATTTGCTCTTCCGGTATATGAGAAAAATTGAATGTTCGGCATCGCGATACAATCGTGGGAAGAAGCTCTGCTGCGCTGCTTGTCAGCAAAATGATATAACTGTCCAAAGCAGGCTCTTCAAGGGTCTTCAAAAGAGCATTGGCCGAAGTAGGTAGCATTCGGTCGGCGTCATGAATGATGAATACTTTGGACCGCCCTTCAAAGGGAGCCTTTCCTATTTCCCCAATCAGCTCTCTCATCGACTGTATGCTATGCATCTGTGCTTTTCCCTCAGGAAAATACTCGTGAAGATCAGGATGGTTGCCCTGTGAGACTTTATGTTCGGTTAGTTCTCTATTATGTTCCGTTCCCATCAGTAAAACAGCCAGGGCTCTTGCAAAGAGTCCTTTTCCTATTCCGTCAGGTCCTAAAAATAAAAGGGTGTTGGGAAGGCTTCGCGCAGCCAAGGCTGCCTTTAAAGAAGCTTTGACAGGATCATTGCCAATGATGTATTCAAAGTCCATTTGGGGCTCATTGATTTGATTCCCAAACAGAATAACAGAAGGACCGCTTTTTGCAAGCGGCCCATGATCGAATTTATTGTTCGCTGCCTGGAAAAGGCGTGTAGCTATTATTTCCCGAAGCGTACCATGCCCAGTCTGTAGTATCGAGCGAAGGAGGTGTATAAAGCTGCGGGACTTCCGATACTTTCGCACTGGTGATATCCACACTTGCACTTGCTGCCGATTTTCCTTGGCTGGCACTATTCCAGATAGGGTTCTCAATTCCGAATCTCATTGTCTGATCACTAAGGACAATATGCCCCAGGTTCTGTGGCTGTCCAATTGGTTTGCCATCAATCTCTCTCGTGACAATCAGATCACCGTTTTTGTCATAGGTTCCGCTAAGCGTCATCTTATGGGGTTTTCCGTTCCAGATATTCACAGGAGCCTTTGGCCAGTCTGGCGTATCAGTTCCCGGTTTTAGCGGAAGATGTTCGTTATGTCCCCCATCGTTAAATCCGGTATAGGAACCATTTCGGACATACGATCCATCTTTGATCGATCCACCCCCTGAATTCGATCCATACTCGATATCGAGCTCGGAAATCTTGTCCATGCCCGCTCCCATAGTATGAGTATTCGGGTTCTCGAAACCTTTCTGCGTTTCACCATAGGTCCATAGGGCTAAGGTTGGTTTATAGTTTGGATCACTGCTCTTTGCTGTAAAGGAGATCGAGATACTAAAATCCCTTCCCCCTGGAATCATATGGGTTCCTTCGATTCCGCCGTTGCTGAATGTCCCGTCTGCATTTCTCTTATTCGAGAGCTCGATTCCTTTATCGGTTGCCTTCGTTAAGTTTGGATCAGGCGATAACATTTGGTTACCGGTTGTAATGATCCCCCAATCCTGATCGATATTACCGTTTGTAAAGTCATAACTTTTACTATAGGCATCTTTTCCATACCATGGACTGTCTGGGTTGTATGGGTTAACTCGATTGATCGCATCATAAATGCCTTGTGCTTCCGATGGATTGGATGGATTTGGAACGAACTTCGAATTTTCAATTTCAACTTTGGCATTTCCCTGATTGAAAATTCCGATGTTCGGACGATAGTTCGCTCGTGCACTCTGTGGTTGTGGGAAGGCTGACTTTGGAATGTTAACGACATAATGGGTCTGTCCTGGTTGGATCGTTACTTCATAGGAAGACTTAGGAATCTTTCTATTCGTATTTTGCACTGATCCAGAAAAATCGATGCGGACTTTTCCTATTGTACCGGGAGGCACGTCGAAACTGTACTGATAATCGCCTGCAGGAACAGGAACCATTGAATCAGTTGATGGATTCGCTCCCGGAGGCAGCATCAAATTATGCGCCCCATTTAATCCATTGACGATTTCCGTACCATCACCCTTAGGCAGATACCAGTAGGGATGCCCTGCTGTTCCTCCTGGGGATTGATCGACATTATCTTGGAATGAAATTTCCCCATCGATCAGATTGTCTCCATTCTCGAGTTTTTTCTCGATCTGCGGGAAATGCCCGATAGCCTGATAGCCTGTGACCAACATAGGGGGAAGGAGTTCTTCTCCCTCTTGCATTGCAGCTGCTTTTCCTGCAGCAGTAGACACATCAATTCCTTTTGCAGTCAGATCTTCCACACCAATATGTCTAAATGTTGAAGACCCAACTTTTGAAGCGGATAAAGTAACCGTCACAGGACCGGTTTCTTGAGCCGTCACCCAGAAAAACCGGGCTTGCTGCCCTTTCCCATTGTAAATTCCATTTGTAGACTGAGCAAAACCATCTCCAACTCCTGCGCCTTTAATCGTAATAGAACCATTTGGATCCACATATCCATAGACAAGATAAGTATGTCCCTTAATCATATTGATGGTTTGAGTGTTCTTTTGATTGGGACCTAACGTAATCCCTTTGTCATACCCATCTTTTAACTGATTGTTGGATGGCTGTTTTGGCGGCATAAAGTAGTCTGCTGCTGCAACATTCTTATCTTTTAGAATGTGTGCTAACAGAAAGTTGATATGCGAAGCGTACTGAGCTTGATGAGATGAATCATAATCTTTGGAAATAGGCCCGCTCCCAATAGCATCCCTAATCGATTGATTTAACTGATCAAAGATTTGGCTTCGTGATTTTTGAAGATCTGCCCAAGAGATTTTTCCCTGATCGTACTGATCCAACAATGTCTTATATTGTGCTAGAGCACTGTTGATCTCGTCCATGACAGTGGGATTGCTCTCCAACGATTGCCACTCTTCTTTATCAGTCATTCCAGATCCATCTGTCTGTGGTTGCTTAGGCGACTGAGGAGGAGCCAATGGGGAATAAGGAGGAAGCTTCTTCATCACCTTATTGTCCACAATCCACTGTGCGATTTTTCCCAAACATTTCTCTGCATCTTTCGGAATCTGTCCTAAGTCTTTTTCCAGATTGAGGAAGTTTAGTAGATCTTTTTCATCTTTGTTTCTTCCATTAATCAGTAGATTCTGCTCTTCGCTTTCCAGCTTTCGATAGACCTGTTCCTTTTCGTCATATTCCGCTTTTGTACCGCTAGGCATCTTATTATAGGTTGCGATCTCTTGATTGAGCCTTTCTACTTTTGCTGAAAGTTCCCTCAGCAGTCTTTTGGTCTCTTCGCTCAAAGGAGCCAGATCTTTCAGCAATTCTTTGGCCAATTGAGCAACCGTTTTAGAAGGGCCAGAACTACCATCGAACTGTAAGTTGGAAAATCCAACGCTGTAATCGCTTCCCTTATAGTTTTCAATAGACAGTTTTAATGGAGTAAAGCCTTTCGGTATGTTGAATTTAGCACTAAAGGATTTCCCATCTGGACTCAATGTAATGGTCGCTGCAACCTCCCTACCACTTGAGTCGTATAAGTTCATCGAGATCCGGTCTTTGAACTCCTGAACTGCTTTTGGATCTGACATATCGACAGGAGGATTCAAATCTCCTGATAATGTATAACTCTGTCCTGGCTGCAGATGAACTCCGAGCTGAGATGGATAAAGGAAAGTTCTTCCCGTATCATCCCCTCCATTAACATCTGTTCCTGCTCGAACAATGATTGTATTTCCTTTTTTCTCTACAAGAGTCCCACCATGCTTCATTTTGGTCCCATCTACAGACCAGCCGCTCAATGGCAGGTCGGTGTCTCCCTTTAGAGAAGTTTTTCCTGAAGGTTCCAGATACTGATCTTCTTCAGCTCTGAGCTCGCTTTCCAGAGCCTGCATAAGGTTTAAATCAGCAATCATCTTATCCCTCTCTTTGATGACTCATTTGATCTAGTTATTTCTGTCCTTAAGTACTATCTTAACAATTTCTTAACATTTCTATCAAGTCATTATTTTATCTAGAAAAAACCTAAGTCATTGATATTCAGTTCTAAAACTCTCTTAGAATGGCTCTAACGGGACTTCCGTCAGATCCTGAGATTTTGAGAGAGAGGGCTATAAGCTCATAGATTCCTTCTGGGACATGGTCCAAAAGCAGCCCTTCCAAGATGCCCATACCATAGCCGCAGGCCTTCTGATGAGCAGGATATTCTCCCTTTGAAGAATAGGGGTCGATACTGGGAGTATCGATTCCGACAAGATTGATGCCCTTACGATGAAGTGATTCGATGAGATCAGCAGAAAGGCCATTGTAATCTTTGGTGAACCGCGCTGGATTAAAACTGTTCGTAGAAAAGAGAATCCTCGGAGCTTCAATCTCACCCAGATCTTTGGGCTGGATCGCATACCCGACAGGAAGATCAAACCGTATTACCTGACAAGGGCCCAAAAAGGGATCGAGATCTAACTGATCGATCGTCTTTCCTTTTCGGAGGACATGGATAGGTGCATCTACATGGGCACCGATGTGCACGGTCGTTGTCATGGAAGAAGTCGAGCAGGTTGCTTGATCAGCTATTTCTTCAGTATTTGTCTTAAGATAGAAAGCGGTATCACCTGGATAAACACTTAGATGTTCGGATATTTCAGGGCTAAGGTCATAGATTTTCTTCTTTTTCATCCTACTGTCTCAAGAAGAGGTTCTATCCTTTCCATCGCATCTTTAAATACAGTCTTGGGAGGATTTTCTGCATTCAAAATAAAGAGGCGATGTGGTTCTTCGTCAGCCAACTGATGAAATGCATTACGCACTGTTTGATGAAAGGAGATCTTCTCCGATTCGATACGGTCGTATTCGCTCCCCTCATGAGATCTTGCCCTTTTTAGACCGATCGCTGGGTCGAGATCGAGATATAAGGTAAGGTGAGGCTCCACACCCTGGCAAATGAAAGAACAAAACTCTCTTATTCGCTCTAAGCCTAAACCTCTGGCAATGCCCTGATAGGCAAAAGTGGAATCATTGTATCGGTCACATAGAACAACTTTGCCTTCTTTCAGAGAAGGCAAAATAACTTCTTCGACTTGTTGAGCTCGGGATGTCAGAAATAATGCGAGCTCCGTTAGAGGCGATAGCTGATAATCCCCACTATGCTGAAGAACAAGATTGCGAATATGTTCACCTAATTTCGTACCTCCTGGTTCTCGAGTTTTGAGAACTTCGAGGCCGCGGGAGGCTAAAGCTCTACTCACTTCATCGATTAAAGTGGTTTTGCCGGCTCCTTCTCCGCCTTCAAAAGTGATGAACAATCCCTGATCCACTACTCCTCATCTTCTTTGATCGCTTCGATCTTCTGGATCCCGACGAGGTGATCTTCTGGTCGCAAATGGGAAAGCCTGACACCTTGTGTCGATCTTCCCATCACACGTACGTCTTTCATATTGATACGGATAGCCTGTCCCGAAGAAGACATCAGAAACACACTGTCTTCATCAGCTACAGAAATCGCCCCGACTACATATCCATTTCGTTTGGAAGTAATGATAGAGCGTACTCCTACGCCTCCACGATTGGTCTGTCTGAAGTGCTCGACTTTCGACCGCTTTCCATATCCATTCTCGCTGACGATGAGGATCGATTCATCTCCATTAACAACAACGCAGGAAACCACGTGGTCATTCTCATCACGAAGAGTGGCCCCTTTAACACCGCGGGCTACCCTACCGATGGCACGTGCAAGAGACTCTTCAAATCGAACAGCCATACCATTTCGGGTAAAGATCATGATCTGCTGTCCTGCTCTGACCAATCGAGCAGAAATGACGCGGTCTCCCTCATCGATATTGATCGCGTACACACCCTTTCTTCTTGGGTTGCTGTAAGCAGAAAGTTCCGTTTTCTTGACGATCCCTTTGTGTGTGGTAAGAAGAATGCAAGCCTCGTCCTCAAAGCTTTTGACCTTCAGAATTGTCGCAATATTTTCCCCTTGCTGTAGATCTTCAAGAAGGTTAACCAATGGTCTTCCTTTGGATCTTCGGCCTGTTTCAGGGATCTGCCATGCTTTGAGCCAATAACAGCGTCCAAAGTTTGTGAAGATAAGCAGATGGTCATGAGTAGAGGCGACATAAATCGATTTGAGCATGTCGCTTTCTTTTTTCATGTCCATTCCGATGATGCCATGCCCACCTCTACGCTGTTCGCGGAATTGGGTAATCGGCATACGTTTGATGTAATCATCATTGGAAATCGTAAGAACGACTTGTTCATCAGCGATCAAGTCTTCCATCTGGAACTCACCTTCGGCAGCGATGATCTTTGTCTTACGTGGAGATTTATGATGTTTTTCCAAAGACTCAAGCTCTTCACGAATGATGTCTTTGACCATTTCTTCACTGGCCAAAATTGCCTTCAAGTGAGCGATCTTTTTCAAGAGCTCCTGGTATTCATTCTCAATTTTTTCTCTTTCAAGTCCTGTCAACTGATAGAGGCGAAGTTCTAGTACAGCATTCGCCTGCCGCTCGGTCATATCGTAAGAAAGCATTAACTCCTTTCTAGCAATGTCCTTAGTACTGCTGGCTCGAATGAGTTTGATCACTTCGTCAAGATGATCCAGAGCTTTAAGATATCCTTCCAATACATGAGCACGGGCTTCCGCCTTATTCAGCTCATATCGTGTTCTTCTTCGAATGACCTCAATACGATGATCGATCCAGGCTGCGATCATTTGCTTGATGTTCATAACCCGAGGAAGGCCTCTATCGAGTGCAAGCATATTGCATCCGAAAGTAACCTGGAAATCGCTGTATTTATAAAGCTGATTGAGAATGACCTCAGGAATTTCGCCCCGCTTCAACTCAATTACAATACGCAGTCCTTCCTTATCGGAATCATCCCGAATGTCAGAGATACCGGTGATCGTCTTTTCATGGACCAGATTAGCAATCGACTCGATCAGTTTAGCCTTATTCACATTGTATGGGATTTCGTCGACAATGATTGTCTGTTTCCCTTTAGAGTCTTCTTCTGTACGTGTAACGGCGCGAAGAAGCAACTTGCCGCGTCCTGTATGAAAGGCTTCCTTAATTCCTCTGTACCCGCAAATCACGCCGCCTGTTGGAAAATCAGGAGCAGGCATGACTTCCATGATATTATCGATGGAAACAGTAGGATCTTTCAAAATAAGCAGAGTCGCTTTGATCAATTCGTTCAGATTATGGGGAGGAATATTCGTCGCCATACCTACAGCGATCCCGGAAGAGCCGTTACAAAGAAGATTCGGGAACTTTGCAGGAAAAACTACTGGTTCTGTTTTGGTCTCATCATAGTTGGGAACGAGATCGACCGTTTCTTTGTCGAGATCTTCCATCAGGGCCATGGCGGCATGTGTCAGCTTCGCTTCGGTATAACGCATCGCAGCAGGAGGGTCTCCATCAATTGACCCGAAGTTACCTTGCCCATTGATCAACGTGTAACGCATGATCCAGTCCTGTGCCATTCGGACCAAAGTAGGATAGATAACCGTTTCTCCATGAGGATGGTAGTCCCCGGAAGTATCCCCTGAGATTTTCGCACATTTACGGTGTTTGGCACCGGGAGAAAGATTCAGTTGGCGCATGGCAAAAAGAATGCGGCGCTGCGACGGTTTGAGTCCATCTCTTACATCAGGTAGAGCTCGGGAAATGATGACCGACATCGAGTAGCGCAAGTAGCTCTCTTTCATTTCCTCTTCGACATTCCGAGGAAGAATCACTTCATTTTCAGTGTATGACATTTATCTACCTTCTCCTATACATCTAAATTCTTTACTGAAAGAGCATGAGTTTCAATAAATGCTCTTCTTGGTCCCACTTCTTCTCCCATTAACATGGAGAACATATGATCTGCGGCAATCACATCAGGCAATGTCACTCTGATCAAAGTTCTACGATCAGGATCCATCGTTGTTTCCCAGAGCTGATCAGCGTTCATCTCACCCAGACCCTTATAGCGCTGGATTTCGATTCCTTTTCTTCCGTTCTTTCTCAAGAACTCGATCAACTCATGCAGGGTGTATATTTCTGTAGTCGATTCGTCATCTTCAATGAGCTCAAAAAGCCCACCATCGGCGATGGAATAACGCTCCAGGTCTAATCCAAAATGGTCCAGTCCCTGCGACATCATTTCGAAATCCTTCTGATCATACAGCTCGACAAAAGGGAGTCTCTTCGGGCGGAAATTTTTCATTTCCTCTGTCAACTCCTCTGCTGGGATCGAAGCTATGGTCTCTTCATGCGTTTTTCTTTGCTCTTCCTCGAACTGGTTTTTTACACCAATCAATTCCTCTTCTGAATATAGGTATTGAATATGATCACCAAATCCGACCTGGTATTGAGGAAGTTTTCCCTCACCATTTTTATGAGAGAGGAATTCACGGAAGATGATCCCTTTTCTTTCCAATGAAGAAATGAAGAATTCGACTTCCAATATGGCATTCATGAGTTTTTCCAACTCTTCCTTGCCGATTGCTTCTTCCGTTCCTTTTTTTCGAATTTGAATATCGCTGATGCCAAGATGAAGCAGATAAGAATCCATTTCTTTTTCAGAATGAATGTACTGGCTTACCTTTTTTCTCGTTACTCGATACAGAGGTGGACGAGCGATATAGATAAAGTTTTGTTCGACCAATGCCGGCATATGCCGATAGAAGAAAGTCAGTAGCAGTGTACGAATGTGAGAGCCGTCCACGTCGGCGTCGGTCATGATGATGATTTTGTGGTAGCGAAGATTTTCAATATTGAAATTGTCCTTTCCAATCCCGCATCCCAAAGCAGAAATCATCGCCCCGACTTCGGTATTTTTCAAAATCTTCTGAAGACGTGCTTTTTCCACATTCAGAATTTTACCCCGAATCGGCAGGATAGCCTGAAACCTTCTGTCCCTTCCTGATTTTGCGGAACCACCGGCCGAGTCTCCCTCGACAATATAGATCTCGCAAAATTCCGGATTTCTCTCCTGACAGTCAGTGAGTTTCCCAGGAAGACGAGCGCTGTCCATCGCTGTTTTACGCAATGTCAGTTCTCTTGCTTTTTTCGCAGCTTCTCTAGCTTGGGCTGCAATCAACACCTTCTCGGCAATCGCTTTCGCAATATGGGGATTCTCATCCAGATAAGTGGATAACTTGTCACCTGTGATCTGCTGAACGACCGAGGCAACATCACTGTTTCCTAATTTCTGCTTCGTCTGTCCTTCAAACTGAGGGTTGGGAACCTTTACAGAAAGAACGGCTGTGAGCCCCTCTCTCATGTCGTCCCCACTGATCGACACTTTCTGAGATTTCGCAGCAAGATGAGCTTTGATGTATTGATTCAAGACCCGTGTTAGTGCAGTCGAAAAACCCGTTAAGTGCGTTCCACCCTGACGTGTCGCAATGTTGTTGACATAGGTATAGATCGTCTCGGTATAGGTTTCATTCCATTGCATTGCCACTTCGAAATCGATCGGTCCGTCGTGCCCTTCCTTCACATCATGGAAAAAAATCGGCTTGTCGAAGAGAGGAGTTTTTGTCTCGTTTAAATAAGATACAAAGGAGGAAAGTCCCCCCTCATAATTAAAACGAACATCTTCTCTTCCAGAGTCTCTTTCATCGATGAATAAAATGGTGATGCCCCGATTCAAGAAAGCCAATTCTCTTAACCTTTGAAGGAGGGTGTCATAATTGAATTCAACAACAGAAAAAATCGTAGAATCAGGATGGAAAGTAATGCGCGTTCCCTTCTTCGTCGTCGTGCCCAATTTTGTCAGACCTTTGGTCACTTTCCCCTTAGAGAAATTCATCTCATAGACATGACCATCTTTGAACACTTCGGCAACCAGTTGCTCGGATAATGCGTTTACGCAGGAAACACCGACCCCATGAAGTCCTCCGGAAACTTTATAAGTATCCTTATCGAACTTACCACCGGCGTGAAGGATCGTCATAACGACTTCTAGGGCAGAAACATCTCTTTTGAGTTTTTTCGATTGCTCTTCATGTTTCTGAATAGGAATTCCCCGTCCATCATCTTCAACAGTACAAGAACCATCCTTATGCAAGATCACTTTGATTTCACTGCAATGCCCGGCCATCGCTTCATCGATACTATTGTCGACTACTTCATACACCAACTGATGCAAACCATTTGCTGCTGTGTCGCCGATGTACATACCAGGACGTTCACGAACTGCCTGCAGTCCTTCCAAAACAGTAATGGAACTTGCTGTGTATGTTTTTTCTTTGTTCATTGTCGTCATTGCCTTCTCATTAATAATGATTACCCTAGCCGATCCGAAAGACAAGATCCCGAATCTTGGCCTTGGGGAGATGTTCAGATAACTCTCTCAAAAGCCTTGGCTTTTCTCGTTGATGGAGCAAACTATAGAGTGTGGAACTTTTCACTTTTATAGTCAAAACGCCATCCTCAAAATGCACAGGTTTTGTATAGGACGCAAGTTCTTTTCCGATCAATCGATACCAACCCTGAAAGACTACCTTGGAATCAGGCTCCCATCGCTTGGAGATATTCTTTAACAAACTCGGTAGAACATTTTTGATTTCTTTATCCGGTGATTCGATTCCATCGTAGTTTTTTGGTGTCCTTTTCAAGGTACTCCATCAGTTGCGCCCGAAATGGCAACTATAGATGAAATTGTTCAAAAGATCAAGGGGGATATATATTTATTAGGACTCTAAGAGAGATCAAATTGAAATTTATTTTTCACACAAAAAATGAGAACGATGGATCAATTCAAGTACGAATGCAGTACATAACCGGAAAGCACTCCTCCCAGAATCAAAAAGCTGTCTGAATTTCTTCCAAAAAATTTCTTCACCCTGTCTACTGTTCGCCACATGAACTCGATTTTTAGAAGATTTTGAACTTCCTGATGCCCCCGCTCCCGGGCAATGTTTAGGGCAATGTTCAAATGATTGCTATTCAGCTTAGATCCTTTTGGTGTGAGAAGAAGCGTTTCGACTAGGTCTTTATCACCATTTCTGCAGGCAGCATAAAAAGCCAGACCAAAATCTTTACGGGAAATTTCTGAAAATCGCTCATTGAGCATCATCGTATAAGCAACATTCAACTTCCCTGCAGCAACAGCATTTCTGAGCATTTTCCCTAATGCTTCCGATGAGACTTCTTCAAAAATGCGCTCTTCAGAGATAAAATCCAGAAGAGTATTTTCCGGGATTGTTACGAATAAAGGATGCTCCATAAATATTTCACATAGTTCCACATGTCCCAGTCTAACGATATGATGAAAGGCTGCACTCAGGGTAACAAGATCAAATTCTGAAAACTTTTCATGGGACATGATTTCTTTAACTACTTCGCGTGCATCAAGTTGACAGGCCCAAATAAAAGCCTTCTTCGTCTCGAAGGAAGATACAGAAAACCTCGAGTCATTCATGATTTCCCTGATGATGTCCACGTGACCATGTTCGCAAGCTTTAGAAAAAGGCACATCCAAAGAAATGGCACGAAAATCAGGATGCGACATCATGATACGGAACATCCTTTTATCAGAACCAACCCTTTCAAAGTTCCCCTCATAAGAATATCGATTTTCTTCAGATGGCATCTTCTCGACATCGGGATGCCCCAATAGAACATCCATTCCATGCGTAATCTCCTCGAAATTTAATTCTTCCAGTTCCCCCTCAATAGGGAATTCTGCATCCTGCCCTAAATGACCTAAAGCGACCAGATGAGTAAACTCGTCCACACCTTCCGGATCACTTAAAACTCTCTCTTCTTCCCCTTGAATAACCGCCCGAAAAGCCATATTTTTTAATGATTCTACTGACATCTTTTTCCTTTAAGATAAAGATTCACTTTAGACTGTCATTGCTGCCGTTATAGCGTTCATAAGACTTGATCTCACGAACAACTTCCAAGTGTCCGTTTTCACTTGCGCTTTCTAAAGCCGATTTTAAAGCTTCAGTACTCACCTCAGAAAAACGTTCATGAGACATGAGCTTTCGAACAACTTCCAAATGTCCCTTTTTACTTGCTTTCATTAAGGGGTATTCCAAACCTAAATATACAGACTCCATCTCAGAAAAACGTTCATGAGAGATGATCTCCTGTACAACTTCTAAATGTCCCTTTTTACTTGCGGTACCTAAAGCCCATGCCAATTGGTGAGATTCCACTTCAGAAAAACGCTCATGAGACATGAGCTCACGAATCACTTCCAAATGTCTGTCTAGACTCGCCATTCTTAAAGCCCAAGCTAATTGGTAAGATTCTACCTCGGGAAAACGCTCATGGGCCATGAGCTTCCGAACAATTTCCCAATGTCCCTGTTCGCAAGCTTTTGAGAATGGTATATCTAAAGATATAGTATGGAAATTAGGCTCCTCTTCCGAGGTTAATGATTCTACTGACATCTTCTTCTTCCTTTTATTTTTTGATTATTTATGAATTATCCCCCAGAAAATACCCTTTTCATAACTGATTTGAATGTCCCTTTTCTTCTCAATTCTCCTTCCAACAGCTCTATAATCTCAGTACGTCCTTTTTCCTGTGCTATTTTTAAATGATCTTTGATGGAAGCTTTAGAGACCTCGGAAAAACTCGGGCTTGTTATGATGGCTCGAGCCATATCCTCTGGACCGCTTAATAGGGTCATTTTCAGCATCCGATTCAAAGTCCCCGGAAATACTTTTGGGAATCTTGCGTACCGTATTAATTCCCTCGCTATATCCCAGTGATTGTTCTGCATCGCATATTCTAAGGAAAGAGTATTGATTCTCCCTTCAGACAATCTCGTTTTTAACGCCAATACCATATCCAGGTGACCGTGCTGACTCACAAATTGAATAAGCGTTTCTGCTGTGCGTAGATTAATTTGAGAAAAGTTAGGGCTTTCCATAAGCTGTCGGATCACGAACTCATGCTTATTTCTAGCGGCCAATGATAGAGCCCTCTGAAGATCTGACATGGAAATATGAGAAAAATTTCTATGGGCCATTAAAGCTTGAATCACCTTTGAATTCCCAAATTTGCTGGCGCGGATCAAAATCGCTCCCAGTTCAAGTCCATTCAGAGCTGATAATCGTGGGCTTTCTACTAGAGCTTCTACTATATTCACATGATTTTTGACGCTCTCTTCACAAAGGGCCATCGCTAATGCACGTTGTTTGACTTCTGAGAACCTAGGATCTTCCATTAATTCTCTTGCAGCTATCCCATGATCATGTTCACGAACGATAGAAAAGGCCTCGTTAAAAGACATATGATGAAAATCAGGGTGTTGCATGAGCACGCGCAACACCCTTTCGTTAGTGGCTGCCTGTTGAAAATTCACCTCAAATGAGGTTTGAGCATCCTCGCCTAGATTGCCTGTTTGGACCAAGTGTGAAAAAGTCTGGGCTTTTTCATCAGATGTAAAAACTCTCTCATCTTCCCCTTGAACCAGAGCTCGAAAAGCTGACGCTTTCAATGATTCGACTGACATCTCCTTCTCCTTAAAAACAATAAATTGCAATTATAGCAACTAAAACTTTAAATATAAAGAATTAAATAAGACATATATCGGGTTTATAATTAAATCATTAATAAATAATGCCTTAACAAAAACAATGACAACGAATGTTAAAATAAAACCTAACCCTCTCCGACTGCCCTTTTTTCAAAAACCGACCAAAAGATGATTTATATTGATATTCAGGGACTTAGGTCAAAATCAAAAGACTTAGATCAAAAGAAGAGGCTTTTGAGGCCCCAGGCGATGATGAAGTAGATCAACATGGAAAGGAAGCCGTTGAAAGCCGTAACCCATAGGCCCGGCAGAGATGAGGATATATGTTTATTCGAATTTCCAAAAGCAAGATTGGAGTTTTTTATTCACAAAAAGGCCTTCAATTCGGGCTCTTTCTTTGAATCTGATTCGCAAGATATGCAATGAATACATACCCCATCGCGGTTAAGATAAGAGACATAGCTACACGAAAAGACATAAGTATACGCTTTTCGTCTTCAGCTATACGTCTTTTCATTGCAATATACTTTTTCTCTGCGATTGGAATAGCCATTTGGGCAAATTTCTCCCTTTCATCCTCCGATGATTGATCGTCTTTCATCATCGCATAGATAGAAGAAAATCTCGGATAAGAGAGCAGAAGGACAAGAAGTTCCTTATTGTTGCATACTTCAACAAACTCTACAGCTCTTCTTAGTCTCGAATCACGAACTTCCGAGAATTTCGGATGATTGATTAATGCCTCTACGACTTCAAGATGTCCTCCTTCATAGGCGTGAGTAAAAGCCCTACTTAAACGATCATGAGTTATCTCAGAACACACTGTATGAGCTAACAGTTCTTTCACTACATTCACCTTTCCAAAGCAACAAGCAGAGTTAAGGGCCCAGCAAAATTCTTCTATTGAAAGTTTTGAAAATTCCGAATGAGCCATCAATTCTTTTACCCCTGTCAAAACTCCCATTGCTGCTACCCTTTCAAAGGCTTCTGCAAAACTTTTTTTTACAGCTTCAAAATTCCTGGGGTTTTGAATAAACGCACGAATAGAATGTTCTTGACCAGAAGAACAAACCATCAGAAACATCTCTTTTAATTCTTCTCTACTCATTTGCTCAAAATAGGGGTGCGCCATGAAGATACTCATCAGCATTTTATTATTCCTTTCAATGACTTTCGAAAAATTGGCAATAAAGGATGCTTTGGAATCCCCTCCTACATGACCCATTCGGACTAGATCTTCAAAACCTTTTATGTTCTGCTGATCAGTGAATACTCTATTCGGGTCAGAATGAATCGTTGTATCAATAGCTAATTGTGTTAGTGATTGTACTCTCATTTTCTTCTCCCTTGCAACACAAACAATAAAGAAAAACATTATATTATAATAAATTTTTATTTTCAAGATAATTTATTATTTAAAAACAACTATTATATAATAAAAAGATACACAGATCAAAAGAAGAGGCTTTTGAGCCCCCAGGCGATGATGAAGTAAATGAGCATGGAGAGAAAGTCGTTGAAAGCCGTAACCATAGGCCCTGCAGAGATGGCCGGATCCACACCGATCTTCTGAAAGAATAGAGGCGAAAAAACACCTAATAGGGTACCTGTTGCACAGGCTCCAATAAGGCCCGAACCGACGATGACGGAAATTGATACGGGTGACACGGTCCCAACGGAATCAAACAAGGCGTCTAGTGAATACACAATGGTTCCGCATGCAACACCAAAAAAGGCGCCGATAAAAAGTCCCGTCAAGAGCTCCCGTTTGATCGCATCTCTTCTCATACCGGAAGAAAGAGCACCGATCGCCATACCGCGCACTAATATCGTGCTGCACTGGATACCAATATTACCGCTCATTCCCGTAATCAAAGGCACAAAGAATAGAACGAATGTCAAAATACCGCCTACATGCTTCTGAAAAGAAGACATCACTCCGACATTTACGAGACCGGCGAGTAATGTGACAACAAGCCAGGGAGAACGTGCCAAAAACCGTTTGAAGATCGGCTCTTGCGAGTCCATCTTTTCTCCAGTACCTGCCATACGTCCAATCGTCTCATCTGCGAGGTCTTCCATTGCCTCTACCACATCTTCATACGTGATTACACCCGCAAGATAATTGTCCATATCGACCACAGGTAATGAAGAGATCTTATATCGTTCCACGAGATCAACGACTTCTTCACGACTGGACTCTGGGTTCACTTTATGAAGAACGGGACGCATCACCTGTCTTAGAGGCAGATGGGGTGGATTGATGATCATATTTCTTGCAGGGACATAGCCCTGCAGTTCTTTCGCATGATTTAAAATAAAAATCCCTCGAGTGAAGTCCACGCGAGGGTTATCCCGAATATACTCTGATGCGTCTCCAATAGTCATGTCCATATCGAAGGCGAAGAATTCGCTGGTCATCAGTCTTCCCGCACTCTTCCGATCATGCTCTCGAAGTTCCAAAATGCGGGAGGATTTTTTTGAATCCAGAAGCTCCATCAATCTTCGGAAACGACGCTCCGACATATCTTCCAATACGCAGACTGCTTCATCGGTCGGCATCCTTTCAAAGAGCTTTTTCATTTCTCGCTCTTTCATTTGGCGAAAAAGAGTAAGCCGGGTCTCATTATCTGTGTTGATGACAAATTTCATTTTTGCATCACGATGGGGAAGATTCTCATAAAGAACGATGCGGGCCTGTTGAGGCAAATGGGAGGCCGCATAAGCGAGATCGATCGGAGAATGTTCGCAGGCAATTTTAGCAATATCGTGAAGGCGAACTTTCGAAGTTTGTTTATGGAAGGCCTTTTCCAGCTTCTCCTGAAGGATATCGTCGAGACGACTGGTTTTAGACTCCATAAGAGTAGGGGCGAAAACAGGATTTTCTTGAGTTGCGGTAGGTTCGGTCATGACTCACCCCCGGGGGATAAATTGCGAAAAAAATACTCCCTTACAGGAATATATTTCAACCTTAGTCATCCCAAGGTTGTCTATTAGTTATTCCCCTTCTAGTTAACCCCTTTCAAATTGTCTATGAAAAATATTATTTTGAAATATGATTCACTCTGGATTTTCTCTTTGCTATCTCATATACTGAAATAAAAGGAATTTTATTTCATGATCGAACCAGAAAAGATACGCAATTTAGCAATCATCGCACATATCGACCACGGCAAAACAACACTGCTCGATGGACTTCTCAAACAATCAAATATTTTTAGAGAATCTCAGGAAATCCCTGAACGGGTCATGGACCGATACGATCAGGAAAGAGAACGCGGCATCACGATTTTTGCCAAGCATACCTGCGTCCCTTATAAGGATCATCAGATCCATATGATCGACACACCTGGGCACGCTGACTTTTCCGGAGAGGTAGAACGGGTTCTCGGAATGGTGCAAGGAGTTCTTCTTCTTGTTGATGCTCAGGAAGGGCCAATGCCGCAAACACGATTCGTTCTTTCCCGAGCTCTAAAGATGGGCCTCAAAGTACTTGTTGTTCTCAACAAAATCGATCGGCCCCATGCCGCTCCCGACAGAGTACTCGATCACACTTTTGATCTTTTTGTCGAACTGGGCGCAAATGATGAACAACTTGATTTTCCTTACATTTACGCATCGGGACTTTCCGGTTTTGCGATGGATAAAGTGGATGATGAAAGAAAAGATCTCGGTCCCCTTTACGAACTGATCCTCCGTGAGATTCCCCCGCCAACAGGAAATGCCGATCTGCCCTTTCTTATGCAGGTTGCAACGGTATCTTATGACGATTATCTTGGAAGAGGTGCCTGTGGAAGGATTCTTCAGGGAAAGATATCCAAAGGAGATCAGATTACCCGCGTTGATCTGCACGGTTCACATACCAATCACAAGATACAAAAAATCGAAGGACATCTCGGGCCTGAAAAAATTGAACAGGAAGATGCCGCTGCAGGCGACATCATCATCCTTTCAGGAGTTCCTGAAGTTATGATCGGCGATACCCTTTGCTGTCCTGAACATATCGAAATCCTCCCTCCCATTGAAATCGCAGAGCCTACGGTATCGATCGAAGTAATGGTTAACTCCTCTCCTTTTGCAGGAAAAGATGGCAAACATGTGACAATGAACAAACTCCGAGACCGCCTTCTCAGAGAAAAGAAAGCAAACATTTCATTGAAGATCGAAGAGATTCCAGGAAGAGACGATTCGATGAGAGTTTGTGGACGCGGCGAGCTCCATCTTTCCGTGCTCCTTGAGACCATGCGAAGAGAAGGCTATGAATGCGCCATCTCCACTCCTCAGGTCATCCTTAAGGAAGTCGAAGGGCAGATGCAAGAGCCCTTCGAGCATGTACATGTCGAAGTTCCAGAGCAATATTCTGGAACAATCATCGAAGACCTTTCCCGAAGAAAAGGAGAAATGCGCGCCCTCAACACAAATGAGCAAGGGATTACCTTTATTGACTTCTTTATGCCGACAAGAGGTCTCATGGGCTACAGAAATGAGTTTATCACCAGGACATCAGGTCTGGGCATTCTTACTTCAGTCTTTGAGTCCTTCCAACCCCATAAAGGAGAAATGGCCAAAAGGAAAAAGGGAGTTCTGGTTTCCAATTGCAAGGGGACGACCAGTGGGTTTGCCTGCTTCAATCTTCAAGAGCGGGGAACTCTTTTCGTCAAACCTGGTGATGAGGTCTATGAAGGAATGGTGGTCGGTGAGAACTCAAGAGAGAACGATCTGGTCATCAATGTCACAAAAGCCAAGCAGCTCACCAATGTTCGTGCCTCAGGAACGGATGAACATATCATGCTCACTCCCCCTAAAATCATGAACTTGGAGCAGGCCATCGATTTCATCCAGGATGACGAACTCCTTGAGATCACCCCCAACTTCCTCCGCGTCCGGAAGAAGATCCTCAATGAGACAGACCGTAAACGAAAGAAATAGATCCTTGAAATTCCCCTTCCGATAAGTTACTAATAGGAATAAGAGAGGGGGAATTTATGCCATATCGATCGAAAAAGGATCTGCCTGATCCCATCAAGAAACACCTTCCTTCAGCAGCACAAGAGCTCTACAAGGAAGCTTTCAACAATGCCTGGAACCAATACAAGGATCCATCCAAGAGAAGGTATGGGGGCACTCGTGAAGAAGCTGCTCACCGTGTCGCCTGGGCTGCTGTGAAAAAGCAGTACAATAAAGGATCTGACGGCGACTGGCACAGAATCAAGTAGTTTCAGCCGCTTCTAGTTTCTTCTTTTTCGCTTCATCCCGCCGGGTGCAGTAGAGGATGTAGAAATTGCTTCCCACAATGACAGCAGCGCCGATCAGGGTAAATGCATCCGGAGACTTTTGCCACCAGAAGAAGTCCAGAGCAACAACCCAGAAGAAAGTCGAATAGTCGATCGGAGCAAGGATAGAGCCTTGGGCAAATCGAAGGGCCTGGGCAATACAGTACTGCCCTGCTGCGGTGATCACCCCTACAATAGCAAACAGCCCCCAATGCTCCCAGGGCATAGCCTGCCATGTTTTCATCAGAACAGGGAGAGTAACCAGGATCATCATCAAGTTAGGGTAGATTGCAATCGCAAGGCTGTGTTCAGTCGCTGCCAATTTTCGCATCAAAATCTTATTCAGGGCACCTAGAAAGGTTCCAGCTAGTACGAGAATCGATGCAAATTCAAAAACACTGGTACCAGGACGCATAGCGATCACAACACCGACCATACCTATTGCGACAGCAGCCCACCGTTCTTTTCCGACAGTTTCTTTCAGCATGATCGCGCTTAGAATGATCATGAAAAAGGAGGAAGTGTATGCGAGCGTATAGATAGTTGTAAGAGAACCCATGGAAAAGGCAAACATGAAACAATAGGTATAAGCCAAGTTCACGCCTAAACGGATAAAATGACTTTTATACTTTTTCGTTCCCAGAACACTTCTCAAGCCACCCTGAAAATACATCGCGACAAACAAGGGAATAACACGAGTGATCGCTCGAAGGAATGTAGCCTGGGGTACCGAATAGACCCCCATCAAATGTTTGATGAACGCGTCCGAAAGAGGATAGAGGGCCAGTCCACCGATCATTAAAAGAACGCCAAGAACTGCCTTGTTATGGAGTTTTCGACCTGCTACTTCTGCACTCGCTGCCATGAGATTCCTTCATCGGAAAGTATAAAATGCTAATCAGACTAAAAGATGCCCCTTTTTCTCACAAGAATCCATTCAACTGCCATGAGGCTGTTTTTTTCGATGCAAATAGAACCAGATAGAGAACATGATCACCGAGACAAGAAGAAATGCTATCGGCATCGCCAATAGGACTCCTGGGGCAAGAACACCTATTAGGAAGGTCCCAAGAAACCCAATGCATGAGTTAATGAAAAGCATAACAGCGGATGCGTTTGATTTATCCTCAGCATCCGTCACACCCATGGAAGAAGCATTCGTGAAGAGAAGTGCATCCCCGATCAATATGATGACTAGAGGAATAAAAAGAGCCCAAGTATTTTTCCATACCCCTACAAAGAAGACTCCCATCAATAGGGATGCAATTAAAATAGTAATTATTCCCCATAACATGCTCGTCATGGAAGTAACCTTATCTGATAGCCAGGCTGTCAAGACCAGGCCAAATGAGATACCTAGAGATGGTATTAGATAGTACAGACCATATTGTGCGTAGGTTAACCCGAATTTTTCAATCGCAACGAAAGGAGCTTCCTGAGAAAACATATAAATCACAGCTGTTGAAAGCCCCATCAAGGTTCCCCAAAGAACAAGACGAACGTTTTGAAACTGCCTCCCATAGGCCTGGACAATACGTTTGATTTTCAATGCCTTCTTGTCCTTTTCTTTCAATGTTTCAGGAAGAAAAGAACAGAGGAAAATCACTAATAGAGTATAGAACAGGACAATAAAAAAACCGCCCTTCCATCCCAGTGAGTCAGTAAGTATCCCGCTTATCAAAGTTCCAATGCCGGGCATAATCGCAAAACCCAGCCACGCATAGGAAAGAATCCTGGTTGCTTTTGATCCTGAATACAGATCCCCTATGATCGTGTACCCTAATTTAAGAGATGAAGCACCGCCAAGCGTCTGAATCAATCGACCAATGCATACGAGAATATAGGAGAGAAGACACTATGAGCAACGTACCAACCAAAGAGATAGAAAGGCCGAGATAAAGGGTCTTTTTTCGACCTATTGAATTCGCAAAGGGCCCATATACAAGACGTCCCAATGCAGTTCCTAAAAGATAAAGGGTCATCACCCATTGAGCTTGAGAGCTCAGTAGACCAAATTCTTTAGTGAGCAAAGGGAAAGCAGGAGTAAAAATCACAGACACGATAGGCATAAATGAAAAAAGAATCATCAAAATGAAAATTTGACGAACAGTCAATCTATCAGTCATACGTCCCTCTATAACAAGGAGTAGCACATCTATTTATTTTTTTTAAGAGAAGTTAATCTAACTAAATGCTATTTTTAGATAAATTCAAAAACATATTCATATTATGAGCATAAGTTTAATTAATGAAATAGACTTCTCCGAAAGCAATTTTCTTGAGAATATTGGAGACTTCTTTCAGACACCTGGAAGAATCCTTTTTGGAAGGACCTACACGTTGGAACACTCCCCTTCTAGCGATCCCATTTTGAAAAGTCATGAAAACTTCAACCGAGTCGGTAAAATTGCAGCAATTGCTCTATTGCCGCTTACCCTGCTTTCCACACTCTTTGGTTACGCTATCAAATCGTTTGCCCATAAAATCAACCCTGGTCTCCGTGAAAAATACTCTTACACCACAATGATCAACGCACGCACTGACCTGAACTTTTCCGGGATATTTCCCCCAACAGCTCTTTCTCCAAACTGTGTGAACTCTCAAGAAAAAAGCTGGTGGGGGCAACTGTACAATGCCGATCCCATATCCATTCCTGAAGAGATGGAAGACCCTCTATCTGTCATGAAAACTCTCTTCGAAACAGTGGATAGCCCCAACTTTCGATCTTCAGCAATTACCCTTTTAGAAGAAAATGGGAACTATCTCCACTATACATATACAGTAACCATCCCCTCAGGGCCTCTAAAGGGGACCTATATCGACGATGTCGACCTCTATCTCAACGAAGAAAAACAATGCTTTGAAATTCGTTCTGCTTCACGTACAGGATTCCGGGACGCAGTCCATTTGGACTTTTCCCAGCCCGGTGCAAATAAAAAGAGAATTGAAGCGATCCGCGAAGCCTTTCAACAAATTTCTTCAAACTAGTTTCGATGCCTATGCATTGTCAATAAAGCGTAGGCTGTGACTGTAGCTGCGAAGCCGATCCCGGTGATCATGGCTACGTTTCTATAGAAAAAATCACCCGTTTCGGGAAATTCCACAAGAAATCTATGAGCTGAATAGATGCACGCTATAGACAATGCACTTTGTAGGCGCCAATCTGTTAAATTGGCGAAATCATCTCTACCAAGGCCGCACTGCAACTGATTTGTTTGGATTGGTGAAATCATGCGGACACATTAGGAAAAATGAAGAAAAAAGCCAAGAAGAGGTTTGGCTTTTTCCATTTGATTTGTTAAAAAGTCTGGCTTTCAAAAGGTAAGTTTATGACCCCCAAACCCGATCTTTCTCGTGAAGATGTCTGGAAAATGTTCGATCGTATTTCCCCCACCTATGACGCGACGAATCGTGTTATTTCTTTAGGAATGGACCAGAGGTGGCGTAAAAAAATTGCTAACTACTTTCCTAAGGGGGATGATCTTCATTTGTTGGATCTTGCAACGGGAACAGGAGATCAGATCATCGCCTTAATGGAAAAGTCCCATCAATTGAGCCATGCAACAGGGATTGACCTTGCTGACGATATGCTCCAAATCGGGAAGAAAAAGCTCTCCATGAAACCCTATAAAGACCGTGTTGAGATGCAAAGGGCCGATGCGCAAGAACTTCCCTTTTCTGATAATCAATTTCATGTTGCGACAATGACGTTCGGCATACGAAATGTTCCCGATGTCAGTAAAACTCTTTGCGAGATACAACGTATATTGAAACTCGGTGGAAAACTTCTGCTCTTGGAGTTTTCATTACCTTCTTTTCTCTTTATACGCATCTCCTATCTGGTTTATCTCCGGTACATTTTACCAAAAGTGGGAAAATGGATGTCCAAAGACCCTCATGCCTATGCTTACTTGAATAAAACGATCGAGACATTTCCCTGTGGACAGGCCTTTTTGGACCTATTACAAAAAGCTGGCTTTTCAAAAGCAAAAAGACACTCTCTGATGCTGGGCTCTGTTACTCTATATGAGGCTGAAAAATGAAGATTTCTCTAAAAGAACAATCAGCCCATGCGATTTCTCTTAAAACAGAGGAAAAGACCTATACCTTCTATAGAAAGGAAGTGTCCATTTCTTCTGTTTTTCTTCTTTCTTGGCTTTCTTGCGAATCACAGTATCCAAAGATGTACTTCGAAACAAAAGAGGGGGATCAAACCATTGCCACAGTAGGGAAGATCTTTTCTTTTAAACAAGCCCCCATCATCTTTGCTCAAATCCCTGTCTATCTTATGGCCTCTCTTTCTTTCGACTCTTCATCGAAGGGATTCTTCGTTCCCCAAATTGAAATCGTCCGAAAAGAAAACTCTTTTACCCTCTCTTACAACTCTCTCGATCTTTTTCCTGATGAGATCGAACTGCATCAAAGGATTCTTCCGAAAGCCTCATTTACATGCTCTGATTACAAAGACCTTCCTGAGTTCGATGTATGGAAAAAGAACATCCAAACCGCTCTTCACACTACTTTGCTCGAAAAGATCGTTTTAGCAAGAAAGTCGACTTTTTCCATTAACTCTCCCCCTGATCCTTTCTCGCTTCTGTCAGAGCTCAAAGAGAAGACTTCCCAATGTTTTTTCTTTGCCGTTCAGTGGAATGAGGACCTTTCATTTGTAGGTGTTTCTCCCGAAAGACTTTTTCAAAGAAAAAAGGATCTCATCATCACAGATGTCATCGCGGGCACGCGCAAGAGAGGCAAAAATTCTGAAGAAGATCAGAAAAAAGCTGACGAACTTTGGAACAGCATAAAGGACAGACTTGAGTTCACTGTGGTAAAAGAGGCCATTCTAAAATGCCTCGCCCCCTACTGTACACAAGTGGAAATTTCTCCTCTTTCCCTCTTCAAAACCCCACAGATTTTCCATCTGCACCATCAGATCTCCGGAAGACTTGAAAGGCCAAACGACCAATCCCTTATCGATTCTCTCCATCCTACTCCTGCAGTCGGTGGATGGCCCAAAGACCAGGCCATACACTTTTTAAAAGAGTACGAACCGTTCAACCGTGGATTCTATGCCGCCCCGATCGGTTTTCTCTCACCGAATCATACAGATCTTGCCGTGGGAATACGCTCCTGTCTTTTGGAAAAAAATCAAGTCCATCTTTTTGCTGGAACAGGCATCGTAGATGGATCCACGCCGGAAAGAGAATGGGAAGAGTTGGAACAGAAACTACACTTGTTTAAAAATGAGATCTTCCATGTCCGCCAATGATTGGGCTGCTACTATTATTGAGAGCCTAGTTGTGCAAGGCGTCTCTGATTTTTTTATCGCACCGGGATCGAGGTGCACACCTCTTGTTCTTGCAGCTGCTCATCATACAAAAACCCAAACGTATACGCATTTTGACGAACGTGGGCTTGGATTCTATGCTTTAGGCTGGATGCAGTGTAACAAAAGGCCTGCAGCCATCATCGTTACTTCAGGAACTGCTGTTGGCAATCTCTTACCAGCCATCATGGAAGCCCATCAAAGCCGCCTTCCTCTCATCGTTCTCACAGCTGACCGTCCTCCAGAATTAAGGGTTTCAGGCGCCAATCAGACGACCAACCAGCCTCATATTTTTGAGCCATGGACTCATTTCAATACCGATCTTCTCTGCGAGGGTTCTGCATTCGCTAATGAATTACATTCACTTTGCGTCCACGCGGTGTTCCGGTCCAAAGAAGGTCCTATCCATCTCAATCTCATGTTTCGCGGCCCCTTTACCGATGAAGCCCTGACCTATCCCAAACTCACCCCGATCTCATATAGCCCTTCCCTCCCTGTTGTTGTTGAAGAAATCTCTTTTCCCGAAAAAGGGGTGATCCTCATTGGACGAACTTGTGAAGACCTATCCCCGATCTATTCTCTTTCAGAAAGGCTTGGATGGCCGATCTTTGCTGATTTTCTTTCACAAAACAGGACAAGTCCTCACCCTAATTGCATTCATTTTTATGAAGAGTTTTTCACCGATGAAATCGAGTTTGTCTTCCAGTTTGGCGATCGGTTTATCTCCAAAAAACTTCTTCAGTGGCTGGAAATGAAAAGACCCGAACACGTTCTTATTTTGGATCATGAAAAGTACCATGACCCTTCCCACACAGTGACACGTCGCATCACAGCTTCTATCGGAGCTTTCTGCAATGTTTTTTCCGATCTTTCCCCCAGAGAAAATGACTGGCTTGCCTCTTTTCAAAAACAGGATCAAGACTATTTTGAACAAGTCCAGACTCTGTTTGAAAATGCGAATGCAACTGAACCCTACTTTTTTTGGTCTCTTGCCCAAAACCCTGCCCTAGAAAACGCCCTTCTTTTTATTGGAAATAGTATGCCCATTCGCAATGCCGATCATTTCTTTCACCCGCAAAAAAAACCTCAGGCCATTTTCGCAAACAGAGGCGTATCGGGAATCGATGGAAACATCGCAACAATCGCTGGTATTGCGACAAATCGGGAAAATCCTGTCATTGGAATCATTGGTGATCAAGCAGCGCTTCATGACCTGAATTCATTAGCCCTTTTGCAGAAATGTCCGAACTGTACGCTCATCATCATCAACAACCAGGGTGGTGCGATTTTTTCCTATCTCCCTATTTCCTCTTCGAAACATTTCGAAGAATACTTTTTCAACCCTCATGCCTTTGATTTTTCATCCATCGCGCAGCAGTTCCATCTTCCCTATCGTGCAATCACGTCCTTCGAAGACTTTCCCCTTGAACCAGGCATTATTGAAGTATGTACAAATAAAGAAAGGGACCAACAAGTTCTTCAACAGATCAAACAACGGTTTCAAGATGTTGCTCAAGTACGGATCTAAAAAAAAGCCACCTCTTCTTTTTATTCACGGATTTCTTGGCTGTGCAGAAGATTTCCGACCCATTATGGACCATCTCAAAGAAGACTATCTTTGCCTTTCTCTCGATCTGCCCAAAAAGTGCCCTACTTATCCGAACCTTTTTCCAGACATGTGTTCACGACTGATCCCCGTGCTGCAAGAATATTCTCCAGTGTGCGCCATTGGCTACTCATTAGGTGGGAGAATTCTGTTTGAACTGGCCAAACAAAAACAAATCGACATTCCCCTTATCACTCTCTCTTCCCATCTCGGTCTAAAAACGGAAAAAGAAAAGAAAGAAAGACATCAAAAGGACTTTGCATGGGCAAAAAAATTGCAAGAAATGCCTTTTGAAAAGTTTTTGCACAAGTGGTATGATCAACCCCTTTTTGAGAAACTCCGTTCAGAAAAGAGCATCTTTCAGACTATGCTTGAGCGAAGAAAAAAATACCCTACCTCCCCTTCTCTTTTAACTGGTCTAAGTCTGGCAAACCAAACCTATTTCGACCCCACTTCGTATCCAAGACCCATCCTGTTTCTCTATGGGGAAAAAGACACTAAATACCTCGAGCTTTATTCCTCTCTGCCTCTCGTTGAAGAGATACCTGGGGCATCCCATTCTCTCCACTTAGAGAAACCTGTCTATATCAGTAACATTATTCAAACCTTTTTGAGGATTCATGAACTGGCAAGAAGCGATCAAATATCAAGACATTAAGTATCACAAAATGGACGGAATCGCCAAAATCACGATCAACCGTCCTGAAACGAGGAATGCGTTCCGTCCCCTTACCGTACAGGAAATGTCCCACGCTCTGTATGATGCACGAGACGATGGATCAATCGGCGTCATCATTTTGACAGGCGAAGGAAAAGATGCCTTTTGTTCCGGAGGAGATCAGAAGATCCGGGGTAATGATGGCTACATCGATGAAAAGGGAATTGGCCGCCTCAATGTCCTCGATTTTCAAAGACAAATCCGTACCTGTCCCAAACCAATTGTCGCTATGGTCGCTGGGTTTGCCGTAGGAGGTGGGCATGTCCTTCACGTTCTTTGCGACCTTACCATTGCGGCTGATAACGCCATCTTCGGTCAAACCGGTCCCCGCGTCGGCTCATTTGACGGCGGTTATGGCGCGAGTTATCTCGCTCGCATCGTCGGACAGAAAAAAGCCCGAGAGATCTGGTTTCTCTGCAGACAGTACAATGCACAACAAGCGCTTCAAATGGGTTTGGTCAATACAGTCGTCCCCTATGATGAATTGGAATCGACAACCGTGCAGTGGTGCAAAGAAATGCTCAACCATTCCCCTATTGCCCTTCGCTGCTTGAAAGCGGGCCTCAACGCCGACTGTGATGGACAGGCCGGTCTTCAAGAGCTCTCCGGCAATGCAACAATGCTTTTTTATATGACTGAAGAAGGACAGGAAGGAAAAAACGCTTTCTGTGAAAAAAGAAAGCCAGATTTTTCCCGATTCCCGAAGAGGCCGTAGCACCAATGAAAACCTGGATATTAGCAGCACGCCCTAAAACTCTTATCGCATCGGTCAGTCCTGTGCTGATTGGCACCGTTCTAGCATCTTCGTTTTACCCGATGATCTTCTTTCTCACCCTTCACTTTGCGCTTTTCATTCAAATTGGAACGAATCTGGCCAATGATTATTACGATTTCAAAAAAGGGGCCGATACGTCAGAGAGAAAAGGCCCCGTGCGTGTCACACAGCAAGGACTCGTCTCTCCCAAATCTGTGAAAATTGCTTACTCCCTCACCTTTCTTTTTGCTGCCCTTATCTCACTTCCCCTGATTTACAAAGGAGGATCAGTATTTCTTTTCCTTATGCTCATCTCGATCCTTTTCGGCCTTTTATACACAGCTGGTCCCTATCCTCTTGCCTACCTCGGTCTTGGGGAATTCTTTGTCCTCCCTTTTTTCGGACCCGTCGCCACATTGGGCACAGCCTATTTGCAAAACACTCCACTCTCTTTTGCCCTATTTCTCGCAGGCCTGGCTTCTGGGTTTTTATCCTGTGCCATTCTCACTATCAATAATCTCCGTGATGAACAAGAAGACCGAAAAGCAAATAAGAAAACTCTCATCGTTCGCTTTGGATCACGCTTTGGGAAATTCGAGTACGCAATCTGTATATTCTTTGCAGCTCTGATTCCTTTTTACCTTGCTCAATACAATGGTTTTGTCCTCATCTGCCTTCTTCCCCTCTCGTACTCTTTACTTCTTCTCGACAATCTTTTTTCCGACAAGCCCAATTACGCCTCTCTTCTTCCCAAAACAGCGCAAATCTTTTTTCTCTACACAATCCTCTTTTGCCTGAGTTATGTATTATGAATATTTACAGCTATAAGCTGGCATTGCATCAGCCGAATCCTCTAAATCTTTCCCACAGGGAAGGAATCCTCATTGAGTGGGACAAAACACATTGGGGAGAAATCGCCCCTTTAGAGGGATGGAGTTCGTTTACGTTTCAACAGCTTGTAGCTGAACTTCCCCGAATGACTTTTTCTGAGATCAAAAATCGATTCCCCTTTGCTTATGAGAGCGCTTTTCTTCCTCCTACTCAATCCGAAGTACATTTTGCCGGACTTCTTTATGGAACACTTGATGAAATGTTTAGGCAGGCCAAAGTCTATAAAGAACAGGGGTTTGAGACCCTCAAGCTCAAAGTAGCCCAACTTTCCTACCAGGAAACCCTCAAACTGATCCAGAAATTGAAAAAGAGTTTCCGCCTGCGCATCGACCCCAATCAGTCCTGGACTCTAAAACGTGCCCTCAAAATTTCACAACATCTCGATGACATTGACTACATCGAAGAGCCCTTCAGCGCTCTTCAAGACTCGTTAGCCTTTGCACAAAAAACAGGCATTCCCCTTGCCTTTGACGAAACACCGCACAATCACCCTGACTTTTTACAAGTCGTGAAACCTTCCGCAAATCCTCATATTCTTCCCACTTCAAAAAACGTTCTCAGCAGTTCTTTCGAAACAGGCGTAGGTATCTCAAACATCATCCGTTGGGCATTGCATACACAAAATTCTTATCCCATAGGAATCGATACTTATCGCTTTTTGAAAGAAAATATATTACACTCTCCTCTCGATCTTTCTACCAACCCGCTCAACTGGAAAGAAAAAAGACTAAAGATAAGTAAGGAAAAGTTATGTCTGATTTGCTCTGTCCCATCCGAAGGTCCGCGTTAATTTGCCCGCAATATGCTGCTATCAAAACAGAGACGGAAACAATCACCTATTCCGATTTGGAACTCTTCATTGAAAGTGACATTGCATTTCTGAAAAACACCAAAACCCTTGCGATTCACCACCCCAGCGATGTCCGACTGATCCCTCTCATTTTTGCCGCCTTCCGTTTGCAAATCCCAGTGTTCATTCTCAACACGTATCTTCCCCAACCTGGACAGTATATCTCTCAAATAAAACCCGACCTCCTCATTACTCCTGACAACATTCCTCCCTTAGCAAAAGCGTCCACTATTCAGTCCGACGCGATTTACGACTCAAAGCAAACAGCGACCTATCTTCTCACTTCTGGAACTTCTTCCCTTCCAAAAATCGCAATGCATTCCCTCGGAAATCATTATTTCAGTGCGCAGTCTGTCCTGCAAAAAATCCCTCTTGAATCGGAAGATCGATGGCTCCTCTCTTTGCCCCTTTACCACGTAGGTGGCCTTGCGATCTTATTCCGCACGTTTATGCGCGGTGCTGCAGTCGTTCAGCAAAAAAATCTTCACAACATCACTCATGTATCCTGGGTCTCAACCCAACTTTATCGATTCTTACAAACCCACCAATCTCAATCCCTAAAGTGCCTTCTTTTAGGCGGCGGACCTATGAGCAAAAACCTCTACCAGAATGCGCTTTCGAAAAAACTGCCCCTTTACCTCTCTTATGGAATGACAGAAGCATCCTCACAGATCCTTACAGCTTTCCAACCCGAGTGGTCCGACAAACTCTATCTCGGCTCTCCTCTTTCCCATTTCGAACTAAAGATCAAAGACCGCGAACTTCACATCCGGGGTACCTCTCTGTTTCAAGGGTACTTTCCCAACAAAACTAACGATGACTGGTTTGCAACAGGAGATCTTGCAGAATATCACCCTGAAAAGGGTTACACAATCCTGGGCCGCAAAGACAATCTCTTCATATCAGGCGGAGAGAATATTCAACCTGAAGAAATCGAGACTGCCCTTCTCGATGTCCCCGGCATCAGCCAGGCCGTTGTCTTTCCTAAGGAAGACTCTGAATTCGGCAACCGCCCCATCGCCTATATCGATGCCAAGCATATTCATTCCGAGGCCATTCTAGAGGCCCTCCGCAAAAAACTCCCGGGCTATAAGGTCCCCATTGAGTTCCATGATCTTAAGCCCTTTTTGACTAGTGGTTTAAAACCACCTAGAAAGCTTCTTCTGGAAACTGTAAACAATTAATTTAATTAAGTTAAATTAAAATATTCTTAATATATATTTGATATACTACCTTTAATTAATTTAACAAAAGGTAGTTATATGGCAACAACGGCAATGTGCCCTTACTTGCCCCCTGAGTTATGGGATCATACAGCAGGATTTTCAGGAGAGCCCCCATTAACAATCTCTAAAGATCTAAGGGATCATTCCTGTTATTATCCTGACATACTCCAACAGTTTGCTGAATTTCCCAGGGATTCCGTTGTGTACAGGCTGTATACAAAAATAAACAGAACTCCCCTCTCAGACAAAGAAAAAGTACAGAAAATCATTTGTAGAGTCCAAGCACTTTTCCGCTGTTCACAAGGACTTCTTCCAGCAGATTTACGGGGACCTGTAACGGTAAAAATGTTTCAAAATGCACAGAGCCCCGATTCTAGAATAAATCGCATGAATCGGGCGATCTCACTACGAAGAGCTGAAAACCTGATCGCCTTTTTTACCTATGTTTCCACGAAAGTACCCATAGCAAGAGCCTTCTTAGGCTCTATTCAAGATCAGACTCCAATCGCCCAAGCTAGGGCTATCCATACCTGGATGGCAGAACATGAAGATGAACTCAGAGAATTTCGTGAATTTGGTTTTCATCAATTTAATGATATTGCCCGTAGGCAGCCCTTCTACGCACTTCCAGGAATACCTCCTGAAATTATTCACATACAAAGTATGTCTCCAGCTGTTTTCCCAGCAATACTTGCCCATGCGTGTAAAACAAGCCAGTTTGATTTTGTAGACACTATGGTATCAGCCTACCTACAGGAAGATGAACACGAAGCAAAGAATCTAGTGAAAGGGTTAGTGGCAGGATTGATCATGGAAGGAGAGGAAGAAACAGCTTCTCATTTTATGGAATATTGTAAGGTGAAACAAATCCCCGTCCGCATGGATGAAGTCTATGAGTTTATATGGGAGAATGTCCAAATAATGGATGATAGTCCTGAAGAACTAGCCCGGTTAGTTCAAAGTGATGCATTCCAGCAAATTCCTCTGGAAGATGTTTATACTATGGTGAGAGAAGCTAAAGACCGAGGATCTTTCGCACTTCTTGAGGCCATAATCAAACATCATCCCGGATTTCTGAATCTTTCTTTTCCATTCCTACTTGAAATGATCAATGAAGCTGGAGATAGAATACCACCTTTGATCACAGCTCTAAGAGAAAGATATCATGATGATGGATCATTGATTTTACAAACAATTATAGAGATTGCAGCTCGCAATGGTTATGAAGAAGTTTTAACAACATGCATTATATTTGAAAAAGAGATGAAACAAGCCCTGCTCGCATGCCTTGACGATCCATCCGCTATAGAGAGATTGATCGCTCATCGTAATTTTTCCTTCCTTTCGACAGATGAAAGACGAGCGATTCACAGAACAGCCATCCAACAGGGTCACACACAATCTGCAGAGCTTCTTAAACGTACTATTCCTGTTTGTTCTGAAACGATGACCACTGCTGTTCAAGGTACAGCCTATTGTGCAGTAGTCGGATTCCTAGCGTATTGCGGAGCCCGTCTTGCAAACTACTATGGAGTATGATGATGGCAATTGCAGTTGCAGCACCAAGAAACCCACTAAACTTACTGCCCATCGAGCTTTGGGACCTGGTCTCCAGAAAAGCAAGGCAACCTCTCATGTCTGTGAACACTTCCTTTCGAGATCAGTCCCTTTACTATTCCGAACTGCTTAGGGAATTTGCAGAACTGCCAGCAACCTCAGCCATCGGACGCCTTTATACAAAATATAACCCGAAAGCACTTTCAGATCGAGAAAAGGTCGAAAAGATTTGCACAAGGGCTCAAAGAGCTTTTGAATGGTCCCAGAGTATTCTTCCTCATGAGAGACAGGTTGCAGAACCTGATCTGAGATCGGTCAGCCTTCAAAGGCTAATGCAACTGGACCGAGATATCTGCCGACGAAGAGATGAAGTCATTATTGCATTTTTCAGGACCATAGCTGCTCAAATTCCCCTTGCAAATACATTTCAACAAAGCATACAAGCACTTCCTCCTGAATTACAGGCCAGTAGCATCAGGCAGTGGATGTCTTTACATAGAGAAGCATTGATCTTCTATCAGACAGATCAAGCAGACCTGACCCAGTTACCAGGAATTCCCAAAGAGGCTGTTCAATTCTTAACTCCTGAACAACTTCAATCTGAAAACATGGCTTATACAGCCTGTAGAACAGCCTCCTTTGAATTTTTATCTCATCTTTTGGAAAACCTGGACCTACCAGCCAAAGAAATCACTCAACAGACAAAAAGAATCCTTGCAAGGCTCATGAGTGAAGGAGAAAATGACATAGTCCGTAAGATGATCCAGTTCTGTCGCAAAAAAGGAATAGTCATACTGTACAGGGAAGTAATCATGGAACGCCTTGTATCCTTTCCCATTACCGAGGAAGAACTGGCAGACCTTGTGCAGCGTCCCGAATTCGCACAGATCCCCTGGTTGGAATTGAAAATAGCTTTTGACAGCGCTGCGATTGACAGAGTTGTTTTCTATTTCAAAGCCCTACTCAATCACTATCCCAATTTGAATACCATTCCGCCTCAAGATTTAATAGCACTTTTGGGCCGATGCTGTTCCCAATGTTCAACCAGAGAAAAAAAAGAACTATTCCAATTGGTAATGCAAAAATGCGGAAATATCTCCCACTTTCTCGTTTCAGTCGTTTGGCTTGGATTGCAAAACTATGGATTCAGAAATGAAATTGGACTATTCGTTTCAGATGCGCTGGAAAATCCCGACCTTTCCGATGAACGAAAAATGGAAGTTGTTCACGTAATTGCTCTCAATAGTACTCGTTTCCGTCACCTAGAATGGGAACCTTTAAACAAATGCCTGGAGTATGCTGTACGCACCAAAAACATTCGGATGACTCGAAAAATACTACAACATCCTATACTACGAGTAGCCTACGATGAAGAACTGTTCGAAGAGCGGTGGAAACCTGTAATAAGACGCGGTAATGTCGATGTCATCCCACAATTATTACGGCTAAGCCCTCCGAGAGCTTCCAGCTACAGACAAGAGGTTGATTTACCTAGAAGACAAACTGAAGTAACCAGACCCCGCGATAAGGACGTTTTCATGCCGCGATTGCCCAGGATCCCTTATAGAGCCCCTAATTACAGACCAGAAAGACAACCTGAAATAATAGTCATGGCTAAAAGAAGTAGGTGCTCATTCACTGCGAAAACTCTAGGCGTCTTGACCTTAGTTGCCTGGTTAGGAGTAGGCGCAGTGACAGCGTATTCTCAACTCAAAAGCTAGACCCATTATTAAATTAATTACTTAATATATATAAATTAGTTTTCTTGAGCTTATTCCATTTCCATTTAATAATTTAAATTCACTTTCGGAAATGGACATGAAAGTTTCAAAGACAAGATTCCTCGGCTCGCTTCTTAAAAGTAAGATTTGGTGGTCGTATTTGATCCTTACTTTTGGAATGCTCTGGTTCCTCGATTTGTCGGTCGGAAAAACGATTGCTTTTTGCGCTTTCAGTTTGTTTTGCTGTTTTGTCGGCGGCTATTATGGAATGCTAATCCATGCCAAAGATCTCAGGGCCTTATTAGGTAGAGAAAAGTGGCAGGAAATCCTCGATGAAGTGAACCTTTCCCAAGTAAAGTTTTTCCTCCTGGATTTGTCACTTATAAAGTTTGAATAACAAACAAAAAGCAGATCTTCAAATACCCTTTAACAAGCCTTTAAAGTTAGAATTTTTTTTTCGTTTTTTTGTCGCAAAAATAAACTTGAATCTTGTAAATTCTCAAAATTGACAGCGCTTCTCAGGTTTCCACTCGTGGAAAAAGAAGAGCACAAATATAATCGCTTCGTTTGACCCTTAACGGACGAGTAAGAAAGCATGCAACAAACCCACGTATTGCAGCGCGTTTTTCACCGACTCTTTCCTAAAAAAGATTTTGATGATGATGCCCTGGATTGGGAAAAATTAGACCCGAGCCAGAGAAAGGAATTAGCACAACAATATCTTTTGCAGGGAGAAAGTTATTTATTGAAAGGAGGTCTTCTCGCACTGAAGCTTTTCCAGGCTGCCTGCGATCTGGATCCTGAAAACGCCGACGTCTGGTACCGCCAGGGTCTGGCGCTGTTCGAATACGGAACGGAACAGGGAAAAGAAAAAGCTTTATTGCTAGCGAATAAACATTTTAAGACGGCTACTAAGCTAAAGGGTGATTTTGCACAAGCTTGGCATGCTTGGGGAAATGTTCTTTTTTCTCTGGGGAAACTCCAAGGAGAGCCCCATTATTATTTAGAAGCTAAAGAAAAACTGCAAAAAGCAATCTTCCTGTCCGAAGGTTGGGAAAAGCCTGAACTTGCTCAGCTCTATTGGGACAACGGTTTGATATGGACCAACATTGCTCAAAGCTCAGGAGAAGCTGTCGATGTTCGGATGGCTGTGCAGTCCTTTAGAAACGCTTATTCCTATCACGACCTCGATTCTGCAGAGTTCTGGAATGACTTTGGAAACGCTTACTTGCAAATGGCTCTTCTGATCAATGAAACAAGACTTTTCTTTCAAGCGATCGAGTACTTTCAGAAAAGCATTAAAAAAGAGCCAACTCTTGGAGAAGGCTATTCTTCTCTGGCCATTGCCTTTTCTCAACTATACATCAACACAATGGACGAGAGCCACTACGCACAGGCTCACGACGCCTTTTCAAAAGCTGTAAAGTTCGATGAAAAAGATTATGGACTCTGGCTGGAATGGGCTCAGCTTTTGGGAGAGTCGGGCAAACTGAATAAGGATGCAAAAAAACTCAATCTCTGCATTGAAAAATGCGTGCATGCAAATAAACTTGAGCCGCATCAGCCCGAGGTCATCGCCCAATGGGTAGAAGCCCTTTCTATGGTAGGAGCCCTGACGGGAAGACTCGATTATCTCATCGATGCTGAGAACAAAATTCTAAAAGCTACAGATGTTTATCCTAATGAGCCAGATCTTTGGCTCGCCTTTGGGGTTTGCATGCAAGCCTTTGGGAAATACTACGACGACCCCGATTTCTATGACCTCGCTATCGAAAAAATTCAGGAAGGCCTTTCGATTGAAAAAGGATGCGCTGAGTTGTGGCACGCCCTTGCCAACGCCCACTATGAATTAGGCAAAATTTTGGAAGATGTTGATCTTCTGGAAACAGCGTCAAGATTTTACAAGAAAGCAGAAGACCTTAAACCATCTTGCCCCTCCTTACTTTTTGACTCTTCTCTAAATTTACTCCTTCTAGGAGAGTTCTCAGCAAGACAGGATATTCTAGAGAATGCCATCTTCAGTTTCGAGTTGCTCCTGAAAGATCAGAAAGATGCACTACTGCACCATCCTGAGTGGCTCTACTATTATGCATGCGTCCTCGACCTGATGGGAGATTTTACAGAAGAAGAAAATCACTATGTACGAGCCATTGAAGTCTTTTTCAATGTTCTTCTGATCGATCCTGACTATCCAAAAATTCATTTCAGGATCGGTGTTGCCTTTTCTCACTTGGCTGAACTGACCTTGGAAAAGGAATTCTTTAATCGTGCTATTAACTATTTCCGTCTTGCCATGAAGCAGGATGAAGAAGATGAGAATCTTTGGCTGGAATGGGGCTTGACATTGATCAATCTCGCCCACCAAACCTATGACTGTGTCCCTTCCAATGACACTTATTTGGAAGCGGAACAAAAGCTGATCAGGGCCGGTCAATTAGGAAACCAGCAAGCCTATTATCACCTAGCTTGCCTATACTCTCTTTTGGGCAGATTTACAGACTCGATGAACCTTCTGGAAAAAGCACAAGAAGTCAACCTTCTCCCTACTTTTGAAGAGCTTGTCGATGATGAATGGCTGGAAGGCCTCCGATCAACAGATTCGTTTTCTCATTTTCTTTCCCATCTCGAAGCGAAACAAAAAGAGTCGTAAGACCTTGTCAGTGTTTGGCTTTTTAAGAACAATGTGATATACATATTCCAGGTCAAAAGTTGAATTTTACCAAATTTAGCCCTCTATTTTGTAGCAGGCAAAGCAATGACCTGAATGTGTATATATTACTGGAACGCATATGGACAAACGATCGATTCTATTTGTTATCTGCCTTACTCTAGGCTTCTTCCTCATCCATCAATGGTTGCCGTTTGGTAAAAGTCCCGATACTGGTGTCCAAAAGAAAAAGGAAATTACCGAAGAAATCAAAAAGAGGACAGCTTCTTTTTCCGAGCTTCCCATCGTCGAGCTGTACAAAGACTCTCAGGGAGTTAATTTTGCCGAATATGCGATCGAATATGAAGGTAAGTATCTCTGCCTGGCCTGGTCCAAAGACCTCCCCTCCTTTCTCTATGCAAAACCTCGGTCTGGAGGGATCACTAAAGTTGATTTGAGGATCAATCCCACCCATCTTAATGAACCTGTGATCTACTCTGCAACTTCAGACGTTTCTTTCGACCTTCCCTATCTGTCTGAAGATGGAACCTTTGACTTGCAACTCGTCTGTTTTGCTTGTGATGAGTTAAATCCTGTCATCATGTTGGGCGTCTTTGAAGATGGATATTTGAACCTTCCTGTTGGCAACTTAAAGGAGGACGCGATTGCCCTTTATTCCTTTGATGGCCGCTACTATCCGGTTGGTATCTATGATTCCAGGTCCAAGAACGTTCGGTTCCTGCAAAATTATTTGAAGTTTCGTGATATCGTTCATATCGATAAGCCCGCCCAATCTCAAGTTCAGGGACGTCAGGGATTTTATGTCCTGGAAAATGAATACCAGCAAATCGTCTTCTCCAATTACGCCGGAGCAATTGCGGAGATCAACCTTCCACTTCACTCCAAACAGCATCCCAAAAGCGTCGTTAATGAGATTGAATTCGATCGGATCATCCGGGAAAAATTCCCCCAGAATGATTACTTTCCACAGCACCCTTACTTTACTCCCGGGGGACAAGGAGAAAAGAATGGAGTGCTTGGAGGATACTATCCTCTTTTAAGAAGAACGATTTTTGATGTGACCGGACATCCAAAAGCGGTCATTCCTCCCCGTTTTTATGCAATGAACCTGATCGGGGATGAGGATCTGGTTTATAAAGTCACTCGATTCGAAAAGAATTTGATCGAATTTGAAGTGTCTCTGCCTCACAGACACATCATTAAAACTTTCTCCATTCCTGATGAAGCTCCCTATGTATTTGATGTCTCCGTTCAAGTGGATGGCGATGCGAGAAACCTTTGGATGACGTCGGGAATTCCTGAAGTAGAAATCATCTCAGGCAGCACAAATGCTAACCTGAAATACCGGATGACTCGAGGCAAAAAGCCTTCTGTAGAAAGCATCAAACTGCCCGGCAATCAGCCTACTGAAATTAGTTCGGTGCATCCTGACTGGGTCAGTAATTCAAATGGTTTCCTTGGAGTCATCATGGATCCTTTGACTGAAACGCGTGGAGGATTTGCTGCAGGAAAAATTCCAGGAACAAGTGTCATCACACGATTGACCCTGATCGACCCTGAATATGATCTTTATCCTGCTAATAAATACCCCGGTTATGAAGTCCAACTTCCTCTATCTTCAACAAACCAAACACAGTCTTTCCGAGTATTTGCCGGCCCTTATGAAGACGATGTTCTGAAAGCCGTCGATGCTATTTATAGTGATCCTCTGAAAGGATACAATCCTGATTATATTGCAGCGCAAAGCCTTCAGGGATGGTTCTCTTTTATCTCTGAGCCTTTTGCAAAGTTTCTCTTTTGGTTGATGCAAATCTTCTACAAGATCACCCATTCTTGGGGCTTTTCGATCATTCTTCTGACGATCGCTCTTCGTCTCATGCTTTATCCTCTTAATGCGTGGTCTATCAAATCATCGGCCCGCATGCAGGAAATTGCTCCTCTTGTAAAGAAGATCCAGGCCAAGCATAAGAAAGACCCGAGAAAGGCCCAGGTAGAGATCATGACACTGTACCGGGAAAGAGGAGTCAATCCCCTGACCGGCTGTCTGCCCATGCTGATCCAAATGCCTTTCTTGATTGGAATGTTCTATCTATTGAAATCAACTTTCGAGCTTAGAGGCGCAGCTTTTATCCCTGGCTGGATTGACAACCTTGCTGCGCCAGACGTTCTATTCAGCTGGAATTATCCTATCTTCTTTATTGGTACGCAATTCCATCTGCTGCCTTTTATCTTGGGAGCCATCATGTTCATCCAGCAACGGATGACGATGAAACTTCCCAAAGATCCTAAAGACTGGACCGACCAACAAAGGCAACAAAAAATGATGGGCAACATCATGTCCATTGTATTTCTAGTCCTTTTTTACAACTTTCCTTCCGGATTGAACATCTACTTTATTTCTTCCACAGCTCTAGGGATCTTGCAGCAGTGGTTTATGAACCGCAAAATGAAAACAGGAAAAACGAGTCCAGTCGTTGTGTTAAAGAAGTAAACTTATCCTGAATAAGAAGACATGCAAGCTTGGTATGAATACTTAAAGGATTTGGAGACCGAGCTGGGAGGAGGCCCCGTAAAACGATGGCTCCGTTCCCTGGCCATTGATCGTTTTGATGCTTGCAACCTCTATCTTCAAGCGCAAGACTCATTTCAGGTCCAGTGGTTTGAAGAGCATATTCGAAAAAGAGCCAGAGACGAATTTCTCAATAATACCGGAAAGGCGATCCGCATTCATCTATCTCTTGCAGGAGATCCCTCGTCTAAAGAGAAAAAAAAGGATTTTGTTCCTGACTTTGAAGTACGCCAGGATGAGCTCGATCAAAAAGCTACGTTGAAACACTTCTTCGTTTCAGAAAAAAACCAAGTTATCTTCAAATTCTTCAACGAACTGATCGACACGTATCCCATGGACGCGATTCTCAACCCGGTTTTTTTACATGGCCCCAGCGGTTCTGGAAAAACACACCTATTGATGGCTTGCGTTGAAGAGTTAAGAAAAAAAGACCTCAATGTCTTTTTTGTAAAAGCCCAGACTTTCACTAATCATGTGGTCGAAGCAATTCGCTTTGGGAATATGGACCAGTTTCGTAAAGCATATCGAAGCATGGACGTTCTCGTGGTCGATGATGTGCATGTCTTTACGAAGAGAGGCGCTACGCAAGAAGAATTCTTTCACACATTCAACACACTTCACACTGCGGGCAAATTGATGATTTTCGGAGCAAATGCTCCCCCTCAAAAACTCAGCGGCATTGAGCCTCGTTTGATTTCCCGTTTTGAATGGGGGCTTACCCTGCACTTGGAGAAACCTTCTACAGAAGACTTAAAGGGGATATTGCAAAACAAGGCCAAGCTTTTCTCCTTTCCCCTAAAAGACAAAGAGATCGAGTTCCTATTGAAAACTTTCACAAGCAGTCCCAAAGCCCTCTACCAAGCTTTGGAAGCTATGATCCTTCGAAGTCATTTAGGAACCTCCCTGTCAGTTGTATTAAAAGATCTTATCGAAATAGAGCAGAAAAGAAGCATCAATTCTGAAAAAATCATTCGCGAAATTGCCGAACATTATGGAATGAAGTCTTCCGATCTCTTGGGAAAATCACAGAGCAAAGATTGTGCTCTGCCCAGACAGATGGCCATGTATTTTTGCCGGCAAATTCTCAAACTCCCTTACATGAAAATCGGACAGATCTTTGCACGGGATCACTCGACTGTTATGACGAGTGTGAAGCAGATTGAAAAGTCTATGAAAAAAAAGGAAATTGCAAGTTCTGTTTACGAAATTAGAGAGAGACTTGAGGACTGCTCCGAGACGCTCTGAGCAGTCCCTAAATGATTAGATCTTGATGAACTTCTCTCCAGGAGCCTGTCCCATATCTTTAGGAGGCTGACCTTGTGGAGGAACGGGAAGCTGGAATGGAGGAGGTTCCTCTCCAGCACAAACTTTGTCTGCGATTTCTCTCCATTTCTCAACAGTTTCAACAAAAAGAGGTGCAAATCTTCGAAGAGCTGAGGCATCGACTCCAAGACCCATGTCGAGGACACAGTGCATAAGAATCAATTCCTCTTTCACTGCAACGCCGATTCCACCACCGGCCATTTGACCGCCAAGCATGGACCCTTCAAGAAGTCTCTCGTAAAGTTTTAATCGGATTTTGTCATCTTTAGGAAGCCCGTCAAGGATGGGAGAGTAAAGATATAACCGATCTGAATTAGGCTCGTAAGTAATGTGGAGTGAAAAGGTGTTATCGATCCCCAAAATACAGGTATTATTCTCGTCGAATTCCAACCCTTCAAGATTGAGTTCTTTGCCAAACTCTTTCAGATTGGCTTTGGCATTTTCAAACGACATGGATGGCCCTCCTTAGACTTGTAATTTGTTCAACCTTGGGGAGTTTTCATAAACTCGGTTGTCGCTTTTGGATGGTTAGCTAAATTACCATAAAGTATTTTTCCAGACAACAGAGATAATTTCTCTCTCTCAAGACAACGTGTTTTTCTTAATTATCTATTTTACACCGAGTAACAATATTTTTCAATTAAAAGAGTAATAATATAAAATTACCTTTACGCATTAAATATTTTAATTTATAGCAATCTTAACTGCTGAAACTCATGGAAAGCAATGTACAATACCTCTGCTGGATCTATATCTCCCTTGGGAGCAGTCGTCTATGATAATGGTGTGAATTTTGCCGTCTATTCCTCATCAAAAGAACAGGTTTCTCTGTGTCTATTTGAAAATGATTTAAAAGTTCCCAAGTGGGAGTTCCCCATGCACCAGACAAAAGATATATGGCATCTTTTTGTAGAGAATTTGCCTCTGGATATCAGTTATGCGTTCAGGAAAAAAAATGGGATTTATTCCGATCCCTATGCTCTAGCCCTTACCTCTTCTCAAAAATGGGGAGAGAAAACTCCCTATTTTCGTGGAAAATTTTTACCAAAAAAGAAGAGAAAATTTGAACACCCCAAAATCCCCTTTCAAGAACTGATCGTTTATGAGATGCATGTACGCGGGTTCACACAAGACTCATCATCCCATGCCCACGCCCCTGGAACATTTGAAGGGATCGTTGAAAAGATCCCCTACCTGAAAGCCCTTGGTGTGAATGCCATCGAGCTATTACCAGTATATGAGTTCGATGAGAACAGCCACTTTCTAAAAGGAAAAAATCTATTCAACTACTGGGGATATTCTTCGATCAACTTCTTCTCATTAATGCCGAAATATGCTGCAGCCCCTGAGGCGAGAAGATCGTTCTGGAAAATGGTCGACTCACTGCACAGCCATGGGATGGAAGTGATTCTTGATGTTGTTTACAATCACGCCACAGAAGGCGGAGATCCTGACTATGCTTTGAATTTTAGAGGACTCGACAATGATACCTACTATATCATGAGCGAGGGCAACAACACAAACTATTCAGGCTGCGGCAATACGCTGAACTGTAACCAGCCTATTGTTCGCAAAATGATTCTCGATTCCTTACGCTATTGGGTAGAAGAAATGGGCGTCGATGGGTTTCGATTTGATTTGGCATCGATTCTGACACGAGGAGAAAATGGAGACGCTCTGATCGATCCTCCCTTGATCGAAGAGATCAATCATGATCCCATTTTAAAAGACACAAGGCTTATCGCAGAAGCGTGGGATGCAGCAGGTCTTTATCAAGTCGGCAAGTTCCATTGGCAAAACCGCTGGGCAGAGTGGAACGGTTTTTTTCGGGACCAAGTACGACGGTTTATTCGGGGAGATGGCAATGGGAAGGAATTTGCTGAGGCCATGATGGGATCGCCCTCTCTCTATGCTCCGTCGAGAAAACCTTATCACAGCATTAATTTCATTACCTGCCATGACGGTTTCACCATGAACGATCTGGTAAGCTACAGTAAAAAGCATAATGAAGCGAATGGCGAGGAAAACAGGGATGGCTCTGATCACAATGAAAGCGCAAATTATGGAGCGGAAGGAGCAACGGACAGCAAGGAGATTCTAAAACTGAGACAAAGGCAGATGAGGAATTTCATGGTAGCTCTCTTCCTATCACACGGAACTCCTATGCTCTTAATGGGAGATGAATACGGCCATACCCGCAAAGGGAACAACAATACATGGTGCCAGGACAATGAGCTCAACTGGTTTTTGTGGAACGAAAAAGAAGAAAACAAAATATTCTTTGAGTTTGTCTCTCAATTGATCCAGTTTCGCAAGGACCATTCCATTTTTTCTTCCCCGGAATATTGGAAGGACATCGAATGGCATGGTGTTGACCCAGGTGATCCTAAATGGAGTGAGGCCCAGATCGCTTTCACTTTGAAAGGACAAAAAGAGGCTTTCTATATTGCATTCAACGCATCGAATGATGAAAAGGAGTTTCATCTTCCCGAAGCGGACTGGTCCCTGCATTTAGCTACCTATCAGGATAGATTCTTAAACAAGCCCCAGAGGCTGGAAACACCCTTTCTCCTTCCCCCCTATTCATCGATTGTCGCGATGAGAAATCTTCTTCTAGATGAAAAGAAATAGATTTGCTAAACTGACTCTTTACTCGCAGATGGAGAGAAGAAAAATGATGGCACGAGTTTTTTATCTATGTCTTTGCATGGCTCTATTGCTTGCAGGATGCAAAAAAGAGAACAAATCGGAATATACCCGATTCCATGAAGACGGAAGAGCTAAACCAGTAGTAGCGGTAGCACATGTCATTGATTCTTCAAACTTCGATGTCAACTGGTCCCTTTCCGATGAGTTTACAAAGCTTGTCTTAAATCGAATCTCCTATCAGGGAAAGATGTTCATTCCTGATTTCCGCCAACCTGACCTTGCGTCTAATGAAAATCCCTTTGGCAGCGATCTTTCCTGGGTCAAGAATCATTTTCAGGACACTGAATTCGTGGTTTTCCTAGAATTGATCCAACATGAAAATACTCCTGTTTCTGCGAAACAAGCTTCCTCTCTTTCTCCCCACCAGGACACTTCTACCCACCTGAATATGGCATTCAGAGTCCGTGTCGTAGACGTACGGGATACTCCTGAGGTTGTCCTGCAGGAAATGATCAGAGATACCTATTACATTTCCAAAAATATGATTCCGATCGATTACAGAATCACTACTTGGGGAACTGATGAGTATGCCACATCACCTTTAGGAATGGCACATACTCAAATCGTTAAGGAAATTGTAGAACGCGCCCAGACTTATATCTTGCTTGCAAAGAGCAAGTGATATGGCTGACAATACCGATGCATTTCTAAAACAACATCTCGAAGTATCTCTTGCCTTTTTTATCCTGGTATTGATCACTTCATTCATTGCTGTCCTTCGCGGATTTTACCGACTTCCCGATAAGTCCACGGAAAGAAGTAGCCTGGTTTTTTTTAAGCATTTGTTTTTCGGTTTTCTCATCTATCTGGGTGTGACAGTTCTCATTGCCCCCCTGTATGCAAAGCTCATTGCCAAATGGATTCCTATCCACATGCCTGCTGATGAAAAACAGGTAGCTTTTGTCAGCTGGGTCAATATCATAACGATCGTTACTGTTTTCATCGGTTTGGCCATTCTTGTGATCTGCATGCGCAGAGATTCATGGATGCAAATCTGGAAGAAGGAAGAATCGACTTCGACCTATCCGTTCGATATGCTTCTGGGGTTTCTAGGCTGGTTCATTGCATTTCCTGTGGTCGTGTTCGTCAACCAGATTTTAGAAGTTCTTGTCCACCTTATCTTTGATGTCATGATCCTTCCCGAACAGGTCGCTGTACAGTTTTTGAAGATGACCATAGGGCACCCCTTTTATTTCGTACTCTCCCTGCTCTCTGTTTTAGTCTTTGCACCTACCATTGAAGAGTTTTTGTTTCGGGGCCTTCTCCAAAACTGGTTCAAAAGGTATTTCAGCCGAAGGCTCTCCATATTTTTTTCAGCTCTTTGCTTTTCATTTTTTCACTTTTCACTCTCTCAAAAACTGGGAAACATTCCGATCATAGGATCACTATTTGTGCTCGCATGTTTTTTGGGATTTGTGTATGAAAGACAAAGATCTTTACTATCTTCGATAACCCTTCATGCAACATTCAACGCTTTGAGCGTTTTTAATTTGATTTTCTTAACATGAAAATAATAAGGAGGCAGCATGAAGCTCTTCACTTTTCTAATAGTCATTCTTACTACACTAGGAGCTTTTGAAAAGCCCAATACGAACTATACAGCCGCAAAGCCTGTTCGAATGAAAAAAAATGGAGCAGCGAATTATTCGGCATCCAATACAGCTTTTGGAATCGATCTTTATCAACACCTAGAGACAGCAAATGATAACCTCGTTTTCTCTCCCTATTCGATCACAGCCTGTCTTTCAATGGTTTACTTAGGAGCCCGTGAAATCACAGCTGTGCAGATGCACGATACTTTGCGATTCACCATCCCTCAAAAGGAAATCCCCCAGGCCTTTGACAGGTTAAATGAATCTCTGACTGAACATAGCGCCTCTGAAAAAGATTACCAGCTCTTTGTTGCCAATGGTGTCTGGGTCGATTCTTCGACAAAGGTACTTCCTGCTTACAATGAGGTGCTGCAAAAGGACTTTGGAGCAAAAATTGAGAAAGCTGATTTCAAAACAAATCCTGCTGGCGAAGTAAAGAAGATCAATGCATGGATTGCTGAGCAGACAAAGGACAAGATTCAAGATCTTCTGACAACGAATGACATTACTTCCAGCACTCGGTTGCTTTTGGCGAATGCCGTTTACTTCAAAGGGTCCTGGATGAGTCCCTTCCGATCCAAAGATACTTCCATTCAAAATTTCCATCCCGAGTCTGGAGGAACGATCCCTGTGCATATGATGAAGCAGACAGGATCATTCCTATACTATGAAAGCTCCCTGTTTCAGCTCCTTTCAATGCCGTTTACTAAAGATAGGGATAATCCCAATACAATATTATGCGGATTTATCCTTCCAAAATCTTTTCAGCAGCTCTCTGACATCAATGCTCATTTGACTGAAGAGACGTTGACAAGGTGGCTTGAAGTTTCCTCAAGAGAAAACGTACAAGTCTCCTTGCCAAAGTTCACCATCAATTTCAAAACGGAGCTCAATAACCCGCTGATGCAATTGGGAATGATCAATCCATTTACATTCAGGGCTGATTTCTCCGGGATCAACGGACTTTTGGACTTGTATCTTAGCAAAGTAGTTCACCAGGCCTATCTTGATCTGAATGAAAATGGAGTGGAAGCAACAGCTGCAACTGCAGCAGTGATCAACATGAAGGCAACAGCCTATGATCCTCATTTATTAAAGGTATTCAAGGCAGACCGCCCCTTTATCTTTTTCCTGTATGATCAGGAAAACAAGACGGTCTTGTTCTTAGGAAAGCTTTCCAAACCAAAACCTGCGTCGGAAGAGAAAGAGCAATGAAGTTTCAGTCTTTTGGTCACTCTGATATTGGGCCGTCTAGACCCAATAATGAAGATGTCTGGATAGCCCTCCCAAGAGTTCGGTTTTTTGCACTTGCCGATGGAATGGGAGGGCATAAATCAGGAGAGATCGCCGCTCAGGAAGCGATTGAAAACCTTGCTGACAATTTCCCCCTAAAGAATGATCCAGATTCGGCTATCATGATGGAGCAGTTGCATCAGGCCATTTGCAAAGCCAATCACTGGGTCCACCGCCTGGGAAGGCATCATAAAGATTTCAACGGAATGGGCACGACTCTGTGCTGCCTTTACTTTCATAGAAACTCGGTGATCTATGCTCATGTAGGTGATTCCCGAATTTATCGCTGGCGAAAAGGCCATATTGACAAACTTACAGAAGATCATTCCGCAATACGGGAGTGGCTTGCCAAGACAGCGAGAGGAGAGCCGCCCACCTCGCCCCAACCATTAAAAAATATCATTACAAGAGCTATTGGTATGGACTCACAGGTCCATCCTGAGATCGCTCGTTCAAAAGTGGAAAAAGGAGACCTCTATTTTCTGTGCAGCGATGGTCTAAGTGATTTCGTTACGGAAAGAAAAATGGAGGAAATCCTCTCTCAAACCCATTCTCTAGAAGAAGCTGTGAAATCTTTCATTCAAACCGCCAAAGAAAACGGCAGTAATGATAATATTACGGTCGTAATGGTTCAAATTGAAGATTTATATGAAACAGCGGATCTATCTGGATAACAACGCAACCACAGCATTAGACTCAAGGGTCTTTGAAGCTATGGTCCAGGATTTAAAGGGCGGCCCTTTAAATCCTTCGAGCGTTCATTTTTTCGGTCAAACAGCAAGAAATCTTTTGATTTCTGCCCGTCGCACGATCGCCTCCTACCTTCATGTCGATCCGGAAGAAATTGTTTTTACTTCGGGAGGAACGGAAGCTCTGAACCACTGTATCCAGAACTTTGCAAACGGACACATCATTACAACCGACATCGAACACTCCGCTATCTATAAAACCATCAGAGAATTGAAGATTGACGCCACTTTCATCCAAACAGGCACTTATGGTGCAGCCACAGTGCAACAGATCAAAGCAGCCCTTAGACCCGACACAAAGGCAATCATTCTTTCTGCTGTAAATGGAGAAACGGGAGTCAAAACAGACATTCAGCAAATCGCGCAATTTGCTGAAAAGCACAGCATTCCCTTTATCGTCGATGGTGTAGCCCTTATGGGAAAAGAGCCCTTCGAAATCCCATCAGGGGTAACTGCAATGTGCTTTAGCGCGCATAAGTTCCATGGCCCGAAAGGGACCGGCTTTCTCTTTCTTCGTAACGGGTTTTCTCTCTCCCCTTTTCAAACAGGCGGCATGCAAGAACATCAAAAGCGTGCAGGAACCGAAAATCTCTCTGGCATACTTGGAATGGCAAGGGCTGTATCCCTTCTGCAAGAAGAACTTCCTGCCAAAACCCAGCACATGCTCGAGCTGCGCAATCACTTTGAAAAGAGCCTCATGGATCAACTCAAAGATATCCAGATCAATGGAGAAGGCCCCCGCGTGGTGAATACAAGCAACCTCTACTTTCCAAATGTCGATGGAGAAAGCCTTCTTCTCAATTTAGACTTGGCAGGGATCGCTGCATCTCACGGCTCTGCCTGTACCGCAGGAGCTCTCGAGCCGTCCCGGGTGCTTCTCAATATGAGCTACGATCGAAAAAGGGCCCGTTCTTCAGTCAGATTCTCTTTTAGCCGTCAAACGACCAAAGAAGAGATTGATCGAGCCATCATTGCAATCGTTAAGATCGTGCATCAATCTAGAAATCTATAACTTCAAATCAATGGTTTGCGAGCTGTCTCACCGATCGAGTAAACCACAAGTATTGAAAGTATCGAGCTAAAAATCAAATAATACGCCGGCGCTGTGCTATGTCCGGTAAAATGAATCAACCCCATAGCGATGAGGGGAGACGTGCCGGCAAAAAGAGCAAAGGCAATATTGTAGGCGATTGAAAAACCGCTGAACCGTACAGGAGTGGGAAACAACTCTGAAAGGATGGCTCCGATAGTGCCTAAGATCGCAGAGGCGAACAGGGCAAAGAAAAAAACAGAGAAATAGATCCAGAAGTGATGGCCGAATTTCATGAGGTGGAAAAAGGGAAAAGAAAAAATAGCAATGCCCAGACATCCTAAAAGAAAGATCGGTTTACGACCAAACTGATCGGATAAAAATCCCATGAAAGAGATGAAAATAATGACTACGACCATAATGGTCGTTCCAACCTGCATCGAATGGGCAAAAGAAAGATGGACCTGGTGCCTTAGATAAGTGGGCAGATACATAAAAAGAAGTCCTACAATCACAGAGGCAACCCATGTAATGCATGCTCCTTTCACTATTTTGCCAAAGTGCTTGTGAAACACTTCAAAAAGAGGTGCCTTCTGAATATTATGATGGATTTTTAAATCCATGAAAATGGGTGTTTCATTCACTCTTTTTCTTATGAAATACGCAACGAAAGCAACGATCAGTCCAACGGCAAAAGCGACTCTCCAACCCCAATCAGCCATTTCTGTAGGATCGAAATTGGAAGCAAGCATTGCATTGACTGCAGCAGCAAGCAAAATTCCAGCATTAATCCCGAAAAAGACCAAACTGCATAAAAATCCACGCCTATGGGAACGAGCATGTTCCGCTAAAAATAGCGTAGCTCCAGAAAATTCTCCCCCTACAGCAATACCCTGAATCATCCTGACGATCAGTAAACCTATGGGAGCCCAATAACCAATCGTATAAAAGGTCGGTAAAAGAGCGATAAGAAAAGTCGGTATGGCCATCATAAGGATGGAATAGATCAAAGTTTTCTTTCTTCCTAGCCTGTCCCCAAAATGCCCATAGATGAAAGATCCCAGAGGACGCATCAGATAACCGACTGCAAAAACGGCAAAGGTTGCAAGAAAAGAAGTATATCGATGGTGAGCAGGAAAAAATAAAGGAGCTAGAAGGGGGGCCAGAAAACCGTATAGCGAAAAATCATACATCTCCAGAAGACTGCCCATCCCCGAAGAAATCGCTGATTTGGTCTCAAGCCATCCACGTTTTACCATTCTCACAGATTAAGAAATGGAGAATATCTAGACAAGGGTTCTCACAGAGATCGTTTTGGAACCAAGGAGAGTAGGTTCGATCACGGTAAACTCAAATTGATCGATCATCATCTTTTCCCCTTTGGAAGGATGGTGCTTCAGCTCCCTATTGATCAAATCGCTCAGTGTATCATCTTCATCTTCAAAGGCAAGTTGGGCATCGAATTGCCGATTGAATGAAGAGATCAACATTTCACCGCTAAGCGTTTTTTCAACAAATGGCTTGGGAGTTGCAGAGTCAGGAAGGGATTTGCCTGGTTCTCCAAAGATTTCATCAACGAGAAGGCCCAAGGTTATCAATCCCGTCGCTTCTCCTGTTGTATTGAGAACAACGGCAATGCTCTGATTGTTTCTTCTGAATTGTTTGAGGATTTTGATGATCGAATCCCCTTCTGTAATGAACCAGGGAGGTCTTGCATAGTCAACAACCCGTTTGTCCTCTTCAACCTGAAGAAGATCTCTTGGATAAGCAATAGAAACGATATTTTGGGGATTGCGGTGGTAGATTGGAATATACGGTGAGTAGTTGACACTGAGAATATGCCGCATTTCCTTCAAAGTACACTGGGATGGAATGAGCTGGGATGTTTCAAGAGGAATCATTAGATGTTTGACTGTTTTATTCCTCAAATCAAAAATATCGCTAACAATCGTGGAAAATTTTTCTTCTTCCTTTCTCGCCTGTCTTTTTCGGGACTCCATGGCTCTTTGTACTTCTTCTCGAGATAGAAAGAGAGGAACATCCTTTGATTTACGGATCATCATATGGATCAGAGTATTCAGTCCATCGATCGCCCAGATTACAGGAGTTAGCAACTTTGCAATCAGATAGACAATGGGAATCGAGAGCATGGCAACATGCTCAGAATGTCTTCGGGCTGCAAACATCGGAGAAAGTTCGGCAAAGATCAATACGACAAAAATCTGAGTGATCGGGGCAAAGTCCGGGTTCAGTCCTACAGACTGATAAAAAAGTCGAGATAATTCCGATCCCATCTGCAAAAAGAGATTCACAGTAATGAGGGTCGTGCCAAAGAGTCGGGAAGGTTTATTGAGAAGAAAAGTAAGCCATCTAGCCCTTCGCTGATTTAGGCTTACATAGTAATGAAGCCGTGCCCGATTCAGAGAAACAGCAGCCATCTCGAACATCGAAAAGAATCCCTGCAGCATAACGCATAACAAAGTCAGAACAAGAAATGTAATCCATGTATGTGTCATTTCTTCTTATGGGTTTTAGATTTGAGATAGCGAATATAGACCCTGCGCACCCGGTTGGGGTCAGAGGCAAGGACATAAAATAAAAAATCTTCTGTGACATATTTGGTCCCGGCTTGAGGAATGTCGCCCAACTGTTCAGTCAGCCATCCCCCGATGGTTACGTTTTTTTCCTTTGTCAGTAATTGAACACCGAAGAGATCATCGAATTCCTCCAGCTCGAGCTTCCCGCTCGCGATGATCACATCCTCACTCGACCGGGTATAATGGCTTTTTTCTCTACGGTCAGCGATCTCTCCTACAACAGCCTCGATCAAATCTTCCTGCGTAACCAATCCAGTAATACTCCCATATTCATCGACCACCATTGCAATCGTCTCCTTCATTTCTCTTAAATCGTGCAAAAGGGCCCAGGCATTCATCGTCTCAGGAACAAAAAAGGGCTTGATCAGATAGGATTTTAGATCTTCAGGTTTTTGGATATGTTCACGATGGAAAAAGAAACGGCGCACTGAGATCATACCGATGATTTTATCGAGATCTTCATCGCATACAGGGACGCGTGAGCATTCCTTCTTCACGAAGAGCTCCATCAAGGCATCCAAGGGATCATTGATATCGTAAAAAAGGATCTCATCCCGAGGTCGCATGCGTTCTTTGACCGCAGAATCCTGCAGGTCTAGGTATCCTCCCATGAGCTCTGATTCATCAGTATCGAGGATTCCCTTGTCCTGTGAAGTCTTCAAAACATGTTCCAACTCATGGTGGGAAATACCTTTTTCTTTCCGCAAGAAAAAGAACATGATTCTCGAGACATAGCCTGTAATTTTCGTCAGGACAATACGTATAGGCCCCAAAACTTTGGCGACGATAGAGATAAAAGGAGATACTCGATAAGAAATAGCCTCATTATTCGGAAGGGCAATGGACTTCGGAATGATTTCTCCAAAGACCAGAGTTAATCCCAAAGGCAGCCCGATTTTGAGTCCCCAGGATGTGAAATCTTCAAAAAGGGAAGAGACCGTGTTCTGTACCAGAATATTGGCGAACACATTCAACATCATGATAGTAACAAGGAGCCCTCTCGGTCTTTCCAGAAGATGTGCGATCAGTTTCTCCCTTCGGTTCTCACTTTTTTTATAGGTACGCAAAGTAAAGGGAGATAAAGAGAACAGAGAGGTCTCCGAGCAGGAAAAAAGGCCTGAGAATAAAATCAATAAAATGAGGACAGCGATTAAAATAATCCAACTCCGTGAAACAAGGGAGCATCATCAATTTCAGTCTATGCCGAGGAAATCTGAATTTGACGACATTCCCTAGTGTATGGAAACACTACTTTTTCTTGAAGTGAACCTTGAGATATCCATCAGGAACCACACCCAACTCTCGAATTAGAACCTGTTCGATCCAGGCTGGATCGCTCTGAGATTGCAGCCTGAGAAATAACTCTTCTCTTTTATCGAGGGCTGCATATTTTTCTGCCTCCAGGGAATGATACCGGGTCTGTAGATGCGCAACTTCCCTGTTTCGCTTATTGATCGTGGGCAAGTAGACACAGAGACAAAAAAAGAGAAAGAGCCAAACCCACCAGGAACGGAGGAAGAGCTGCTCGAAAAGCCTTTCTGTCCAAACTGGTTTATAAGAAGTTCGTTTGTGGATCACAATAGCCATCTTCTTCTTGATACTCAAAGCAATTGAAAAATCGGTTGTCTGGAATGCCAGAGCTCAGAATTTTGAAGGTTCGAAGAGCTCATATTTGAGAATATGGGCGATGAGGAACCTTCGAAAGGATGAGATGCTGGCGAAGCAAACGGTCGCTCTTTCAGCTGCATTGGGTATTATTCCCCTGTTTTTCTAATTAATCTAACTCTACGAGTCTGTCTATGATTTTTTTTTGACAGATTCGATTAAATTGTAGGCACTGTAATGCCGACTTGATGCATGTACTTGCCGCTTCGGTCTTTATAGGAAATCTCACATTCCCCCTCTCCGCGGAAAAAGAGAACCTGTGCCAGTCCCTCTCCCCCATAAATTTTCGCAGGAAGAGGTGTGGTGTTTGAAATCTCCAGGGTCACATACCCTTCCCACTCGGGCTCGAAGGGAGTGACATTGACGATGATGCCACACCGGGCATATGTGGATTTTCCAATGCACATCGTCAAGACGTTCCTGGGAATCCGGAAGTACTCGACACTTCGGGCCAAAGCAAAAGAATTGGGCGGAATAATGCAAGTCGGTCCTTTAATATCGACAAACGAATCCTCGGAAAAATTTTTCGGATCGACCATGGAATTGTAGACATTCGTGAAAACTTTGAATTCATCAGCTACGCGAAGATCATATCCATAGCTGGAAAGACCATAGCTCACAAGTCTATCTGTTCCCTTTTCCTTGATTTGCCCTTCGCAAAAAGGTTCGATCATCTTTTTTTCGGTGGACATTTTTCGAATCCAGCTATCAGGTAGGAGTCCCATATTTTCCTCGGCGTGTTAACAGTTTAGTCAATTAGATATAGCGTTTGAAATGGTTTTCTTGCTACAGTTTTATATGAACCAATCCCAAAAAAGATATCTGTTGATTTTGGGATCTTTGAGTCAACTTTAGATCATTGCATCAGGAGTGATACCCATAGGAATATGACTCTTCATGCAATGATATAAAATTGTCCGAAATGTCTGCGAAAACATGTTTTGGGATCGGGTCATGCAATGAGTGAAACTTATATAGAATCATCTTTAACTGACCAGGACCAGGCTTTTGAAATTCCTCTTCGCCCTCAAAAACTGGAAGAGTTCGTCGGTCAGGAAAACTTGAAGGCACGCCTTGAACTCGTTCTCAAGGCTGCAAAAACTAGGGGAGAGGCCTTAGGCCATCTTCTTTTCTTCGGCCCGCCCGGCCTTGGAAAGACAACCCTAGGATCCATTCTGGCCCACAATATGGACTCAAAGTTGATCACAACATCTGGGCCAGCTTTGGAAAAACCTGGTGATTTGGCAGGCATTCTCACAAAGTTGGAAAAAGGAGATGTTCTGTTCATCGATGAGATCCATCGGCTAAATAAAACGATCGAAGAGTATTTGTACTCGGCAATGGAAGATTTTTCCCTTGATCTTATTATCGATGCAGGCCCTCATGCCCGTTCTGTACAGGTAACGTTAAAGCCATTTACCTTGATCGGGGCAACAACCCGTTTCGGACTCATCTCATCACCAATGCGGTCCCGTTTTTCCCACTCCTTCCGTTTGGACTATTACAGTGATGAAGATCTTCAACAAATCATCAAGCGAACTTCTTCCCTTTTGAAATATGAGATCGATGATTCTGCTGCAATGGACATTGCGAAAAGATCACGGGGAACACCGAGAATAGCGAACAATTTGCTACGTTGGGTACGGGACTATGCTCAGGTGCACAAAAGAAAAAAAATTGACTCACAATCTGCTCTGGACGCTCTATCTATGTTATCTATTGATGAAATGGGACTCGACGAGATGGACAAAAAGATCCTGAGCATTATTATAGATCATCATAAGGGCGGCCCGGTCGGCATGAGTACGATTGCGATCGGGATTGGCGAAGAAGCTTCTACTCTTACGGAAGTCTACGAGCCTTATCTGATCATGAAAGGCTTGATCAAAAGGACTCCGCGAGGCAGGGAAGTGACTCAGCTCGCCTACCAACATTTAGGGAGAAAAACATCATGAGGAAATGGATCTTAAGCCTTAGCTTATTCTTTGTATCCTTCGCCTTTGCCAACACGTCACTTGAATCTGTCGGCAAACCGGAAAACATTCAAATCCTTCTCGAAAAAGAAGTAACCGAAGCTCTATTGGAAGTGAAAGGATCCTACAATATTTTTGATCCAAGGGACGGAACCAAGATCGGTTCGGGTCTTTTAGGCAAACGTTTCCTTGTACATTCGACTCATAATGGACTTCGTTGGGGCGAAGCTTTTCCCGGGATTCATCAGATCTACGTATCTCCCCGTTCTGAAAATACAAGCATTCTCCTCAATGGTATAGAGTATAAAGGAGCCATTGGAATTTACAAAGTGGGACAAAAACTCTATGTCATCAATGATGTCGCTATTGAAGATTATATCAAGTCAGTCCTCACTCCTCAATTCCCTTATCCTCTCGATTCCGAAGTGATGGCCTCCGTCGCCATTTTGGCAAGAACTGACGCCTACTTCCTCGCCACCAAGTATCATGATGCGATGTGGCAAATCGATTCCAAAGAAGTGAATTATCAGGGATCTGCTCTTCTTGTTCCCGATTCGGCTGTAGACCGCGCAGTGGATTTAACAAAACACCTTGTGTTGAGCTATCCGAAAGAAGGACAAAACCTTCCCTTTGCTGCTAAGTGGACAGAGCACAGCGCAGGGAAAACAGCATCATACGGAACCATCTTCCGCAAAGAAGGAGGCCTTACTTTCGATGGAGTGAAAGCTCCTCATGCCTCTTTAGACCGTGAGGACAGCAAGTGGTCTTATTCTCTTTCTAGAGGAGAGCTCGCAAAGAAAATGGGTGTTTCCAATATCACTGAAGTCGATCTCTTTATCGATGCAACATCGAAAAAAGCTTATGGCGTCAGAGTCAAAAGCAAAGAACAAACCAAAAACATGGACTTCTTCGCTTTTCAGCAAAGGCTCGGAAAAAGCAACATTCAAAGCAGTGACTTCCAGGTCACTCTCACCAAAGACGAAGTACACTTTAAAGGTTTTGGAAAAGGACATGGAGTCGGACTCTGCCTTTATAGCGCAGCATCTATGGCACAAAATGGAGAAAATGCTGTTCAAATCCTCTCTAAATTCTTTCCAAATACATACCTTGTGAATTTGAATGCGATTCCAGAGCATTCCAAGTCCATTGCTGAGAATAAGTAAATCTATCTACACAAGTGAATTCAAAATTTGAATTCACTTGTGTTATAGCTCTTGCTCTTATAGAATATTTCTTTCTACCGGGGACCTTTTGGAATATGGCTATTCGAACCAGGTCAGGACCGGAAGGTAGCAGCCTTAAGAGTGTGCGTATGCCTTGAGCACATCTCCGGTAGAACTTTTTGAAACCTTTGTTTCGGAAGGGATTTGTTGAACTTCCGATGTCTTTCCGATCCTTTTTAGCCTTTTTCACTTGCAAATAGCCTATGGCTATTTACTGCGTTCAAAATTCAAAAAAACCATCGAAAATCCATTTCGAAATTTAAACAAATCCCTTCCGAAACCAAGATTTTATTCGAAGGATCAGGTTTGGTAAGTGAAAGATAAGCTCAAAAATTCTCTTTAGAGAGGTTTTCAGACTGTTCCTGAGACCGAAACTCTTTCTCGTGCTTGCTCAGCATACGACGTAGAGTGCTTTCTACATCAAGCCCTGAAATTTCTGCTTTGGCAAGAATCTTAAGCAGGTCATCCCCCAGGTCTTCTTCTGATGGATAAGGCTGCAGAGCGTGATAAAGAGGCTTGCCAGCCCGTCTCATGCGTTGAAGAATTTTTTGAGCACGGAGCAGGATAGGAAGCCGCTCAGGTACACCATCCAGCTTGCTCTTGCGGTCCGCATGAGCACTCTCTTGGACCTTGATTTTTTCCCAATTTTTCTCGATCTCGGCTAAATCGTCGGTGTCGATCTCTCCAAATACATGGGGATGGCGTCTAATTAATTTTTCACTAATAGAGTTGATGACGTCATTGGTTGTAAAAATTGAATTTTTTTCTCCTAGTTTTGCCAAAAAAACGATGGAATAGAGGAGATCCCCCATCTCTTCCATAATTTTTTGACCATCTTCCATGTCTATCGCATCGATGAGCTCATGGACCTCCTCGAGAAGGAAGGGCTGGAGTGAAAAAAAAGTTTGTTCCCTATCCCAGGGGCATCCTGATGGACCTAGGAGAGTATCAGCAATTTCTAAGAGTCGAGTAAAATCTTTCATAACATTTCCTTTTTTGCCCTACTACTTTACACTTTCCTGCTCCAAATGAAAATCAAATTTGAAAGATGATAAATGAAAAATTAAATTCGATAATAGTAAATCATTAATAGAGAACTAATTTATTTTTAATGATATAATTAACGTAAAATTAACGAAGAAGATTTATAATTATTACACCGCACAAAATAAAATAAGGTTATAAAATTTTATTATGGTAAGCACGGTTGCCCAATCCAGTTCCCAACCTGAACAGAGTTGGTATTCCCCTTCCTCTATCAAGAGTGCAGTTGGAACTGTAGCATCGACTGCATTCCAGTCTTTGCGCCATCCTATTGCGACTGTTCAAAGCTTGGGAAAAGCTCATTACGTAGCAGGGTGGGGAAATTCCGGCTGGTTAGGGGAGACAGACCTTAACCCCTTGAACAGTGCCAGTGCTCCGGCTATTGACGACCGTATCCAAAGACAAATTAAAACCATTGACCGCTATGCTCCAACACGAGTGGAAGAAGTTACGCATGAGGATGTAGAAGATACTGAAGAAACTGGTCCACCGACTTTAGAACAATCGGAATGGACTCGCGAAAGAACAGACCTCGTCTGTGCGGAATTCAGTGAAAAGTCCTATGTTTATGCCACAGCCCTTTGGGTCTATCGGATGACTCATGGAGGGAAGAACCCTGAGAATGATAAGATCCTGATCGATATCGTAAAGAAAGCCACCACTGCCCATCCCCAGACCGGCAAAAAACCAGAATTATGGGACGTCATACGTCAAGAGCTGAAGATTGGGACTTTCTCCAGTTATTTTTCTAAAGCCAAGTATTTCTATTTTATTGGTTCTCCCTTGATCAAGAAGTTCGTCGAAGAATCAACCTTCAATACTATCTCTGAAATCCGGACTGAACTTACAAAGAATGATGGGAAAAATTTTGCCGAGATCTTTGAAAAGGCCATGAAAAAGCAGTCTTCTTTCTTTGAGGACTACCTAAGGACGATTGAGAACTATGCCCTGAAGGATCCAAAGGCACATGGTACCCGAGACGAGTACATTAAAGAAAAGCTGCAAGGGCCCGATTTCATAAGAGATGCGCAAGGAAATGGATATACGGAAGATCAATTATATAACGAATTCAGTGAAGTAGCTCTAGATAAAGTTGTCCCTAGATTGACTTGGGCAGAACAAATCTGGGAAGCACGGAATCTTTCGAACATCGAGCCAAAAACACCTATTGGGCATTTCTTCAAATTCGTCGGTGTAATCTTCATGCATCTTATTTGTGGTTTTGTAGGTGCTTTAGTTTGGTGTGTTCAAGCACCGATCAACAAATGGCTTATTCCCTATACTGTCAGAGCCTATCTCCCTGCACAACTTAGTGACTTGGTCCAGAACAAAACACAGATGATTCAGGGAAATGCTTATGAACACGCGATGAACAAAATCATGATCGACCAATTGCAGGAATTGATGCTGCAAGAGGATTTAGGAGATGAGGAAGTTCCCCTAATCAATGGATCGACGAGAAAGGAGCTTCAGACATTTGTAAAGATCGTTCTGCAGACGTTGAATGTCGAGCCAAAAAAGACCAGAGAAGATCTGTTGGCATTTTTCGAAGACAAGAGCAAAGAGCCCATTATTTTTGCCCAGCCCTTTAAATATGCTGGAAAGTATAAGAGCGGACTCATTCAATCGGCAATGGAGAGCGCTCTCGAAGATGCGATGGTGAAGCTTTATTCCTATTTCGTAAATCCCGATCGGATGGAAATGGTCCTCTGCAAAGCGATGGAAATCGCTAACGCACCTTTTTCAGACGAGCCAATTCCTACAGAGGCTGACCGAGAAACCGCTCGAAACGATTTGAAACGATTAGCAAGAAGATTCGTGGAAAAGACGGTACGAAAAGCCGTTAAAGACGTAGTCGCCGGAAAAACATCCGCAGAGAAAGAACAGATTTCTGGTCAATTTCTTGCCAGTTTCAAAAAGAACATGGCCAATCATCTTTCCTTTATCAACAAAGAACTCGAAGCCTTGAACGAGGATCCCGAAGGATCTGCTCATACGATTGAGACAATGCATCATTTCAAACAAATGATCGAGACGATCGGTAACGAAATCCAGGAAATGGACTCAGATGGAACAATTCCCGGATACATCAAAAAAGAAGTGAAGGCAAAACTCGATCCTATCGTTGCGAGACAGGAACCGGTATTGGAAGAGCTGAACCAAATCAGACTCATACAGGAAGACATTGAAAGACGGCGTGCTTTCGAGCAAAACCTCGCTCAAATTGGAACTCACGTCAGCCATATAGAAGACTGGAAAGAAGACCGGTGGGTCGCTGCATCAAATGAACCTGGAATGATCGAAGAAATTCTGACCAAGCTTCCTGAAAGATTTGATGCTTCCAGGCTTGAAGGAAGCTGCAGGCTGATGTCGCAAGCTTTTGATGAAATCGATCGTCATAAAAGATCAATTGGCTGCTTAACAGACATCTTACAACCAGGTCGAAAAAACCCAATAGAGAAATTGATTATGATTCGCAGACGGCAATTGGGGCCAAAGGGATCGAGCTATACCACAGAAGCAGTCGAAAGAGAAATTCATCAACGGACAGAAGCCTTGACTGCTGAAGACAGAGATAAGCTCCAAACAGCGATCGATCGCGTAAAAGCAGCTCAAGATGGAGCCAAACTAACGGAAGAAGTCGAAAACCTCCTTCAGAGGATTGAAGAAATTCAGACAAACATCGAAAGGGAAATTCACCGAGCTCAAAGAGTCATCTCCAAAATCTGTGAACAAATGAAAGAATCGATTCAGGAAGTGAATACTGAAATTGTCGCAGAGATTAGAGAAGATGTTCGAGAGATCCACCTTAAAAAAGTTGGGGTTGAGAAGGGAATTAGAGCCATTCAAAAGCAAACCGCGCAATTGAAACAGGAACGTATTTACAATACCAACCGAGCTTTAGGAGCTGCTGTTGGCTTGGGATTAGCCCCATGGGTAACTGCAGCTGCTTCATACATTCCTGTAATCGGGCCTCTCGCTAGTGCATTATCCCAGCCAATCACTGCTTTAGGAGGATATTCGGCAAGCGCGCCTCTTGGCGCAGCTGTAGGAGCTCTCGCTCCTCGAGAAGGCCTTGAGGCAGCAGGATTCCAGATGGTCTATCCCGATGTAATGAAGTACTCCGATAGTCTTTATGATCTATTGTTCAATCCCAATGTCTATCGTGGTCTTGCCAATAGCGGTCTTATGCTCGTCGTCGATGAGGCGAACAAAGCTAAGTAGAATCTATCCTATCGAGGAAGGTTTCATAATAAGGACAGGTACGAAATCCCAGCTTTCCAATTAAATAGACGCTCTCTATCATACCAGCTATGATTCGTCAGTTCACAGCGACCGTATACATTTTTCATAAGGGAAAAATGCTGCTTCACCAGCATAAGAAACATGGTAAATGGCTTCCTGCTGGGGGCCATATTGAGGCAAATGAAACTCCTGAAGAAGCTGCCTTAAGAGAAGTTAAAGAAGAAACCGGATTGGAGGTAGAACTGATCCCTCAGGAAAACCTATGGGTGGAATACAAGCATGCCAAAAGCCTGCATCGCCCCTTCTTTTGCCTTTTAGAAGATATACCCGCAAGAGGGAGCGAACCTGCCCATCAGCACATGGACCTGGTCTATCTCGCCCATCCCAAAGAACCCTTCGACGAGACAGCCGATCTCATGGGATTTCAGTGGTTTTTTCCTGAGGAAGTCCTTTTATTCAATGATGACGATATCTTCGCCGATACAAAGGAAATCATTCAGACTCTATCCCTAGAGCTGGACTTCTTCTCAGTTTCAGCAGATTCTTAGAATCCGTCGCTGCAATCACCATTGCAGTCGCAATCCCGCATTCTTTCACAATCAGTTCTTTTGAGATGCTTTGTTTCCCGGAAATCGTCTGATCCCTTGCGAGCCCATCGGCTTAGAGGAGGTCTTGCACCCTCTTCTCCGTCATTACGGCAAGAAGTCAAACCGATTGTCATCAATGCAGCCTGTAGCTGCTAATAGTACTTTATTCATAATCCTTTCCTTTGAAGATTTTACCATCTTCTTTCATGTCTTTCTTGTTTATCTGGGCATTTCCCTGGATCGTCGCACTTTCTGCCATTGCCATTATCGCAGGCCTTCAGCCCGAAGACTAGAAAAGCAGCGAGAGTAACCAACATGAATTGTTTCATGAAACTTCCCCCTTGTTCTTTCGAATATGATCGGCCATAATTAGGCTTTGACCCTATAAAATTAACATTTAGAAATTCTAAATTTTTTTAACAAGCCTTTTTGATGAATAAAAAATCTCTTTTTATCGCAGCGACCGGTCAGCACGTAGGAAAGACTACGACCTGTCTGGGACTGATCTCAGGATTGAAAAAAAGATATGAACGGGTCGGTTTCATGAAGCCTGTAGGCCAGGAGCATGTAGAGATGGATAAGGGAATCCATGTCGATAAAGACGTGGTCTTATTCAAGCATCATTTTCAGCCTCAGGACCATTACAAGCACATGAGCCCTGTTCTCTTCCCTCGAGGATTCACCCGTGATTATCTCGATGGAAAAGTCGATCAGAAAGACCTCCGAGAGCAGATCGTCAAAAGTTATGCATCGATTCGGATGCAGAACTCTTTCGTCATTGTGGAAGGCACTGGCCATACCGGAGTTGGCTCTATCGTCGGCCTGAATAACGCCCAGATCGCCTCTTTATTGAACCTCGATGTTATTTTGGTCGCATCGGGAGGACTCGGCTCCAGTTTTGATGAGCTCATGCTCAATAAAACCCAGTGTGAGTCCTATGGAGTCAATGTCGCAGGAGTGATCCTGAACAAAGTCCATCAGGAAAAAAGGGACATGATCATCGATTACATGACGAAAGCTTTAAAATCCTGGGGTATTCCCCTTCTGGGTTGCATCCCCTATGATATCTTCCTGAGCACTCCTACTATGAGAGACTTCGAACAACTCTTCGACAGTAAGCTGATGAGTGGCCAAGACCATCTATATCGTCACTTTCAACATAATAGACTCGTTGCAACATCTATAGACAATTATCGCAACCTAGTGACTCCCAGTCAGCTGATCATTACTCCTGCAAGTCGAGAGGATATTATTCTTACTACCCTCAGCAAATATTGGGACATGCAAGCCTCCTCACCAAAAAAAGACCTGGAGGCTGGAATGATTCTTACCGGGTCGACACCGCCCGATCCTCAGGTGGTCGAACAACTGAAGAAAGCCCGTATCCCGATGATCTACGCACCGGTCAGCAGTTATACCGCAATGAAAATGATCACTTCCTTTACGGCAAAAATTCGCGCTGAAGATGTCGAAAAAATCAAGGAAGCTGTCGATATCGTAGAAAGTCACATCGATTTCGAAACGCTTTCATCCTTATGCGGGGAAAAGTAGCCTTTCCACCAGGAATCAAAAGCTCTGATGATTCTTTGGGGCTCCAATTTGCGAATACAAGCCCCAGTAGGACAGCTTCGAAGAAGAGGACAATGTTTTTTAAAGGTCTTTCCGTAAGGACAGGGCCCCTGAACAGCGAAGTGATCTTTTCCTATGGGCTTGTAGATCTCAATAGACGTAGGACCGAAAATACTGAAACTGGGCGTCGAAGTTGTTCCACACAGATGCAGGGCACTCGAATCAACTGCAAAGACCAAGTCTACGTCATTCATCAGGTTCTGCCATGTGGGTAGAGAGAGCTTTTCAACCAGAATACTCTTATCCGAAAAAGAGCTTTTCAAAGATTGTGAAAACTCTCTTTCTTTCTCATTTCCCCACAAGAAAAGAAATCCCATCTGATATTTTTCCTGGATAAATCTTAAAAGTTGGACCAGAACAGGAAATTCGAGCTGTTTATTTGGCCATTTCGAATGCGGACAGACCATCATTTTCTTCTCCCCACAAACTTTGGCTGCATCGAGAATTTCTTGCAGTTTTCCTTTCTCCTCATCCATCAAATTCAACCGGACGCCTTTCAACGAAAGCGGAGCAGAATCTTGGAAATAATCCTGAAGAACTTTTAAGTATTGCAGTCGGATATTATAGGACTTGGGGATGTTAAAACGGGTATTTGTAGCTAGAACATTGGGCCATTCACGAGCTGAATGTAAGCCAAATCCTACCTTTTTTTTTGCCCGGGCAAAAAATGTAACGACACCAGATTTGCAGTTTCCCTGCAGATCAAAGATCGCATCATATTTTACTCTTCGTAAATGACGGAAAAAACTTCGGATTGAAGATAGGGTCTTACGGGAAAAAAGAGACTTCTTCCACATCTTCGCCTCAAATAAGATGGCATCCTGAACGAGAGGGTGGCTCTTCACCATAGAAAAAGATGCTTTTTCAGTCACCCAGTCCATTTGGGCATTTGGAAATTTCTGATGGAGATAATCCAGTACGTTGAATGCTTGAATAATATCGCCCAAGGAAGAAGTCTTAATGATTAAAAAACGAAGTTGTCTTTTCTCTCTTCCATCTGGCATATTGATCCTTTGACACCATGATAGGAACAAATGACAAAAAGCCCAAGCAAATCTCGACATCCCAAAGAACTTTTCATCCTCTCTTTCGCTGAGCTGTGCGAACGATATACCTTCTGGGGAATTGGCAACCTTCTGGTTCTCTATCTCGTACAATATTATAAGATGCCCAACGCCCATGCTACGAGTGCGTATGGTATCTTTACTGGCTGTGCAGCGGCCCTTCCTCTGCTGGGAGGTTTCATAGCCGACCGTTGGAACTATCGCCATCCGATGATTATCGGTGCTCTCGTTAATGCGCTCGGAGCTCTGTTGATTGCCTTTGGGCAGCCTCACCTCCTGTATATCGCCTTAGTCCTCATCGCTCTTGGCTATGGTCTTTTTACTCCAAGCATTTTAACCCTTTTGGGAAATACCTATCATGAAGTCCCACATCTTAGGGAAGCAGGATTTTCCATATACTATGCCTCGATCAACGTGGGAGTCTTTCTTGCGATGATCTCTTTAGGATGGGTCGTGCAAAAATTAGGTTGGTCTGCTGGCTTTCTCCTCGCATCCGCTGTTCAACTATGTGGTTTGATCCCCATTTTTGTTTATTTGAAAAAACATCATGGGGATGCCAAGGTCAAGCATCCGCGAAAATCGAAAATTCCTACTGAACCTTTGAAAAGTTATGAAAAACAGCGGGTCGTTGTCCTTCTTATTTTTGCCGTCGTCTCAATCCTCTTTTGGATGAATTATTCCCAAGGTTTTTCCTCCATGTCTTTATTCGGCCTGCACTATACCGATAGAATAATAGGGAATTTCGAAATTCCAACGCCCTGGCTCCTTTCCTCTGAGAGCTTCTTCCTTATTGTACTCGCACCGATCCTTGCTGCCCTTTACGGCTATTTGCAAAAGATAAGGCGCGATCCGAGTGCTACCATCAAGACATCTTTGGGTCTAATTAGCATGGCCTTATGTTTCCTCATCATGGTGATCGCATCTTTAAAAATTCCTCCTGGTGCGAAATCAGCCCAGATCAGTTTTGGGTTTCCTATTCTCGCATACTTTCTCATGGCCATCGGTGAAATGCTTCTTGCCCCTATTGGACTATCATTAATCACAAGGCTTTCTCCCCGAAGGTTTACCGCTCTTCTCGTTGGATTCTGGTATGTCTGTGTTGGAATAGCCTTCTTCCTTGGTGGGCAGCTCGCTGGCCTGATGAATAAACTTCATGCCCTGTCTGACTTCTTTCTCATCTTTGTCTTTACAACAGCCATACCGGGCGTAGTCCTCTGGGTCTTCTCCAAGAAGATCAACAAAATGAAGCACATTGAGAAGCTTTCAGAAGATGCTCAAAAAGAAGAACAGCTCATCACTCCTTACGATCTAACGGAAGGAAAGCCCTAATGTCTCTATCCCCTCCTGGAAATCTTCAGGGGGTTCTGCTTGAATTTGAAAAGGTGCGAAAGGCAGACGGATTGCAAAAGCATGTAAAAGCATCCTCGAAGGGTGTAAAGAACACCGAAACCTTTTTGCATATTGAAAATCCCCCAGAATAGGATGCCCCAGTTCTTTAACATGCACGCGGATCTGATGGGTTCTGCCTGTCACAGGTTGGCACAATAATAAAGATGCCTGTTCTTTGGCATCTAGACATGTAACATGTGTTTTAGCAAAGACTCCACTCTGGCCAGTCCCCCAAATTGTCTGTCCCTGGAATTGTTTTTTCTTTTCTAGAAGTCCTTCACACACTTCTGATTTCCAGCGCACTTTTCCATCCACAACAGCGAGGTATTTCTTTTCCACTTCTCTTGTACGAAAACCATCTTCTGCTTTTTTCTTTGCCTGCTGATTTTTCGCAGTGACCAATATACCGGTTGTATCTTTGTCGAGTCTATGGGTAAGAATGACTTCCTTTCTCAGAAAAACCTGAACTTTTTCCTGGTCACAAACCAATCCTTTGGGCTTGTTGAGGATCAAGAAATCGTCATCCTCAAAAAGAAGCGAAGGAACACTTTGTTCTTCTTTGATAAAGAGATTCTCGATGGCAACTCGATCACCCCTTTGCAATCGAATAGAAGAAAATCGTTCGATCCATCCATTGACCTTGCATTCACCACGATCGATCGCACGCTTGATTGCCTTTTTTGAAAGATCGAGCTGGATTTTCTCCTTTAGAAATGAAAGAAGGGAAACTCCCTCCTGTTCGACCACCCACTCAAGAGGATACATGGTGAGCAATCCAGTCGACTAATAGACGGACACAGGCACCAGTAGCATTTTTGGGATTGTACCCGCTTGGAGCTGTGAGCCATGCCGACCCGGCAATATCGAAATGAATCCAAGGGGTTTTCCCGATAAACTCATGTAAGAAAAGCGCAGCGGTAACAGAACTGGCCTTTCTTCCATTTCCAATATTTTTCAGATCGGCAAAATCTGATTTGAGATGTTTTTTATATTCCTTAAAAATGGGAAGACGCCAGATTTCTTCACCTGTAGAAGAAGCAGCTTTAGCCAAACTCTTCGCAAATTTTTCTTCATCAGTGAAGTAACCTGAAATTTCTTCTCCCAAGGCTACGACTACTCCCCCTGTCAACGTTGCGATATCGATCAGACAGCGGGGCTTGAGATTTTTTACAGAATAAGAAATGGCATCCGCTAGTACAAGCCGTCCTTCAGCATCCGTATTACCGATCTCAACCGATTTTCCGCAGTAACTGACATAGACGTCACCCGGTTTGTAGCTACGTGAGCCAATCGAATTTTCTGTAGATGGGATCACCCCGATAATATTTTCTTTCAAATTCAAACGGGCAGCTGCATTGAGAACTCCCAATACTGTCGCTCCTCCGGTCATGTCATGTTTCATCGTTTCCATGAATCCGGTAGGTTTCAAATTCAAGCCGCCTGTATCGTAAGTAATCCCCTTTCCCACAAGTACAATTGGTTTTCGGGAAGCAGCTGCTCCCTTATACTCGACAAAGATCAAGCGTGGTTCGCGGAAAGATCCACGATTTACAGCCAAAAGAAGCCCCATCTTCTCCTTTTCAATCCTCTTTTTGTCGAATATTTTGGTCTTGATCTTGGAAGAGACTTTTTCCAATGATTTGGCCACTTGCGCCAACCTCTCCGGAGTGATATCGTCCGCATTAGCATTCGCAAGGTTTCTGGTCAGATAAACGCCCTCAGCAAGTCCCTCAGCTCCTTTGAAGAGTTTTTCATCTCCTTTTTTAGCTCCGATGAGGCGGATCTCTTTTAACAGACGAACGGGATCTTTCTTCAGGCTCTCTCTTTTTAGTTCTGTATATGCATAATTCGCAAGCAAAACCCCCTCGCTTGCCCCTCGAGTAATCTCACCTGAAGAAAGCTTTCCTTTAGGAAGGATGATATTTGCGGTCTCAACTTTCCTTTTCTGACATACACTGACCGCAGAAGCATAGGCCTTCCGAAGTCCGTCCAAAGAAAGGTTCTTTTTTTCACCAAGGCCCACACAAAGAATCCGTTTTTCCATTCCCTTGCTGGGATACAGGAAAAGATGTTCTCCTTCTTTTCCCTGAAAATCACCTACATCAAAGGCTGAACGAAATGATGCAATCAGATCTTTTCCCTGGAAGGTCGCCTCTGCTTTTTTCCCCTGATAAAAAGGCAGGATCAAAACATCGGCTTTTTTTCTTGGACCGCAAAAACACTTCATTAGAATGGCACCTCATCATCTTGGGAAGGAGATTCTTCGTGCCCCATTCCACCCTGGGAATGCCCAGCAAAAGACTGCTCAGAAAAACCCTGTCCTGAGCTTCCTTGATGCTGATGTTGTTGTTGCTCCTGTTGCTGTTGACCATCCTTCGATCTTCCAAAGGGACTGAATTGTAGGTTCAATGCAGTCACATTCATCGAAATTTGGGGATTGCCTTCTCGATCATTAAAAATCTCTGGTTTGCTCAGATCTCCGATCACCATTAAAGGACTGCCCTTTTTCAGATAGGGAATCATTTTGTCAAACTGCTCTCCCCAAACGGTTACTCTCCACCAGATGGTCTCGTCATTGCTTGCTCCCCGGCGTGCTCTTGCAGCCAGACGGATCGTTGTTACTTTTTGTCCATTCGAGGTAAAACGGACTTCAGGATCTGCTCCCAAATGCCCTGCGATATGCACTATATTCATAGAGGTTCCTCCACTCTTCTAGAAGAGCCTCATTATGGAAACCCACCCTTAATTCTTCAAGGGAAAAGACCAGCAGTATTTCAATCGAGCTTTAATTTGAATTATAGAACCGATGGCAAAAAAAATTTCAGTCGATTTTTGGCACTTTTAGCTTTTGAGAGGCGCTTCAACGCATCGAAAAATCCGGGAATAAAAGAGGAAAAAGACTCCGATCATAACCAGGGGAATACTCAAATATTGCCCCATGTTCAACTGGCTAACAGAGGAGAGAATCTCGCTTTGTTCCTCCTTCAAAAATTCCACAAAGAACCGAAAGACAAAAACAAGAACCAAAAAGGTCCCGATCAACTTTCCTTTATTGAGAAAAACTTTCGGTTTATGACTCAAGAAGAGAAGGAAGAAAAAAGTCGCGAGATAGAAAATAGCTTCATAGAGTTGCACCGGATGTCTGGGAACAATCGATAGAGAACTGTCCATAGGATGAGGGAAAATGATAGCCCAAGGAAGGTTGGATGCCTTCCCCAGGATTTCCTGGTTGAAAAAGTTGCCGATCCGAATAAAAGTTCCTGCCAAAGCTGTTGGAATACAAACCAAGTCAAGAAGCGTCACCCAATTCAAAGACTTGCAGAATTTTTTGGCCCATTGTCCAAAACACAGGATCATAACGATGATTGCAATTGCAGCCCCGTGGCTAGCTAGCCCACCTTCCCAAATTTTTAACAGTTCCAAAGGACGGTGGATATAGTCAGAGGGTCTTTCGTAAAAAATGAAATGACCGAACCGTGCGCCTAAAACCGTCGCCAGAATCATGAAGATGGTAAAACGATCCGTAACAAGATATGCCTTATGCGGAATTGACAGAAGCGATTTACTTAATTTCGTTTCTAAAAAAAATCTTTTGAGAAGCACATCAGGGCGGGGAAACTTTGCAAACAGTCTTCTTAATTTTGAGGGAGGCTCGAGTTCTGCATTCGGTTCCGAATCAAGGAGATACTGGTTTAATGCCTTCAGGGATTCCTCTTCATTTTTTTTCTGGATCTTAATGGAGAGTTTTGCCTCTTCGACCTCTTTTGCAAGTCTCCCCCAATTGAGCACATCTTTTTTTACCAGGAGTGGAAAAAAGTAAAAGAACCTTCGAAGAAGATAGATAAAAATATAATAGCCCAGCCCAAAGCCTAGGGCAAAAAAAGCCCCATACCATACAATAGGCCAGTTTAATATCGGGATGATGAAAATTTCACGGGGAGGGTCCCAAACAATCCAACTTAAAATCATGGCCCTATTGTAGAGAAAATATGTTTAAAATCAAAATCTTGACCGTTGGAAAAATCAAAGAGGAATGGTTAGAACAAGCTCTTTCAGAATATGAAAAAAGGCTTTTTCGCTCGTGTAAAATCGAATGGGTCCTGACAAAAGATGATCAATCGCTAAATCTTCTCTGTAAAAAGGAACCCTTCTTTATTGCTTTAGATTCAAAGGGAAGATCCTTTACTAGTGAAACTCTAAGCACAAAGCTTTCTCAGGCGCTTGAGAAACAGGGCTCTTCGCTCACATTTGTCATTGGGGGAGCAGAAGGAATCGAGGCAAACGTGATCAAAAAGGCCTCGGATATCTGGAGCCTTTCCCCTCTTACGTTCACCCATCAAATGACGAGGTTTATCCTACTGGAACAGATTTACCGTGCTTTAGAAATCCAAAAGGGATCTAAGTATCACAAGTAGCTTTTTTCAACTCCATTCCGATACGAAAGAATGCTATTGCACCGTGCATCAAAGCAGAACCAATAGCCAAATCGATCACACCTCGAACATCAACCCGCAAATCCATCACGTTCATTACGACTCCCAATCCGATCATGAAAGCCAACAGAATGAAATATTTTGGAGGATAGACTTTATTAAGAGGAATCGGCGTTTCCATTGAAAGGATTCTTTTAGCAAGCCTTTCAACCGTTTTTCTTAGAATGAACCGGCCTTTAAAGTAGCCTATGAACAAACCGATCGCGACCAAAATCATAGCCCACTCTTCTCCATTCCCATTTTTGGACAGAGAAGTCAAAAATTGAATACCTTTCATTAAGAGTGAGCAGCCGGCAAAAAGCCAGACCAGCCCAGATAAATAGAGACAAGATTCGTGTTTTTTCATCATCTTAAAATTTACACCTAAAAAAATTTTATACTTTGTCGACAAAAAACGAAAGGGGGATTAAAATCCGCCTTTCATTCTCATCAATGAAGAGAAGTAAATTATGAATTTAGCACTAGCTTTTGCGCGTATTTTCTTCGTAGTACTCAGTATTTTTTTCATGACCATTTATATGGTCTCAAGCCCTATGGGCTCTCCCACGATGAACGCTTTTATCGGAGTCCTTATCGGAGTAGCATTTGGTGCGCTTCTCATCGGTTTCGACGTTCTCTTCAGAAGATATAATCTTCGGTCGTTCAATATATCAATTATCGGACTTTTTATCGGCTATTTTATGGGTGAAGCCCTGGTCCTGGTCTTTGATTCCATCCTGGACATCAGTACCATATCCGTTCACGTAGCACCGCAGTTCATTGAGATCGTCAAGATCGCCCTTTTCCTCTTCGGTCTGTACTTGGGAACCATCATGACCCTAAAGGCATCTGACGAACTCTATATCAGTATCCCCTTTGTCAAGTTCACTCCAACAGCACAGAGAAAAAAAGATCTTTTGGTCGATGTATCCGTTTTAGCAGATGCACGTATCATTGATCTGGCTGCATCAGGGCTGGTCGATCAGCACCTTGTCATTCCCCGCTTCATTATGAAAGATCTTCATGCTCAAGTAGAGAGCACTGATGAGGCTCTCAGATCGAAGGCCAGAAGAGCTCTGGAAGTCGTAAAAAAACTGGAAGCAAGCCCTAATTTGAAAATGCGATACAACGATACCGATTTTCCCGACGTAAAAGACCAGATGAACAAGATGGTCCGCCTAGCACGACTGATCGACGCTAATATCCTTTCTGCCGACATAAGCCGCATTCAAATGTCGATCATCGAGGGAGTCCGTGTTGTCAACATCCATGCTCTGTCCAATGCATTGAAACCCCTCATGCAGACAGGAGAGCAAATTAAGATCAAGATTCAGCGTTATGGAAAAGAGCCTCGACAGGGAGTTGGCTATCTCGATGATGGGACGATGGTCGTTGTGAATGGCGGGGGCGATTATATCGGCGATATCATTAGCGCTCAGGTTCTCTCCGTAAAACATACGACATCTGGCCGAATGATTTTCTGCAATGCGAATGAAGACCAGACCCCATCTCCCACCAGTCCTCAAACCTTCGACCAAGATGAAGAGGATGAAGAATACTAGCCCCATCCTCGGTTTAGGAAACGACATCATCGAAATTGAACGCATTCGAAAAAGCATCGATGAGCATGGACGACATTTTTTGGATCGTCTCTTCTCTGAAAAAGAGCAGAAATACTGTCTAAAATACAAAGATCCGGTTCCCCGATTTGCTGGGAGATTTGCTGCAAAAGAAGCGATTGTCAAAGCTCTAGGTGTAGGCTTTGGAAAAATGGTGTCCTGGCACGATATAGAAATTCTTAATGAGGAGAATGGAAAACCTGAAATCCACTTCTCTGAAAGCCTCAAGGAACGCTTAAACGATCCTCAAATTCTGCTGTCCATCTCCCATTGCGATGAATATGCCAGTGCCGTCGCTATTTGGATAGCTAGTTAACTCTGATCACTTCCTTTTCAGTCCTTTCTTCAATTTTTTTCTTGCATTTTATTTAAATTAAAAAAAAATTGAACAAACCTGGAGGTTCCGTATGAAGATTGCTAAGATTATCATCTGCTTCTGTTTCTTATCTGCAAATGCTGCAACAATCTCAGTTTCGAATAACAATGATAGTGGAGCAGGTAGCTTAAGGGCAGCTCTTCAGGCTGCTAATGACGGTGATATTATCAGAGCCAACGCAGGTATTGGAGTCATTCAGCTAGCTAGCCCGTTACCTTTGATTTCAAAGAATATTACAATAGATGTTGCCTCGGGAACACAAGAGATAAATGCCAATAATCAAAGAGCTTTTGTTATTGAAAACGGGAAAACAGTAACTATTAACAATTATATTATCTCTAATGGGCTAGCATTAGGAGGAAATGGAGGGAATGCTAGATCTAGTTGCTGTGCTGGAGGAGCAGGCGGTGGCGGTTTAGGAGCTGGGGGCGCGCTTTTTGTTGCTCCAAATGCTTCACTGACCATTGATGGATGCAGTTTTTCAAATAACAAATCCCAAGGAGGAAATGGAGGAAGCACTAGTGACAATTCGGTTCCAGCTGGATCAGGAGGGGCTGGTGGAGGAGGAGCTAGTTTTAATTTTCTCTCTCCAAATGGCGCCAAGACTACTGGAGCTTTTGGTGCAAATGGAGGGGGCGATCATGGTGGTAATGGAGGAAACCCTCCCTCTGCGGCTGGTTTTGGGGGAGGAGGTGGAGGTAGCACAGTGCAAGCGTTAATACTCCAGGCGGAAATGATGGAGGCTTTGGCGGTGGGGGCGGAGGCTCCGGAGATGCAACGACAGGCTCTCCAGGAGGAAATGGAGGAATCGGAGGTTTTGGAGGTGGCGGCGGAGGCGCTGGCCAAACTGGAGGCTCAGGAGGAACCGGAGGCGCATTTGGGGGAAATGGCCAAACAGCTCCAAGCATGGGCCAAGGAGCCGGTGGTGGTGGAGCTGGTTTAGGAGGCGCATTATTTATTTCTGAATCAGGAAGCGCAACCTTGACTTATAGCAAATCCATGAGTCCCTTTTCCAGTAATTCGGTTCAAAATGGTACAGCTGGTGGCTCTGGAGCAACAGATGGTCAAGCATTAGGAAAAGACATTTTTTTGATGTCAGGAGGAAACCTGACCTTCAATATTTCCTCTGGAATAACTCTTACTCCCCCCAATCCCATTGAAAGTGACCAACAAGCTGGAGGAAGTAGGGGAGGAACTTTTGTAAAAGAAGGTCCCGGTACTTTAGACCTTTCTAACCTAGCAAACACCTATACCGCAGATGAGACAAGAATACAGGGTGGAAAAGTCATCATCACCGCTCAAGAAAATTTAGGAAAAAGTATCGGTGGAGGAATTGGAGTTCAATCTCTCAACGACATACATTTAAAAAATGACGCTGAACTTGAAATCAATGGAACTGATTTATTTACTCGAATTTTAGTTCTCAGTAAGGACAATTTATTCAATAATGCGGGGACCATCACAGTCACAGCTGGAAACACCGTTACCTGGAATGGTTTGTGGCTTTCACCTGGAGATACCAATGTACAATCCCTAGTCAAAAGTGGCCCGGGCATCTTGGATATAACTGCAGTAAACACACATACAGTCAGTCCTGTAGTCAGTCCAATAAAATTACAAGAAGGAGAGATAAGAGTTACACGAGCTGAAAACCTACCCAGCTCGGGCGTCGATATCTCCGATAATGCAAAGGTGCATGTGACTGGAACGTTTTCATTTGATGGAGGGTTCAGGTGTTTAGGACATTCCATTATTGAAGTTGATAATGGAGTTACATTCACCTCAAATGCCTCGATCAATGGGGATACCATAGATAAAACTGGTCCTGGTGTAATGACCGTTCCTAAAACGATCATTAACGGATTTCTTACAGGGCTGAATAGGTTCATGATTTCTGAGGGAACGGTCCAAGTGAGTGCTTCTCATAATTTGGGACAAAGTGGAAATCGAAATCTAGTCTTTAATGGTGGAACACTTGAAATTCTCGATACGTTCACGACAAACCGTCCTGTTCAGTTTCCAGCTGCAGGAACCATTAAAGTAGCGGATACAAAAGAGCTCACTTTAAGTGGCACAGTTACTGGAACAGGGGCTCTAACAAAAGATGATCCAGGAAAATTAACGCTCACAGGAACAAATACCTATTCAGGAGGAACAACTGTTACAGCAGGGACATTAGAAGGGACAACAGACAGCGTTCCAGGAGATGTAGCAAACAACAGCTCGTTCATCTTAAATCAAACAACTACAGGCACTTTTGCAGGAACAATATCAGGAACAGGAATCCTAACCAAGGAGGGTACAGGAACAGTAACATTAGGAAATGATGCAAATTCTTATACGGGAGATACCGTATTTTATAATGGTTTTCTACAAGTTTCTAAAGATGAAAAACTAGGAGCAGCCAGCTCAAATTTAGTGTTCAACAATGGAACCTTAGAAGCCACTGAGACTTTTACTTCAAATCGACAGATTACGAGTAATTCTTATGCTTTTTTACAAGTTGCAGACACAAAAACACTAACTCTTTCAGGCAAGATCACAGGAGCAGGACAATTTGTAGCACGAGGAACAGGTACTGTTGTTTTGACGAATGCAACCAATGATTATAACGGTACAGCAATTCATGATGCCACACTCTCTATTTCAGCAGATAATTTGCTTGGAACTGCTTCGGGTATGATCGGTGTCGACGACGGTAGATTCTTAGCTACTGAGACTTTTACTTCTGCTCGAGGAGTCCTTTTAAATTCAAATGCGCATATACAAACGGCTAACACAAAAACCCTAACACTATCAGGACAAGTAACAGGAACAGGAACCTTAATCACTGAAGGTCCTGGAACTCTGACTTTAAGTAATGCAACGAATGACTACTCTGGAGGAACAACTCTGGGCTCTCAAGCTATTCTTTCAATCTCTTCGGATGGGGTGCTGGGAGCAACAACAGGAGGACTTACTTTTGATGGAGGCACCTTATTAGCCACAAATACATTTACTTCTGCAAGAACAATTACATCAAATTCAAATGCACATTTTCAAGTAGCTGATGGTCAGACCTTAACCTTATCAGGAAATGCTAGTGGAACAGGAGTTCTTACCAAAGAAGGTCTTGGGACATTAACTCTTACTGGAACAAACAACTATTCAGGAGGAACAACAGTTTCTCAGGGATTTCTGGAAGGAAATACGGATAGTATCCCAGGAGACGTAGTGAATAACGCCACTTTGGTTTTTAATCAAACTGCTACTGGGACGTTTGCTGGAAACATATCGGGAACAGGATCCCTGCATAAGCAAGGTACAGGAACGTTAATTTTAGGAAATGATTCTAACCCATACACAGGATTTACTGTTGTAAATAATGGGATTTTACAAGTCTCCAAAGATGGGAATTTTGGAGCACCAACTTCTTCCTTACTCTTCGATAATGGAACTCTTGAAGTAACTGAATCCTTTACTTCAGCAAAAAATGTCATCGCAAACAACATCGCTCACTTCAAAATTGATAGTGGTAAAATACTGAATTTATCAGGAAAAATCTCCGGAGGATCAGGAGCAAAAGCACTTGTAGCTGAAGGACCTGGTACTCTTTTATTAACGAATACAGGAAATGATTACTCTGGAGGAACAACTTTAACAGGAGGAGTAACTCTTCCTACATCAGCAGATGGAACTCTAGGAGCAGTAGCAGGAGGGCTTACTTTTGACGATGCAACATTGCAAGCCACAGACACTTTTGCTTCTGCAAGAGACATTACTTCCAATACCAACGCACATTTCAAAGTAGACAGTACAAAAGCTC